>Ga0214472_10001760_pt1 | contig 23738 bp, 27 predicted proteins | sample RVTome_6_FD_207662 | JGI IMG/M metagenome (GOLD analysis project Ga0214472, IMG submission 207662) | Soil microbial communities from uranium-contaminated site in the Upper Colorado River Basin, Wyoming, United States - RVT140D175 | ecosystem: Environmental > Terrestrial > Soil > Contaminated >...
TTGGGAGCCTCCTCATCACATTGTAAATTCACCGATTGCCCGGAACCAAAAAAAGCAACAGAGATGCCACATTCGAAATCACGCAATATCGACGTTTCTTAACAAACTCATTTGCATGTATGCAAACTACTTGACCGGTTATAAGAAGAAATTTCCAAGGATGAAACCCGGCTCACTGCCCGCCAACCTATTCCCCGCGCCGTCTCGATGAACTCAGCGGCTCCGGTCGAGCGCCGCGGCCGGAGCTCATCCAGGCAACGGATCTCCTTTACAGCTTGTAGCCGATCTTGCGCAGCAGCTCTTTGCGCCAGGCGATGCCGTTCTCGTCTTCGATGCCTTTGCTCTTGCCGCCGTCGATGACGCCCATGATGCCGCGGCCTTGGTCGGACTCGGCAATGACCACTTGCGCCGGATTGGCCGTGGCGCAGAAGATACGGCAGACCTCCGGGACCATTTTAATAGAGTTGAGCACGCTCAGCGGAAAGAAACCGGCACCAAGGAAAATGATGAAGCTGTGACCGGCGGAAAGCGCCAGGGCGTTACGCTTGGCTAATTCGATCATTGCGCCGTCAGTGCCGCTCCAGCGGATCAACATCGCGCCGGAGGATTCGCAAAACGCCAAACCGAATTTGATGCCGGGAACGCTTTGCACCAGCGCTTCATGAATATCCTCGACGGTCTTAACGAAGTGGCTCTGGCCGAGAATGAAATTGAGGTCGTCAGGCTTGTCGATGGTCACGGTCGTTAGTTCCATGCTACTTTCCCCCGTCGCCCCGCGGTGTGGAACCCACTGGCATCTCTTACGCACCGCTAGCGAGTTTCACCGCGCCGACACAGAGCACGCAAAGAAAACCCCAGTTGCAATTTGCCGCCTACCATCAGCCTTCGCACTGAAATTTCCTCTGTGGGCGATGCCGCGGCATAGACCAGCGCAATACCAGCCGGCGCGTCAGCCAGCGCGAATCAGCAGCACCGGAGCGTGGGAGTGCTGGACCACCTTTTCGGCAACGCTGCCGAGCAGCCAGCGGCCCATGCCGGATCTGCCGTGGGTCGACATCACCACCAGGCAATTGGCGGTCTTACCCGCGAGATCGATGATCTCGCTTGCCGCATCGCCTTCCATCGCTGTGCCGATGACGTGAGCCAAACCTTCGGCGCGTAGGGTTTCGACTTTGCCATCAAGATAGCTTTGGGCCTCTCTCTGCATCACGTCCCTGAACTGTGCCGAGCCCTGCGCGATCACACCATCGGCGACGATATAAGCCTCGCTTGGTAACTTGTAAACACGCAGCAGCTGCACCGCAAGTTTCAGTTCTTTCGCCAACGGCACGGCATGGCGCAGCGCGTTTTCGGCAAGACCCGAGCCGTCGAGCGGCACAAAAATCGTCTTGAGCCCGATAGCCGCGGCCGGATCGGCGTTCTCGCTGGGCCGCACCAAAAGCACAGGGTTCTCAGCCGACTGAGTAACTTTACTAGCGACGCTACCGATCAGCCAACGGCGCATGCCCGACATCCCATGGGTCGCCATGGCGATGAGACAACTGGGCTTAGTCGCCGCGCGGCGCACGATCACCTCGGCGGGCTTGCCCTCGGCTACGATCGGCTCGATCTGTTTAAGCGCGGACAAATATCGGGCTGTCGCTTGTCGCAAATACTCTTTACCCGAGCGCGGCGGCCACCCGGCGAGCTCAACGTCATCCACCCAGAGCAGCTCTACGGCAAGATTGTCGGTTGCGGCGAGCAAGCGAACGTAGGGAAGAATCTGCTCGGCCAAGGGCGAGCCGTCCAACGGTACCAATATCTTGCTATACATGATGCCTCCCTCCGTTCTGACCCTGATTTAACAAGGCGCCCGCAGCACCAGCACCGGGTCACACAAATGGCGCACCACGGTTTCGGTAACGCTGCCGAGCACCCAGCGCTTCACACCGGAATAACCGTGGCTGCACATGGCGATCAGGTTATCGGGAGTCTCGCCGGCAAATTTGATGATTTCGTCGGCGCTCAGCCCTTGCTTGGCGACGAAGGAAACTTTGGCGAGCCCGTTGCGTTTCAACTCGGTGGTTTTGCGTTCGAGATAGTTGACGGTTTCTTCGCGCAGCCGCGCCAAGAACGCTTCGAGGTTTAGCGGGTCGTAAAAGCCCTCGCCGACCGTGTAAGCGCCAAAGGGAACCGCGTAGGCGCGAAATAAAACCACTTCGAGCTGGAGCTTTGTCGCCGCCTCCTCAACCACGGGGAGGATGGTTTCAGCCAACGCGGAACCATCCAGCGGCACGATGACGGATTTCAGGACGGCTTCGCCGTCGGTACGCGCCGCTTCGCTCGCTCGTACCAATAGTAGCGAATTGGTTTCGCCGCGTAAGACTTTTTCCGCGACGCTCCCCAGCAGGAAGCGATCCACTCCGGAACGGCCATGGGTGGCCATCGCAATCAGCGTGTCTGGGTCACTGGCGGCGCTCTCGACGATGCTATTCGCGGCGTGGCCGGTTGTAACCAGGCAGTGCACGGGAACTGCGGCGAAACTTCGCGCGATCCCGTCCAAATACGCAGCGCTTCGCTGCTCCTCGTCCTCGGCCAACTGGTTAATGATCAAGCCTTCGGCCGCCGAGATACTGCGCGCCATCTCGACGATGTCGACCACCGCCAATAAGTCGACCGGAAGGGCCAAGCGATGGGCCAGCGCCCGCGCATAGGGCAATACTTTCTCGGCCGATGGCGATCCATCGAGCGGAACCAGGATTTTCTTGTACATGCGCTTGGCCCCTTCCCTAGGCCAAGGTCACTGTGCCCGCAGCACCAGCACGGGATCGCCGGAATGGCGCACCACGGTTTCGGTAACGCTGCCGAGCACGAATCGGCGCACACCCGAGCGTCCGTGCGAGCACATGGCGATCAGGTTGTCCGGGGTCTTGCGCCCCAGGGCGATGATTTCGTCGCCGGCGAAGCCTTCCTTGGCGAGCGCCGAAACTTTTGCGACGCCGAGCTTTTTTAGTTCCGCGACTTTCTTTTCCAGATACTCGTTCGATTCATCGCGCACGGCGGTGAGCAGCTCTTCATAGTTCACCGTATAACCATCGTCGCCCGCGTAGGCGTTATAAGGAATCTGGTAGGCGCGGAACAGCAGCACTTCAAGGTCCAAAATCTTCGCCATGGTTGCGACACCCGGCAAGACACTTTCAGCCAATGCCGAGCCGTCGAGAGGAACCACGATGGAAGTGAGCCTGGCTTCGCCTTCTCCCTTGGCTTCATCCGCGGCGCGAATGAGCAATAAAGGATTGGCGCTGCCGCGCAGCACCTTCTCGGCGACGCTGCCGAGCAGGAACCGATTCAAACCCGAGCGGCCATGGGTCGCCATGGCGATCAATAGGCCCCCATCGGCCTCGCCCTTCTCGATGACCGTGTCTTCGGCGCGGCCCTTCTCCACTGTGCAAGTGACTTTGGCGTTTGGAAAAGTCGTGGCGATGCCCCGTAGGTAAGTCGTGCTGGCGCGCACGCCGTCCTCGATCATGGTGTCGAGATAGCGCGCCTTACCCGCGGAAATTTGCGTCGCCATTTCGGCGATATCGATCACCGCCAGCAATTCGATGGGAATTGTAAACTTGCCTGCCAAGTGGCGAGCGTAGGGCAGAACTTTTTCGGCCGTCTTGGAACCGTCCAACGGTATCAACATGCTCGTGAACATATATTCCTCCTCGTCTCCTCTCCTGTCGTGCTGATCGCCCTACGCTCTTCACTGCGGATCATTACTCGACTTTCACCTTGAACTCTTTGCTCTTGGCCTCTTCGGTCTTCGGCACACGCACTTCCAAAATGCCGTTCTTGAACGAAGCCTTCACTTTATCGGCGTGCACGGCCTTAGGCAGATTAATGTTTCTGACGAAGCTGCCGTAGGAGCGCTCGCAGCGGTAGTAGTTTTCTTCCTTGACCTCGTCTTTTTTCTTCTTCTCCCCTTTAATCGTTAGCGTGTTGTCGGTTAGGTTCACTTCGATATTGTCCTTGTCAATGCCGGGGAGCTCGGCCTTAACGACGATGTCGTCCTTTTCTTCGAAAACATCCACCGCCGGCGCGGCGATCTCCATTCCCCCAGTCGGAAACCACCGTTCGGGCCACCAGGGCCGCATTCGACGCCCCATGAAGTCATCAAACATATGTTCCATGTCTCTCTCCCAACGGGTGAGATCCATGAACGGTCGCCACGCGGTGACAGCCTTGGTTTCCTTCTCTTTCGCTTTGTCCGCCATAGTAAATCCCTCCCCTTTCCGTTTTTTTCTAGATACCGGGAGTAGTCCCACAGGGAGCCATGCGCAATCGTCATGCCAACAATTAGCCGCGCTTTTTCCTGGCTTCCCCAAAACCTTTTCGCAAGCTTGAAAAAAATCCCGGTGAAATCTCGCAACCCTGCGATAAATCTCCAAGCCCGATAAAAACCGTTGCTGTTATTCGCCGCGACTTCCGTGAGGCATTCAATGGCACTAGACTTGCGCTTAAATTTTCACGAGGCGGCCAATCTGGGAATCAATTGAATTCGCGAACGGGGTTGAACCCCGCTCGCGACCAAAGGGGATGCTCGCTTCCTTTGGAAACCCCATTAATTTTGTCTCCTCCTCAAGAGGCGGGGTTTTATAAGAAATCAACTACCCCCAGCGATTAAACCGTCGCACTTCGGCGGGTTGCCCGTTTCGAGTTCTTGACGCAACGCGGCATTGAAATTGCTCAACTCAAGAAAGTGAAGACGACCGTCAATTACAGGTGGTTTGAATTCGAGGAGGAATCGTCATGAAAACCGGACCAAGTTTTCGCTACAAACTAGTCGGCAAAGAGTCACGGGCAAAAACCAGCCGCGATGTTTTCGACGGCACGCTGCAAAAAACCCAGATTTGGTTGAACGATCTGATGGCGGAACTGGACTGGCAAGGTAAACCGGAAAAAACCTATTTCGCCCTGCGGACGGTGCTCCACGCGCTGCGCGACCGTTTGACGGTCGAGGAAGCGGTCCAGCTCGGCGCCCAGCTGCCGATGCTGGTGCGCGGCTTTTACTACGAAGGCTGGACCCTCAAAGGCAAGCCGCATAAGGAACGGCACAAAGAGGATTTTCTCGCCCATGTTAGGGACGCCTTCAAGAACGATGTCACGGTACGGCCGGAAAGCGTCGTGCGCGCGGTACTTAGAGTACTGGAGCGACACACCAGCGACGGCGAGATCGAGGACGTGAAAAACAGCTTGCCCAAGGCGCTCCTTGAGCTCTGGCCGGCGCGGCGAAAAATAGCCAGCGCACGTTAATTAAAAGTGCTCGGCACACGAAAGGCCCAGCGCCAAGCGCGTAGGTCTTGAAAAGTGCTGCCACGGGATCGTGAATCGCGTTCGGTCTCGCGGTCGCGGCAGTCGCGTTACTCGTTGGGCTCGCCGCTGGGGGTAAAGCCAATGACGCCATCGGGTTTGACATGAATACGGCACGCTATTTTCTGGCGCTGATTTTGGTGATCACTCTGCCACCGCTGTTTCTTTACTGGCTGCTGATCCATCCGTTCGTCAATTTCTGGCGCGGCAAAGGCATCGGCCCTACCTACACGGTGGTTCTGGGCGTGATTCTTGCGGGCATGATTGGCTTGTTCTCGCTGCGCCACTTCTTGCTTGGCATCGATTACGGCACGAGCTATGGGCTTGTCGCCCTGGGCCTATTGTTGCTGATCCTTTCGGGATCGCTGCGCTTCGCAATTCACAAGCATCTCGATATCAAAATCTTGCTGGGCTTCCCGGAAGTCGCCCCGGACCGTTTCCCGCGCAAGCTGCTTACCGAAGGGATTTATGCGCGCATGCGCCATCCCCGCTATGTGCAGCTGCTGATCGCGCTCATCGGTTACGCGCTGATCGCCAATTACCTGGCGGCTTATCTCGCCGTCGCGCTCTGGGTAGGAGGAATCGATCTGATCGCATTGCTCGAGGAAAAGGAACTACGCGCTCATTTCGGCGACGTTTACGACGAATACTGCCGCAAGGTGCCGCGCTTTGTACCCAAACTAAAAGGCGATTCAGACCGATCGATGGAAACATGAACCGACCCGAACGCGCAGCCGAACCGATGCCAGAGCATACGGGACGAATTTTTTTCGCCCCGGACGGCACGCTTGGTTGCACCGGGCCCTGGACCCTCGAACACTTGGCCGACCTGGAGCGTCAGATCCGCTCGCTTCTCAAGCTATCTACCGGCCGTCTCGAGTGCGACGTCGCCGCCATCGATGCGCTCGACACCGGCGGCGCCTGGTTGCTGCAGCGCACTTTGAACCAGTTCGAGCACAACGGTTGCACCATTTCCTTGCATGGCTTTGCCAATGATTTTGCCACGCTCATGCAAACCGTGGCGCGCAGCGGATCGCAAACCGAGCAGCTTAAACCGTTGCCGTCATCCGGCTGGCTAGAGCGTATCGGTCGCGTGGCCTGGAGCTATGCGGCGAATATTCATCGCGCACTGGCCTTCGTCGGCGAGACCGCGACCGCAGCTTTTTCTTTGCTCAACCATGAGAATCGAATCCGTTGGCGTGTACTGCTGCACAATCTTCAGGTCGATGGTCTCAACGCGCTGCCGATCGTTGGCCTGCTGTCGTTTCTGATGGGCATTGTCATCGCCTATCAAGGCGCCGAGCAGTTAAAGACATTCGGCGCCAATATCTTCATCGTCGATCTCGTCGGCATCGCGCTGTTGCGCGAAATCGCACCGCTGCTGACGGCCATTCTGGTTGCCGGCCGCTCAGGTTCGGCCTACACCGCGCAAATCGGCACCATGCGGGTAACCGAAGAGTTGGATGCCTTGCGCGCGCTGGGCATCTCACCGATGAGTCTATTGGTGATCCCCAGGGCGCTCGCATTAGTGATCGCCCTGCCACTGCTGACGGTCTTTGCCAATGCGGTTGGCGTGTTTGGCGGCATGTTGATCGCGTTGATCCAGCTCGGCGTGACCTTCACCGAGTTCCTCAACCGTTTCGAGTACGCGATCGTCTTGCGCCATTACCTGATCGGCATCGGCAAGACGCCGGTCTTCGCGGTCATTATCGCGCTGGTCGGCTGTTACCAGGGGTTTCAGGTGTTTGGCGGCGTCGACAGCGTCGGCCGCCACACCACGATCAGCGTGGTCCAAGCGATTTTTCTGGTCATCGTCACCGATGCCTTCTTTTCGATTCTTTTCAATTGGTGGGGCTTATGAATGCCGATTCTAAAACAAGCCAACCGCGCGACTCCATGATCGAAGTCAACCATATCCACACGCGCTTTGGCGCCGCCGTCGTCCATGAGGATGTCAGCCTGACGATCGACAAAGGCGAGGTGTTCGCGATCGCAGGCGGCAACGGCAGTGGCAAATCGGTGTTGATGCGCGAAATGATACTGCTCCAACAACCGACCGGCGGGGATATTGAGATCTTTGGCCAAAACAGCAAATCCATGAACGAAACCGATGTCTCAACGCTGCGGCGCCGTTGCGGTGTGCTGTTTCAACACGGCGCATTGTTCAGCTCGCTCAACGTCGCGGAAAACGTTGCGGTGCCGCTGCGCGAACATACCCAGCTGAGCAAACGACTCATCGAAGAGCTCGCGTTGCTCAAGATCTCCAGCACCGGTTTTCCCATGGCCAGTGTCACCAAGTATCCCAACGAACTGAGCGGCGGCATGCGCCGACGCGCCGCCTTGGCGCGCGCCATCGCGCTGGACCCCGAACTGCTGTTTCTCGATGAGCCGACCTCGGGACTCGATCCGCTCAGCGCCGCCGCTTTCGACGAGTTGATCCAACAGCTGCGCGAGTGGTTTCGGCTGACCATCGTGATTATCACCCATGACTTGGATTCGCTCTGGCGCATTGCCGACCGCGTCGCGGTGTTGGGCAATGGCAGAGTGCTCGGCATCGGCACCATGAGCGAACTGTCGCAGTCGCCGGATCCATTGATTCACGAGTATTTTTATGGGCCGCGCGGCCGGGCGGCCAAGGAGCAAGCATGGAACCGAAAGTAAATTACACGCTGGTGGGTCTTTTCATCGCCCTGTTAGGCGCCGGGTTGCTCGGTGGAGTGCTGTGGCTGAGCCGAACCGATTACCGCGGCGTTTACGACCGCTACTATACTTATATAGATGAATCGGTTTCCGGATTGAGTAACGATTCGTCGGTCAAATATCGTGGCGTCGATGTCGGCCGGGTCAAGGAAGTGATTCTCAATCCGGACAACCCCGAGCAAGTGCGTTTGGCCCTCGACATCGTGCGTGGCACTCCGGTCAAGGAAGACACCGTCGCCGTGCTCGAAACCCAAGGTCTGACAGGCATCACCACGGTTAATTTAACCGGCGGCGGCCACGCCGCGCCGCTCTTAAGAGCCAAACCTGGAGCAGCTTATCCCGTGATTAAGAGCAAGCCATCCTTTCTTACCCAGCTGACCGGTAGCCTGGCGGGTCTCACAAGCAACCAACAGCTGCCGGCGCTGTTGGTCAATCTCAACAACTTGACTCAAGACGCGCGCGGCTTAGTGGACGCCCAAAGCCGCGCTGAATTGAAACGCATTCTTGCCGACCTCGCGCAGATTACCCGAACTGTCGCCGCGCATCGATCTGAGTTAGCCGACAGCATTGCCAAAGCCGATGCGGCACTGGATCGCTTCGCCGCAGTGGGCAAGAAACTGGATGATCGGCTGCCGGAAGTTTTGGATCAAACCACAGCGAGTGTGCGCGCGCTGCGCGACATGACGAAAGAAGTCGCGCACGCCGGCGCGTCGTTAAGCTCGGTCGTGGACAGCAGCCGCGCCGACATCGCGCAGTTTACCGGCCAGACGCTGCCTGAGTCCGGTCTCTTGATTGCGGAAGTGCGCCAGTTGACGGCAACCTTACAGCGGCTGGCCAGTGAATTGGAGCGCGAGCCAAGCGCATTGGTTTTCGGCCGCGCCCGGCCAGCGCGCGGTCCGGGAGAATGACAACATGGCTGATCGAAACAAACTCCTATGGATGGTTAGCTTGACGCTGCTTTCATTGATTAGCGCGTGCAGTTTAGGGCCGACGGAAACGACCGCCCCGCGCAGCTATTTCCTCAATCCAGAAATCTCCTGGAAAAACCCGCATGGCTATGGCGAGCGCATCGGCACTTCCATTCTCCTGATCACCCAACCCAAACCACAAACCGGCTTCGACAGCGCGCGCATGGCCTATCTGCTGCGTCCGCTCGAGCTCAACTTCTATGCCTTCAACCAGTGGGCCGACACCCCGGCGCGCCTGTTACACCAGCTCATGGTTGCGAATCTCGATAAGACCGGCCGGTGGCGCGCCGTGCTGCAAACACCGGGCACCGTGCCCGCGCAATATCGCCTGGATTGCGACCATCTCGTCCTGGAGCAGCAGTTTTTCTCCCGCCCGAGCCGCGTGCGGCTCGCACTCCGCGCGCAGATTTTTGATACGAAAAACTCCGCGATTCTCGCTACCCGATATTTTGAACTGTTCGAAGTCGCCCCGAGCGACGACCCCTACGGCGGAGTTCAAGCCGCCAACCACGCCGCAGAGAAACTTCTTGTCGAGATGGCTGAATGGCTGGGCGAGGTGGTGAAAGATATTAACCAATAGACTCAGTGCGGATAGCGCTTCGCCGGATCCATTGCACCGAGAGGATTACAATCGGATTAACCGAGGCGGCATTCTCATGGCACTTATGATATTCGGCATGATTTTAACCGTGTCGGATGGGAGCCATTGGACTTCCCATGCGCCGTAGCTAGCAGCGTCCCTCAAATTTATTTTGCCTGCCGGTGATTTGTAGCGTTAGCCGGCACAAGAGCGCATGGGCCAAGGGCACCGTTCACCAGCTGCGCTGTAATTAGAAAAGGACGGCACAAACTTTGACCTATCAGCCGGAAAAAGTTGTTCCGAATTCGCGGGACGGTCCTACTGCCTCCGGCCACTCTGGGTAGGTCAGAATCGTCATACCAAACTCCATCCGCCCAGACTGCTGTTAGCCACCCAAAACCACTGGGACAAGCCAATTGGCGACAGCCCAGACCAGCAGTACACCGATGATATCGATCAATATGCCGGCTTTGATCATATCGAGAATGCGCACAGCGCGAGAGCCATACACGATAGCGTTCGGGGGAGTCGATACCGGCAGCATGAAGCCAAGACTCGCGCCCAACGTCGCGGCAACGGCCAGAGTGAATCCTGTAGATCCCATGGTCTTTCCGATAGATAACATGACCGGAACCACCATGCTTGCCGATGCGGTGTTAGAGCTGGTCTCGCTGATGATCACCGCCACAAAGGCGGCGGCACCCGCCAGGACGCGGGGGGAGTCCACGTCAACTACTGATAGAAAGGCATGGCTTAGCGCAGTCGCGAGACCGGTATCGAAAAACATTCGACCCAGCGCGATGCCCCCGCCAAACAACAATACGGTTCCCCAATCGATTTGCACCGCTTCTTCCCAGGAGATCGTAAACTCCCTTGTGCCCCAAGTTGTCGGCAGCAAGAAGAGCAAGCTTGCCGCCAGCAACGCCACCGTGCCTTCCGGTAACCGCTGCTGAAGCGTTGCGACACCGGGGTGAGCCGCCCCTAGAATAAAAGCAAGCAATCCCGGCATGATCCAAAGAAGCACAGCGAGCGAAAAGGCCACCAAGGCGTTACATTGTCCGGCCGTCCAGGCGCCCAGTTCGCGCTGGCGCTGCCGCATCAATTCTAGTTGTCCCGGCACGTTGCGCACCTCAGGTGGAAAAAGCAGCAGCATCGTCCCGAAGATCGCCAGCAGCATCAACACGGCCAAGGGCAATGCGAACATCATCCAACGAAAAAAAGTGATCCGGACTCCCAGCCCCTCGGCGATCAGAGCGATGCCGATAAGATTGGGAGGTGTTCCCACGGGCGTCGCAATGCCACCCACGGAGCCTGCAAAGGCGAGCATGAGTAATAGTGCCGTCGTGTAATGAAGGGCCGGCAACTTCCCGCTATCGGGAGTCTGCCCGGATACGAACTGGCCGGTTTCTTGAGCGATGGCCAGAACAACAGGGAACAGCATGGCGACGGCCGCAGTGTTGCTGATCCACATGGAAAGAAGCCACGCCGTCAATCCCACCGCCCAGAGAGTTCTGTAAGTATTCCCGCCAACCCAGGGATGGGCCAGTAGCGCATAGGCGATACGCCGGTCAAGTCCGTGGCGCTGCATTGCTCGCGCCAGCATAAAACTCCCAATAAACAGGAAAACAATCTGATCGCCAAAAGCGGAAAGAATATTTTTTGCAGGCGCCACGCCCAGCAAGACTGCCAAAGATACGCCCAGCAGCGCTGTGGCAGGTATTGGGATCGCCTCGGTAATCCAAAAAATGATGACCAGAGATGCGACTCCTGCGAGGCGGTGGGCCTCCACTGAGAGATTGTCAAACGGGATCAGCCAAATAATTATGGCAACCGTCGGCGCCAGAAAAAAACCGGTTGTGCGTCTCCAGTAATCAAATCCCCGTTTTTCGCCAGGTGGAGCCGTTTTTGACGGCGCGGTTTCTTCACTCATTATGATCTATCATCATGCCAACTTGTGTGGACCGCAGCAAACAAACAACTGGAAGTCAAAACTTGATGTGAGATGAAGGGCTTGGATGTGCCAAAGCAAAATGAACTACCCCGCAGCAAGCTGCGGGGAATTAACCCATAGCGATTAAAAACAGCACCATCAAACTTGCCTTAGCTGGCGAATACGAACGGTGGAGAAGATTGTGCTGCGCTAGACGCTGTACCTTTAGTTTGGCTGGTTTTCGTCCAACAAATTGCGAGCGGCGGCCCACCACGGGCCGCCGTTTTCACTCCTGGCCCACACCTACTTCCGGGTTTTTCAGACGTAGGATTGAACCGATTTCTCCGACGAACAAATCCTGTGAGATTTGTTCGTTGTTCGGTCCATAAGCGAAACAATTGGGAGCCAGCACCTCGCTCCAGAGCTGCCCCCCGAGAATGTTGGTTTTTTATCCTCGGCGCTCATTCATTCCTACGGGTCGTGGTTGTCTGGAGAGATTGCCCACGGCCGACGATGAGTTTATACCTGCAAGTACCAGCTTACCTCGATTTTTAAGGGCAGCGGAGGTGCCAGGCTTTGGGTAAGGACTTCTGGGTTGGCTTCTGGCGGCTTGCGGACCCAAAGATTTCGCTGGCCTCTTTTGCATCCATGTTTCTCGGCGCTTGCCTGGCGGCAGCTGCGCTGCCTCTCGATTGGCGCTGGCTCGGTCTTGCGATTGCGGGAATCTTTGCGCTGGAAATCGCCAAGAACGCTTCTGGCGAGATCGTTGATTTCGATTCCGGCGCTGACCTTGGCGTCGCGCCACCGGATCGAAGCCCCTTCTCGGGTGGCAAGCGAGTCCTGGTTGATCATCTCTTAACCCGCCGCGAAACAATCCGGATTGCCGCCACGTTTTATCTACTTGCGATTGTATTGGGTCTTGTCATCGTTACCTTCCGCGAGCCGCGGATATTGGCTATTGGAATGATTGGAGTGGCTTGCGCGTACTTTTATCATTCTCCCCCTCTCAGGCTTTCGTACCGGGGACTGGGCGAGATTGCGGTAGCGCTGTGTTACGGCCCGCTCATCTGTGCAGGGACCTACCTCGTGCAAACCGGAACGGTGGCGGCAAAAGCGGTCTGGCTATCGACCGCCCTCGGACTGCTAATCGGCGCTTTTCTGTGGGTCAACGAGTTTCCCGATTATAGCGCCGACCGAAAGAGCAACAAGCGTACGCTGGTCGTGCGACTGGGACGAAAGCGGGCCAGTTACATTTTTGTGCTTGCGGTATTAATCTCCTTCCCGATGCTTCTTGCCGCGCCATTTGTCGCCCAGCTATCATTCGGTGTTTGGCTCGGCTTAACCGGGCTGCCCTTTGCAATCTTCGCAGCGATTCGGGTGCTCATGGCTCCCGAGTCGACAGCTCGTATCGTGCCCGCGCAGACCGCAACGCTGCTGGCTTTTGTGCTCTTTGCGTTAGGCACCGGCGTCGGCGCGCTAATCCCTTGATCCCAGGGGAGAGGGGCGACTTCGATCACCGATCCAGCGCGAACAAGCTTGAAAAACCGTTATTCATGCGACGGCACCCCGATGTTGCAGCCGCGCTGGCGCGCCATATCCTTCGATAAATCACGCGGACTCGCCACTTGACTGTCACCCCCAGGAATTTGCCTCGGTATTTTTCTCAATTTTGAAAAGCTAAGCGCGCTATCTCGACGCAGTGCCACTGGCACGAGGATTGCGCTCTTTTTAATCAAAGGAAGCGTTGTTAGCGTAAGCTGGCGACCATCCTTTCTCAGGGCTTTGCGCGGTGCCGAAAGGAGGCTGAACATGAATCTTGTCTTTCTACTCATCGCGGGTGTCGTCATCTTGGGGCTCTATTTCGTCATCGGGCCTGCCGTCGTCAGCACCTATCGTCGCTACCACGGCCGCAGGACGATCATCTGCCCGGAAAACGATCAGATTGCGGAAATGGAAATCAAAGCCGGCCGGGCCGGCGTCATGGCGTTGTTCGGCAGACACCCCCTGCGCGTCAAATGGTGTAGCCTCTGGCCGCGCCGCAAAGGCTGCGCCGAGGAATGCCTACAGGACGACTGGCGAGCGGCTGGGGAGCAGCGTAATAACAATGATGGTCATGGCAAACCAAGTTGACGCATCCACCGGCGCTGCAACCCTGCGGCCGCATTGATGCCCCCAGCAAGAACGCTTGGGAGATTAACCATATGAAATCGACCTTCCGTAGAAAGTGGGGGATATTCCTCGGTTTGATCTTCTTTTGGCTGCTTCCTGCACCGCTCGGGACAGCGCAAGAAATGGAGGTAATAGCCGGCGGGGAGCTCGAGTATCAAAGCCACTGCGCCGTGTGCCATGGCGTCGATGCCAGGGGCCAAGGCATCATGAGCAAGTATCTCACCCTGCCACCGGCTAACCTCACGCAATTGTCGCAGAAGCAGGGCGGCAAGTTTCCGTTCTGGCAGGTCTACCGCATCATCGACGGGCGCGACGAAGTGCGCGCGCACGGCGTAAGCCAAATGCCGGTATGGGGGCGGCGCTTTCGCGCCGAAGCGGGCGGCAACGATCCCGGTTCAAAATCCCAAGTCGAGGGTCGCATTCTCAGCCTGGTTTTCTACCTGCGGCATATTCAAGAATATAGTGTTCCGGCGCGCTAGCGTGTAGCGTCGGTTAGACGTAATGTGCTAATCATAGCGCTCTGGAGAGCTTTTCCTAGATACGACCCAGGCGTCCTCGGCAGGGGTCCATCGTAAAAGGAAAGGGTTGAGCCAAACGTAAGGTGAAAACATGTTAGATATCATTCGTGAAATTCTCGGATCGGCCGCCATCGTATTCGGCATCGCCGCAGTCGTTCTGATCAGCGGCATCAAGATTCTCAAGGAGTACCAGCGCGCCGTCATCTTTCGCTTGGGACGGATGGTCGCACCGCGCGGCCCGGGTATCACTTATGTGATTCCCTTGATTGAAAAAATGCTGCGCGTCGATCTGCGCACCGTAACTTTGGACGTGCCGCCGCAGGATGTCATCACTCGAGACAACGTCTCGGTCAAAGTGAGTGCGGTGCTCTATTTCCGAGTCCTAGACCCGACCCGCGCCATCCGTGAAGTCGAAAACTATCTGTTTGCCACCTCGCAACTCGCCCAAGTGACCTTACGCAGTGTCTGCGGCCAAGGGGAACTCGATGAGTTGCTGGCCGAAAGAGACAAGATCAATGCCAAGATCCAAACCATCCTAGATGCCCAAACCGAGCCCTGGGGCGTGAAAGTCGTCTTGGTCGAGCTCAAGCATATCGATCTGCCACAGGAAATGCAGCGGGCCATGGCCAAGCAAGCGGAGGCGGAACGAGAGCGGCGCGCGAAGGTCATTCACGCCGATGGCGAATTCCAAGCATCGCAAAAATTAGCTGACGCGGCCGAGATCATCGCCAAACACCCGAGCGCGATGCATTTGCGATTCTTGCAGAGCTTAGTCCAGGTATCGGCGGAAAATAACCACACGATTGTCGTGCCCGTCCCCATCGACGTCGTCACCCAAGCGTTCGCGAAAGCGAACGTCGATGGTCCGGCGAAGTCGTAGGTCACCGGCGCGAGGATGACAAACGGCGGCTCGAAAAAATCACGGTAGGAGCCGGCGGGCATCGGATAACAAGCAGCAGATTCAGCCGGCGCCCGGCACGGGGCGTCTAAAATTGCCGACCGCGTAACGGCATAGTTTGACGGGTCTCTCGTTTATCCCAGCGCCGATACTTTCTCGACATCTTGTTTCAAGATCGCGACCACGTCGTCGTCGCTAATCTGACTGAAGTCCTCAAAGAACTGGCCGACGGCGTAAAAGTCCGTGGGCACATTCAAGCAGACCATGGCGTCGCATTCGCGCAGCATCGCCCGCGCCGCATCCCGCGAGGCCACCGCGACGGCGCCGACAAGTTTCTTCGGTTTGCGCGCGCGAATCGCCCGCAGCGCCGCGGTCATGGTCGAGCCGGTGGCGATGCCGTCGTCGACGACAATCACGACGCGGCCGGTCGGATCGATCGGCGCCCGTAACGGCGTATACCGGGCACGCCGCTCGCGTAGCAGCGAAAGCTGGCGCTTTTTCTCCGCCGCAAGATAAGCCGGATCCAAATCGGCCGCCCAGTCATTGACGAAGGCGTTCCCCGCTTCATCGATGGCGCCGATGGCGAGCTCGGCCTGCTCCGGATGGCTAAGCTTATGCACCAACACGACATCGAGCTCGCCGCCCAGGGCGTCGGCGATGATTTTTGCCATGGGCACGGCGCCGCGCGGCACAGCCAGGACTAAAGGGGTTTGGTTCCGGTAAGATGTTCTCAGCCGTTGAACGAGTAATTCCGCGGCATGGGCTCGACTGTGAAATCGCATAAACCACCTCGATGGATTCAAGCAACTTTCGCTTGCTCCCTTGATAAGAGACGATTCGCCGATGGTCGATCTCTGCAATGAAGCTGTTGGTCGTCGACTTCTCCGGCCAGGCGCTGAATCGCCTCGGAAACGTGCACCGGATAGGCCGGCGCATGCTCCAGAGTTCGCAGCGCCACGGGTAAACTTTTCAATCCGCGGAGCGCGCGCGAACGCGATTCTGCGAGCGGCACGGCGGGCGCCAATCTTCGCCCACCGCGCATGACCGGTTGCATTAACGCCTCGCCGTTTGCCTGGTCGCCTTCGATGGTCAAAATATCTCCCATCATCCGCCCATCCTCGTCGTGCCTGCGATACACCTGTTTTCGCCCGGGCCAGAGAACTTTCCCTTCAGAGCGCTTGCGCCGCGCCGTGCCGGCATATTCAACCAGCTTGTAGGCGCAGTCCAAGTAAGGCGCGTCGGCGGAAGTGTCCATATGGGTGCCGATGCCGTAGCCGTCGATGGGCGCGTTCCGCTCTTGCAGTCGAGCCAGTAGGTACTCATCGACGCTGCCGCTGGCAAAGATCGTTGCGTCGCGCAAGCCGCCGTCGTCGAGAATGCGCCGCACCTTGAAAGCATGATCGGCCAAGTCGCCGCTATCCAAGCGCACACCTTTGATTCGGATCCCATCGCGCGCCAGTTTGGGCGCCAACTGGACGACCTTTTGCGCCGCGGCTTCGGTATCATAGGTGTCGATAAGTAAGATGACATTCTCCGGCAGAGAGCGGGCGAAATGCTCGAAGGCCGTAGTCTCGTCGTCGTGCGCTTGCACGAAGGAATGCGCCATGGTGCCGAAAACGGGTACGCCATAGAGTGGTGCGGCTAAAACCGTCGCGCTCCCCGCGAAGCCAGCGAGATAGCTGGCGCGGGCAGCGAGCAGACCCGCCTCGGCACCATGAGCGCGGCGCAGGCCGAAATCGACGAGCAATTTCGCCGGCGCCATTAACACCGAACGGGCGGCTTTCGAAGCGATGAGAGTTTGAAAGTGCACTAAATTAATCAGCCGGCTTTCCACCAGCTGGGCTTGGGCGATGGGCGCGGTAATCCGCAGGATAGGCTCGTTGGCGAAAAAGACGCTGCCTTCAGGCATGGCGTGGACGTCACCGCTAAAACGCAACGATTCTAAATAACTGACGAACTCGGCACGAAACGAGCCGTGACCTGAAAGCCATTGAAGCTCCTCGGCCGTGAATCGCGCGCTCTCGAGAAACCCGAGCGCCTGTTCCAGTCCGGCGGCAATCAGAAAATTTCGCTCGGCCGGTAGCTTGCGCACGAAGAATTCAAAGACCGCGGTCTCTTCCATGCCCTGATCGAAGTAGCCCTGGAGCATGGTGAGCTGGTAAAGATCGGTTAATAGCGCGCTCGCTGGCGCATTTGACTCGGTAAGCATCTTTCCTCATCCGGGGCCATCGGCGTCACGCCCCCCCCCGCCTTGTTCATCGTTGAATTCACCGACCCGGTCTCGCTCGCACTTCTCCTGCTTTCTTGGAGCTTCATGCGGCCAATTCCTCGTTTTGCGCGACGAACGCGCGCAGCAAATCGGTGACCGTAAGCACACCGACCAGTTCAGTCCCGTTGACCACGGGCAGCGAACTGATCCGGTAAGTTTCCAAGACCTTCGCCGCATCGATCAATGGCGCGTGAGGGGCGATCGTCATCGGATCGGCGGTCATCGCGGCGGTCACGGTTAGATTCTCCGTATAGCGGCGAATCTCGTCCTCGTCGCGAAACAGCGGATAGGCCGGCGCCACTTGGCGCACGTCGCGGTCGGTGACGATGCCGATCAGCCGGCCATCTTCCAGCACCGGCACCGACCTAATATCGCACCGGCGCAAGAGCTCGACGACCCTTTGCAACGAATCGTTCGGACCCACAGTCATCGGATCCGCTGTCATGCAGTCACCAACCGTAAGCGTCTTTGTCGGTTTCGCCATGGTTCACCCTGCTTCATTGTTTTCGCGCCGACTCCATGGCCGGCCACTCGGGATCGATCGCCTGGATCGCCTCCTCCCTGAGAGCCGAATAAGACTTAGCGAACTCCGAGTGGCAGCGCTCCATGTAAGTCTTGAGGATTTCCAGTTCGATTTTCATCGAGTCGATCGCCGAAGTGAGATCGAGTTTGGCATCCTTTAGCAAAGATGCCGTCGCTTCGATCTCCTTTTGCATCAGGTGAAATCTTTGCTCGATGTCTAATTCTTGCATCGGACACCTCCCCATATAATTGACTTCAAGAAACGCCCTGTCCCTGTAATCGGCGGAAAAACAACGCCTACGGTGTCAATAATCGCATAGAGTGTGCCACCCGAGCCGAGCCCATATGGCGCAAAACCCGACGAGACATCGCGTGAATATCGGCACGATTCGCGCCGCCGCGAAATTGACTATCGAACACCTGGCAGGTTTGCGAAAAGTACGCCGACAGAGAGGCTTTAACGATTGGAACTTTTTGAACGACTTGAACGGTTGGAACGATTTCAACCCACGGCGCCAACCGCGCCTTATCCTTCGATCCCAAGTTTCTCGATCTTCCGATAAAGCGTCGACAGACTGAGCCCCAACATTTCTGCGGCGCGGCTCTTATCGCCAGCGGTTTTCCCCAGGGTACGTTCGATGTGAGTTTTCTCGTAGAGTTCGATCGCTTTGGTCAGATTGTCCTCGGCGGTATATTCGCCGTCGCTCGCCGCCGAGCCATGACCCGGCAAATCGGCCGGCGCGATCCATTCGCCATTGCCGAGAATCATCGCCCGTTCGAGCACGTTGTCGAGCTCGCGAATATTGCCTTTCCAAGGCAGCGACATAAGAATCCGCATGGTCGCGCTGTCGACGCCCTTGTAGCTGGTTTTCATCTCCAGATTATGACGATGGATCAGATGTTCGACCAGCGCCGGCAAGTCTTCGAGCCGCCGGCGCAGCGGCGGGATGTCGATTTCGAAAACACACAGCCGATAGTAAAGATCTTCGCGAAAACGGCTCGCTTCGACCTCGGCTTTCAAGTCGCGATTGGACGCGGCGAGAATGCGCACATTGACTTTCACCGGCGTGGTCGAGCCTACCGCCAACACGGTTTTTTCTTCCAGCACGCGCAACAACTTGGGTTGCAAGCTCATCGGCAGCTCACCGATTTCGTCGAGAAAGATGGTGCCGCCGCGGGCGCGTTGAAACAATCCTTCTTGGGAATTCACCGCGCCGGTGAACGAGCCCTTGATGTGGCCGAACAGTTGGCTCTCCAATAAATTCTCGGGGATCGCGCTGCAATTGACCGGCAAAAACACGCTGTCCTTGCCTAGGCTGTTGGCGTGAATGGTCCTGGCGACCACTTCCTTGCCCACGCCGCTCTCACCGCTGATTAGAACGGTCGTCGGCGTCGGCGCGACTTTCGTGATCAGCTTGACGATTTCCTGCATCGCCGGACTTCGGCCGAGCGGGCGGTCCGGCGCGAAATGGCCGCTGACTTCGCGCCGTAGCAACTGGTTCTCCCACGCCAACCGCCGATGGCTCATGAGATTTTGAATCTTGCGCAGCACCTCCTCGAAGATCAGCGGCTTCAAAAGATAATCTTGAGCGCCGGTGCGAATCGCCTCGATGGCGGTCTCCACCGACGCGTGGGCGGTCATGAGAATCACGAGAGTCTGGGGCGAATACTCGCTGACATGCCTGAGCACCGCCATTCCGTCCGCTCCCGGCATCATTAGATCGGTCAGCACGACATCGAGATCGTGTTGATTGATCTTGGCAATCCCTGCATTGCCATCGGCCGCCTCGTGCACATCGTAGCCCTCGCCTCGCAATAGCTCGACGAGACTTTCCCGAGCGCTCTCTTGGTCTTCGACCACGAGTATGGAACCGCTTGAACTCATCTCGCAATGCTTCCCGCGAGTGGGAATTCGCCGTCAATTTTTCTCATTATTGCAACAAAAAATACGTTCACTCGCCAAATCCTTACATATTTCCTTATTGGAGCAATTCACAGGCCATGGCCCGGTGTGAGGATCGAATCAGCTCAACGGCAACGTGATCGAAAAAGTCGTGCCTTTTGCCATTTCACTATGGTAACGAACACTGCCGCCATGAGCCTTGATAATCTGGCGCACGATCATCATGCCGATGCCCGTGCCGAAAGACTTGGTAGTAAAGAACGGCTCGAAGATATCGACCTCAGGTGGAATGCCCGCACCGGTGTCCGAGATATCCAGAGTCACCGCGCCATCGGGTGTCGCTCCCTTGAATGATAGTTTGCCGCCGTGAGGCATGGCCTCCACGGCGTTCTTGGCAAGATTCAGAATCACCTGTTTCATCTTGTCGATGTCCACGGTGACCAGCGGCAGATCGGCTGAAAAAATCGATTCCACTTCGACTCCTTGATCGACATAGCGTGGCAACTCGATTTCGATCGCCTCGCGAACCAAGGCCGGCAGACTGATAGGTTGAAAAATGTAATTTTCTTTACGGGACAAAGAACGAAAATCCTGCAGCAGGGAATTCAATCGAGAAATCTCACTCTTAAGCCGCGCCACTGTCGAACTAACCTGATCGTCCGTTGACGCTGCCAGTTTGTTCAGCCGCTGTTCGAGCAATTGAATGGTCAGCGACATGCCGTTCAATGGATTGCCCAGCTCATGGCCGAACTTCGCCGCCATCGTGCCGATCGTCGCCAGCCGTTCGTTTTCTACGGCTTGCTCTTGCAGCTTCACTTTTTCCGAAATGTCCCGGATAAACGCCATGTATCTCACTTCTTCGCCCGAGGTGATCTCGGTCACCGACAGCTCGATGGGAAAAGTTTCGCCGTTCTTGCGCCGCGCCCTGAGGGTGCGGATGCGGCCGATGGCGCGCGGCTCACCGGTGCTTTCATAGCGCGCGATGTAAGCGTCATGCTCGGTGGCGTAGGGCTCCGCCATCAGCATGTTAACTTTTTTTTCCATGACTTCCGCTCGGCTATAGCCGAAGCTCCGCTCCGCCGCCGCATTGAACATGACGATCTGCCCCCGGCGGTCGATCGAGATGACTGCGTCTTGGATGGTTTCGATCAGGCTGTGCAACGAACGCTCCGCCTTTCGCTGTTCGGTGATATCGTGCATGATCACCTGCACTGCGGTGCCGCCTTCCCAAGCTAGCGGCGCCCCGACGGTTTCCACCTCAATCAGCGAACCATCTAGGCGGATGCGCCGTTGCATACTCGGCTCGTTGGCTGCGCCAGTATCCAACGCTTGTTGGTAGCGTCGCTCGACTTGCGCTCGCTCGGTTGGATGAATCAAGTCGAACGGCGAGCGCCCTAGCAGATCATTAAGTGACTGCGCGCCGAACAGTCGGAGCGCGGCATTGTTCGCGAATACAATCTGCTTATTGAAATTGACCAGGACAGCATCAGGGTTGAGTTCCACGAGAGTATGGTAGCGCTCCTCAGCAGCCTTGAGTTGAGTTTCGATCAAGCCACGGCGCGATAGTTCCATCTGGAGCGCGCTGGTGCGCTCCTCCACGCGAGCGCGCAGGCGCGCATCGCGAAACGCTAACAGATAGACAATGGCGCTCAGCAACAGGATGATCGCCATGCTACCAATGTCGAAGATTTGCAAATCACGGCGGATGGCGGCCTTCCATCCCGTGGTCGGAATAGCGGCAAGCTGCCAATGGTTATCGGGCAGGTCGACGCGATGGATCACCGGTTCGGACTCGAAAACCGCCGGCGCTCCGAAAAAGACCCGGCCGCGTGCGTCTTTCAGAGCTAGTTGCAAGGTTCGTTCTTGGGTAAGCCCCACCTCCGCCAAAACCGGTGGAATGTCGAGGACGACGTTGATCAGCCCCCAAAATTTGTCATCGCGAAAAATCGGCAGTCGGGCAACCGCGCCAAAGCCTCCGACGACTAGTTCGAAAGGCCCACTGACCACCATCTTGCGCGACTCGATAGCCCGTGCGACCGCTTCGCGAACCTCGTCGCGGGCATCGTTGACAAGATCGCGGCCGATAATTTCTTCATTGCCCAGCCGCGGATAAACATGAGCGACAACACCGCCGGGCGCGACGTTTAAGTTACGCACGCCGGCAACGCTTTCGCTTAGTCGGCGGGCGAAGGGCTCGAAATTCGCAATGAGATTCGCGATCGAATGGTTGTTGGTAGAAACAAATGCTTCGAGTCCGTAAATTAAGTCGAAGCGGCGGCGCAAATCGATGGTTAGCGCGTTGCCGTAAGGGTCGAGGTTGGCCAGCACCTCACCACGCGCTTCCACGAGCAGTGTCGTGCGGTACCAAAGATGACCGGCCCACCAGATTCCACTGAGCACAATAAGCGCGACCAGCGCCGCAGCGAAGGCTCTGCGCCGCGGGTCCGCGAAAAACCCCATACGGGAACTGTCATTGGATACCATCGAACCCGTCACCCAGCTTTTCTCGCACTGTTGAGAAACGATTTCAAACGCACGCCGTGTGATCACCGCGCGACGGCGCGACGACAATGCAATCAAGACTCGGAGTATCTCTCGCAAAGGCGCGAAGGCGCAAAGTTAATAAACTCCCCAACTCTTTTCCAAACTGAGCGCCTTTGCGAGACCATTATCCGAATCCGTCTGTGCTTGGCTGGAAAAAAATTCCCAACTACCGCGCGCCGTGACAGTAAACACAGGCGCCGGTGACCGGTCCGGCGACCAGGAAGTTCGGCGGCTCGCGCTCGATCGCTTCACGAGCGAATTTAATATCGCGCCGGAAGCTCGGTAGATTCATGTCGATGAGCGGATGATTGGTCGGCCAGCCGGACTGGTCGAGTTTCTCCGCCGCCTCTTCCATGGCCCTGAGGTGCGTGATGATTTCATCCCGCTGCCGCTGGGGCCCAGCGCTGGACTGAATCAGCCGGTTAAGCGCACGGGAATGAAAAGCCAATTGGCGCATGGTCAAGCGCACTTGGTCGCCCTCGATGTAACGAAACTCCGGCGGATAGGTATACTGGCGCACCTGGCGCGCGAAATCCGCGCAGCCAATCAGCTGAAGCGCGATCAGCGCTGCCAAAGCGAAACGGTAACTCATTGTCGTCTCCTGGAACCCGTGCGAATTCTAACTCCCACAAATTCTCTTCGCATTCTGCTTGCCAAAGCCACAAGTCCGGACGATTGACAATGGACTCGATTTTGCTGCGCTAGATACTTCAGCGGATCACCGCAATTAAGATTAGGAGAAATGGGAAACTCAAGCGATTTTCCTTCCCAGAGTCGAGAATGGACGATGACAGATCGAAAATTCACCTGGTAGCACCGTCGATACTGGTCGCGGAACGCGAGCCGATTTCGCGAGTCAGCCTGAGCGAGCTGCTCCGCGACGAGGGCTATCACGTCATTGAGGCAGCCGATAGCGTCGCAGCGGTCAGCCAGATTAGCGAGGGGCAAGCCGTCAAAATCATCCTTGCCGATCTGGAGATGCCGTCTTGGACCTCCATCATCAAGCACGCTCGTGTCAATCTGCCCGAATCCTCCATTCTCGGCATGGTTCGCTACGGCGCGCTGTCCAACGCCCTGGAAGCCCAGCAGCTCGGCGCCCACGCTTATCTGATCAAACCCTTATCTTTCAACGAGGTAAGTCAGTGGATTCAGCGCTGCCTCGCTGGACAGTCGCAGATCAAGACCTAGCCTCATTTTTTTTCGGTTAGTCGAATGAAGTATCTGCTGATTGTTCGCCGTTACGCACATTCCTCCCCTCCTTCGTCTGCTCCCCGTCGCGGGGGAAGGAAAGAGGTAGGCGTGCAGGGACCGCCCCTGTGACTCATCGCCCATTCGCGCTCAAAATATCACGAACCACAAGTCACGGGCACGCCTGCCGTCGCTGGCATGCACTTTGCGGC
>Ga0214472_10001761_pt1 | contig 23732 bp, 18 predicted proteins | sample RVTome_6_FD_207662 | JGI IMG/M metagenome (GOLD analysis project Ga0214472, IMG submission 207662) | Soil microbial communities from uranium-contaminated site in the Upper Colorado River Basin, Wyoming, United States - RVT140D175 | ecosystem: Environmental > Terrestrial > Soil > Contaminated >...
GGCCGCACGGCGGCGGCCTCCATCGAGCAGAATCACGATGAGAACGGGATCGTCTGGCCCATGCCGCTGGCACCCTTCCAGGTGATCGTGACCATGCTCAACCCGAATGATGAGGAGGTATGCGCCGCAGGAGAAAGTCTCTATCTAGAACTCCTTGCGCAAGGCATCGAGGTACTCCTTGATGACCGTGACGAGCGTCCCGGCAGCAAGTTTAAAGATGCTGACCTGCTTGGCATTCCCCTGCGCGTCAACGTCGGCGCCCGCAGCCTGAAAGAGCAGTCTTTCGAACTCCAGGAACGACGCAGCGGTGAGCGCATCATGCTGCCGGTAGAGGGTGCTGGTGCAAAAATCGTTGCCCGGGTTCGCGCCGCACTTGATGCCGGGTAGGGAATAGATACATGAGTGAAATGAGGATTGAAAAAGGCAGCCGTCTGATCCTGCCGCCTGCAATCGCGAAGATTCTCGGCGGGCAGCCTCTGCGGCTGTCGTCCTGCTCTGCCCGCCATCTTCTGCTGGAATCCGCGGCCGGCGATGACAAGGTGCAGATGACCGGCCTGATTGTCGAGGGCGGGGTTGTCGACCTGCTCTCATTTTTTAACATGTTCCGCAAGTCCGGCCTTCTGCACTTCCTCCTGTCCGGAGGTAACAAGACGCTCTGCTTCCAGAACGGTGAGATTGTATATGCAACCAGTACCTTTCCGGAAGAAGAGATCGGAGAAATCCTTTATCGCCTCGGCAAGATCGACAGGGACGTTCTTCAAGGGGCGCGTCAGTTTGCCAATGGTGAACTGCCGCTCGGCAATATCCTGATGAACCAGAATTTCATTACCGCCAAGGACCTTTGGGCGGCCACCCGAAACCAGGTCGAAACCATCGTTTATAACCTGTTTGCATTTCAGGATGGTTCGTTTGTTTTTGTCGATACCCCCCTGGATGAAGGCCAGGTGGTGAGCCTTTCTATGAACACCCAGAATTTGATCATGGAAGGACTGCGCAGAGTCGATGAACGGGCCGTCTATATGCAGAAGGTCAAATCCCTTGATGCCATCCCGGTCACGACCGACAAAGTTCCCAACGACCTCGACAGCATTTCGCAGAAGATGGTCTCCTTGATTCAGGCCGGCGTCAGTAATGTCGGCGAGTTGCTGCGTCGCTCCGGTTCCGGTGAGTTTGACGCCTTGCGACTTTTGAGCCAGATGGTCGAGCGGGGCGTGGTCACCATGGAAGAAGCACCGACCGTGGCTGTTGAAGGTGTCCTCGGCGAGGTCATCGATATCTTCAATGGTATTCTGGTTGCCATGCATCAGGTCGTATCGGCCAAAAATCCCCGGTTTCGCCAGGAGGTCAGCGTTTTCCTGCGTGATCTGCCGCAACCGTTTTCTTATGTCTTCAGACAAGCCACCCTCAAGGAAGACGGCTCGGTGGATGGCGGGCGTGTGCTTGCCAATCTGGCCGGTCTGGAGGAAGGTGATAAACTGCGCCTGCTCTCGGATTCCCTGAGTGAACTGGTGTATATGGAATGTATCGCCGCCCGTCGTGAGCTGGGCGCGGCTGATTCTGCCGTCCTGATCAAGCGGGTTCAGGATGTTTCTCAACGCGTACAGGATTTGATAGGGGTCCGTGATTATGCATGATGCCAAACAGAAATTGATATTCGCCCTTGATGTCGACAACCCGGACGAGGCCCGTCGCTGGGTTGAGCAACTGCGGGGGCAGGTCGGTGTGTTCAAGATCGGCAAGCAGCTCTTTACCCGATGCGGACCGGAGGTGGTCAAGCTGGTGCAGGCCGGCGGCGGCGATGTCTTCCTCGATCTCAAGTACCATGATATTCCTAACACCGTGGCCATGGCCGGCCTAGAGGCCTTTCGGCTCGGCGTCAGAATGTTCAATGTCCACGCCCTCGGCGGTTTTGAAATGATGTCCAGGCTGGTGGCCGAGATTGACAAGGTCTGTCCGCGTGGCAACCCTGATCGCCCGGTTTTACTGGCGGTCACGATTCTAACCTCGTCAAACGAAGAAACGCTGCGCGCGGTTGGCATTGACCGGCCTGTCAGCGTGATGGTGCCGAAACTGGCCAGGTTGGCCCAGGATGCGGGGATGGATGGCGTGGTGGCTTCGCCGCAAGAGGTTGCCTTGATCCGCGCGGCCTGCGGTCCGGATTTCGCCATTGTCACCCCCGGGGTGCGCCCGGCCTTCGCCTCCCAGGATGATCAGAAGCGCGTGATGACCCCCGGCGACGCCCTGCGCGTCGGAGCCGACTACCTGGTGATCGGCCGGCCGATCTCGGCCGCGGCAGACCCCGCGGCGGCGGCGAAAATGATTCTTGAAGAAATGCAAACTGCCCTGGAAGGTTCTTAAAAAGTGAAAAGCGATTATCTTTACGGGATTCACCCGGTACGTGAGGGGTTGCGCGGTCGTCGTCAGCCCCTCGAACTGTTTGTGGATGAAAAGGGCGCCGGCCAGCGGGTCGATGAATTGCTGGCTCTAGCGCGTGAGCGTGGCATCCCGGTCCGGCAAAGAAAACGTCAGGATCTGGATGGAATGGCCGGCCAGCCCCATCACCAGGGGGTGGTCTTGAGCATGGAGCCGTTCCCCTATACGGAGATCGAAGACCTGCTGTCGGTGTGGCAGGGCTCCGGGAAAACCGGGCGCTTTCTGTTGCTTGACGGCATTACCGATCCGCACAACCTGGGTGCCATTCTGCGCAATGCGGACGCCTCCGGCTGTCAGGGGGTGATTTTGACCAAAGATCGCAGCTGCGGCATCACCAATGTGGTTGATCGTGCCTCGGCCGGAGCTGTGGAGCATCTGGCCATCTGCCAGGTGACCAATCTTGCCCGGACCATGGAGCTGCTGAAAAAAAGCGGGTTCTGGATCTACGGGCTGGCTGCCGGAGACGGTGCACAGCCGCTGTTTACGACGGATCTTTCCGGCCATCTGGCTTTGGTGATCGGCAGTGAAGGCGAAGGCTTGCGTCATCGTACCCGCGAACTCTGTGATGGTCTTCTGGAGATTCCCATGGTCGGTGAAATTGCTTCCCTGAATGCGGCTTCGGCGAGTGCAGTGGCTCTGTTCGAGGTGGTGCGGCAACAGCTGGCGGCTGTATCGAAATAGAGGGTCAGGTGCCGCTTGACTTTACGAGAAAGGTTTAGATAAGGTAACACGATAATTTTCAGATGCCGCAAGGCTTCAACCTCAATCCGCGCTTTAGCAGTGGACTCTGGTTGAAAGGAAACCCGGTGTAAATCCGGGACGGGCCCGCCGCTGTAACCGGGGACGAACATCGCATGGAAGCCACTGGCTCATTAACGAGCTGGGAAGGCGCGATCAGTAGGATGAACCGGGAGTCAGAAGACCTGTCTGAAAGAAGTAGCGCTGCTGTCCTCGTGGTTGATGGATAGTTGCCGGAAAATTCGAGGATATTACAGGGAATCCCCGGATCAATTTTTATTGACCGGGGATTTTTTTTATTACAGTCTCCCGGTCCCTTGTGTAACAGGAGTCGGACATGTACAGAAGTCTGCTGGGAGTGTTTTTGTGTCTGTGGTTTTGCGGTACGGCCTTTGCGGCGGAAGCCGACCAGTCTGCCGCGGTTTTGGAGGAGGTCGTGGTTACGGCGACCCGCATGGTCGAGCCTTTGTCAAAAGCCTCAGCTTCGGTTGCCGTGGTGACTGCCGAGGAAATCGCCGCGCGCGGGGCGACTCGGCTGGATGAAGTCTTACAGGATGTTGTTGGCCTGCATGTGGTCAGCAGCGGGCCGGCTGGATCGCTCTCCAGCGCGAGTATCCGTGGTTCTGAGGCGGCACAAGTGCTGGTCCTGATCGACGGTGTTCGTCTCAACTCGCCGCAGTACGGCCAGTTCGATCTGAATCAGCTGCCGGTCGCTTTGAATGAGATTGAACGAATCGAAGTCCTGCGTGGTGCGGCTTCGGCACTTTACGGCTCCAACGCCCTGGGCGGGGTCATCAATATCATTACCCGGTCTCCGCAAGAGACACCGTCCACTCAGGTCGGCTGGACGGAAGGCGAGCGCAAAACCCGGATCGTCAGCGGTTCGACCTCTCGCCAAGCCGGCGATTTCCGTTATCGTCTGGGTGCCGAGTCCCGGGCCTCGGACGGCTATCGGAAAAATTCGGATTTCGAACAATATACCCTTAATGGACTGTTCGGTTACTCACCGACCGAGGATGTGGATGTCGAGCTTTCGGCCTATCACCTCGATTACGAGAGCGGCATCCCGGGTTCAGAGTCCTGGCCGAGTCCAGACGCCGAGCAGGAAGACAAGCGAACCGTGGCGGCATTGAAGCTGGAAACACCGCTCGGTCCCGTTAAACTGACTGCGCGCGGCATCTACGAGCACCACCGTAACAATTACCGAGATCCGGGCGGCTGGGTCCCGATCAATGAGACCCACACGATAGACACCTATGGTGCGGAGTTGCATGCAGAGAAAACACTCAATGGTCACAGCTTTCTGGTAGGTGGCGATTACTATCGTGATGATCTTGATTCGACCAACATCGGTGATGAGGATCAGGAGCATGGAGCCGTTTTCGGGCAGTTCCAGGCCGACTTGGCGGCCAGCATGACGCTTCTTCTCGGACTGCGCTACGATATTCATTCCGATTTCGACAATGAGCTGAGCCCGCGCGCTGCACTGCATATCGCTCTGACCGACGTGACTCGAGTGCGTCTCTCGGCAAGCAAGGCGTTTCGCGCGCCCACATTGAACGACCTCTACTGGCCTGAGGACAGTTTCAGTAAGGGAAACCCGGATCTCGATCCTGAAACGGCCTGGGAATATGAACTGGCTCTTGAGCAGACTCTGGGTGATCGTGGCCGTGTCTCGCTGGCCGGTTTTCTTCGTGACGCAGAGGATCTGATCAGTTGGCAACCAGATGATTTCTTCGTCTACAGCCCGGTTAATGTCAATGATGCACGTATCTGGGGTGTCGAAGTCGATGGCCGATTCGATCTCTGCAGTTTTGCCACGATCGGTGGCAACTATACCTACCTGCACCCGAAAGATCGCGACACGGATGAATATCTTCTCGGTAAACCGCGGCATGAGGCGCACGGATTCGTTGCCTTGAAACCGTTTAACGAGACCACGCTGCGCTTCGATGGACGCTATCTGCGCTACTACCCCGAAATTGCCCGCAAGGAAAAAGACTATTTTGTCACTGATCTGGCCTTGACTCATGCCATAATGTTCGGCGAGGTTGCTGTCGATGCGACTGTTTCGGTAAAAAACCTGTTTAACGAAGGCTACGAGGCGAATCCCGGCTACCCGATGCCGCCTCGTGAATTGTTCGCCGGATTGACCGCATATTTCTGACAAACAGCCTGGGTCTAATGCCCCGCCGCTCGCGGCGGGGTTGTCCCTTCGCCGGGCTTATACCCTGGTTCGTTCCAAAGGGCCATGATGAAAAAATACTTGTTCTTACTGCTCTTTTCTTCTCTCTTGGTGGTTCCCGCCCACAGCCGTGAACTGATCGATCAACTTGGCCGCAAGGTTTTCGTGGCGGAACCCTTGACGCGTGTTGTGTCGCTGATCCCCAGCTTGACTGAGACCAGCTTCGAAGTGGGGGGTGGTGATGCTCTGGTCGGGGTGACCCGGTTTGCGACTTTCCCCGAGGCTGCTGCAAAATTGCCGAAAGTCGGCTCTTATGTCGCCCTTGACATCGAAAAAATCATCAAGCTGCGTCCGCAACTCTGCCTGGCCGCCCGGGACGGCAATCCGAAAGAAGCTATTGATCGGCTCGAGTCCCTGGGAATCCCGGTCTATGCTTTTGATCCGCAGAGTCTCGAAGCCGTGATCGATACGGTGGCGCGATTGGGTGAGATTTACCAGACGCAAGCACAGGCAGATCTCCTGCTGGCAGGCTACCGGCAGCGACTCGATCGTGTCGCCCGCATAATCGAAGGGGCCAGGCAGCGCCCGCGGGTTTTTTTCCAGGTTGACGCGCAGCCGATCTTTTCTGCCGGTTCCGATACGTTTTTGCATCAGCTGCTTACGCGTGCCGGTGCGATCAATCTGGCTGCAGATCGCAGCGGTTACCCACGCTACTCCTGGGAAGAACTGCTGGCCCTCAAGCCTGATGTGGTTCTTCTGGTTTCGATGGGAGGCGGCTATTCTGAAAACGAGCTGCGTGCTCAATGGGAAGCCTGGCCGCAGATTCCGGCGGTGCGTAATAAACGCCTGCATGTGGTTGATACGGATCTTTTCAACCGCCCTTCGCCGAGGCTGATCGATGCGCTTGAGTACCTGGTCGAGTTGCTTCATCCAGAACTCTCGGTCTCCGGCAGGCAGTGACCGTGGAAATTACCGGTTACAATCCTGTCTACAGAAAGCTGGTCATGGTGACGCTGCTGCTCAGCCTGGTGCTGCTCGGTTCTGTCCTGCTCGGCTTGACCATCGGGTCTTCCGGCGACACCGGTGCGGCCTGGAGGCTTTTGCTGGGACGGGGTGAAGCGGATGCAACGCTTGAGGTGATTATCTGGCAGCTGCGTTGGCCGCGGGTGATCCTTGCAGCGACTGTCGGCGCGACCCTCTCCCTTGGCGGACTGGTCTTCCAGGCGTTGTTGCGCAACCCTTTGGCTGAACCCTACATCCTGGGAGTTTCCGGAGGTTCGGCTGTTGGAGCGATTCTCGGCATACTGGCCGGTTTTAGCCTCTTTCCCGGATTAGCTCTGAGTTCTTTTGCCGGTTCGCTGGCGGTTTTGTCGCTGGTTCTGTTATTGAGAGGTCGCAAGGAGGGCAACAGCGATTCCCTTCTGCTGGGGGGCGTGATGGTTAATGCCTTTTGCGGTGCGATCATCATGTTCCTGATCTCTGTCAGCAAGACGACGCAGATGCAGAAAATTATCTTCTGGCTGATGGGGGACCTTTCCTCCGCCGGCGTCGACACCCTGGCTTTGCTGCTCGGAGTTCTTCCCTGTTTCCTGTTGATTTTTCTTCTTGCCCAGCCACTCAACCTGTTGCTGACCGGTCGTGAAAGCGCCTCGGCCATGGGTGTCAACGTTGCTGCCGTTACTTTTGTACTGATTCTGACGGCTTCTTTGATGGTGAGCCTGACCGTCTGTCTTTCGGGATTGATCGGTTTTGTCGGTTTAACCATTCCGCATGTCTTGCGCCTGATCCTGGGCGCCGATCATCGCATTCTGATACCTGCTTCTGTTCTTACGGGAGCCTCCTATCTGATCCTTTGTGATCTGCTGGCCCGCAGCCTGCCGAGTCAGGGTGAGATGTCGGTGGGGATTGTGACTGCGCTGGTTGGTGCGCCCCTCTTTATCAGCCTGCTCTGGAGAGGAAGGCGATGAGTCTGGTCGAGATTCACGGAGTCAGCCTTAAGCATGGGGATCACCCGGTGATCAGGCGTGTGTCCGTGCAGGTTGAGAAAGGGGAGTTTTTTGTCATTATCGGCCCGAACGGAGCCGGCAAAACGACCCTGCTCAAAGCTCTGGCAGGCTTGCATCCGATCACAGAGGGAAACATTCTGGTCCGACAGCGGCCGCTTGATCAATATTCAAGAAAAGAGCTGGCACGCACCCTGGCCCTGGTTCCTCAACAGATCAATGCCGATTTTCCATTCTCCGTTGCTGAAACGGTTCTGATGGGCCGTTATCCTCATCTGGGCTGGTTGGCTGCTGAAGGGGCCAAGGACCTGAGAATAGCTGAACAGGCAATGCATTTTACCGAGACCGATCATCTGGCGGATCGTCGACTGGGCCAACTCAGCGGTGGCGAACGGCAGCGGGTCATTATTGCCAGGGCACTCTGCCAGCAGTCTGAAATCCTGCTTCTGGACGAGCCGACTGCCTCGCTTGACCCCGCTCACCAGATGAGGATCATGGACTTGATGGAGAGGCTGCGTCATGAGAGACAAACGACCATTATTATGGTCTCTCACGACCTGAATCTGGCGTCATGCTACGCCGATCGTTTGTTGCTTCTTAAAAACGGAGAAGTCGAGAAGATCGGGACACCCCGGCAGGTCTTGACTGAAGAGCAGTTGTCGCAAAGCTATGATTGCACTCTGTCTGTCGATGAAAACCCGTTGCTCGGTAAGCCAAGAGTCAGCCTGGTGTCGGCAAAGATTGCAATCACGTCCAGGATAGATTAGGAGGCTGTCCGACAATAAATGCCCGGCTGCAAACCCAGCATTTTGGCCCATATTTCAGCTCCTTTTTGCCTCATAGCTACGGTTATGAGGCTGCAAACGAGCTAAAATCTGTTCTCAAACTTCTGGATTTTCGCTTCGGCCTCTATTGTCGGGCAGCCTCCTGGGTCGCTGCAGCAGATCCCTTTTTGAATAAAAAGGATTTTGATGTTTGACATGCTTCTTTGTTTTCGTTATAACTGCCCACTTGTGATGGCGTTGTCAGACTGTGTGCAAATTTTTACTTGCAATTTGTCTGGTGCTGTTGTATATAACGCCCCTTGTGCTGGCGTAGCTCAATAGGCAGAGCACCTCACTTGTAATGAGGATGTTGGGGGTTCGATTCCTCTCGCCAGCTCCATTGAGCTGCCGGGGAGCATGGCTCCCCTAAAACTGAATACCAGGATGTCCCCTGGAGGGGTTCCCGAGTGGCCAAAGGGATCAGACTGTAAATCTGACGTCGTAGACTTCGGAGGTTCGAATCCTCCCCCCTCCACCAATTAAGGACTTGCCGGAGAAAAGAAGAATTGTTTGTCGCAGGAGGTTGTTAGCCGTAGTCACTGCGAGAATGGCTTTTCCCGACTCCACTAAGAAAACTTCATAAGGTTTAGTATAAACCCAAAGAAACGATTATGCGGGAGTAGCTCAGTTGGCTAGAGCGTCAGCCTTCCAAGCTGAGGGTCGCGGGTTCGAATCCCGTTTCCCGCTCCAATTCTTGACTGTCTCGGAAGCGGATGATTTGCAGGCCCACATAGCTCAGTAGGTAGAGCACATCCTTGGTAAGGATGAGGTCATCGGTTCGAATCCGATTGTGGGCTCCATTTTACACTTTGCACAGATAAGAGACGGTTAGCGGAATCGGGTTCGTTTCAAGTGGGTCGACGGGCAATCTGCTGTTGAAAGACAGCCGCTTGCCGGTAAATAAACGCAGACTATAATTTCAAGAGAAGACACAGGTAAGGGAGGATAACGTAATGGCCAAAGCCAAGTTTGAGCGGACTAAGCCCCATGTTAACATCGGAACGATCGGTCACGTTGACCACGGCAAGACAACCCTGACGGCAGCGATTACAAACGTGCTGTCTTCAAAGGGCGGCGCGGTGTTCAAGGCCTTCGACCAGATCGACAATGCTCCCGAGGAGCGTGAGCGCGGTATTACCATCGCCACGGCACACGTTGAGTACGAGACGGCCAACCGTCACTATGCTCACGTCGACTGCCCGGGCCACGCCGACTATGTCAAGAACATGATCACCGGCGCTGCGCAGATGGACGGCGCTATCCTGGTGGTCTCCGCTGCCGACGGCCCGATGCCCCAGACCCGTGAGCATATCCTGCTCGCTCGTCAGGTCGGCGTGCCCTCCATGGTGGTGTTCCTGAACAAGGCCGACATGGTCGATGACGAAGAGTTGATGGAGCTGGTTGAGCTCGAGATTCGCGAGCTGCTGTCTTCCTACGATTTCCCCGGCGACGATATTCCGATCATCCCCGGCAGTGCACTGAAGGCGCTGGAGTGCGGCTGCGGCAACGATGGCTGTTCCGCCTGCGAGCCGGTTCTGGAGCTGATGCGTCAGGTTGACGCTTATATCCCCGAGCCTGAGCGTGCCGTTGACCGTCCGTTCCTGATGCCTGTCGAGGACGTCTTTTCGATCTCCGGACGTGGTACGGTTGCAACCGGTCGTGTCGAGCGCGGTATCATCAAGGTTGGCGAAGATGTCGAGATCGTCGGCATGAAAGCCACGGCCAAGTCTGTCGTCACCGGCGTCGAGATGTTCCGCAAGCTTCTGGATCAGGGGCAGGCTGGTGATAACTGCGGTATCCTGCTGCGCGGTGTCAAGCGTGAAGACATCGAGCGTGGTCAGGTTCTGGCCAAGCCGGGCAGTATCACTCCGCACACCAAGTTTAAAGCGGAAGCTTACATCCTGACCAAGGAAGAGGGTGGCCGCCATACGCCGTTCTTCAAGGGTTACCGCCCGCAGTTCTACTTCCGCACGACAGACGTGACGGGTATTGTCGAACTTCCGGAAGGGACCGAGATGGTCATGCCGGGTGACAACATTGCCATCACTGTGAACCTGATTACCCCGATCGCCATGGACAAAGAGCTGCGCTTCGCAATCCGTGAAGGTGGCCGTACGGTTGGAGCCGGTGTCGTCAGCGAGATTATCGAGTAATTCGTAGCTGTCTGAATTTTTAACATGAACGGGCGTCCTTTCCCGAGCGGGAGGATGCCGAGGACTAATCCATGCGCGATATCGTGACCCTTGGCTGCACCGAGTGCAAGCAGCGCAATTACACCACGACCAAAAACAAGCGGAATACTCCTGACAAGCTGGAGTTTAAAAAGTATTGCCGTTTCTGTCGCAAGCACACGGTCCATCGCGAGACCAAGTAGGGTTGACTGCAGACGGGCTGAATTGTTTAAGGTTGCAGGCCAGTAGCTCTAATGGCTAGAGCACCGGTCTCCAAAACCGGGTGTTGTAGGTTCGAATCCTACCTGGCCTGCCAATTAACTTAACGATAATCCAACGGTATAGGTTGCGATAGTGAACTTCAAGGTTACCGAATTTCTTCAGCAGGTCAAAGCCGAGCTGCAAAAGGTCACATGGCCAACCCGCAAGGAAACTTATGGGTCGACGACGGTTGTCATAGTGCTTGTCCTGATGGTGGCGGTTTTCTTATGGGTGGTCGACTCAGCATTGTCGGCAATGATCCAGGCCTTGCTCAACTGAGAGAGCTGGAGAATCCAATGGGCGAGAAGAAATGGTATGGAGTACATACATACTCAGGATACGAGAACAAGGTCAAACTGAACCTGGAAGAACGCATCCGTTCGTTAGGTGTGGAAGAATACTTCGGCGAAGTTCTGATTCCCTCTGAAACCGTAGTGGAGCTTAAGAACGGTGAACGCAAAACGTCCACCCGCAAATTTTTCCCTGGTTATATCCTGATACATGTAGAGCTGAACGATGAAACCTGGCATATCGTAAAGGATACGCCCAAGGTGACCGGTTTTGTCGGTGGCGGAACTTCGCCCCCACCAATTCCGGACGAAGAAGTCGCCAAGATTACCACGCGCATGGAAGAAGGCGTGGAGCGGCCGAAACCAAAAGTGGAATTTGAAGTTGGTGAAACGGTTCGGGTCATTGATGGACCGTTCCTTAATTTTACCGGTATTGTAGAAGACGTTAAGCCTGAAAAAGCTAAACTCAAAGTCATGGTCAGTATCTTTGGCCGGGTGACTCCGGTTGAGCTTGAGTTTATTCAGGTTGAAAAGACCAGCTGAGTTTCTGGCGGAATATAGTTCTTAAGGAGTCATTCCATGGCTAAAAAGGTAGTTGGACAGATTAAACTTCAGATCACCGCCGGCAAGGCTAACCCATCGCCTCCGATCGGCCCGGCTCTGGGCCAGCACGGTGTCAACATCATGGAGTTCTGCAAGGCTTATAACGCCAGAACGCAGGATCAGGAAGGTCTGGTTATTCCGGTCATTATAACGGTCTTTGCTGATCGTTCTTTCACTTTTATCACCAAGACTCCACCGGCTTCCGTGCTCTTGATGAAAGCGGCCAAAGTCCCCAAGGGGTCCGGTGTGCCAAACAAGACCAAGGTCGGCAAGGTCAGCAAGGCTCAGGTAGAAGAAATCGCCAAGCTTAAGATGCCTGACCTGAACGCTTGTAGCATTGATGGAGCCATGCGCATCATAGAAGGCACTGCGCGTAGCATGGGCCTTGAGATTGAAGCTTAATTACTACTCGCTGAACGCGGAGAAAATAGACAATGGCAACAGGAAAGCAGCTTAAATCGTCCAAGGACAAAGTCGACCGTAACAAGACCTATCAAGTTGACGAGGCGTTGGCCCTGGTTAAGGAAACGGCATTTGCCAAATTCGATGAATCCGTTGATGTGTCGATCAGGCTTGGTGTGGATCCCCGTAAAGCAGATCAGATGGTGCGCGGCGCCGTAGTTCTGCCGAATGGTCTGGGTAAGACGATCCGCGTGCTGGTCTTCGCCAAGGGTGAAAAAGCCCTGGAAGCCCAACAGGCTGGAGCTGACCATGTCGGCGGTGATGATCTGGTCGAAAAGATCAAGGGCGGCTGGTTTGACTTTGATACAGCGATTGCTACTCCTGATATGATGGGTACGGTCGGCAAGATCGGCAAGCTTCTTGGTCCTCGTGGCCTGATGCCTAACCCGAAGGTCGGCACTGTGACCTTTGAGCTGGCGCGTGCCGTCGATGAAGCCAAGTCCGGTAAGATTGAGTACCGCGTTGAAAAGGCTGGTATTGTGCATGCTCCAGTCGGTAAGGTTTCGTTTGATGCTGAAAAGCTCAAAGGGAATCTGGTCACCCTGGTTGATGCTCTGATGAAGGCCAAGCCGTCGACTGCCAAGGGAACCTATTTTAAAAAAGTCACCATCTCTGCGACCATGGGTCCCGGCGTCAATATCGATGTTCCGGCCTTGCAGACGCTGGTTAAATAGTTTGGTATCACCCTGTTATCGCCATGCGATAACAGATTTTCAGGATAAGCAGATCCTGGCCACAGACAGCAGGTACCCAGCGGTTTAATGGTACGCCACCTGCCGAGGCAAGATGGACGGTGCACGAGATGATGAATCTCTTCTTCACCTTCTTGAAGGCTAGGATGGAGAGCTTGTAAAAGCTCGGAAATCTACAAGGAAAGGAGGAGAGACATTGAATAAACAAAGTAAAGAAGTTCTTGTCGCGGAATTTGCAGAGAAGCTCAAGGTAGCCAAGGCCGCTTTCCTGGCTGATTATCGTGGGTTGACCGTCGAGCAGGCGAATACTTTGCGGCGCAAGCTGCAGGGCGCTGGTGTAGAATACCGGGTAATCAAGAATACCTTGCTTCGCCTGGCAGCTAAAGACACGGCTGTCGCTTGCCTCGATGAGTACCTGGTCGGTCCGACGGCGATTGCTCTGGTTAACGATGATCCTGTTGCGCCGGCCAAGGCACTGGTTGAATTTGCCAAGCAGAACAATATCTTTGAACTGAAGGCCGGCATGCTCGATGGCAAGCTGCTTGATGTCAACGACATCAAGGCCTTGGCTGAACTGCCGAGTCGCGAAGAGTTGCTTGCCAAGATGCTCGGTTCCATGAGTGCTCCGGCAACCAATTTCGTTGGCGTTCTGGCCGCTGTGCCGCGTTCGTTTGTACAGGCGCTGGCAGCTATCAGGGACCAGAAAGAAGCGGCCTGAGTTCTCTTCGGCTGATCCAATCACAGTTTCAGGTAATTATTTAAACAAAATTTACGGAGGATAGATCGATGGCTGATATCACAAAAGCACAAGTTATAGAATTTATTGAGAAAATGAGTGTGCTGGACCTTGCTGAAATGGTCAAGGAACTGGAAGAGAAGTTCGGCGTTTCCGCTGCGGCGCCTGTCGCTGTTGCTGCTGCCGGCCCTGCGGCTGCAGGTGAAGCCGCTGCTGAAGAGCAGACTGAATTTGACGTGGTTCTCACCGCTATCGGCGAGAAGAAAATCAACGTCATCAAAGTTGTCCGCGCCATTACCGGCCTGGGTTTGAAAGAAGCCAAGGACCTGGTTGACGGTACCCCCAACACGGTCAAAGAGGCTGTGTCCAAAGAAGAAGCCGCCGGCATCAAGACCCAGCTTGAAGAAGCTGGTGCCACTGTGGAGCTCAAATAGTAGCCCGTCTCGGATAATCACGCCCTAGCCAAGGTCACCTTGTGTGGCCTTGGCTATTATACTTTAGTCAGCAAAAGGAGACACCATGGCTTATTCGATTGCGAATAACCAGCTTCTTAGGAAACATTTTCAGGAAATCAAACGGATTATCGATATCCCCAACCTGATTGATATCCAGAAGAATTCCTATCAGCGTTTCCTGCAGGCGGATCTGCCTGCTTCCGCCCGTCAGAACAATGGAGTGGAGGCGGTTTTCCGCTCGGTATTCCCGATCAGGGATTTCAGTGAAACCTGTTCGCTCGAGTACGTCGAGTATTCACTCGGGACGCCGAAATACGACGTTGAGGAATGCCATCAGCGCGGTATGACTTTTGCCGCACCGATGAAAGTCAAGGTACGCCTGGTCTCGTGGGATATTGACAAGGAATCTGGCGTTCAATCAATTCGCGACATCAAGGAGCAGGAAGTTTACTTCGGTGAAATCCCCTTGATGACGGAGAATGGTACCTTTATCATCAATGGTACTGAACGTGTCATCGTCAGTCAGTTGCATCGTTCCCCCGGGGTCTTTTTTGACCACGATAAAGGCAAGACGCATTCGAGCGGCAAACTGCTGTACAGTGCACGGGTTATTCCCTATCGAGGTTCCTGGCTCGATTTTGACTTTGATCATAAAGATATACTGTTTGTGCGCATTGACAGGCGGCGCAAATTGCCTGCCACTGTACTCCTCAAAGCCCTTGGCTTCTCTGCAGAAGAGCTTTTGAACCGTTACTACGATACTGAAGAAGTTTTTGTTGAAAACGGTGTGTATCGTAAAAAAGTGGATACCAAGCTGCTGCTCGGTCAACGTGCCACAGTTGAAGTCCTCGCTGCCGACGGTGAAGTGCTGGTCAAGGCCAACCGCAAGTTCACCAAGGCCGCAATTCGCAAACTTGAAGAGAATAAACTTGAGTTCATCGAGGTCCCCGAAGAAGAAGTTATCGGCAAGATCGCTTCGGTTGATATCGTTGACGAATCGACCGGGGAAGTGGTGGTCGAGTGTAATGAAGAGCTATCTGCTGCCAAGCTGGAAGAACTGGCCACGCGCGGCATTAATAATTTCAAAGTCCTGTTTATCGACCATCTGTTTGTCGGACCCTACCTGCGGGATACCCTGCTGCAGGATAAGGTGAACTCGCCGGAAGAGGCCAAGGTCGAGATTTATCGGCGCCTGCGGCCCGGTGATCCGCCAACCCTCAAGAGCTCAGATGCCTTGTTCTCGAGTCTTTTCTTCAACGAAGAGCGCTATGATTTATCGACTGTCGGTCGCCTCAAACTGAATCACAAGCTGGGTCTGAAGCTGCCCCTTGAAGTGACCACCCTGACCAAGGAAGATATCCTTGAAGTGGTGCGTTACCTGATCGACCTGCGTAACGGTGTTCATGAGTGGGAAGTCGAAGATGACAAGGGCAACCTTCGCAGGTTGCCGGTCAAGATTGATGACATTGACCATCTTGGCAACCGCCGTGTCCGTGCTGTTGGTGAATTGCTCGAAAACCAGTACCGGGTTGGCCTTGTACGTATGGAGCGCGCCATCAAGGAGCGTATGAGCCTGCAGGAAGTGGACAGCCTGATGCCCCACGACCTGATCAACTCAAAACCGGTTTCCGCCGTCGTCAAGGAATTCTTTGGCTCGAGTCAGCTGTCCCAGTTTATGGACCAGACCAATCCACTTTCTGAAATTACTCACAAGCGTCGTCTCTCAGCTCTCGGACCTGGTGGCTTGACCCGCGAACGTGCCGGCTTCGAAGTTCGTGACGTGCATCCGACCCACTACGGCCGAGTCTGTCCAATCGAGACTCCGGAAGGCCCGAACATAGGTTTGATCGCTTCTCTGTCGACCTATGCCAGAATCAATGTTCACGGTTTTGTCGAAACACCTTACCGGATTGTCTATAACGGCAAAGTGTCGAATGAAATTCAGTATTTTTCTGCTCTTGAAGAAGAGGGGCATGCAATCGCCCAGGCGAATGCTCCCCTTGACGATAAGAACTGCTTTGTCAACGAACTGGTTAACGCCCGTAAGAACGGCGAGTTCATGCTGATCAATCAGAGCGAGATCGAATTGATGGACGTCTCGCCAAAGCAGCTGGTTTCAGTGGCTGCTGCTCTCATCCCGTTTCTTGAAAACGACGATGCAAACCGTGCCCTTATGGGCTCCAACATGCAGCGTCAGGCAGTGCCTCTGCTGCGTGCAGATGCACCACTGGTCGGTACCGGTATGGAACGCATTGTCGCTCACGACTCTGGTTCCGCTGTCGTTGCCCGTCATGACGGTATGGTAGAAAGTGTTGATGCGGGACGTATTGTCGTTAAGATCGACGACCATGAAGTCGATGAGACCGGTACCGGCGTTGCTATCTACAACCTGATTAAGTTCATCCGTTCCAACCAGAACACCTGTCTTAATCAGAAACCGATCGTCAAGGTCGGTGACAAAGTCAAGCGTGGCGAAATCATCGCTGACGGCCCTTCCACACAGTGGGGAGAGCTTGCTCTCGGCCAGAACGTCATGGTTGCATTCATGCCTTGGGGTGGTTACAACTTTGAAGACTCGATCCTGATCTCTGAAAAGCTGGTCAAGGAAGATCGCTATACCTCAATACACGTTGAGGAATTCGAGTGCGTTGCCCGCGATACCAAGCTGGGTAAAGAAGAAATTACCGACGATATTCCCAACCTCGGCGAAGATGCTCTGCGCAATCTCGATGAAAGTGGTATTATCCGTATTGGTGCCGAGGTCAAGCCGACAGATATCCTGGTTGGCAAGATCACTCCGAAGGGCGAAACCCAGTTGTCGCCGGAAGAAAAGCTTTTGCGTGCAATCTTTGGAGAGAAAGCCGGTGATGTGCGTGATACCTCACTGCGTGTACCACCAGGTGTCGAGGGTGTCGTTATCGGTGCCCGCGTTTTCTCCCGCAAGGGCTTGGACAAAGACGCCCGCACCGAGTTCATCGAGCAGACAGAAATTGACAAACTGCTCAAAGATCAGAATGACGAAATCCGCATCATCCGGGACTCTGCCCAGAGCAAACTGGCCAGGCTGTTGAACGGCCAGACAGTATCCGTCCCGGTCAAGGATCGTGACGGCAAAACCTTGCTGCCCAAAGGCCGCAAGATAACTGACAAGGCTCTGGAGTCGATTCCCTTCAGTCTCTGGCGTGAAATCTCACTCGACGATGAAGATGCCGAAAGCAAGGTTAACGAAACTGTCAGACGTCTTGGCGAGCGTGAAGAGATCATAAAGACGGTTTTTGCTGACAAGATCGAAAAACTCAAACGTGGTGATGATCTGCCTCCGGGTGTGATCAAAATGGTCAAGGTTTATATCGCCATCAAGCGTAAATTGTCTGTTGGTGACAAAATGGCCGGTCGGCACGGCAACAAGGGCGTTCTCTCACGCATTCTACCGGAAGAGGACATGCCTTACCGCGAGGATGGCACACCGGTCGAGATTGTTCTCAACCCGCTCGGCGTCCCGTCTCGTATGAATGTCGGTCAGATTCTTGAAATCCATCTCGGTCTGGCAGCTCGCGGTCTCGGAGAGCAGATTCAAGCTTCTATTGACCAAATGACAGCACCGGACAAACTGCGCAAGCAGATCAAGGATGTCTATGGCAACAAGGAGTTGGACACTTTTATCGATGAGTTGAGCGATGACGACATCCTCAGCTTGGCGCGCCGCCTTGGTAACGGTGTACCCATGGCATCACCGGTTTTCGAAGGTGTTCATGAAGATCAGATCAAGGGTGAGTTGAAGCGGGCTGGAATGCCGCTAAGCGGGCAGATGACGCTGCACGATGGTCGTACCGGTGAAGCCTTCAAAGAGAAGGTGACCGTCGGTATCATGTATATGCTTAAGTTGCATCACCTGGTTGACGATAAGATCCATGCCCGAAGTATAGGTCCATACAGTCTGGTAACACAGCAACCGCTGGGCGGCAAGGCCCAATTCGGAGGCCAGCGCCTCGGCGAGATGGAGGTCTGGGCCATGGAAGCTTACGGTGCTGCTCATGCGCTGCAGGAATTCCTGACGGTCAAGTCTGACGATGTGGCTGGCCGGACCCGGATTTACGAGGCGATTGTCAAGGGCAAGCATACCCTTGAAGCCGGTCTCCCGGAATCCTTCAACGTCCTTATCAAAGAACTTCAGGCGCTCTGTCTCGATGTTGAGTTGCTGGAAGAGGACTGATACTGCAGCGAACCCCCCATCCTGAAAAGGAGGATGCGTCTTGGAAGATATTTACAGCCTTTTTGAGCGACCGAAAGACCCTTTGAATTTTAACGCTATTCGTCTCTCAATCTCTTCTCCGGAGAAGATTCGAGAACGGTCTTTTGGCGAGGTTAAGAAGCCTGAAACAATCAATTACCGGACTTTCAAGCCGGAACGTGATGGTCTTTTCTGTGCCAAAATCTTTGGTCCAACAAAAGACTACGAGTGTAATTGCGGCAAGTACAAGCGCATGAAACACCGTGGAATTGTTTGCGAAAAATGCGGTGTTGAAGTTATTCCAAGCAAGGTCCGTCGTGAGCGTTTGGGTCACATCGACCTGGCTTGCCCGGTAGCCCATATCTGGTTCCTCAAGTCGCTGCCCAGCAGGATTGCCACTCTGCTTGACATGACCCTCAAAGAACTCGAGCGGATTCTTTATTTCGAGGCCTATATCGTCCTGGATAAAGGCGAGAGCGACCTTGAAACCGGGCAGATTTTTTCTGAAGAAAAATATCGCGAACTGATGGAGGAGCATGCCGGTCAGTTCACTGTCGGCATGGGTGCAGAGGCGGTTCGCGAACTGCTGTCAGCCATTGACCTGGAAGAACTGACAACGACTTTGCGTGTCGAGATGATTGATGCGACCAGCGAGGCTAAACGCAAGAAAGTTGCCAAGCGCCTTAAGGTTGCAGATGCATTCATCAATAGCGGCAATCGTCCGGAGTGGATGATTTTGGAAACCATCCCGGTACTGCCGCCTGAGTTGCGCCCCCTGGTGCCGCTCGATGGTGGACGCTTCGCCACGTCTGACCTTAATGATTTATACCGCCGGGTCATCAACCGCAACAATCGTCTCAAACGTCTGATGGAACTGCGGGCGCCAGAGGTGATTATCCGCAACGAAAAGCGTATGTTGCAGGAATCGGTTGATGCCCTGTTCGACAATGGACGTCGCGGCCGGGCTATCACCGGACCAAACAAGCGGCCACTCAAGTCGCTCTCCGACATGCTCAAGGGCAAGGGCGGTCGATTCCGTCAGAATCTGCTCGGTAAACGTGTCGACTATTCCGGTCGTTCAGTCATCGTGGTTGGTCCCGAATTGAGACTGCATCAGTGCGGTCTGCCGAAAAAAATGGCCCTTGAGCTGTTTAAGCCGTTTATCTACAACAAGCTTGAAGAGCGAGGCTTTTGTACCACGATCAAGAGTGCCAAAAAGTTGGTCGAGCGTGAGCGTCCGGAAGTTTGGGACGTCCTTGAGGAGGTTATCAAGGAACATCCGGTGATGCTGAATCGGGCGCCTACCCTGCACCGCCTCGGTATTCAGGCTTTTGAGCCCATTCTCATCGAAGGCAAGGCAATCCAGCTGCACCCATTGGTCTGTGCAGCGTTCAACGCTGACTTTGATGGTGACCAGATGGCCGTTCATTTGCCGCTTTCGGTCGAGAGCCAGATTGAAACCCGCGTCCTGATGATGTCTACCAACAACATCCTGTCGCCGGCCAATGGTAAGCCGATTATCGTACCGTCACAGGATATGGTCCTGGGTCTCTACTACATGACCCGCGAGAGGATCTTTGCCAAAGGTGAAAATGGTATTTTTTCTTCTCCTGAAGAAGTGCGCATGGCCTATGATTCAGGTGAGGCTGATCTCCAGGCTAAAATCAAGGTTCGCATGGTGCCTGCGGCTGGCCTGGAAGAGGAAATTATTGAAACGACAGTCGGTCGTATTCTCTTGCGTGAGGTTATCCCTGAATCCATACCCTTCTCCTACGTCAACCTGGTTATGAACAAGAAGCATGTTGGTGAACTGATCGATGTCTGCTTCCGTTTTGCCGGCAACAAGGAAACCGTTATCCTGGCTGACAAGATCAAGGAAACCGGTTTCCGTTTCTCCACTATAGCAGGTATCTCTATCTGCCTCGACAACATGGTTATCCCGGAGTCCAAGGAGGCCTTTATCTCGGCGTCTGTTGAAGAGGTCAAGGAGATTCAGGAACAGTACACCGAAGGTCTGATTACTGACGGTGAACGATATAACAAAGTCATCGACATCTGGGCCAAATGCACCGAGGATATTGCCCAGACGATGCTTTCCAAACTGGCTGTGGAGACGATCACCTCACCTGACGGTGAGCAGGTCAAGGTCCCTTCATTCAATCCGATTCACATGATGGCCGATTCCGGTGCCCGAGGCAGCCACCAGCAGATTCGCCAATTGGCCGGTATGCGTGGTCTGATGGCCAAACCGGACGGCTCGATTATTGAGACGCCGATTACGGCTAACTTCCGTGAAGGTCTCACGGTGCTGCAGTACTTTATCTCGACTCACGGTGCCCGTAAAGGTCTGGCTGATACCGCGCTTAAGACCGCCAACTCAGGTTATCTCACCAGACGTCTGGTCGATGTCGCTCAGGATGCAATCATTATGGAAGATGATTGCGGTACCCTGGATGGTATCATTATCAGCTCTCTGATCGAGGGTGGTGAAGTTATCGAGCCGTTGGGTGATCGAATCCTCGGTCGCAAGGCCCTGGAAGATGTTGTCGATCCGGTCACGGACGAAGTTCTTGTTGAGGACAACCAGGAGATTGACGAAGCCCTGGTGTTGAAAATTGAAGAAGCCGGCATCGAAAAAGTTAAGATTCGTTCGGTGCTGACATGCCAGAGCCGACGGGGTATCTGTGCTTCCTGCTACGGCCGCGACCTGGCTCGCGGGCATGTCGTCAATCTTGGCGAGGCGGTTGGCGTTATCGCAGCCCAGTCGATCGGCGAGCCGGGAACCCAGCTCACCATGCGGACCTTCCATATCGGTGGTACTGCTTCACGTCAGGCGGAACAGACTGCTCTAGAGGCCCGTTCGGAAGGTACGCTCAAGTTCATCAACCTGACTACCGCCAGGAACTCTGAGGGTTCTCGAGTCGTTATGAACCGCAATGCTGAAGTTGCAGTGGTCGACGAGACCGGTCGTGAACGCGAGCGCTATGGCGTCGTCTACGGTGCTCGTCTGATGGTCGGCGAAGGAGAAGCAGTCACCAAGGGACTGGTCCTTGCAGAATGGGACCCTTTCACCATGCCTATTCTTGCTGAAGCTTCCGGTAAAATTCGTTTCGGTGACCTGGTTGAAGGCCTGACTGTAGAGGAGCAGGTCGACGATGTTACCGGTCTGTCCCGTAAAGTCATCATCGAATCCAAGTCCGCTGACAAGCGGCCGCGTGTCTCAGTCAAAGATGAGCACAACAAGACTGCCCAGCGCTGCATGATGCCGGTCGGTGCCAACATTCTGGTCCATGAAGATACGATGGTCAGCTCAGGTGACATTCTCGCCAAGATTCCGCGTGAAACCACCAAGACCAAGGACATCACTGGTGGTTTGCCGCGTGTTGCCGAACTCTTCGAAGCCCGTAAACCCAAAGAGTTCGCAGTCATTACCGAGATTGACGGTGTGGTTGCATTCGGCAAGGACTCCAAAGGTAAGCGCAAGGTGGTGGTTACACCGGAGATCGGTGAGCCCAAAGAATACCTGATCCCGAAAGGAAAACACATCAGCGTTCACGAAGGCGACTTTGTTCGTGCCGGTGAGTCGCTCATGGATGGGTCAAGTAATCCACATGATATCCTGCGCGTCCTTGGTGAGAAGGAATTGGCCAAGTATCTGGTCGATGAGGTTCAGGAAGTTTATCGTTTACAGGGCGTCAAGATCAACGATAAGCACATTGAGGTTATCGTTCGCCAGATGCTGCGACGTGTCAAAATCAAGGAGGTTGGCAACACCCGCTTCCTGGCTGATGACTCAGTCGAACGCTGGCAGTTTGACGAAGAGAACCAGAAGGTGCTTGCCGAGGGCGGCAACCCTGCGGTCGGTGAGCCTCTCATGCTTGGCATCACCAAGGCGTCATTGTCGACCGAATCCTTCATCTCGGCTGCGTCTTTCCAGGAGACCACCAAGGTGCTCACTCAGGCGTCGATTGAAGGTAAGGTCGATTGTCTGCGCGGCTTGAAGGAAAACGTTATCATGGGTCGATTGATTCCAGCCGGTACTGGCGTTTCCAAGTATCGCAGTGCGAACCTCTTGATCGAGGACCCGGAAGAGCGTTTGCCGGAGATTGAAGAGATCGATGAAGATGACGACAGTTTTGATGAGGAAATTGCCGAAATATTGGTCAATGTTTCAGTCGAAGAGAGCGAAGATATTGATATTGAGTAGTTTTTCAGAGTGGTTGTAAAAAAAACAAGTTAGATTTTTAAATGCTTGACAGGGTGCGCTCGTTTTGATAAATTCTGCGAGTTTTCCCCTGAGGGAAAACCTGTTCTTTCAACGTCATGAATACGCAAAAAAATCGGGAGTGATTCGATGCCGACGATCAATCAGTTGATCCGTATAGGTCGCGAGAAAAAACAAGTAAAGTCAACAACGCCTGCGCTGAGGGGTAATCCCCAAAAACGTGGTGTTTGTACTCGTGTGTACACCACGACCCCGAAGAAGCCTAACTCGGCGCTTCGCAAGGTCGCTCGTGTTCGTTTGACCAACGGGATGGTAATTACCTCTTATATTCCAGGTGTCGGCCATAACCTGCAGGAGCACTCTGTGGTCCTGGTTCGCGGTGGACGAGTTAAGGACCTTCCGGGTGTTCGCTACACGATCGTTCGTGGGACACTTGACCTGGCTGCTGTTAAAGACCGTAAGAAGTCGCGTTCCAAGTACGGTGCCAAGCGGCCCAAGTAATAGAGAAATACGAAGAGGACGTTATGCCGAGAAGAAGAGAAGTAGCCAAGCGGGTTATCCTGCCTGATCCAAAATTCCACGACCGATTGGTGGCCAAGTTCATCAACGCTTTGATGCTTGGTGGGAAAAAGAGTACCGCTGAAAATATTGTATACGGTGCCTTTGATCTCATTAAGGAGCGTACTGGCGATGAGCCGGTAGATGTGTTCAAGAAAGCCATAGAGAACGTTCGTCCGGTTGTTGAGGTTAAGTCCCGTCGCGTTGGCGGTTCCACCTACCAGGTCCCGGTTGAAGTTCGGTCAGAGCGTCGCAATGCCTTGGCTATACGCTGGATTGTCAGCTATGCGCGCGGTCGTGGCGAAAAAACCATGCAGGAACGCCTTGCGTCAGAATTTCTGGATGCATCAGGTAACCGTGGCGCTGCAGTCAAGAAGCGTGAAGATACTCACCGTATGGCCGAAGCTAACAAAGCCTTCGCGCATTATCGCTGGTAAGGCGGAGGACGTACTGCTGTGGCTCGCAAAGTAGCACTTAAAAATACTCGTAATATTGGCATCATGGCTCACATCGATGCCGGTAAAACTACAACCACCGAGCGTATTCTTTATTACACTGGCGTTTCTCACAAGATCGGTGAAGTCCATGACGGCGCTGCCACCATGGACTGGATGGAGCAGGAGCAGGAGCGTGGCATCACGATCACGTCTGCTGCAACAACCTGTTTCTGGGATGATCACCGCATCAATATTATAGATACCCCCGGTCACGTTGATTTTACTATAGAGGTCGAACGTTCTCTACGTGTGCTTGATGGTGCCGTCGCTGTTTTTTGTTCGGTTGGTGGTGTTGAGCCCCAGTCGGAAACAGTCTGGCGCCAAGCTGACAAGTATGGCGTTCCCAGGATCGCGTTTATTAACAAGAT
>Ga0214472_10001762_pt1 | contig 23718 bp, 49 predicted proteins | sample RVTome_6_FD_207662 | JGI IMG/M metagenome (GOLD analysis project Ga0214472, IMG submission 207662) | Soil microbial communities from uranium-contaminated site in the Upper Colorado River Basin, Wyoming, United States - RVT140D175 | ecosystem: Environmental > Terrestrial > Soil > Contaminated >...
TGGAGGAAGCGTTGGTCACCAGACGACCCTGAGAGATCGGCAAGAGAGAAGCTGCGTGACTTTCTTAATGAGATATCCTTTACCCATAGGGCCTTCGGACCCAGCAGGCGCAACCCGGAGCACGGCATTGAGGTGGAAGCGAGCGGCGGATCAGTGAACATTACCCAATGGGATCTCACCGAGCCCCCCGATGATGAGGACTACAAGAAGGATTGGGAAGAACGTCCCGTGCTAAAGATGACCACTTCCCTGGACCTCACAGCGCTGCTTGACCCGGCAGGGAAGCATCGCGGGAGCTATAGCAGAGACGAAGAGCTTGATGTGCGCGAGTTCCCGTTCATGGGCAAGCGGAAAGTCAAAGAGGCGGTCATCAACGCGGCACTTTCGTACTTGGCGTACTATGGCGGGTCCGAGGAGTGGGTCTCAGAGGTCGGGGAGTAGCCATGGCCGAGAAGGGCTATCAAGGGTGGAAGAACTACGAGACTTTCGCTCTTGCCCTCTGGATCGACAACGATCGGGATGCGTACGAGACCGCCAAGGCAACGGCTTTTGATGTCGCTCATGAGGCGGAGCCAGAACCTAAAATGCGTAAGCGTTGGCCGAAGGAGAAGTACAGCAAAATCGCTATTTTTGCTGCGGCCGATGCGCTGAAGGAATGGATTGAAGAACAGATGCCGGAGCTTGAAGGGCCTTGGGGGTCGCTCCTCCAGTCGGCCTTCGAGGAGATTGACTGGACGGAACTGGCGGAGCATTACCTGAGCAAAGAATAGATGAGCAAGGAACGCGAGCTTCCGCCTGAGGACATCGCCAGGTGCGTGATCCCTGGAGAGGTTAGAGTCGATGCGGTCTGGATCGGAGAAGGACTGGACGGAGACTACCAGGGTCCTCCAGATACGCCCGTCGTCCGGATCGACGTTTTCAACCTCAAGCAAGATCCGGATGCCGAAGAGGCCGCCTATAGCTACGCGACGGCGCTCTCCGCCTTCACCCCTCCAGTGGTGGTTGAAAGCGTCTGTTGTGCTATCGCGGAGAGCTTGATCCAAGAGACCCGGCCTCGTGGTTCTCTTCCTGTTGTTCTCAATTGGAAGCATCAGATCGAGGAATGGACCTGGGTGAACGAGCAAAAAGCCTGGCATATCCACAAGGACCGTCAGGGCCGCGGAAAGCGGTGGAGAATGAAGGAATGACGCAGGCGCCGCCCGTCGAAGCTGCTGAAGAGGCCATCCGCAAGGCGGGCAACGTGTGCGTCTTCGCCTACACGGTGGACTTCGTTCCGATCGAGAAGCTCTTCATCTCTCGAAACCTCAAGAAGAGGCAAGGCAAGGCGAGCCAAAGCCTGATCAAGCAGGCAAGGCAGGCTCCCGAGACTCTACCTCCGATCTTTACCCTGCGCTCAAAGCCTCATCCGGGCTTCTTTGCCATTGCCCACGGGACTGATCTCTTCAGCGCCGCCAAGATCGCGCGCCTCGACGGTCTCTGGGCCGTGATCGCGGATGAATGGATAGAGTGCGTGACTTGATGCCCTACATCTCAGCCAGGGACGAAGGAGACGACGTCTCCCGCGACGCGGCCGGTCAGCTTCGCTGGGGCCGAAAGGCCGCTGGATTCCTCATCTTCCGCGGAGACGGAAGGGTCTTGCTGACGCTTAGGTCCCAGGAGGTCGATTCTCCGGGCATCTGGTCCATCCCTGGAGGCCGGATCGAAGCCAATGAGGACGCTCCGTACGCAGCCCTCCAGGAAGCCGTGGAGGAGCTTGGGAAGCTGCCGCCGGTCAAGATCGTGGACCAGCATCTCTATCGGTCCGGGGACTTCCAGTACCTGACCCTGCTCGCTAAGATGAGCGAGCGGCACGCACGAGAGTGGAAGCCGAGGCTAAACTGGGAGAACGACGACTGGGGATGGTTTGAGATCGACGCCCTGCCGACACCGATCCATCCGAATGTCGTGGACGCCATCCGCTGGTTCCTGAAGGGAAGGTTGAAATGAGTTCGGAGTTCAGCGGGCTCCCGAAATATGACTACATCACCGATATCGTTTACAGAGGTGGGCCTCCTCAAAAGAGCCTGTTTCATATTGCCATCCGGGCTCCCCACGGCCGAGGAAAAGCCTGGGCTCAGTGGACGGGGCAAATCTGGCCAGAGAGACGCCAAGGCTCGTACGCAGAAAAAATACGCGAAGAAATAGTGTATTTGGTCGCGGCGTACCATCCTCTGTTTGATCCCGATGACTGGATGCCGTCATTTTGGCACTGGGGTACGGCGCAAGTTGGAAAGGCCGCTGTTGAGCATGCTCTTGAAAGACTTGAGCGGAAGCGTTGGGGTGTCCTGGAGTGGGATGGGGTATGGAGGAAGATCCGGAACAGCAACCCGTAGGCGGATGAGGTAGGCATGTACATCGGAGAAGAACGTCCTGAGAACAGGCGGCTCGTCCATGCGATCGTGACGGTGGATGGCCAACCATTCCGGGCTAATCTCCATAGCGATATCGACCAGTTCTGGAGGCTTCGGATGGACCCGTTCATCCGAGGCCCTGAGGCCGATAAGGCACGGCACCGTTTCAGGGCGGTCCTGGATCAGGACGGATGGGACACGCTTCTGGACTCCAAGCGTCGCATCGAAGTGGCCATCCGCAAGACCGGCTCGTCCTGGAGCGGCTGGGAAGCTGAAGGGAATGACGCGGGCGGGGGAAGGCAGGTCGGCGCGCTGGCACAAGACAAACCCCATTCAAAGCACCTCATAACGCTGGTCGAGGGCGCCGGGGTCTCGGTTGGCGCTGGGATCGCGCTCAGCGCCTGGCTCATACTGAAGGATGGTCCGATCCGATCCTTTGTGGTTGGCCTCGGTGGAAGCGTGGCCGGGTCCGCTATCTACGCGCTCATCCATAGGAGAGCCAGCGAAACGCCGTGACGAATGCCATACTGCACAGAGTTCACCTTTGGGCGGATCGAACTCCAAGTCACGGTCCTTCAGGATTGGACGGAGTTCCCATGGGACTTCACGGTCGGCCCGGCAGGGCGGAGAAGATGGAATCCGGACGCGCGGTTCCTCGCGGACGATCTGATCCACGCCATGACCGGTCCTGAGGGGGAAGGCTTCTATACGCTCCGGGAAGCCAAGGCGGCATTCGCGCGCTCGATGATGCTGCTTCAGCGCGAAGGCTGGGATGGGCTTTCCTGGACCGGCGCCTGGAGAAGGTGTTGAGACATGCTTCGCTTCGGACGCGACGATGTCGAGTACTACATGAGAGGGGCGTGCCCCTACTTCGCGCTCGCTGTCCAGAAGCTCACCGGATGGCCGATCGCGATGTTGACGGATGAAGCCGCCCAATGGGAGTCGTTCGGGGGAAGGAAGAACTATCCGCTGATCGCGCATATCTTCTCGGTCACCCCGGACGGGATGGCGTTCGACGTGAAAGGAGTACGGCCCATCCAGGCTCTCAAGAATGAGTTCCATGACCTCCGGGAGCCCCGCGTGGAGGAGATCTCAATTAGGGAGCTTCGCTCGCTCATGGGCGACTTCAAGCCGCTCTGCCGGTATAACGCGAAGGAAGTGAAGGAAGCGGCGAGCATCATCCGGAAGCTGTACCCGGAATTGGCGTGAGGCAATGCATGCCCAGAGGTAGAAGAATAAATAAGATCTGGAGCCACACCAATCCAAGAGGCGAATGCTTCGTCTACGCCAGGGTCGGCTCTGGGAGCAGTTCCTACATTTCCACGCTCGGGTATTGTGACGATCTGGAAGTGAAGCGCTTTTGGGCGCTCTGGATGGAGGGGGTCGTCAAGGCCGAAGCTGACATCGAGAAGTACCTTCGCCAGCCGATAGACGCGGGTCCGCCGCCAGAGGGCGGCGCGGCCGAAGCGAGGCCGGTTGATATTGAGATGGAACTGGATCTGGCCAGGAACATGTTCGGCAAGCTGAAACCTCAGTATCGAACGATGCTGCGGGCGGTGCTCTATCATCCATCCGAGGAGACCTGGGACGATGCCTATGGCATCATCGTTGGTGCCGATGGCTGGATGACGTTGTGGCAGGCCGTGATCGCAGTCGATCCAACCTTTCCGAAAGTGGGTCCAGCAACGGATGTTCGTGGACGACTTGTCGAAAGATGGAGCCGGATTCCAAGTCAGGAGTTGCTATTGGCCGCTCTGAGGTATGCAACGCATTAAGTGGCATGGGAAAGAAGCGTAAAACCATCTACGTCAGGATCGGCCATTGGCGGCCTGAAGAGGTCAGCTTCAACTATGCCTCCGGAGACGTCGAGATAGGCGTCTCCGTGTTTGAAGGCGTTCAGGAAGGTGGGCGGATCAGGATCTTTTTGGACGAAGAACACGACCCGGATAATCGGCAGGCGGACACGCTCTCTGGGTGGGCCGAGAGGCTTTATGGTGAGGTACGTAGAGGAAAGCCGCAAACGCCCATCTTCATCGTGGATGGGGACTATGTAGGTGTCGGGTATGACGGGGAGCCGCTCCTCAAGAGGTTGGAGATCGTTCGGGAGATCTCCGTCACGGACTTACTGGCTCCTGAGATCGGCCTCAGGTAGTCCTCCTGACGTCACGCCTTCGGCAGCAACGGCCAGCTAAGATCCCGGGGCGACACGTTCACTATCGGCAGCGGCCACCGAATGCCGAGCGCAGGATCATCTGGGCGGAGGCCACGCTCATGCTTGGGACTGTAGTCGCCTCCCGCGACCATGTACATGATCGTGGCGCGATCGGTGAGCGCCTGGACCCCGTGAGCGAAGCCGTCCGGGATGTAGAAAGCCCTGTTCCCGTCTTCGGAAAGCGCGATCGAGAAGTGGTGCCCGTATGACGGCGATCCATCCCGGATGTCCACAACGACGTCCATCACCTTCCCCTTCAGGCAGTAGATGAGCTTAGTCTGCCCGCAAGGTTCCGCCTGGTAGTGCATGCCGCGGATCGTCCCGGCCTTCTCGCTCATCGAGAAGTGGCAGCGGTGGAAGTCCGACTTCAGGCCGTTCTCCGCGAATGGAGTGGCGATGAAGGCTTCGGTGAAAAAACCACGCTCGTCGATTCTTGGCTCAAGCTCGACGATGACGAGGCCCTTGATGTCGGTCTGGATGAAGCGCATCAGATGCAGTCCTTCCCGCCGGATGCCTTCCGCTCTCTAAGGACCCTGGCACGCGACTTCCCTTGGTTCTTGAAGAGCGGCAGCTTCCTCCAGTCCTTGACTCCCTTGATGCATTCCGAGTCGTAGAACTTACCACGCCAGTGGACGAAGACGTGGGTCGGAAACGCCTCTTCCGGCACCTTCGCGAACTGGTCATCGCTTAGGGCTTCGGCTTCCGGAACGGCCTCGGCGACGGCGTCGGCGAACTCATCGCAGGCGCCGTTGTTGAGATCCCAGACGGTCGCGTCGTAGCGGAGCTTCCGGTCGTGACGCGGCCCCCAGTAGAAGCCTTCCTGGCGCATCACGTCGAGCATGTTCTCCCGGGTGTCCCGGAGGATGTCCTGAAACTCGCGCTCCGTCATAAGCCCTTCTTCCTACCCCACTCGACCCACCACCGGCTGACAGCATCGACCGTGACCTTGAAGAACCCGTCTTCGAGCTTGACTTGGTCTCCGCCTACCGGAATCCGGTCGCCCGTGATCTCTGGGAGAGCGTACATGACCCACCACCCGGGGTAATCTTCGTGGGCGCCGGTTTCTAGGTTCTTCTTGAGGTCCGCCAGAATGAAGGGGACCACGGCCTTACCGAGAGCCACGATGTCCTTGTAGGCCCGGTGGCGGAGCCACATGTTCGGGTTCGAATGAAAGGCGGTGTCCCCGTGAAGTTCCAGCTTCAGCGCGGCGTACTGGTCGGCGATTCCGTTCATCTTAGGTCTACGAACCCCAGCAGCTTCGTCGGCTGCGTGTGGAAGCCACATTCCGTGTGCTGGCACGTTTCCTCTACACTTGGATTAACATTACCCGCGGCGTCAATGTCGTGGCCACGACCGTTCTTATCGCCGCGCTGAAACCAGAGCGTGCCAAGGCAACTGCAATCCGGGCATCGCACGTATAGGATCAGCCAACGCGCGGTGCTGGTCCGATCTATCCAGGCCCAGCAGCCCGGGGCGATCTCGCTATCCTCCTGAACTGTTCCGTTCCGAGCACCAGCCGCAAGTTTGAATTCGTACGCTCCAGTCCTTGGCATGTGTTATTTGCGGTCCGAAGGTTCATTCAAACCATCCAGACCATCCAGAATCCCGTCGAGCATGCCCTGGAAGTCGCCCATGAACTGATCGACGAACATGTCCTTCGTGAACGCCGGGTCTTCTGACTCTACGATCCGAACGGAGACCTGGCAGCCGCAGTTCTTGCCCTTGCAGACGAGATGGTGGAAGATGCCGCCAGCAGCCAGGCTCAAGGAGAGCAGGAGATCCCGCTTCTGGACGCCTTTGAAGAGACCGGACTTGACCCGCTCGTCCAGGGTCGAGGTGACGGATCTCTCAGTCGGCGCTGATTGACGTGGCGCTGCGATAGCGGCGTTCTTCTTCGGGATCAGTGTATTGCGCCTCGGCAGGACGCTGAGCGCTCGTGACGCGCTCATCTGCGCCTCCGTTCCGTCTGGTGATGACAGTGTTGGTGCCGCTTGGCGCGCTCCTCGTCAGTTCCACCAGAGATCTTCAAGATCTGGATAGCGTGATAGTGGACGCCATCGTCGGAGTCGATGTGGTGGAGCAGGTCTCCAGGCTTTTTCGGCTGCAATGGCTCCATCGGATTTGCGCATGCACGCGCGGAGAACTCCGGAGAATAGGTGGTCGAAGCCAGCACGCCTTCGTGGCTTCCGTGCTTTCCGCATTCGTCAGGCTTGGCGCAGGCGAGCGCGCGGACGCGGTCGCCGGGCACGATGATCTTTGGATCGTGACGCTGCCGGTCAACCTCCGCCCGCATCTCCAGGTCGAGATGGTACGAACACTTCCTCCAGAAGCTTCGCGTCTCAAAATTACGATCCACGTCCCAGCAAGGACAGCCGTACCTCCAGCAGCCTTGTTGGTCGCAGCGACGGAGGAGGCGCTTCAGAGCTTGGACGAATGGCGTGAGCGAGGCGATCATATGTACAGAAACTCCGGCCACTCTTGATACGCTGCTTCCAGCACAGGATGTGTCCAGCGATCAGTCGGCAGGAGCGCCCCCTTCTGCTCCGCGTATGGCCTCTCCTTGACGGGAAGGTGCGAGTGAGGACCGCAGTTGAAATAGCTGTTCTGACCGCGCGTTTCGGTCGTGAACGCGGCCCTGGCGAGCGGCGAGAGGATCTTGGAATGTTCGAGCCAGGCATTCTCCTCGCCAATTGGTCCGAAGCTGAACCCCTGCGCGGCATGCCCAAAGAGGTCGTGAACTGCCCTGAACTTCAGGTTGGCCTCGTTCGAGAGGAGGGCGTGCGGGGCTCCGCCTGTATAGACCCAGAGGTGATGGTTCCTCCGAACGTCCTCCATCATGTCCGCGGAGTCTTTGTATGGGATCGGGTCTCCGTCCCCGTAGAAGTCGATGTCGAACTGATCGGAGAGTAGGTCATACTGGAGGTCAATCTCAGCGGCCAACGCATCGTAGGCTTCATGGGCGAGATCTCTCGGATCTTTGAATTCGAGCCGCTCGAACTCCTTGGAGATCGCTCGGCATCTACTTTCATCCCACGGCACTACGGGCGTCTGCTGGACCGGAGGCAAGCCCATGCCTGCCGCGTACTCCTGGAAGAGCGTCTGGAGTCCAGGATTTCCCTTCCGGCGGGCGACTCTCGAAAGCGCGCCGAGAAGGCGCTCCTCGACGTCGCGTATGATCGGCGGGCGGATCATTTACTAACCACCCAGGCCGCGAAGATACGCGAAAGCAGCATGGTTGGCGCCGTGGAGTTTCCCGATCGCCACTAAAAGCACGTCCTTGTGCGGAGTCTCGTGCGCGGCCCGTTCTGCTTCGGCGGCCATGTCATAGAGCGCATCGGAGAGCATCGGGGAGGTGTACTTGATATTTGAGGCATGGCCTCGGGCGTGTTCCACGCCGTTCAATACCTGATGCCGAAGCTGCTCGAATTCCATGCGCGCCTCTCTACCCGAAGATCACGTCCCCGAAGATGGCCATCTGAAGCCAGGCGTCAGCGTCAAGGGCGTCGTAGTCCCCCGCTTTGATCCGCGCGAAGATGTGGGGGTACTTCTCGGCGAGCTTCGGCGCCGCTGCGCGCATGTTCTCGGGAGTGAGGTAGTAGACCTCGCCTTCTTTCTTGACTACCTCGTTGGGCTTGAACTTGACCTTCCACTTCACGCTGGGAGGCAGGTACGCCATCATGGAGTAGAAGGGAACCCCATCAGGCTTTTTCCAGAACTCCCTCTCCTCTTTTGGTTGAGTCTCCCATGCGAGCTTGTGGAGTCGCTCCCACGACATCCCTTTAGGGGGTATGTATTCGGACTCCCCTACCCAATAGTTCGAGCCTCCCTCCCATGCCGTGACAAGGAGGTCAGACATGTCCTTCTTGCTGAAGAAAACTCCCATCGGTCTCTCCGTATCTCTGCCTGGAAGGACTTCAGTCCAAACCCGATGAGTCCTCCCTGGTGAATTGTAGCAGGCGGGTGGCACGGCACCCACCTCTTTTAGTGTCACCGGCGCCCGGCTTGCTCGTATGATGGAGGTGTGCTTGGAGTAACGAGGTCGAAGCAGGGACCCCTCTTCATCGACTGGGATGGGAAGATCGCCATCGAGCAGTATCCGGATGACGATATCAACCTCGGTCCTGTCGATGAGGTGCTCGACGACGAGCGGGCCAATATCCTGTTGCCGAGTGAGATCCAGCTTGCCGAGGACTACATCGAAACGAAAGGCTACCTGGAATCTTTAGGAAGTCCCTGGAGCAAGTTCATCGGCGTCTGGGGAACGCATTCGGGCGCAAAGTTCGAGAGCCCGTACCTTCGTATAGGCGTCTGGTTCGGGAAGCTGCTAGATCAGGCAAAGCTCTCGAAGCGTTGGGGGTTTTCTCAGATGAGCATGGAAGCGCTCGTATCAGTCCTTGAAGATTTGGAACGATACCTTGAGCAGCACCTCATCCCGATCGACCACTTGGACGCCCATACAGTGGACGTCATCACCTACTCTCCACGCGAAGCAGCGAACAAGATCAACGTGATCGTGAAGTTCTTCCAGGATCAGCCGGATCTGGTCGCCCAACTCGCGAGACTCTAACCAATGAAGATAGCCTTCGAGACCAGGATGCTCTTCAAGGGAGTGCCTTTCATCGTCACTCTCGACGAAGACTCAGAGCGGACCCCGCGCGTCAAGGTGGCGCCCAAGATAGCCAGGCCCTACAGGACGACCGAATCGAACAACTCTCTCATGATCGACCTCTACCTGCTGCTCGTGGTCCATGCAGACAAATTCGGCGAGGTGTTCGGCTGGAACACAGTCCCTGAAGCCAAGCAGCGGATCGCGAAGGCCGTCTACGAGGGGAAGCCGGAAGGGCTCTGCTGGAAAGGCTCCTGGTACTCCGTGGAAATCTCCGCTCAGGCCGGTGGATTGACGGTGAAGTAGCCGTAGCGCTCGATCGCCTCTTTTTCCACCTCCATCACTTCCTTGAGCAACTGAGGCGAGTACCGGCATTTAGGTTCCAGAGCAGCCGTCAGGCCATGGACGTTCTCTGCCGGGGCTGAGTAGATCACCGCCGGGTCGAACACCTCGCCTAGCTGCGTGAGGATGTGGATTATGGACTCTCGAAGAAGCTCCATTCGTCCCACGTAGACCGCCCCCTGGGTGTACATCCGGTACAGGTTACCTGCAAGACCTGGGCGATGACGGATGCAGTTCCGGACGAACGGCTCAAACTGCGGTGCCTGGACTGCCGGGTCAATGCCGTTATTGGGGTCCCATCCGACGCTGACCTTGTAGGCCCAGTACGATCTGTACCAGGCCGCCGGATGCCGGACGAAGGCGAAGGCGGGAAGGTTTTTCCATCGTCCAGATGGAAGGGCTCTTAGAGCATCAAGCGTAACGTGATCCCGGATCTCTTCCGAGACAAGATTGCAGGCGGCGAGAGTACGTCTGACCCACGTGCCACCGCATTTAGGGACGTGCAGGAAGATGCTCTTCGGAAGACGGATGCACATCAGGAATCCTTCAAACCCTTCATGGCAGCCTGTAGAATACAGGAATGCCGGTTCACGAGTCCACCATGTTCCCTGGGCGCGTAGAGGAGGTTCCGCCTCCACTCCAGGAGGCGGACCTTACGGTCACCGCGAATCATATCCTGGTGATGCGAGACAACAAGGCAGTCGGGTTCCTTCCGCTGCATCCGCTGGATCACCTGCGACTCACGACCTCCAGCGACGAGCACCTCAACGACCTCATCAAGTCCACTCCCGACCACAAGGGGAAGAAGATCAAGCTTGCCCGGTACAACAAGTGGGCTGAAGATGGAGACTCAATCATCCCTCCGTTCCTGCGCGTCCAGATGTCGGACGGGAAAGTCGTTGGCCATGAGGGAAGGCACCGGGCGGCGGCGCTATACCGCGCGGACCAGGAAGCGCTCATGTGGGTTGCGATCGAACTGATCGACGAGCACGGCTACGCGGTCTACTACGAAGAGCCGCCGTACGAGCCCGCCAAGGGAATGCCCAGGGACCGGCGCCGTTACCTGGACCAAGCGGATGTGCCGGATGTCTTCTTGGGGCAGTTCCGCGACGTCGCGGTTGAGGTGGACCCGGAAATGATGTGGCTGATCCCGCGGTGAGGTGAATGGGTGGCAAGCCCGAGATTTGTCAGCCTTCGGAAACGTTGGGCGCAAAAGAGTGCGCTCACGCGGAAGGATATCAACGCCTTCATCAGCGAATGCACGGAGAAGCTCTGGCTTCGCGGCCGGTACACGCTTGAGGTGGCCATGGGCGGCCGTAGGTCGGCCTCGGGGGTCTACCAAGGGCTGGATGTCGAAGGCGTCCAATGGGGCGGGCACTTCGCGACGCTGACCGAGGTGAGGAAACTGGCGCTGCCAGGGGATCTCCTGGACGTCTACGTGAGCGACGCGAAGAGCGGTGGCCTGACCGGTAACGTTTTTATCCGGATTCCGTACCCAGAGATGGGTATTCCAGGCGAATGTGGGTGGTATTAGGATGGCGAGCCGAAGGAAGAAGCGCTGGGCAGTCGGAGAGACGTTTCGAAGCTTTCTGGAGGGCTTGAGCGACGATCAAATCTGGGCGGTGCGTGAGATGGCTTCGCATCTGGCCGGTGAAGATAGCCCCACGCTGCCCGATCTAAGCCACCTGTTCGATAAGTACCTCTCGGAATCCGAAGGGTTTCGGAAAGGCGTCGATCAGGCGTTTCGTTGGTGGACCGGCTACAGCTTCGATGCCGTGGTCGCGCAGACCTTCTATAGTCGGGAGTGGAAAAAGGTCGTAGAGGGATGGAGAGGGGAGCCTTGATGCTGACGACGCCAGCCTCGATCTTCGCGGGCCTCAAGAAGGTCGCGCCCAACATCTCGTTCTCCGTTGAGCGCACGGAGGACCCGAGCTTCAGGTGGGACGGAGACGGCCCAGACCCTACGGAAGAGGGGTACATTGCGTACGACGTCGATGTGTACGCGAAGGCGATCGAGGATGGAGACCTCGTCGAAGGCCGTGCCAGCATGGGCGGCCACTACGACCAGCCCGACAAGTTCGATCGGGACATCGGCGGCTACCTTCCTCAGATGCTTGAGGAAGCCGTGGAAGAACTCAAGGAACTGGTAAGCGCTCCGAACCGCGTGCAAGCGATCGCTGCGGCGAAGTACCTCAAAGAGGTGATGCACGCGCGCCACGAGGAGCAGCGGGAAGAGGACTACAAGCGTCGCTTTCGCAAGAAGCGTTGGACGCCATGAAGTACGTGGTGCCGGACGATCTTTGGATCACAGGGGGTGGCGAGCTTTTCAGCCGCAGACGCCTCACGATATCGGACGTCCGCAGGTTGAATCCAGAGTCTGCCGACTACCAGCGGTTGCCTCCGAGCGCACGGCACGAGGTCGAGCGCTGGCTGGAAGCCTATGCGGCTGTTCGGGAAGTCGATCCGCATTTCGCAGTCGTCCAGGTTCGGAAAAGCCTCCGAGCCAGTAAAGGCGTTCTTACCGTGGAGCGGAACTTTATAAGCCTCCTCACCAGCAAACGAGAACGTGGCGAAGTGTCGAAGAAGCGCGTGGACATGGAGATGCTCGGGTTCCAACAGGCGCTCGTGGAAGAGCTTCACGCCCTCGGCTTCAAGAAGGCGTTTTCTGGCTATGGAGGAGACGCCTACTACCACGTGACTGTGCCAGTTCCTGATGCCGAGGCCGCCGCCGACGCAGCGGTCATCATGAACGAGTTCTCCAGGGTTCATGCGCCTTAGAGCCGTAGTGGAAGAAGATAATGACAAGTAGACGGAATCCTGAGAAGACGTTCAGGTTCGCGGAACTCGGTCGGGAGCACCAGGTCGAGATAGTCGGAAATCTCGGCCGGAAGGTGGCCCAGAATACCGTCTGGGAACTGGTTCCAGACTTTTCTGTCGATTCGGCGGCTGCGCTGGCCTGGGATACCAGCATCCAGATCTTCGACGAGGACGTCGAAGATCTGGTAGAAGGAATTAAGCGTCAGGGAAAGGTCACGAGGCCGATCCTGATCGACGAACTCGACGAGGATGCGCCCTGGATGGAAGGCAGGCATCGAGCCATCGCCTCCGAGGAGTTGGGACTAAAGACAATTCCTGCTCTGTACAGGATCGAGTAGCTCCCTCCGTCTCGGTCATGCTCTAACCTGCCTCTTGGCCCACCTGTCGAAGTTGATCGTCGGCGCCTTCTTTCGAAACTGTCCGATCGGGAAGACGTCCAGGATCTCGACAGGGCCATCCACGAAGATCTGCTTCTCGTGCCAGTGACGGAACATGTGGTCTGGCAATGTGTCCTTCCAATGCACCTGAGAAATGTGGACTCGGCCCGCGAAGATCGTGTCGAAGATGGAACTGCTGGACATCTGGGCGTCCTCAAGGATCGCATTGGCGGAGTAGGTCCAGTACCGCCCTATGTTGGCGACGTCGCCTGGCTCTGGCGGACGCTTCATCCGCCGCGTGTCCAAGGCCCGGTAGAGCGTGGCGTAGCCGTTCTTGTCGAATAGCGACTCTAGGAAGTCGGCGTGCAGTTCAAAGAACGCGCGCCGCACGTCCTCCGCCATCCACTTGTCGTACTGCTCCTGCCAGTCGTCGGGCACCATCCAAGGGGCCTGGTTGTCCAGCATCTCCTCGCCGTAGTAGGTCTGGAGGGCTGGATCACGCCAGAGCTTTTCGCGCCCGGCGGCAGTGAGGATGGTATCGGCCAAGCTACCAGCCCCGCGCCTTCGCATCCTTTATGAGCGCCCTCATCTCCGGCGGGAGCTTCTCTGGGTGCTTCTTCATGTCTTCCCAGACGCGCTCAAGATCCTTGCCTTCCTTGTCCAACTTCGAGGAGACGTCGAAGTAGAACTTGTGGGCCTGCCCAGAGCGATCGAGAACGGTCACGAGGTCGAGATGCTTGGCGCCGACCAAGAGAAGGGCTTGGCCGTAGAACTTGTAAGGGCCAATCGTGCGCCGAATGTGGTCGTACTCCCATCCAACCTGACGGTTCGTATCCTTTTCCTGGATCGTGATCGGGCTCTCCTTGGAGCCGTGCTGGATGGCGTCGGAGGCCGCGTCATTCAGGTACATCCAATACCCCCTAGACGAACTCTACAATCACGAAAGGATGTCCCGCTTTTCTCCATCCGCCAATCCAGAGCTTCTCGCCGCGTTTGCCTATCCATAGCCCCGGATCTTTCAGATCGAATCCGGCTTCCGCAATTAAAGCATCGTACCAATCTGGCCACACCCAATTCTCCGGTGGCCAATCTCCATGCTCTGTCCTCGTCCCATTGGGTCCTGGACCAACCACGTAGCGATGAAAGATCGCCTTTGTATAGGGCTGCCAGTCCCACCGTTTGCCTTTGGACCTTGTTCTCCTGGCGGGCATGGTTCTACAGCATCGCCTTCCCGAAAGCCGCAAGCGCGGCTCTCGCATCTTCCTCGCTATCGACCATGACGTTGTAGGTATAGGTGCTCGCAACCGCCTGTCCGATCCAGATGAGGCCCTCATTGCGGAGATAGGGGTCGATCCTGTCCCTCCAGGTCCCTGGAACCGCGAACTCCAGGCTGACGCGCCCTTGTTCTTCGCCGCGCTGGGAGCCTGCCCCCCAGCGTTTCGAAGGCGGCGCATCCTGCACGGCGGACCTTCTCCGGTAGGCGCGGACGCCGCGGAGCGGAAGTGCTGGAGAAGCGCGCTGCGCGACCTCATGCACCTCAAGCCAGAGTCGCGCAAGCTCCAGTTCAAGACCCTCCAGATTCTCCACGACGCCGCGCTGCCGTGCGGAGCCTAGCAACATCCCATCAGACACGATATGGCCGTAAGTGTCGATCGCGAATTCGTAGTCGTATTTCATAACTTTAAGGGTAGTACACGGCCGGGATCATTCGCGCACCCTGGCGAACGTAGTGGTGGAATCGGTGCCAGCCATCCTGAAGGGTCTCGTCCTCAAACTCACTCAGGATCACCGGCCAGCGTCCGCGCGGACCATGCCGCGGCATGTAGCCATGGGATACGAACCAGTGGTGATAGTCCTCGAAATCGGTGTACACGTCTCTGATTTCGTCGTCGTCCATCACCGCTTCGATCAGCGCTTCAGTTTGGATCTCCACATAGCCGAACTTCTTTGAGCCATACTTCTTGACGAAGAAGGGGAGCATGCTTTCGAAGTCACGCCGGATCTTCTGAACGCTTACCGTGTGTGGGGCGTACTCGCCTGGGAGTTTCCACGCCTCTCCATCAATTGCCATGTAATGGGCGATCGCAAGCTGCGCCGGTCTGGGTAGGTTCCTAAATGGCAGGACGCGCCCTCCGAATTCCCGGACGAGCGCTTTATTTCTCTTGCTGAGCATTCGCCTGCCTCTTCCCCTTTCTCCTGGCGTCCACCCACTCTCCAAGCTGCTTGGCTGCGTCAGCGAGGAGCGCCTCCTCCTGAGGATCGGATGATTCTGCGGCTGGCACCTTCTTCAGCTTCCACAGGTTCTCCAGGATATGCCGGGTGAACTTCTTCGGAAGCCGGACGTGATGCATCCGGACGTAGTGGGAAAGGCCCTCCGGCCAGAGGTAGGTTCCATCGGTGAGATCTGCCGTCCCCATGGCGCTACCAACCACGCCGCACTCAAAACGGCAGTAGGAATAGCCCATGGACTGGTTGATCCGCTGCCCCGCATCGAGGTATTGGGCGATCCGCTCTCGCTTCCCCTTCATCCACTTATGATCGACAAGGCCCCGCGGGTCTGGACGATCGTGGAACAGCCCGGAGAGGTCCAGGATCGCCTTCGTGTCCTTCCAGAAGCCGACTTCGATGATGTTCTTCTTCATGGCCGATCAGTCCTGCACTCCGTCATCCGGACCTATTCCAGGGGGACACAGAAACCTGACGATCGGGTAGGACTCCAAGCCAGTGCTGTTTTCCTTCTCAGTCCACCCACGTCGCCTCAGTTCATCAAGAATCGGCTTTGGGATGGGACCCTTATTACGAGGATAGCTGTCGAGGTGAAGGCAGAGGTTGTTTTTCACAATCTCTGCGAGGCTCCAGTAACGCTGCTGGTATCTCGGCCGCTCGTTTGCGTCTCCGAGATCATTCACGTAGGCCATTGGACCTCCAGGCTTCGATCAGAGAACGCGCTGGACGTCCGAGAGCCGGAGCCAGACGGGAGAAGGCTTCTGACCCTCTTCGTTCATGTAGAAGGTGAGGTTCCCGTGCTCCACGGTCACGGCGAGAATGCCGCTGTCCTTCTTCCCGTCCTCACCGACGATGAGCACGATGACCTTCGAGTTGGGTGACCTCATATCGACGATCTTCTTGATGTCGTGGAGAGGCATCTCGACGAGGGCCATTTGTCTCCCACGCTCGTCGAACGCGCGGATGCCGAAGACGTCGTTGCGCTCGTCGGCGAAGAGCGACCCCTTGATGACGATGGGGTCGTTCGACAGGAAATAGGTCCGGATGTCCACCGGCCCGTACTTCCGGATGCCACTGGAGACCAGGAGACCCGCCGCTGCGCCGCCCGCCAACGTTGCCGCGCTCTGAAGGAACGTCCGCCTTGTCAATTTCATCCGATCCTCCTTTTCTACTCGTAGTAAAGCAGTCTGTCGTTGCCCACGTAAAGATGTACCTCGCCGTACGCATGCGAGTTCTTCGTCAGGCGCTTTCCGACTTCCTTCGGCCAGTCACCGTCCCAGAACCCGGCGCCATGCCTGTTGCGAGTCAGCCAAAAATCGAGACCGGCCTTAAATAGGTCGTCTTGGATATCTTCCCAGTTCTCCGTCTGAAATTTGGCAGCATCAGCGATCATCTCCGCGAGCGCTTCAGGAGCGATATCCTCGATCTCGTAGTTCTTATCCAGCGGCTCCTCTTCGTCATCCAACTCGGACCACAGCGCTCCTCCGATGTATCCCTTCGTGAATGTGTCGAGCACCGGAGGCGTAGGAGGCGGAAACGGCTGCCAGCGCTTCGGAGAGCGGCGCATCAAGCCCCTTCCCGCCACGGGACGCGATGTTCTTCTGGCACCAGGATCGAATCCGTCCGGAGATCCCCCCAGTGGCCCTTTCCGCACGTCACGCGATACCAGCCGCGGGTCCGCTCGTCGGGTTTGCAGAGTTTCGCCGGTCCCTCGCATCGCGGGCATGGAATGGCGCAGAGGAAGTCTCCAGGACTCAACTCAGCGATTTCCTGTTGATCTTCAGCTTGAGCATAGGCGACCGGTAGATCGGGGACGGGCTCTTCGTGGCCGCATTGCGCGCAGCGTTTCCCCGTGCCTTCAGGAGACAGAAAGAAGGTCATGGCCTTCACCCCACACCGGCCGCAGAGGACGCGGACGGGCTCGGAGTACCCTACAACACCTTCCGGAGCAGGTGTCGAGCGAAGGGCAGCTTCGTCATATCTCCTCCTGGCCGATCGGCGCCGCTTGAGGGCTCGACTGATCGTGTTTGGGATCGCGATAGGCCAGAGAAAGGCCCCGATAAGCATCACGAAGCCGTATGAAAACGGGGACGACTTCCTGACCATATCCAGCGTCTCCCGGCCGTCCTCATCGTATCGCAGGCAGAGTTCGACGACGAGAAGGCCAACCAGAAGGTGGACGCTTAGAACAAGAACTACCATCATCCCCATCGCTTCTTGAAGACCCCGAGTTCGCCCTTCATGATCTTAACCATATCGGAGAAATCAAGGAGCTTGAACGCGCTCACTTCCGCGTTCACCACATGCCCGCGGCCCGCAATCCCGTCCAAGGCGTTCTCGATCCGATTAGCTTCTTCCTCGGTGAGTTCCGCGACATAGCTGGCGAGAAAGGCGTCGTGCGTGTACCAGCTAACGATGTACAGCCTCTTCGTAGGCACGTCCTATCCCTTCAGTCCGTGCCTCGGCCTGCATGAAATCTTGCCCCAGTGATCCCGGAAGGCCGAACAGAGGCGGCAGTGCTCGGAGGACATGTGATATCGGTGGTCCTGCGGAGGGATGTGAGGGCTGAGCAGGAACGTGCAAGGCTGCTCGTTCTTGCAGAGTTGGTGCTCGGCGGTTTGTGTGCGACGCCGGGTTATCGTTTTAGGCATAGCTTCCTCCAGTTATCCGCCCTCGTGCCAGACCTTCCAGGTCGGTCCATAGGACATCTGGTACTCGCCTACGAGGTACTCGGCCTCCCGGAGATTCCCGGCCGTATCCACCTCTTGCGGATCATTCCGCCAAGCCCCATGCCCTGAGAACCGGCGATGCTCCAGAAGAAGCTGAGCCATGATCGTGTAGTCGCCGACGCCCTGCAATGCAGGACGCGCTTCAGAAGCTGCGCCTGCTTCTATGTGGCGCCAGCCTCGTGCTCTCTCGGTCTCGATGAGGTGGATGATCCGACTCCAGGCTTCCGCGGCCTTGAGACCGTAGCGTTCCTGGACGCGGCTGATGACGTCGGACATGGACTCTCCGACGACCTCAAGGAGCACCGGGAACGGAGGAAGCTCTTCCGCCGCCAGCGTGTCGTCGAAAGCGACTCCAAACGGATACTTGACCTCGTGCCGGAGTTCATCTGCGTCCATTAGGGCCTCCCTCAAGACCAAGCCACGATTTTAGCTCCTTCCGGGACGATTTGCCATGCCTACGAACCTTCGGGTTTCGCCTGGAATCCGGACCGCTCGATCGCCCGCTTGAGGCATTCGATCGACTTCTCGACGAGCACGTCCGGGTAATCCCCGAGCAGGAAGGTCGCCAGGTGAACGGCGCTCCTGGCGAGGCGGATTCGTCTGTGGGCATCTTGGTTCTCGAAGTTTTCAGGGTCCGCGGAGCCCGCATGCAGGATCTCGCAGACCATGTTGAGCGTTTCTCTCACCCAGACCTCATTGGGGCCAGTGACGGCGCCCGGTACGCTGTCGCCGCGCGGCCACATGTACGTTCCACCCACCCGGATCTGCTTCTGGCAAGGCTTCATGGAAGCCTCCTTTCTGGCACTCGTTACGAGCGGGCCAGAAGGCCGTGACGACGATTCAGATTTGGCCACGAGAATTGACTCGAAACACGATTCCGTGTCACCGGTGCAGGGCTCGCGCGTATGAAGGCGGGGTGGTGTCGGTCACATCCTCAGAGGCCGCTGATCTCGGAGATCAGCGTGTCCGGCCGGTACGGCACCCCGAGGTCGAAGACCTTCCAGAAACCATCCTCTGGGCTCCAGGCCACGTTTTCCGGGTGGACGTCCACCGCGTAGTACCCGATCGCCTGGAGTTCCTTGAGCGCCTGGGCGACGTCTCCGAGCGGTGGCGGCTTCGCTTGAAGCTCCTGGAGTAGGTGCTGCGAGGCGCCTTGTGCCCTGTGTTCAGCTTCCTGATAGGGCAGGTCGAGGACGTCCATCTTGTCTATTTCGTAGAGGTTTCCAACTTCGGCTACAAGCTCGCGTAACTCCTGGGCCTCCGGCCGGTCCCTGAGAGATTCCCCAGGGACGTAGTCCATGACGATCGCTCCTACCGGAAGATCGCGCCGCACGTTCCAGTTCGGGATCTCGATGCCCCTGAGAATCGCAACTCTGTGGATCTTGGCAACGTGTGGGAGCTTCATGCCGATGAGGCGATAGGCAAGCTCGAACTCCCAGTCGTCCGTCGTGAGCTTGAAGACCCGGCCGTTCTCCATCATCCCAGCGGCGCCAAAGGCGCCCATCCCGAGGAACGTGATCTTGGTGAGCCCGAAGTTGCGCATCACGATGTCGGCGATGCGTTTGGCCAGCGTCCGAGCCTCTTTCGTCTCTCTCTCATCCACCGCCTGGTCTGGATCTCCGAGTTCGACGATGAGGTGCTCAGCCAGCTTTGCGACAGTGCCTCGTTCTCCGATATCCATTCTAGGCGCCTACCGCAAGAGCACTTTGACCGCCCTGCAAATGTAGCTCGGCGCCAGGTGCCAATTAGCCGGAAGAAATTCTCCTGGCTCGCAGATTTCCACCGCATACTTGCTTCGGTCGATCGCGCCCACGACCTTTCGGCACCCGGCCTCCAGCCGGTCCCAGTAATCGTCGAAAACGAAAACGGTCCCCGGCTTCATCAGGCGTCTGGCATACTCCCAATCGCTGGAGACGGTCGCGTAGGAATGCCCTCCGTCGATGTAGATGAGGTCCATCGGTTCCGCGGTCTTCACGAACTCTGGAAGCGTGACTTTGGAATCCCCCTTGATGAGGTGGATCTCAGCGCCGGTCGATTCGAGCTTGGCTTGTATTTGCTCCAGTGGCAGAGGAGCCGTGCCGTCGAACTCCTGAGTCGTCATCGGGCCGAAGAGGTCAAGCCCGTAATACGTGACGTCCGACTTCTGGGCGACGTGCTTCTGCGCCTCCAGGATCAGAGCGAGCGCGGTATGACCTGGGCAGACGCCGACCTCAAGGATTCGCCTTGGGTGGATCTGAGAGGCGGCTATGAAAAGATGTCCCTTACGGGACTTTAGGTCTATCTCCTGTGGGGCAGACGGATTCTCGGGTTCCCGAATGCTGGGGGAGCGAGTCAATCCTGTGCGGATATGTGTCATGAAGCCCTCTCTGCCTGGTAGATCAACTCGGCCCTGCCAACCGGATTTATCGCGCGGGCCACCAACTTCTTGGCTTCCTGCACGGCAAGGCACTCCTCGCTCGTGTGTTTGGTCCCGTAGAACGAGAGCAGGCGGCCGGGCTCCACGACGCGAAATCCACCTGCTTCTATGGAGGGGACCTCGTCGAGGAAGACGTCGAAGACGACCTTGCCGCTTTCGAGGTACTTCACGTACCTGTAGAAGCCTCCGGAAGGATTGTCGTACTGCGTCCGGGCGCGCTGGTAGCCGCGGGCGATCAACAGGCTCCTGAGCGGCCCGAAATCGTTCGGACGGACGAAGATGTCGATGTCCTTGTGGTCGTGCTGGGTCTTCACCTCGGCGTGGCCGGGCGGGGACATGAAGTGCCAAGCCCACCCGCCGGAGACGACGACGAGATCCTTGACCGCTTCAAGCTCTGAAAGCTGCGCGTCCACGCGGGCCTGGTTCCAAAGCTCGCCCGCGCGTTCAGGATTGTGGGGATCGCCCATGAGGCGATTTTAGCCTTCTGGGGACACCTTTTCCATGCTTCCAACCAGGGGTATTTGTGCAGAAAAGGGGTGTCCGTAGGCCCGTTTTCACGCCTTCTTGGCCGCCCACGCCTGGAACGAGTCGAACACCTTCCCAGGCGGCGGATCGGCGATCTTGAGCGCTTCGTCGATCGTCATTCCGTGGACTCCCACGAGAAGCGCGGCCGAGAAGACCCTGGACCGATTCGCTCCTGCGACACAGTGAATGAACATCACCGGAAACGCTCTATGAAAGGAGCAGGCGGTCTCAAATAAGGCGTGCGGAGTCGGAATGTCCTCACGCACCGGCAGGTAAAGCATCGACAACTGGGTCGAGCATCTCGGCCTTTCCTCATAGAGCACCGAAGTGATTGCTGAGATCCCGTGTTCCTTCCAGCGGAGGTCGGCTCCAGCATCCTTGACCTCGGCGAGGCAGCCCTGGAAGAGTTTTCCTTTGACGAGTTCCCTCATCGAGTTTTCCCGGTCTCGGAGCGCTTCAGCGTCCCTAGAATCAGATCTGCCAGCGGGAAAAAGTAGACGTTGAAGTTCCCGGTCGTGTCGGCGTGATGAAGCCGGTGGTGCTCCTTGAGGTACCGGAAGAATCCTGTGCGCTGGAACCACGTATCACTCGGCACATGGAACCTCCAATGCATCGAATTGAAGCCCTGGAGTCCCACGAGCGTCGCCAGGACGGCTCCGATGAGCAGCGGACGTCCCGATAGGAACTCCGCGGCCACCCAAAGCGGTGTGGTCACGAGGAGGAAAAGGATATAGTCCCGGAGGACGAACGTGACGTGCGACCGCATCTCGTCGTTCAAGGCGTGGTAGGTCTCGTCAGCCTTGAACATCCCGTGATGCCCGACGTGATGCAGATCGTAGGCGAAACGGCCGAACCGGGTTCCATGGAGGACGAAGCGGTGGGCGCCCCACTCGATGAAGGAGTTGATCACGGCGGCCCCAAAGAACGCGATCGCGTTCCAGATGAGGAACCAGATCCACGGCCCGCTGTACGTAAAGGTCGGCATGCCCCCTTCTCCTCAGACATGTGCGAGTTTAACCTCTTGCTGGCATGTTTTCCAATGCTTCAAACGAGGTGCTTCCGAGACTATAATGGCCCTTGATGCCGCTCTTCTCCTAGATTATTCAAATGGCGAAAGGTTAGTGTTATGGCTAGATCGAAAGACCTCCGCGTTGAGGATCTGCTGGAGATCCTTCGCGGAATTGAGTACATCGAGTACGAAGACCCCGATGACGGGCTTCAGATCTGGTGCCCTGTATGTGGAGGACGTCCCGAGCGCGAAAAGCTGCCTCGCGGAGTCAGAGCGATGTATCCGAGTATGGGCGGACACGGGCACGATAAAAACTGTAAGCTCGCTCGCGCAATCTATGGCGACTAGGTAATCTTCTCGGCATGCGATTGAGTTGACACATGTGTTCATATGTGTTATGATCTGTGGAACGCTCCCGTGGGCCAGCGGATGGCCACGCCTCTCTAAAAGGCGGCAGCGGAGTTCAAGTCTCCGCGGGAGCACCAATTTTCTTGACACGTTTAGGTGGATGGGGTAGTCTTCTACTCGAAGGAGGACTTATGGAGCACACGTAGGAAGCCGCCAAGCGCCACGTTTACGTCGTTGTCCGCGCCGATCTCCCACCGGTTCATCAAGCCATCCAGGCGATCCACGCCGCCCACGAAGCAGGAATCCGATTTGGGAACCCCCACGACATCTCGTCGATCGTCTTCTGCACCGTTCCTGACGAGGCCGCGCTCCGTCTGGCCGCCGCGACCTGCTCGCTCCGCGGCATCAAGCAGTACCTCTTCGTCGAGGACGACTTCGGAGATCAGGCGACCGCGTTCGCGACGGAGCCCATCAGCGGCGATGCGCGCCGCGCGTTCAAGAAGTTCCCGCTGTGGACCCCTCAGCAGGAAGGAGCCGTCAACTGAGAACATGGGGAGGTGGTGTAAAGCGCACATCCGGCGAAAGCCGGAAGGTCTGCGGGTCGCGCCGTGGCCTCCCCACCAAAATTTATGGCCCTGTAGTTTAATCCGAAAGGGCTGAGGCGAAAGGAAGTAGCGTACGGGAAACCAAGTAGCCAAGGCTGGATAAAATATCGGCGAAAGCCGAGGATTCAGGTTCGAGTCCTGACGGGGCCGCCACGGGCAGGTAGCTCAGAGAAAGAGCGTCGCTGGCGAAAGCCGGTGGAGGTCGGAGGTTCAATTCCTCCCCTGCCCACCATTCCTTAGAACCGCTGCTTGCAAAACGGACACCAGGCCATCATGAACTCGGCGCCTTTTGTCTTCCCGAACTTCTCCTCCACGGCCTGAAGCGCGACGTCCACGAACTTCTTCTCGAATTCTCCCGGCGGAGCCTTGTCGGGTTCGATGTTCATGGTCCAGCGTCCGCACTTCCGGAAGATCCGTCCTTCCTCCAGGGCCTGCTCGAACTCATCGCAGCAGATGACGTTCGTCCGGCCTTCCTTCTTGAGCTTCTCGATCTCCGCCTCAAGGTGCGCCACCTTCTGCTTGGCGATCTTGTAGGTGATCTCCCCGCCGCCGTGGACGCCGAGGCAGTTGTCGCAGCCCTTCGAACCCTTCCCCGGCTTGAAGCGCTGGATGCCGAAGAGGTGGACGCCGGATTCTCCGGCGAAGAGACCGCCGACCCTGGTCTTCGGCGTGTTCTCGTCGGACGGCACAGGAAGAGGACTCAGGAGACCGGTGATGAACCGGCCGCATTGACCGCAGAGGACTTCGAAGGTGCGTTCCATCAAGCTTCCCGCCTAGCCTGTACACGCCCCTTAGGCCATTCGACGCTCCAGCGTCCGAGTAATTTGAGCCCGCTCAAGTCAAAGATGCAAACATTCCACCCCATCGCCGTGCCGGTATAGCCATCGGCCGAGACGAAGTCCTTCCACTCCTTTGTCGGATGCCAGAAGAGGTCGAGTTCGACCTCGTCGTTGTGATCTCTCGTTGGCCTGTGGCCGGTGAACTCAAAGACAAGTCTCCTGGAGGATGGTCCACCGAATTTCAGTATCCGCTGGCGACCGACTCTGTACTTCTGGACATAGCGGCCATATTCCGCGGCGTAATCGAAATCGGGGGCGAAGAACGCGCAGGCGTACC
>Ga0214472_10001763_pt1 | contig 23714 bp, 24 predicted proteins | sample RVTome_6_FD_207662 | JGI IMG/M metagenome (GOLD analysis project Ga0214472, IMG submission 207662) | Soil microbial communities from uranium-contaminated site in the Upper Colorado River Basin, Wyoming, United States - RVT140D175 | ecosystem: Environmental > Terrestrial > Soil > Contaminated >...
AAATTATTTAATGGAAATCGTAAGGCCACCGCGGAAAAACTGGGTATTAGTCAGCGTACTCTACGCTATAAATTAGCGCGTATGCGTGAAAAAGGGCTAAGAATCCCGGGCGGTTTTGGCGTGGAAAGTGCATGATGAGTGTGGATAGAGTGTCGGATATAGTGGCGCCCGGTAAAAAGGAGAGACGGAAATGAATAATGTCAGCATGAATCAGCTTCTTTCTCAATTGCGCGAGACAGCTGTATTGGCTGGCGGCGGTAAATCCACGGGCGGTGAAGCTGGAAATCAAATTAATTTTACGGAAGTATTAACGAACGCCGTTGACAAGGTTAATGATATGCAGCAACAGGCCGGGAAACTGTCAGATGCATTTGTGTCCGGCGATAAGAGCATCGACTTAGCGCAAGTGATGGTTGCCGGCCAGAAGGCCAACATATCATTTCAGGCAATGGTTCAGGTAAGAAATAAACTGGTATCGGCCTACCAGGAAATCATGAATATGCAGATATAAATTTAAGGAACCGCCGATGTGTCAGAGTTTTCTTAACGGCACGGCATATTGGCAAGGTAATAAGTAAGGAGCTTAGCGGCAATGGCACTTGTGAAAACTGAAGACATCACCCTGCAGGCGAGAGGGTTTAATGGCCTGTCATTTTTCAGGCAACTGGGATTAATGATTGGTTTGGCGGCCAGCGTTGCCGTGGGTGTAGCTGCGGCTCTATGGTCTCAAGGACCAAGCTATCGCCTGTTATATAGTAATTTGACGGAACAAGATGCGGGTGAAATATCCGCTTCGCTTGAAGGTTCGGGGATTAAATATAAATTATCGGATGATTCAAGTGCCATCATGGTCGTTTCCGATCAGGTGCACAGTGCACGCCTTAAACTCGCATCACAAGGATTGCCCAAGGGTGCAGGCGCGGGATTCGAGTTATTGGAAAAAGGCGGTGGTTTCGGTGTCAGTCAATTTATGGAAAATGCCCGCTATCACAGGGCATTGGAAGGTGAGTTGGCGCGGACCATTTCTGCTATACAAAGCGTGCAAAGCGCACGCGTTCATCTGGCCATACCCAAGCAGACCGCCTTTGTGCGTGATCGTAAGAAGCCTACGGCATCGGTAACCATTAATCTGCTGCCGGGACGCAGTATTGAAGGAGACGAAGTAGCGGCAATCGCCCATATGGTAGCCGCCAGTATTCCCAATCTCGAGGTGGATCAGGTGACCGTTATCGATCAAAGGGGGAGGTTGCTGACTTCTCCCGGCACGTCAAACGACATGCGGCTTTCGTCGACCCAATTTGAATACCGCAAACGTCTTGAAGAATATTATATGAGACGAATTGAAGATATTCTCTCACCAATCGTCGGCATGGGAGGGGTGAAGGCGCAGGTTTCGGCGGACATTGATTTTACGGTTACAGAACAAACCCAGGAAAGTTTCAATCCGGATCTGCCGGCCATTCGCAGCGAACAGACTGTCGAGGAACAATCGACCAGCAATCAATCGGCCAGCGGGGTACCCGGAAGCCTGTCAAATCAGCCTCCAGGTACGGCAGGGGAAGGTGCCAATGCAGAGCCCACAGGCAGTTCGACCCGCCGTTCAACACGTAACTATGAACTTGATAAAACAATCAGCCATATTCGTGCCGGCGGCAGTTTGATAAAACGTTTATCGGTCGCCGTGGTCGTTGATGATAAACAGGAGGCGGATGAGGATGGCGAAGTCACACGTACTCCGCTTACAGAAGATGAAATTGCGCGCTTTACAAATCTGGTGAAAGAAGCCATAGGATTCAATACCCAGCGTGGCGATAGCGTTAATATCATCAACGCGGCATTCAGTATACCTCCGGAACCGGAACCGTTACCGGAGCCATCGATGTTCGATAGTCCGGCCTTATGGACTACGCTGAAACAAATATTGGTAGGAGGATTTGTAATATTCCTGGTGTTTGGTGTACTTCGCCCGGTATTGCGTGAGCTGGTGGTGAAAGGCAAGGCTATGCCGACTCCGGAAATGATTGCAGCAAGCATGGGACAAGACCAGCTTTCATTATCCGGAGGCAGGCAGTCACAGACTTCGGCCTATGAAAATAATCTTAATACCGCGCGAACCTTGGTATCACAGGATCCCAAACGTGTTGCGCAGGTAGTAAATAATTGGGTGGCAAGCGATGCCTGAAGCCAAGAAACAGCCCGGACTGTCCGGCCTGGAACGCGCGGCAATCCTGCTGCTCAGCCTGGGAGAACAGGGGGCGGCTGAGGTTCTGAAGCATATCGGGCCAAAGCAAGTCCATAAAGTCAGTACCGCGATGGCTGGTTTGACGAATATCACGAAGGATCAGGCGGAAAAGGTGTTAACTGATTTTTGCCAGACAGTGGATAACGAAACCGCCATCGGTATCGGTTCGCAGGAATATCTTAAGGGTATGCTGGTCAAGGCACTTGGTGAGGAAAAGGCGGATGGCATTCTTGACCGGGTTTTGATGGGTACAAGCTCATCGGGTTTGGAACAGCTAAAGTGGATGGATCCGCGGGCAATCGTTGAAGTAATCCGCCTTGAACATCCGCAAATTATTTCCGTAGTGCTGGCATCGCTTGATAGCGAACAAGCGGCGGAAATTCTATCGTTGTTGCCGGAAAAGGTCAGGGTGGACGTTCTGTTGCGTATTGCAACACTTGACCGGTTACAGCCCACGGCGCTGCAGGAATTGAACGAGGTTATCGAAAAACAATTTTCCGGCAACACAAGTATCAAATCATCCTCGTTGGGTGGTATCAAATCCACGGCAAATATTCTGAATTTTATGGATAGCTCCGTAGAGGGCATGATTATGGATCAGATTAATGAGTTCGATGCGGAACTCGGCGAGAAGATACAGGATTTGATGTTTGTATTTGATGATTTGGTGAATGTTGATAATCGTGGTATTCAGGCGCTGTTGCGCGAGGTCTCGTCCGAGACCCTCGTGCTTGCGCTCAAGGGTTCCGATGATGCCATAAAGGAAAAGGTTTTCAGTAATATGTCCAAACGCGCCGGCGAAATGTTGCGTGACGATCTTGAGGCAAAAGGTCCGGTTCGCGTCAGTGAAGTTGAAGCGGCTCAAAAAGAGATTCTCGCCATTGCCAGACGCATGTCGGAGTCGGGAGATATAGCACTAGGCGGCCAATCCGGTGAAGAATTTATCTAAAGTGATCTCCGGCGATGAGCTGAGTACATATCAACGCTGGAGTTTGCCTGAGGTTTCTAATATGAAGAACACGGTAAACAGTGCGCCGGCATCTGCAATGGTGACGACATCAGGCCAGTTTGAAAAGGTTAAGAAACAGGCATATCAGGAAGGATTTCAGCAAGGCCAGAGGGATGGCATGGCCGCTGGAAAAGAACAACACAAGCAGAAGGCGCAAATCCTGGATAATATCATTAAATCCCTTGATTCCCCGTTGTCTGAGCTGGATGACCAGGTAATTGATGAATTGGTTAAATTGGCCATGACGATTGCACGCCATATGATACGCCGGGAGTTAAAGGCGGACCCCGGAGAAATCATCGGTGTGGTGCGTGAGGCATTAAGCAGTTTACCTGTCGCGACGCGTAACATCAGCCTCCATCTTAATCCGGAAGATGCAGTTATGGTTCGTGAAGCATTATCATTAAGTGGGGATGAACAGTCCTATAAAATTGTTGAGGATCCCGCCATGTCCCGTGGAGGTTGCCGTATTATTACCGATACATCACAGATTGATGCAAGTATAGAAACGCGACTGACGGCCCTGGTCGCCCAACTTATGGGAGGAGAGCGCGAAACAGATGGACATGCTTGAAGCCCATCGTAGCAAACTATGGAAAGAACGTTTGTCCGAATGTTTGACCCGCATCGATAAATCACCGCCATTGATTGTCGAAGGCCGATTGACACGGATGGTGGGTCTGACATTGGAAGCGGTTGGATGCCAGGTGGGTATTGGCAGCCGTTGTCAAATAATCAATCCTGATAATTCATGTTATGAAGCCGAGGTTGTTGGATTTTCAGACGACAGAACCTACTTGATGCCTTGTAGTAATGTCCATGGCCTGGCGCCCAATGCCAGAGTGGTGCCGTTGCGAAGCGTTTATGAGGCGGCAGTGGGTAATAAACTGCTTGGCAGGGTGCTGGATGGCTCAGGCAAGCCCCTTGACAGCTATGGCCCATTACAGGCAAACGCACGCAGGCCATTGCTGCCACGCCATATTAATCCCCTGCACCGCAAATTGATTTCTGAACCGCTTGATGTCGGGGTGCGCGCAATAAACGCCCTATTGACTACCGGGCGGGGCCAGCGACTTGGCTTGTTCGCCAGCAGTGGTGTAGGTAAAAGTGTATTGTTGGGAATGATGACCCGCTTTACCAATGCAGATGTTACAGTCGTCGGGCTGATAGGAGAACGTGGCAGAGAGGTGAAGGAATTTACCGATAATATTCTTGGCCGTCAGGGCATGTCACGTGCGGTCGTTGTCGCTACGCCCGCTGATAATCCTCCGTTAATGCGTATACATGGGGCGATGCTGGCGGCCAGTATTGCCGAATATTTCCGTGATCAAGGCATGAAGGTATTGTTGTTAATGGACTCGTTAACCCGGTATGCGCAAGCACACCGGGAAATTGCCCTGGCTATAGGAGAACCGCCGGCAACTAAAGGTTATCCGCCATCGGTATTTGCAAAACTTCCGCAACTGGTGGAAAGGGCGGGTAACGGCAATAATGGCGGGTCGATTACGGCATTTTATACGGTGTTGACCGAAGGTGATGACCGTCAGGATCCTATTGCAGATTCTGCCAGAGCCATCCTGGACGGACATATTGTTCTTTCCCGTGAGCTTGCGGATTCGGGTTGTTATCCTGCCATTGATATCGAGGCATCGATTAGCAGGGCGTTGACAGAGATTACAAGTCAGGGACACCAGAAAGACATAAGACGGTTTAAGCAGTTATATTCAACCTATCGGCAAAACCGTGATTTAATCAGTGTCGGTGCCTATAACCGGGGCAGTGATGAACGGCTCGATGAGGCAGTTGATTTTCATCCGCATTTAATAAGTTTTGTTCAGCAAGGGATAAATGAGCCCGTGACCTTTGGAAGCAGCATACAGGCGCTGAATACATTGATGAGCGGCAAACCCCCGGCCAAGTCACCAGCCAAATAGTTGTTATCAGAATAATATATGAAAAAATCACAGCGCATGGTACCCGTTATCAAGGTTGCTAAAAACAGGGAGCAGAAGGCGGCAAAAGAAATGGGGGAGTCCCGACGCGTTCTTGATAAAAATAAAACCAAACTCGCTGAACTGCTTGCTTATCGGAAGGAGTATACGAAACAATTCGAAGATATAGGCCGGCAAGGGATGGAGATAAACAGAATTAATGAATTCCGGCGGTTCTTGGTGAATTTGAATGAAGCAATATCCAGCCAAACGGAAATGCTGAAACTTAAACAGTTCGACCTTGATAATAAAAACCAATTGTGGCGCCAGACCAGAGTCAAGCATAAGTCAATAGATAAAATTATTACGCGTCACCGTGCTGATGAGCGTCGTGATGAAGACCAAAGCGAGCAGGCAGAGTCAGACGATCGTTCTCAGCATATTAAGCCAGAGGGAAAATAAAGACTCCGAATAATCTATTTCCGACATTGATCAGATGTTCCTTAGCATAGATATTGCATTAATCCGATTAGCCGCCGTTGCAGTGAACATAAATACAGTTTTGGCATGCAACTTGCCTATTACGGTATGAAAGCAAAAAATCAGGTGAGCGTTCAATGCAGAATATATCTTCATTATTATCATTGCCCGCAGACGGGAATGCGGTAAATTCGATACCAGGGGCTAATAATAGCCCGGGAGAGGACTTTGAAGGCCTGTCACCCGGGCAATCTGACTCATTTCTAAAAACGCTCGACCATTTTCTTGCGGGTGACGCCAAGCCCATACAATCTGTGCTTGAAGCATCCGGAGCGCTTTTGGCAAATTCTGAGCTGCAAGAATTGCCGGAAAGCGGCAATGTTTTGCCAAAAACAGAGATTTTCATTGAGGATATCAAGGCGTTTCTTAAAGATTTTTCGCATGATTTAACAAATTTCAATAATGAAAATCTATCGCCTGACCAGAAAATCATTACGCAACACCTTGCCGAACAGATTTCCGAGATTGAACGCCTGATACAAGAGCCTAACGGGGAGGACATCCGTATTCCCGCATGGTTTGCCAATGATGTGCTTAAGAACATCAAGGCACTTGAGAATAGCGGTGCTTTTACAATACAGGATCAAGGAGCGGCACGTCAGACATTCGTTATATCCGGGATTGAGAAAAATATTCGTCCTGATCAGGGGGCGCAGCCGGTTATAGATGTTGATAAGACATCCATTGTATCGAGTGAAACAAAGCTTTCCCAATTATCTAACTTTATTCAAAATATCACTGCCACACTGCAGGAACATAACAAGGCAAAGCCGGAAGCAGGAATATCCGGTCTGTTGCAGTCATCACAATCTTTGTTTGAAGTAAAAAATGGAGATACGATGATAGCGAACATCACCGCCTTATCAAATCAGGTAAATAGTTCTATTGGTGAAAAATCAGTGCCTAGTATTCCGGTTAATGCGGCATTTAATCAATCGGGTTGGGGGGATGAGATTGGTGAGCGTGTTAGGTGGCTCGTAAGCCAGAATATACAGACGGCTGAATTGCGTTTGAATCCTCCTCAATTGGGTCCGATAGAAGTCAAGGTCACAGTACAAAATGATCAAATGAACGTTATGTTTACCGCTCATCATGCCACGGTGAGAGAGGCTTTAGAATCGGCGGTACCAAAATTACGCGAAATGTTTGGTGATAGCGGGCTTAACCTGGTCGATGTAGATATTTCCCAACACTCATTTTCGGACAGGCACCGGGCAACATCTGATCATGAGCAGAATTACCGTTATATCAACAGCAATGAAGAGAACGATGAAATCACTTCTTCCATCGACCATGAGTATATTCAGAAAGGACTAGTGGATTACTACGCCTAGCAGCCCCTGCGTTTGCACGTTTCCCGGTATCGCGGAATCTCTGGATTAATCAGAGGTTTCTGAACCTCGCTATTGTCAAATGCTGCAGGTATATAGGTTCTCGTTATAATTTTCCCCTTAAATACACGCGCCATGATTTCGGCTTTCGAGCATGTATTTTCAGTCAACGCTACGCCGCCCCACCGAGAAACGAATATAACATATTGAAAAATAAGTTAATTATATTATTCCTGGCAATGGCATAGCTCTTGCTATCAAGGGGTAGGTTATGTGTTTTTTAACTAAGGGAAGATATGGTTATGGCAATTGACGATCCAGAAGATGACAAGGAAGAAGGCGAAGTAGAGAAGCCCAAGAAAAAGGGCAAGCTGCTAAAGATTATCATCATCATCTTTGCAGTATCGTTGCTGGTAGGCGGTACTGTTGGAGGAACCTTGTATTTTACCGGCGCATTGTCCGGCGGCGGCAATGACGCGGCTGATGCAACAGATGCGAAGGATTCGAAAGATGCCGGTTCAAAGAAAAAATCAAGTAAATCACGACCGATTTACTATGCATTCGATCCGCCATTTGTTGTCAATTTTATCGAGAACAATCAGATTCGATATCTGCAGATAACAATGGAAGTGATGGCGCGTGATGAAGCGGTTATTGAAAACGTCAAAACGCACATGCCGGTTATTCGTAACAATCTGGTGCTGGTATTTAGCAACCAGAACTATGAAACGATCAGTACGTCTGCAGGAAAGCAAAAACTTCGTGATGAAGCACTGGCCGAAATACAACAAATACTCAAGAGCGAAACAGGCAAGACAGGCGTTGAGGCGATCTACTTTACCAGTTTTGTGATGCAATAATGGTATGGCAGTCAACGATCTTTTAACGCAGGATGAAATTGATGCATTGTTGCATGGCGTCACCAGCGGTGACGTCGATACAGACGCAGATGAAAATATCGATGACGGTGAGGCCCATAGCTATGACTTCGCCAGCCAGGACAGAATCGTGCGCGGGCGAATGCCCACGCTGGAGATGATCAATGAAAGATTTACCCGGTACTTCAGGATTAGCTTATTCAATATGTTGCGTAGATCGCCGGAAATTGCCGTAGGCGGTGTTCAGATGCTTAAATTTGCCGAATACATCCATAGCTTGTTCGTGCCGGCCAGCCTGAATCTTATAAAAATAAAGCCCTTACGCGGGACGGCATTGGTTATATTCGATCCAAAGCTCGTTTTTTCGATCGTGGATAATTTTTTCGGTGGCGACGGCAGATTTCACGCAAAGATTGAAGGGAGGGAGTTCACCCCCACTGAGCAACGCATCATCGGCAAGCTGCTTGAAATAACGTTCAAGGATTTACGGGAAGCCTGGAATCCGGCAATGAAAGTGGAATTCGAGTTTACCGGCATGGAGGTTAATCCACATTTTGCCAATATCGTCAGTCCCAGTGAAGTTGTTGTCGTCACGACGTTTCACATCGAGCTTGAGGGTGGCGGTGGGGATATGCACGTAACCATGCCGTATTCAATGGTAGAGCCGATTCGTGAACTTCTTGATGCCGGGGTACAAAGCGATCGTGAAGATACCGATGAACGTTGGATGATTGCCTTACGTGAAGAAATCAAGGAGGCGGAAGTGGAGATTACCAGCATCCTTACAGAATCAGCGATATCAGTTAGAGAACTTAACAATCTGAAAGTTGGTGATGTGATTCCTATGGAGATGCCTAAATCCGTATCCATATGTATTGAGGAAATACCGGTTATGCGGGGTATTTTCGGTGTTTCGAACGGGAAAAATGCAATTAAAGTAACGGAATGTGTGGTAGCGGAGTCTACAAAGAAATTGGCTAGTATTGCAGGAGCGAAATAATGAGCGAAGAAACGATAAACGAAGATAGTGAATCGGCTAACGGGCAGGTAGCCGCCCAACAAGAAGAAAATGCCGGCGCCGGTGCTGCTAAACAAGCGCGTGGACAGGAAGATTATGATAAAGCCCATTTTCAAGGTCTTCAGGAAGATACCAGTTCAAAGTCAATCGGAGAAACGGGGATGGAAATGATACTGGACATACCAGTAACCATTGCCGTGGAAATAGGCAGAAGCAAGATAAGCATCCGTAATCTTCTGAAGTTAAACCAGGGATCGATTGTTGAATTGGACAGGCTTGCAGGGGAACCAATGGACCTTATAGTCAATGGGACATTGATTGCACATGGAGAGGTCGTAGTAGTCAATGAGAAGTTTGGTGTCCGCCTTACAGATGTGATCAGTGCCGCAGAACGGGTTAAAAAACTGAAGTAATGCAGCTTGAAGTAACAGTTATATATTGAAATAAACTTTATGCATGTTATGTCAATACTAAACTCGATATCCAGGAAAAAATACAAATCAATATCCCGATTGATTATTGCTGCGCTAATGATTATTGCCCCTGAAATACTGTTTGCGCTGGAAGTGCAGGGGGTGCAGACATCCGTTGATAAAAGTCCGGTTGGGCTGGTTAATATCCTCCAGATTATGACTTATTTGATACTGGTGATATTGATCATCGTGGGAAGCGCATGGCTGTTCCGCCGCTATGGACGAATCAATCGTGCAGCCAACGGAGATCTGAAGATAATTGCCGGGCTGTCTGTTGGTCAAAGAGAGAGAATAATTATAGTTGAAGCCGGTAACACCCAATTATTACTGGGAGTGGCGCCGGGGCGTGTACAAACACTCCATGTATTGGAAGGTGCGCCAAACGTTGAAAATCAGAATGTTGAAAAAGAGTCATTTATTAATCGATTTAACGATGAAATCAGAAAAAAGATACTGTCATGAACAGATTAATAGTATTTATTACCATGGCAATATTCCCTGCCGGGATGGTGATGGCCGATCCCGGATTAACGGCATTGTCAATGACGACAAATGCCGACGGCGGTCAAACATATTCATTAAGCATTCAGATGCTGGCATTGATGACGGTGTTGACGCTGTTACCGGCCGCATTGATGATGATGACATCCTTTACACGAATCATCATTGTGTTGGCGATTCTACGCCAGGCCTTGGGAACGGCGCAGACACCAACGACCCAAACATTGATTGGCCTCGCATTATTTCTGACTATTTTCGTTATGGCGCCGGTATTCGACGACGCCTATCAAAACGCGATCAAACCGTATCTTGACGAAGATATCACCTTGCAGGACGCCTTGCAAAAGGCAAGTGTTCCATTCAGGTCATTTATGCTTGAGCAGACCCGTGACAGCGATTTGAATCTATTTGCCAGCATATCGGGAGGCAAGGAATATGATTCTTATAACGATATTCCGTTCTCATTACTTGTGCCATCATTCGTAACGAGTGAACTTAAGACAGCGTTTCAGATTGGGTTCCTCATATTTATTCCCTTTCTAATTATTGATCTGGTTGTGGCAAGTGTTTTGATGTCCATGGGTATGATGATGTTGTCACCACTGATTATATCCTTGCCGTTCAAGATCATGCTTTTTGTTTTGGTTGATGGTTGGGCATTGATACTGGGTACACTGGCATCCAGTTTTCATGGGTCCAATTGACTTAGGGAACCTCTGCTTTATGCAGGGTTTTCTTCGGAAGTTGAATATTTCACTCAAATTAAGCAGGTAACTATATGACGCCCGAAACGGTACTTTCAATAAGTCAAAATGCATTGCAAGTGACATTAATGATTATTGCGTTGTTGTTATTGCCGGCATTGGGGGTTGGATTGCTGGTGAGCATGTTTCAAGCAGCAACTCAAATTAATGAACAAACATTGAGCTTTATTCCAAAGCTCTTCGTGGTTTTTTTGATATTGATTATCGGTGGTCCATGGATTATGCAGGTAACGATTAATTTTACGACGGATCTTATTACAAATATTCCTGGCTTGATAGGATAGGGAATTGAATAGAATTAAAAACAGTGAATATAACAAGTGAAGAAATTATCTCATTTATTGCCAGCTATTTATGGCCTTTTATACGAATAGCTGCGCTAATAAGCATTGTTCCAATCTTAAGCGCACAAATTGTCCCCAAGCGCGCAAAAATAGGGATCGCAGCGGCACTTACCCTGGTTATCGTTCCAACATTGGAGCCCATGCCATCTGTTGAGATACTCAGCGCCGATGGTTTGCTGATTGGTATATACCAGATGCTTATCGGGTTGGCGATGGGGTTTACAATCCGCATCGTTTTCAGCGCGTTTGAGACAGGCGGCCATGTCATTGGCCAAACAATGGGCCTGGGTTTCGCACAAATGGTCGATCCATCCAATGGTATTACTGTACCCGTTGTCAGCCAGTTTTATACCGTGGTGGGAACATTGTTGTTTCTGGCTTTAAACGGGCACCTGATCGTGATCGATGTGCTGGCTGAAAGTTTCAAAACCATGCCTGTTGCATTGCAGACAATTAGCACAAATGGTTTATGGTCAATAATGACCTTGTCGGGATGGATATTTAAAGGAGCGGTGCTTATCGCTTTGCCGGCGGTATCGGCACTGTTGCTCGTTAATATTGCATTTGGGGTGATGATGCGCGCCGCACCGCAATTAAACATCTTCGCTATTGGCTTTCCGCTCTCGTTAACTCTTGGTTTTGTTTTCATATTGGTGACCTTGCCGATATTCCTGCCTCAATTCACCGATATTCTGGATAATGCATTCCTTACCATGGAAGATATGGTTGCCAGCGGGAGATAGCGATGGCTGAGAAAACCGCGCATGAAAAAACTGAACAACCTACTCCTAAACGGCTAAAAGACGCCCGCGAAAAGGGTCAGGTTGCGCGTTCGCGGGAGCTTACGACGATGGCAGTGCTTCTTGCATCAGCCGCAGGCATTTTATTGATAGGAGACAAGCTTATCGGGGATCTGCTTGTCATGATGCATGACGTGTTTGTAACCAGCCGTGTTGAGCTTATGGATGTTGAGAGCATTCCCAGAATATTCGAACAGGCCATGGTTGATTCAATTCTGTCTTTGATTCCATTTTTTGCGATTGTGGTGGCAGCGGCATTGTTGTCTCCCATGGCATTGAGTGGGTGGTCCTTTAGTGCGCAGGCAATGTCATTCAAATGGGAAAAGCTTGATCCGATCAAAGGCATGACGAGGATATTCTCATGGCGTGGTCTGATGGAGCTTGTCAAGGCATTGGCTAAATTTTCCGTCGTGCTGGTCATTGCGTTGCTTTTATTATGGCATAACGTCGATTCATTTATGGTTTTGGGAACTGAAGACGTTATGCAATCATTAAATGACGCCGGAAAAATCCTTGGTTGGTCATTTCTTGTATTGAGTTGTGCAATGATATTTATCGCGGCCGTTGACGTGCCATTTCAATTATGGGATCACAATCGTCAACTGAAAATGACGCGCCAGGAAGTCAAGGATGAATATAAGGAAACAGATGGAAGTCCGGACGTGAAAAGACGTGTCAGAGAAGTACAGCATGAAATGGCCCGCCGCAGGATGATGCAGGAAGTACCGAAGGCGGACGTGGTCATTACCAACCCGGCTCACTATGCAGTGGCCTTGAGATATGATCAACGCAAGATGAAGGCCCCCGTGGTTGTTGCAAAAGGGAAAAACCTGATTGCTCAACAAATACGCAATATCGCCGTATCACATGAAATACCCATCCTGTCTGCGCCACCACTCGCGCGCGCGCTGTATTTCAGCACCGAACTACAACAGGAAATTCCATCGGGGCTATATATGGCGGTTGCGCAAGTGCTTGCTTATATATACCAGCTTAGAAAGAACAAGCGCAAGCAAACCAAGGAAACATTGTCGCTGCAGGATTTGCCGATACCGGACGAATTCAAACATGACTAGCATAGTTCTTGCATGGGTTTATTTGGTGAGTGGTCACAATCTATATAAGGCTATCTGTTCACAACCATTCGATATTAAATGCGGCTGTAATTTAATTATGGGGAATCAATATGGCTGAGACCAATGTAATAATGTCTTTCCGGGATATAGGCCGCAATGGATTATTGGGGGCCCCAATCCTGTTAATGGCGATGTTGGCAATGCTGATCGTCCCTATGCCCCCTGCAATGCTGGATATCTTTTTCACCTTTAATATTACCTTAGGACTGGTGGTATTACTTGCAGGAATCTACTCGAAAAAACCGCTCGATTTTGCTGCATTCCCGACCGTATTGCTGATTGCAACATTATTAAGGCTGGCCCTAAACATCGCGTCAACACGAGTTGTGTTACTTGACGGGCATACAGGTACTGATGCGGCAGGCAAAGTAATTGAGGCCTTTGGCGCCTTTGTGGTTGGTGGTAATTATGCTGTCGGACTGGTTGTGTTTACGATTTTGGTCATTATTAACTTTGTTGTTGTTACCAAAGGCGCGGGGCGTATATCGGAAGTGAGCGCACGATTCACACTTGATGCCATGCCGGGCAAGCAAATGGCCATTGATGCGGACCTTAATGCCGGATTGATCGATCAAAGCGAGGCAAAACAACGGCGGGCACAAGTTGTTTCGGAGGCCGATTTTTACGGGGCGATGGATGGTGCGAGTAAATTTGTGCGTGGAGACGCCGTTGCAGGTATCTTGATTCTGTTTATCAATATCATCGGTGGCTTATCCATCGGTATGCTTCAACACGATATGATATTCGGTGAAGCGGTGCATAATTATACCCTGTTAACGATCGGTGATGGCCTGGTAGCGCAAATTCCCTCTCTTGTTTTATCCACGGCTGCAGCGATTATGGTAACCCGTGTTTCAAGCGATGAAGACATGGGCAGCCAGATATTAACCCAGTTATTCGATAATCCGCGTACTTTAGGGGTAACAGCAGGAGTAATAGGAATTCTTGGTATGGTGCCGGGCATGCCGAATCTTGTATTTCTGACATTGGCAGGTATTTCCGGATTTGGCGCCTATTTTATTTCGAAACGTAAGCAAAGAGTTATTCAACAGGCAAATGAAAAGAAAGAAATTGTTGAGCAAGAGAAACCTGCTGAACCGCGCGATCTGAGCTGGGAAGATGTTGTGCCCGTCGATACGATTGGGTTGGAAGTGGGTTACAAACTCATTCCATTGGTTGATAAAAAGCAGGGTGGTCAATTGATGGGAAGAATCAAGGGTGTACGGAAAAAATTGACACAGGAGTTGGGGTTTTTAATATCCCCGGTTCATATTCGAGACAATCTTGAGTTATCACCCAGCGCATACCGCATTACCTTAATGGGTGTCGCCATTGGGGAAGCCGAGGTTTTTCCGGAACGTGATTTAGCTATCAATCCAGGTCAGGTATTCGGGACCATTAGTGGAATTCCAACCAAGGATCCGGCATTTAATATGGATGCCATTTGGATTGAAGCCAATCAAAGGGATCAGGCCCAGACATTAGGCTATACCGTTGTCGATTCGAGCACGGTCATTGCAACACATCTCAGTCAACTGCTTAAATCTCATGCTCATGAATTACTGGGCCGTGAAGAAGTACAGCAACTCCTGGATAGTATTGCCAGCAGTACACCTAAACTGGTGGAAGGTTTGGTGCCCGAGTTGTTATCGCTGGGAACAGTGCAAAGAGTGCTGCGGAATTTATTAATGGAGAATATACCGATTCGCGACATGCGGACGATAGTCGAAACCCTCGCTGCAGAGGCGCCCAGAAGTCAAGATTCCGACATTCTCACGGCATCGGTGCGCGTCGCGCTGGGCCGATTAATTATTCAGAATATCAATGGGATGGAAACTACATTGCCGGTGATCACACTCGACCCATCATTGGAACAGTTATTGCAGGATAGCCTGCAGATGGAAGGGCAAGAAACCGCGGGGCTGGAACCCGGTTTGGCTGACAGTATCCATCGGTCGCTGGTTGAGAGCGCCCAGCGGCAGGAAATGGCAGGACAACCTGCGGTATTACTGGTGACAGCACCGTTACGGCAGTTTTTACAGAGGTTTGTGAAACACACGATACCGTATATGCATGTATTGTCATATAGCGAAGTACCAGACAACAAACAACTCAGGATTGTTGCAAACGTAGGCAGATCAAAGTAGAGAAAATGTTTAATGAGAAAACAAAAAAGAAACGATTATACATTCGGTGCCAATATGAAAACTCATGGGCATGACAGGGAATGGTTATGAAGATTAAGCGTTATTTTGCTCCGGACATTCGCCAGGCGATTCGCAAAGTACGCGATGAACAGGGTCCCGACGCCGTGATTTTATCTAATCAACGTGTTAATGGCGGAATTGAAATAGTGGCGGCGATTGATTATGACGAATCACTATTACATAACAATCCAAGTATGAGTGATAAACAATTATCGACCAACGGTCAAAACCTCAATGAATCAATACAGCTGCTTGGTAATAATGACGAAGATAATATTGGACAATCAGTCCCGCTAAAACCAAACCATCATTCACCTGATGTTGTCTGGAGCCAGGAACCGGCGCTTGTCGAGATTCAGGATGAATTAAAAAGGTTGCGCGATATGCTGGAAAATCAATTGGCAGGGCTTGCATGGGGCGATCTGAACCGGCGCTATCCACAACGTGCAGACTTGATGCATCGTCTGATGAAAATAGGATTAAGTACATCCCTATGCCGGGAAATAACCGGTCAAATCTCAGGAGACATGGACATTGATCGTCTATGGGGCAGGGCGTTGGTATTGCTGGCGGATAGAATTCCGGTATCAGAGAGTGATTTGCTAACCGATGGTGGAACAGTCGCATTGATCGGACCGACCGGTGTCGGCAAAACTACGACCATTGCCAAAATCGCCTCACGCTATACATTGCGTCATGGCAATCGCGATGTAGCACTTGTCACCATTGATAACTATCGTGTCGGCGCCTATGAACAGCTAAGAACCTATGGACGCATCCTCGATATTCCGGTTAAAAACGCTGATAGCAAGAAGGAGTTGCAGCAAGTTCTAAGTGATCTGAAAGGTCGCCGTCTGATATTGATCGATACGGCGGGCATGGGCCAGCATGATCATCATTTAATCAATCAGGCAGGAATACTTGATGCCGATGATTCAATAAAAACATCTCTATTGTTGTCGGCAACCACCCGTCTATCGGGCGTGGAAGACGTCATTCAGGCCTTCGATATATTTAAACCCGATAATTGCATGTTTACAAAAATCGATGAGGCCACGAGTCTGGGAAATTTATTGAGCGTTGCAATCAAACATCATCTGCCTGTTTCTTATGTCAGTGATGGGCAGCAGGTTCCGGAAGATTTGCAAAGGGCGCGGGCTCATAATCTGGTGAGTCAATGTGTAGCGCTTTCAACCAGGTCAGGGAAAATACTTGATGAGGAAATTGGAATATTAAATTATGGGGGGACCATGGCCAATGCTTATGGCTAATCAAAAGATAACACAGGTTTCCGGACTTAAAAGTATTACAAACCCGCATCCGGTACGCGTCGTGTCGATTACCAGTGGCAAGGGCGGCGTGGGAAAAACCAACGTTTCGGCAAATCTTGCGATTTCCCTGGTTGCGAATGGCAACAAGGTATTGTTGATGGATGCCGATCTTGGTTTGGCGAACGTTGATGTATTACTTGGATTACAACCTATATGTAATTTGTCACATGTCGTCAGGGGTGAGTGTTCACTGGAAGAGGTGATCATAAGGGACCCGTCAGGATTGCGAATCATTCCCGCTGCTTCCGGCATACAGGATATGGCGGAGTTAAGCCATGTTGAGCACGCCGGCTTAATAAGGGCATTCAGCGAATTGAGTTTCAATCCGGATATATTATTGATTGATACGGCTGCGGGTATTTCCGATAGCGTAGTTACCTTCAGTAAGGCAGCTCATGAAGTTTTAGTGATTGTATGTGATGAGCCGGCTTCCATTACGGATGCCTATGCCGTTATAAAGTTGCTAAACCGCGAACACGGCCTGCATCGTTTCCGGATTTTGGCGAACATGGTGCATAGCGCGCAGGAAGGAATCGATCTTTACAAAAAACTGATCAAAGTGACGGACCGGTTTCTTGACGTCACCTTGGAATATCTGGGATCTGTTCCATACGATGAATATTTAAGAAAGGCTGTTCAGAAGCAACGGGCCGTGGTTAATGCTTACCCGAGAAGTAAGTCTGCAATTGCTTTCACTAAGATCGCACAAAAGGCAGGTCAATGGCCGATGCCCGATTCTGCGAGCGGACAGATTGAATTCTTTGTTGAAAGGCTCCTGAATTATAAAAACAACGGATCGGCGATTATATATGAATAATTTGAATATGTACGCACATCTACCCAATGAAGACAAAAATCCGAATGATGCCGGTGACCTGGTAACCCAGTATTCGGGCCTGGTTAAGCGGATTGCTTACCATATTATGAGCAGACTGCCGCCCAGTGTACAGGTGGACGATCTGATACAGGCCGGCATGATAGGTCTTTTGGAGGCATCGCGAAATTATGATGCGGGTCAGGGCGCAAGCTTTGAGACATATGCGGGCATTCGCATTCGTGGTGCAATGCTTGATGAGATCCGCAAGGGCGATTGGGCGCCCCGATCAGTGCATCGTAAGGCGCGTCAAGTGGCGGAAGCCGTCAGACAAATAGAAAACTCTACAGGTCGTGATGCGCGGGATGTCGAAGTAGCCGAAACATTAGGCATGACATTGAAGGAATATCATAAGACATTGCAAGATGCGAGCGGTTGCAGGTTATTGAGTTTCGAAGATATGGGTATCAGTGAAGATTCTGTTCCATCGAAAGCTTCAGGGGCAACTTCGAGTCCATTTGAAGGTGTTCAACGTGAAGATTTCAAGAAGAATCTGGCGGAGGAAATCTCAGGGCTTCCTGACCGGGAACGGCTCGTGCTGACCCTGTATTATGATGAAGAGCTTAACTTACGCGAAATCGGTGCTGTAATCGGCGTAAGTGAATCGCGCGTTAGTCAAATTCATAGTCAGGCATTGATACGCCTGCAGGCGCGATTAGGGCACTGGCTGATAAATGACTGAGTCAGGATTGAACACGGAGGGTTACCTTGGATAAGAGCATGAAGGTGCTTATCGTGGATGACTTTTCCACCATGAGACGAATAATCAAGAATCTTCTCAGGGATTTGGGGTTCAATAATACCGTCGAGGCCGACGATGGCAATACCGCATTGCCGATATTGAAAACGGGCAGTATTGATTTTCTTATAACGGATTGGAACATGCCGGGCATGCAGGGAATCGATCTTTTGAAGACAGTGCGCGCTGATCCGGAATTGGCAACGTTGCCGGTATTAATGGTTACCGCAGAATCCAAGCGTGAGCAGATCGTTGAAGCGGCCCAGGCGGGCGTTAATGGTTATATTGTCAAGCCGTTCAATGCTACAACTCTTAAAGAAAAAATAGAGAAAATATTTGAACGGATCGAGGCGTAAATAATGGGATGCAACCTTTGTAAGGGATTATGATGAAAAATGAGTCAGCGATTTATGAGGAGCATCTCGAGTACGCACGTGATCTTGTAAAACAGCTGGAAGCAGGTGATAGAGAGAGTGCGGATAAAGTACTTTGCAAGCTGACCAAACTTCATGAATCCGGCATGTATCATGAAATGGGCAAGTTAACACGCGAACTGCATGATACATTGAGTAATTTTCAGTTCGATAGCAAGGTTATCGATTTTGCCGAGCATGAAATACCTGACGCAAAGGACAGGTTGAATTATATCATTGCGCTGACGGAGCAGGCGGCTAATAAAACGTTAACTGCCGTTGAGGAGACAATTCCTATATGTGAGGGATTGGGAAAAAAGGCCAACGGTATTAATGATGAATGGAAGCGTTTTATGTCTAAAGATCTTTCTGCCGGAGAGTTCAGATCATTGGCGCGGGAGATTGGTGTCTATCTTGAAAATATTGCGAGTGAATCATCAAGGATCAAGGCCAATCTCAATGATGTGCTGATTGCACAGGATTTTCAGGACCTGACAGGGCAGAGTATACGCCGGGTTATTTTGCTTGTGCATGATATTGAGGAAATGTTGATAAATTTTATCAGGATCACAGGCCGTAAAAGTGAGCCGGATACTTCTGCGCCAAGGCGGAATAAATCCAAGCTGGAAGGACCGCAGATTCCCGGCAAGGAAAGTGCTGATGTGATGTCATGTCAGGATGATGTGGATGATTTGCTGTCGAGTCTGGGATTTTAAGAGAGCTTAAATGGCAATTGATGGCGATGATGAAATACTTCAAGATTTCCTGGTTGAAGCAGAAGAGATTCTGGAACAACTGGGCGAGCAGCTTGTTGAGCTGGAACAAGATCCGGAGAGCAAAGATCTATTAAATTCCGTCTTTAGAGGCTTTCACACTATTAAAGGCGGGGCCGGATTTCTTAATATCACCCCTCTTGTAACAATATGTCACCGTGCCGAAGACGTATTCAATCTTCTCAGGCAGGGAGAACGCAAGGTTGATGCCCAACTAATGGACATTATCCTGAAGGTCCTCGATATCGTTAATGGGATGTTTAATGATGTCCGTCAGGGAGAAATGCCGGCCGCTGCGGATTCTGCAATATTACAGGCATTGGAAAAATTAGCCGGAAATGAAACGCCGGCGGCAGGGGGCATAGCCGGTAAGCAAGAGTCTAAACAAGTGCAGATAATAAAGGCGTCCTCTGACAATACCGCCGTGCAACAGGTGAAAAGCAGGGCAAATAAACCGGCTGAATCCGGGGGCGCTGAAAGCGATGAAATTACTGACGATGAATTCGAGGCGTTACTCGATGAAATCCATGGTGAAGGCAAACACTGTGGAATACCTGCGGTGGCACAGCAGGACAAGACCATAATTCCGGCAGCGAGTGCAACAGGCGCAGAACAACCCAAACAAGCGGCAACACCGGATCAAATCACCGATGATGAATTTGAGAGATTACTCGATGATTTACATGGCACGGGTAAACATGGAGGTATACCCAACAATGTTCCGGCAGTATCAGACAGTGTTCAGGAGCAAAGTAAAAAGGCTGTATCAAGCGGTTCCGATGAAATAACAGAGGATGAATTTGAGGCATTACTGGACAATATTCATGGGACCAGTATACCGGGTGCCTCAGTAAATGCTAAAAAGGTTGATATAAAACCGGGTGAAAAAGCTCAGCCACGCAAGGAAGCTGCGCCACCTCAAGCGGAAACCAGCGTTAGAGTCGATACCAAACGGCTTGATGAAATCATGAATCTTGTCGGTGAATTGGTATTGTTGCGGAATCGTATAAAAACATTTGAATTAACACATCAGAATGAAGAGCTTGGCAATGTGGTTGCCAACATCGACCTGGTAACTTCCGACCTTCAGGCATCTGTCATGAAGACGCGCATGCAACCCATCAAGAAAGTGTTTGGCCGGTTCCCGCGCGTGGTGCGTGACCTTGCGCGCAGTTTGAACAAGGAAATATCTCTTGAGCTTAGAGGCGAAGACACGGACCTTGACAAAAACCTGGTGGAAGCGCTTGCGGACCCTCTGGTGCATTTGGTTCGCAATGCTGTAGATCATGGTATTGAAGTGCCGGATGTGCGCGAGGCAGCCGGTAAATCAAGAACAGGCAAAGTAATACTTTCAGCCGAACAGGAAGGTGATCATATTTTGCTGACGATTACCGATGATGGCGCGGGTATGAATCCTGACAAACTACGTGAGATCGCGGTTGAAAAAGGATTAATGGATGAAGCGGCTGCACAGCGCTTGGATGACCGTCAATGTTATCAACTCATTTTTGCGCCGGGTTTTTCAACCAAATCCGAGATTTCCGACATATCGGGCCGTGGCGTAGGAATGGACGTCGTCAAAACCAGAATTACTCAACTCAATGGTTCGATAGTCGTTGATTCCGAGCAGAGAAAGGGAAGCAGCATAGCTATCAAGGTGCCGCTGACGCTGGCAATCATGCCGACCTTGATGATCATGTTAAGCAGGCAGGTTTTTGCGTTACCGTTGGTTAACGTAGTCGAGATATTCAATCTCGATTTATCAAAGACGAATATTGTAGACGGACAACTCGTGGTCATTATCAGAGACAGGCCTTTACCCATATTTTACTTGAACAAGTGGCTGGTCAACGATACTGAAAGGAATGAATCGTCGGGATACGAAAGTGGTAACCATGTAGTTGTGGTTAATGTGGGCACCCAGCATATAGGTTTTGTCGTTGATAGATTGATAGGCCAGGAGGAAGTTGTCATTAAACCGCTTGGCGCCTTGTTACAAGGAACGAAGGGGATTGCCGGGGCAACCATTACCGGTAGCGGGCGAATTTCGCTTATTCTGGATGTTCCCGGATTAATGATGGCATATGCGAAAAGGATGTAAGAGGTTTTTTATTTATGACAGTCCGGGTAATGGTCGTCGACGATTCGGCATTCTTCAGGAGACGCATCACGGAAATATTGAATGCAGATAGTCATATTGAAGTCATTGGAACTGCAGCCAACGGCATAGAAGCCGTTGAAAGGGTTTCTCAATTTAATCCGGATGTGATTACTATGGATATTGAAATGCCAGTTATGGATGGAATTACTGCAGTGCGTCAAATAATGGAGAGACATCCCACTCCTATTTTGATGTTTTCAACTTTAACGACGGACGGCGCAAAGGCGACATTGGATGCATTGGATGCAGGTGCCCTCGATTTTTTACCGAAACGAATGGAAGATATCTCCAGTGACAGGGAGACTGCAAAACGGCAACTATGTGCACGAATTCGCATATTAGGCGCGAAAGGATTAAAGGCCCCGAGAAACAGAGAAGATGCAAATGGGGGCAATGAACAAAAACCTATAAATGGCGCTAGAAGTGGCGAAAAAAGAGCGCAAGTTCAATTTAATTGCAGGGATTACAAATTAATCCTGATTGCTGCCTCTACAGGCGGACCGGTGGCCTTGCAGCAGATTTTAACAAGACTTCCGGAAGGATTTCCTGTCCCTATTTTAGTCGTTCAACATATGCCCGCGAGTTTTACCCCCGCCTTTGCCCTCCGGCTTGATGGTTTAAGCAAGATCAGTATCAAGCAAGCGGAAGATGGCGATTTTCTAAACTCGGGGGAGGCCATATTGGCACCGGGCGGTTGTCAGATGGTTCTGGATAAAGCAAGTGGCAGGTTTTGTGTCAGGGTGCAAGAGGCGACAGAAGACCAGACCTATAAGCCAAGTGTGGATGTCACATTTACTTCTGTAGCGAAGAACTTTCGGGGAAAAGTATTAGTAATCATGCTGACAGGCATGGGTGCCGATGGCCGTGACGGCACGCGTCTTATTAAACAGAAAGATTCAACGGTGTGGGCTCAGGATGAATCAACATGCGTTGTTTATGGTATGCCAATGGCGGTGATTGAGGCGGGTCTCGCAGATGTAGTGATTCCTCTCGCTGAGATCGGCAAAACGTTATCGCAGGGGGCTTAACGCATGGATCTTCTCAGTATAGCCGGCATTATCATGGCCTTTGTTGCGATTATCGGCGGTAATTTTCTCGAAGGTGGACATCTTTCATCATTAATCCAGTTGACGGCGTTTCTGATTGTGGGCGGTGGCACCTTAGGCGCAATCATGATCCAGAGCGCCATGGATGTTTTTCTTAGATCCCTGAAAATGGGCATGTGGATCATATTTCCCCCCAGGCTTGCGGCAGCAGAGGCAATAGAAAAAATAATCAACTGGAGCAATATTGCCCGCAAAGAAGGCCTGCTGGGTTTGGAGACGCTTACCGAAAATGAACCGGATCTGTTTGCCAGAAAAGGTCTGCAACTCCTTGTCGATGGCAGCGAGCCGGAAACCATAAGAGGCATTATGGAAGTCGAAATGGGGACAAAAGAACATCATGACACCCAGGCTGCAAAGGTGTATGAGGGCATGGGCGGGTATTCGCCAACGATCGGGATTATCGGAGCGGTGATGGGGCTCATTCACGTTATGGAAAACTTGGCTGATCCGAGCAAACTTGGATCAGGTATTGCGGTGGCATTTGTGGCCACGATCTACGGTGTCGGACTGGCCAACCTGTTTTTTCTGCCGATGGCCAATAAATTAAAGGCGCTTATACATGATCAAACGCAATTCCGCGAAATGATTATCGAAGGGGTCGTGTCCATTGCAGAGGGAGAGAATCCACGGAACATTGAAACGAAACTGCAGGGTTATATGCATTGACGCTAATGAGGTGACATATGGCACGTAAGCAGAAACATGAAGAACATGAAAATCATGAGCGATGGCTGGTGTCCTATGCAGATTTCATTACACTGTTGTTTGCGTTTTTTGTCGTGATGTATTCCATATCTTCGGTCAATCAAGGTAAATACCGTGTGTTGTCGGACGCTATCGTTGCGGCATTCAGATCGCAGGAGAAATCTATCAGGCCGATTCAGATTGGAGAACCGACAAGAGCGCCGAAATCGACGCAAATGGAGATGCAAAAATCGCCGGGTATTGTTAAGACTCCTAATCCTCCGATTCAAATGTTAGATAAAATTATAAGCGATATGAAGACCGCTGGTAAGTTAACGAAAGAGGAACAGGAACTACTCGAACTGATAAAAAAGATCGGTGGTCTGAGTGCCCTGGAAAAACTGCGGGGGCTGGCCAATCTGGAAGGATTGGAAGCGCTTCTTGACAGGGCAGGTCTGG
>Ga0214472_10001764_pt1 | contig 23710 bp, 27 predicted proteins | sample RVTome_6_FD_207662 | JGI IMG/M metagenome (GOLD analysis project Ga0214472, IMG submission 207662) | Soil microbial communities from uranium-contaminated site in the Upper Colorado River Basin, Wyoming, United States - RVT140D175 | ecosystem: Environmental > Terrestrial > Soil > Contaminated >...
TCCAGCTCGACGTCGGTGATGAGCTGCGTGAGGTGGCGATTGAGGAAGACCTGGTCTCGCGCCGCGATCAGGTTCTCCCTCAACTTCGGCGTCTGGTCCTCCACGGCCTCGTAGATCCCCTCGAGGGAGCCGTGGGCCTGCAGCAGCCTCGTGGCGGTCTTCTCACCCACCCCCGGGACGCCGGGGAGGTTGTCGGACGAGTCGCCCCGCAGTGCGGCGTAGTCGGGGTAGCGATCGGGCGTCACCCCGTATCGCTCCCGCACGTACTCGCTGTCGGCCAGGACCGTGTCGGTGATGCCGCGGCGGGTGTAATAGACCTTGATCGGCCCTCCCACCAGCTGGAAGGCGTCACGGTCGCCGGTGACCACGAGCACGTCCCACCCGGCGTCCGCCGCCGCCGTCGCGATGGTGGCGATCACGTCGTCGGCCTCGAACCCGGGCTTCGAGAACTGCGGGATCGCGAGGACGTCGGCCACCTCCCTGATGAGGGGCAGCTGGCTGCGGAACAGATCGGGCGCCGCCTCGCGCTGCGCCTTGTACTCGGCGTACTCGTCGGAGCGAAAGGTCTTCTCCGGCGTGTCCCACGCCACCGCCAGCGCCTCGGGATGCTGATCGTCGAGCAGTTTGATGACCATCGACGTGAAGCCGTAGACGGCGTTGGTCACCTGCCCGGCCGCGGTCGCCAGATCGCTGGGGAGGGCGTAGAAGGCGCGGTAGGCGAGCGAGTGGCCGTCGAGCAGGGCGAGCGTTGGCACGTCCCGATGGTAGGGACGGGCGCCGGCGCCGGCGCCTCAGCCGGCCACGTCCACCTCGACGATCCGCAACGTGCTCTGGCCGTCGAAGCCCCAGAGCATCTGTGTCGTGCCACTCTCCCGGTTCACGTCGAGGACGAACGTCGCACATCCGTCGCCGCCGAGGGTCTCCCGGGCATGCGTTGCGGGCTCGGCAATCCGTCCGGTAGACGCGGAGAGCTCATCGGGCAGACCGCCCTGGCGCACGATGCAGAGCACGAACTCCCCATGGGTCGCCCATGACGGGCTGCTCCGGTATCGAGTGCTCGATCGACCCACCCTCGATCTCGGCGCTGCCCCGCAGGTAGGCGTCGATCGCCTCCTCGGGCACGGACCCCGTCTCACTCTCGCCGCCGTCGCACTCGGCGCTGCCCAGCATCAACAACACCAGCGGGATCACCGCCAGCCGCTGCCACCCTCGCATGCCCCCGGTCGGTCGACGATCGCGAAACACCAGGCCCGGCGGCGCCTGCCGTCACGCACCCAGACGCTCGACCAGCGACCGCCGCCGCTCCTCGAGCTCGGCGCGCCGCTCGCGCAGGCTCATCACGTGCCGCTCGAACCGCGCCACGTCCTGGGCCGCGACCCGGGCGTCGTCCCGGTCGATCGGGCTTCCGGTCACGGCGGCGTCACGGCGGGCATCGTCGTCGAGGTGGCGCAGGATCGCCAACTCCTCCTCGGCCAGCCTGATCTCCTCGCTCACGCGGGCGATCTCGTCCGCCAGCCGGAAGATCCGCTTCTCGAGTCGTCGCATGACCGGAGAGGTTACGAGGCCGAGTCGGTACCGGGAGTGGCGTCTGGTACCGGGCGTGGCGAGCGCACTCCGACCGCTGGTACCGGGAGTGGGATTCGAACCTTCTCCGCGCACCACCCGCCTCGCACCATGCGTCCCCCAGAGGGGGTCTGGTGAGAGCCGCGGGGCGGAGGGAGGCATCCTGAGGAGGTGCCGTCGCCGCTGACGCCCGGGCGATGAGCCCGGGCGTGGCGAGCGCACTCCGACCGCTGGTACCGGGAGTGGGATTCGAACCCACACGGGCTTGCGCCCAGCGGATTTTGAGTCCGCCGCGTCTGCCATTCCGCCATCCCGGCGCACCGGCAGGGTAGGCCGGTGGAGCGTCTCAGCCGCCGATGCCGTGGAAGGGCACGAAGAGCGCCCAGAGGCTGCCTTCGCCGACCTCGAGCCCCGATACGCCGCTCAGCGAGAGCTCGACCAGGTGGGCACCCTTGGTGACGAGCACCGCGACCGAGGTCTCACACGATGCGAGGTTGTTGGCCGAGGTCGACGGCCCCAGCGCCACCGTGCGCATCGACCCCACTGCCGCGGCGTCATCGACCTTGATGAAGCATGCGACGTCGGCCCCGGCTCCCGTGGCCTCGAGCTCGGCGCCGGCGGTGATGAGGATCACACCGGAGCGCGGGGCGTTCACGGTGACCGGGAGCCGATCCCCGTCGCTGTCGCCGAGGTCCGGGAACGTGTTCGAGGCGGCGCGGACGATGTCCTTGGCGTGGAGGTTGTCGAGCTTGTCGGCGTTCAGCTTGGCGACGCGCGTGCCCGAGTTGGTGGCGAGCGGCGGCGCGCCGGCTTGGACCCTCAACTCGAGCGCCGTCCCATCACCGGTGTTGACCAGACGGAGCACCGAGCCCGCCGTCGGCCCCTTGACGCCGGTCTGGGCGGAGATGGAGTTGGCCCGCTCGAGCCTGAGGCGGGCCGCGGCCCGCTCCGACGACAGCGCCGGCACGGCCATGGCGAGCGTGGCTCCCAGCGCGGCGGCGATCAGCAGTCGGAGTGTGTCCGACGAACCCATGGCGACCTCCATGTCGTGGGACGACACATGCTATTGAGCGGGCGGGCAGGCGTTGCGCCGGTCAGGCGGTGAAGCCGTTCGTGATGGGAAGCCGGCGGTCGCGGCCCAGACCCTTCTCGGTCACGCGCACGCCAGGCGCCGCCTGGCGGCGCTTGTACTCGTTGCGGTCCACCATGCGGGCGACCTGCTCGACGATGCGGCGGTCGAACCCCTCCTTGGTGATCTCGGCCACCGACCGATCGAGCTCCACGTACCGCTCCAGGATCGGGTCGAGGACGTCGTACGGCGGCAGGGTGTCGGTGTCCTGCTGGCCGGGACGCAGCTCGGCAGACGGCGGCTTGTCGATGGTCGCCTGTGGGATGACGGCGCCCGCCTGGTTGCGCCACCGCGCCAGGCGATACACCCAGGTCTTCGACACGTCCTTGAGGACGGCGAACCCGCCCACCATGTCCCCGTAGAGCGTGGCGTAGCCGACCGCCATCTCGCTCTTGTTCCCCGTGGCGAGCACGATCCCGCCGAACTTGTTCGAGAGCGCCATGAGGATCGCCCCGCGGGTGCGGGCCTGCAGGTTCTCCTCGGTCACATCGGGGTCGGTGCGCTCGAAGGCGTCGGCGAGGGTCTCGAGGAACCCCTGGAACGGCGGCTCGATGGAGATGGTGTCGAAACGGATGCCGAGGCTCTCGGCCAGGGCCTGCGAGTCGTCGCGCGACCCCACACTGCTGTAGCGCGACGGCATGGTCACGCCCCACACGTGCTCGGGCCCCAGGGCGTCGGCGGCGATCGTGGCGGTGAGGGCGCTGTCGATGCCCCCGGACAGCCCTACGACCACACCGTCGAAGCCGTTCTTGTGGACGTAGTCGCGCAGGCCCAGGGTGAGCGCCCGGTAGACCTCCTCGGCCTCGCCGAGCGGCTCGTGCGACTCGGGGGGCGGGTCGGGCTCCCCCTCCAGGAGGTCGCCGTCGGAGACCACCGTCGGGGCCACCCGTGGCTCGCTGCTCCGCTCGGGCAGCGGGACGTCCACCCAGAAATGTTCCTCCTCGAACTGGGTGGCGCGGTACAGGAGGCTGCCGGTCGCATCGAACACCATGCTCTGCCCGTCGAACACCAGCTCGTCCTGGCCGCCCACCAGGTTGAGGTAGACGAGTGGGAGGCCGGCCGCAGCGGCGCGCTCCGACAGCATCGCCTCTCGCTGGGAGCCCTTGCCGCGGTGATACGGCGAGCCGTTGATGTTGAACAGGATCTCGGCACCCGCCCCGGCCTGCGCCGCCGGCGGCCCGTCGGGCACCCAGATGTCCTCGCACACCGACACGCCCCCGATCACCCCGTTGATCTCCCACAACAGGTCGGGGGAGGTTCCCGAGGCGAAGTAGCGGTCCTCGTCGAAGACGCCGTAGTTGGGCAGCAGGCCCTTGTGATAGATCCCCCGCACCTTTCCCCCCGCCACGAGCGCCGCCGCGTTGTGGACCCGGTCGTGGCCGGCGTCGTCGCGCACGACGCCCTTGCTCCGGTCCACGAAGCCCACCACGACGGCGGTGTCGCCGGAACGGGCGGCGATGTGGTGCAGGGCCTCGATGTTGGCCGTGACGAACGCCCGCCTCAGCACCAGGTCCTCCGGCGGGTAGCCGGGGATGGCCAGCTCGGGGAGGAGCAGGACGTCGGCCTGGACCTCGTCCGCCCACTCCATGGACTCGACGATGCGCCCGACGTTGCTCTCGATGTCGCCGACGACGAGGTCGATCTGGGCGCCGGCGACGCGGAGATAGTCCGTCACGGCACCGAGGCTAGGACGGGTGCGAGGCGGTCGAAGCCGGCATCAGGCCCCGTGGACCGCGGCGGCGAGCTCGCCGACCGCCCGTCCCACCGCGGCCCGGGCCTCTGCGGCATCGTCGGCCTCGAGCACCCTGCGGACGAGTGCCGATCCCACGATGACCCCATCGGCCACCTGCGCAGCGGCCCGTGCCGCGGCCGGCGTGGAGATGCCCACCCCGATCACGGCGGGAGCGTCGGTGACCGCCCGCACCCGCTCCACGAGCCCACGGGCCCGCCCGCCGGATCGGTCCCGCTCCCCCGTCACCCCCATCTCCGCCACGCAATACACGAAGGCAGGCCGGGCTGCGGCGATCCGCTGCAGGCGGGCGTCCGAGGTGGTGGGGGCGGCGAACTGCACCATCCCCACGCCGGACTCGGCGAGCCCCGCTGCGATGGGGCCCGACTCGTCGACCGGCAGGTCGGCGAGGATCAGGGCCTCGACGCCGGCGCCCGCGGCGCGGCGGCCGAACTCCACGGGCCCGATGCGGAGCACGGGGTTCACGTAGGTCATGACGAGGCAGGGCAGGCCGGTCGACGCCGTGACGCGTCGCGCCACCTCGATGCCGTCGGCCATGGTGGTCCCCGCCTCGAGGGCGCGGCGCCCCGCCTCCTGGATGACCGGCCCGTCCATGAGCGGGTCGGCGTAGGGGATGCCGATCTCGAAGCCGTCGGCGCCCGCCGCCGCCGCCGTCTCGAACAGCCCGATGCTGTGGTCGACCGACGGCAGGCCCGCCATGAGGTACGGCAGCAACAGGGCGGTCTCGGCGCCACGCACCGTGGCGAACGCCTCGGCGAGTGTCACCGCAGCCCCGCCACCTGCTCGACGTCCTTGTCGCCCCGGCCCGACAGGCAGAGCACCACGGTGCGCCCTGCCAGCGCCTCGCGCTCCCGGGTGATCCAGGCGAGGGCGTGGGCAGGTTCGAGGGCGGGGATGATGCCCTCCATCCGCGACAAGAGGTCCATCGCCGCCAGCGCCTCGTCGTCGGTCACCGAGGCGTAACGGGCCAGCCCGGCGTCCTTGAAGTAGGAGTGCTCGGGGCCGACGCCGGGGTAGTCGAGGCCGGCGCTGATCGAGTGCGCCTCCACCACCTGACCCTCGTCGTCCTGGAGCATGTAAGTGCGCGAGCCGTGCAGCACACCGGGCGAGCCGGCGTTGAGGGAGGCGCCGTGGCGGCCGCTCCCGATGCCGAGACCGCCCGCCTCGACCCCGACCAGGTCGGCGCCCGATTCGACGAACGGGTGGAACATCCCCATCGAGTTGGAGCCGCCGCCGACGCAGGCCACGACGACGTCAGGGGTGGCGCCGTCGAGCTGCAGGATGGTCTCCTCCCCGATGACGCGCTGGAACTGGCGGACGATGAACGGGAAGGGGTGGGGGCCGACGACCGACCCGATGATGTAGTGGGTGGTCTCGACGCTGCCCACCCAGTCGCGCAACGCGGCGCTCACGGCGTCCTTCAGGGTCGAGGCCCCGGTGGTCACCGGGATCACCTCGGCGCCGAGCATCTCCATGCGGCGCACGTTGAGGGCCTGGCGCTCGATGTCGACCGCCCCCATGTACACGGCGCACTCCAGGCCGAGCAGCGCACACGCCGTGGCGGTGGCGACACCGTGCTGCCCGGCACCGGTCTCGGCGATGACCCGCCGCTTGCCCATCCGCCTGGTGAGCAGCGCCTGACCCACGGTGTTGTTGATCTTGTGGGCGCCGGTGTGGGCCAGGTCCTCGCGCTTGAGGAGCAGCCGGATCCCGAGGTGGGCGGAGAGCCGCTCGGCGGCGTAGAGCGGGGTGGGGCGGCCGACGTAGTCGCGCAACAGCGCATCGAGCTCGGAGCGGAAGCCGGCGTCCACCCAGGCGTCGTCGAAGGCGCCTTCCAGCTCCGCGAGGGCCGGCATCAAGGTCTCGGGGGCGTAGCGCCCGCCGAACTCGCCGAAGCGTCCCCGGTCGTCGGGCCGGGAGGTCATCGCAGCGCCTCCACGAACCTGACCATGAGGGAGGGGTCCTTCTCCCCCGGCGCCGATTCGACGCCCGAGGAGACATCCACCCCCCATGGGCCGGCCAGGGCGACGGCCTCGGCGACGCTGCCGGGTGTGAGGCCGCCGGCGATCACCACGTCGCGCCGCACCCCGGCGGCGAGCGACCAGTCGAACGGGATGCCGCTGCCGCCGTGCACTCCGGTGCCGCCGGAGTCCAGGATCGGCATCACCCGCTCCGGGACCGCCGACAGGTCGACGCTTCCGTTCACCGCCACCGGGAACAGCACCGACAGGCCCGCCTCGGACGCCGCCACTGCGACGGCGACGGCATGTTCGCCGTGTGGCTGCACGCCGCTCAAACCGGCATCGAGGGCCGCCCCCACCACCGTGTCGGCGGGCAGGTCGACGGTCACCAGGTACCGCTCGATGGCGACGCCCTCGGCCAGCGCCCCGATCTCGCCGAGCGGCACGTGGCGCTTCGATCCCTCGAAGGAGACGAACCCCACGGCGTCGGCACCGGCGTCGACGGCGGCGAGCACGTCCTCGCGTCGCCGCATCCCGCACAGTTTCACCCAGGTCATGCCGCCTCCCGCAGCGAGCGCACGAATGCGGCGGGGTCGACGGCCCGCATCGCCGCCTCTCCGACGAGGATGGCGTCGTACCCGGCCTGCGCCATGCGGGCGGCGGTCTCGGGTGTGCTCACACCGCTCTCCGCCACGGTGACCACCCCGTCGGGGATGAGGCTGCGCAGCCGCTCGGCGGTCGACACGTCGACCTCGAACGTGGAGAGGTCGCGGTTGTTCACCCCCACCACACCCGCCCCGGCGGCGGCGGCGCGGGCGACCTCGGCGGCGTCGTGAGCCTCAACGAGCACCGCCACCCCGGCCTCACGGCCGGCGGCGAGGATGGCGGCCAGGGTGACATCGTCGAGCAGGGCGACGATGGCGAGCACGGCGTCGCCCCCCATGGCCCTGCCCTCCCACACCTGGGCGGGGTGGAGCGTGAAGTCCTTGCGGAGCGCAGGGAGGCCGGTGACGCGGCGCGCCCGGCGCAGGTCGTCGGGGTCGCCGCCGAAGTAGTCGGGCTCCGTCAGCACCGACAACGCCGCGGCGCCCCCCCGCTCATACGAAGCCGCAGTCGACCCCGGGTCGCCGTCGGAGATGGGACCGACCGAGGGCGAGCGGCGCTTGAACTCGGCGATCACCGAGAGGCCCGGGGAGCGCAGGGCCCCAGTCAGGTCGCGGGCGGGGGGTGCCAGTGAGCAGCGCTCGCGCAGGGCGGGCTCTGCAGCGATCACCCCCGCGAGCCGCCGGCGGGTGGCGGCGACGATGTCATCCAGCATCGGCAGATGGTACGGGACTCATGCCTCCCCACGGTCCCGGGCGGGCAACGCCGTGCGCGGGATCGTCACCGTGATCCGGGTGCCCTCACCCGGCGCGCTCTCCACATCGGTGCGGCCCCCCATGGCGTCGACCAGCTCGCGCACGATCGACAGACCGAGGCCGCTCCCCTCGGGGCGCACCGGGCGGTAGTGCTGGGCGACGTAGAGCCGCTCGAAGATGTGCGGGATGTCGGCCTGCTCGATGCCGGGCCCGGTGTCGGCCACGGTGATCCGCACCGCCTCCCCCGCCCCGGCGAGTGCGAGCCGCACCCGGCCCGCCTCGGGCGTGTAGCGCAGTGCGTTCTCGAGGAGGTTGCCGACCACCTGGTCGACCCGGTCGGGGTCGACGAGCACGTCGCCGACGTCCTCGAGGTCGGCCGTGAGGTCGACCCGGGCCGACTCGGCACGGCCCCGGAACCCCTCGAGCACCCCCTTGAGGTGGCCCGCCAGGTCCACTGGCTCGGGGCGCAGCGAGAACTCCCGCGCCTCGATCCGCGAGAGCAGCATGAGGTCCTCCACGAGGCGCCCGAGACGCTCCGCCTCGCGGTTGAGCACGGTCGAGACCCGCGGGATCTCCTCGGTGGTGACCCGCCCCTCGTCCATCGCCTCGGCGTACCCGGCGATGGTGGTGAGCGGGGTGCGCAGGTCGTGGCTCACCGACACCAGGAACTCGCGCTCGCGGCGCCGCGCCTCCTCGAGGTCCGCCGCCATCTCGTTGAAGGCCACCCCCACCTCGGTGACCTCGTCCGACCCGGAGAGGCGCACGCGGGCGTCGAGGTCCCCGTCGGCGATGCGGCGCGAGGCCGCCCGCAGCTCCTCGAGCCGACGGCCGACCCGGCCCGACAGCAGGCCGGCCAAGAGCGCCGCCAGCACCATGCCGAGGGCGAGGGCCCACAGGAACCGCAGCACGACGTCGCTCCACGGGACGACCTCCAGATTGGTGCCGATCACCACGAGGATCGACCCGCGGTCGCCGATCCGGAGGCGCTGGGCGAGCGCCGTGACCCGCGCCCCCTCGACCGCGGCGTCGAAGAAGACCGGCCCGGTGACCCCGGTGGGGTCGGGCACCTGCCCGAGCAGGCGGGGGTCGTCGCTGAGCGGCGTGACGACGCCGCGCTGGGTGATGAGCGCCGCCTCGACGAAGTCGTGACCGCCGACCAGGGCGACGATCGCCAGGATCTCCCCGAGCGCCTCGGCCGAGGGGCGGTCGATGCCGGTGTCCCCCTCGCGGGCGGCGTTGAACTGTGATTCGACGAGGCGGGCCGTCGCCGCGGCCTGCCTGGCGAACTCGTCCCGCACCGAGCGGTCCACCGAGCGGTCCACCAGCACGGCGGCGGCGAACCCGCCCACCGACAGCGTGACGACCGCCACCAGCACCATCCCCCAGAAGAACCGGCGCCTCATGTGGGTCTGCAGTCAGCAGCCGACGGTCGGCAGTCGAACTGCGAGGTGGGCCTGCGGACCGGGGACTGTCGCCTCATGAGGTCCTCAGTCCTCCATCCGATACCCGACACCCCACACCGTCTCGATGGGGATGTCATCGAGCTTCTTGCGCAGCTGGCGGACGTGGACGTCGACGGTCCTGGTCTCGCCGAAGTACTCGTAACCCCACACCGCCTCGAGGATCTGGCCGCGCGACAGCACCAGCCCGCGGTTGTCGGCCAGGTACCAGAGCAGGTCGAACTCGCGCGCCGTGGGCCGCACGACGTCGCCGGACGGGGTGCGCACCTCGCGCCGCCCGCTGTCGACCGCCCAGCCGTCGAACTCGATGACCGACGGGGCGCGGGGGGCGTCCTCGGAGCGTCGCAGCACGGCGCGGACCCGGGCCACGAGCTCGCGCGGGGAGAACGGCTTGGTCACGTAGTCGTCCGCACCGATCTCGAGCCCCACCACCTTGTCGACCTCTCCATCGCGGGCGGTGAGCATGATCACGGGCACATCGGATGCGGCCCGGATGCGGCGGCACACCTCGATGCCGTCCATGCCGGGCAACCCCAGGTCGAGTAGCACGACGCGGGGGTTGCGGTCGCGCACGGCGTCGAGGCCGCGCTGGCCGTCGGGGGCGTGGACGAGGCGGAAGCCCTCCTGCTCGAAGTACATCCGGACGAGGTCGGCGATCGACTCCTCGTCCTCGATCAGCAGCACCGTCCCCCGGTCGCTCATGTCGCCGTTACTTCCCATGCGGTCACGGTCCGCCCGATCTGTAAGGAGAGTGTCATCTGTCCGAAAAATCGCGCAGCGGGAGCTCGCGCACCTCCGCCTCCGCCGTCTGCCCGTCCCATCTCACCACGATCCGGTCCCCCGGTGCCACCTCGCGGCGCACGAGGGCGAGTGCGACCGGCCGCCCGAGCGCCTCCGACGCCGCAGCCGAGCCCACGGCGCCAACCGCCTCGCCCCCCGACTCCAGGGCCGCTCCGCGGGGCGGCACGACGTCACCGGCGATCACGAGGCCGCGCAGATGCCGGTTCACCCTGCCCCGCGAGTCGATGCGGGCCACGAGCTCCTGACCGAGGAAGCAGCCCTTGGTGAAGGACACGGCGTCCGCCACGAGCCCCGACTCCTGCGGGATCACCGAGTCGTCGACGTCGAGGGGCACGACGGGCTCACCGGCCTCGATGCGGAGGGCCGCCGCCTCCCCCGCTGCCGCCGGGCGCGCCCCGGCTGCGAGCAGCGCCGCCGCGTCCGCCCCGGCCATCGCCCATCGCTCCAGGCCACCCGCCGACACGTCGGCGGCCAGGGCATCGCCCACCTTTCCCCACGCCGCGGCGGGATGCCGGCCGGAGTCGGACATCACCTCCGCCGCACCGCTCCCCCACACCCCCGACACCGGCTCGGGTGCGGCCTCGACGGTGGCGTCGACGCGGAACAGGAACCGCCGCAGTGCCGCGGCGACCGTCTCGCCCACCCCGGGGTCGCACAGCGCAAGGACGTCTTCCTCGCCGCGCAGCAGCCAGAGCAGCGCGACGACCTTGCCGCGCGGCTCCAGGAGGAACGACCGCGCCACCGAGCCCGGCGCCATGGCCACCACGTCCTGCGACACCTGGCCGTCGAGGAAGGAGACGGCGTCGGCGCCGGTGATGCGCACCAGGTCGTGGGCGTGGGGGACGAGGATCGGGCCCCTCACGGCGCGGCCGCCCCGATGGCGGCGAGCACGGCTGCCGCCTTCTCCATGCACTCCTCCCATTCGCGCGAGGGGACGCTGTCCACCACCACCCCGGCCCCGGCCTGGACCCAGGCCATCCCGTCGGCGGCCACCATGGTGCGCAGGGCGATGGCCGTGTCGAGGTTGCCGCTGAAGTCTATGTACCCGACCGCCCCGGCATAGGGGCCGCGGGCGACCGGCTCGAGCGTGTCGATGATCTGCATGGCGCGCACCTGGGGGGCCCCCGACACCGTGCCGTGGGGGAAGGTGGCGCGCAGCACGTCGACCGGGCCGACCCCGGGCCGCAGGTGGCCCGACACCCCCGAGACGATGTGCATCACGTGCGAGTAACGCTCGATCGTCATCAGGTCGTCGACCGCCACCGACCCGAACTCGGCGACCCGGCCCAGGTCGTTGCGGGCCAGGTCCACGAGCATCACGTGCTCGGCGCGCTCCTTGGGGTCGGCGAGCAGCTCGGCCTCCAGGGCGTCGTCCTCCTCGGCCGTGGCGCCGCGGCGTCGGGTCCCGGCGATGGGCCGGCTGAAGACCCGCCCGTCCCTCACCCTCGCCATGAGCTCGGGCGACGACCCGGCGATCGCCAGCCCCTCGCCCCGTACGAAGAACATGTAGGGCGACGGGTTGAGCAGGCGCAGGGCGCGGTACACGTCGAAGGCGTCGCCGGCGAACGGCACCTCGATCCGCAGCGAAGGCACGATCTGGAAGGCGTCCCCCGCCCGGATGTGATCGACGGCGCGCTCCACCGCCTGCTCGAACTCGGCTCGCGTGAGCGAGGGGGTGCCCTCGGGGGCGGCCCCGAAATCGGGGCGGGGCTCCACCGGCGACGGGGCGGCGGCGCCGAGGGCCTCGACGGCCGCCACGAGCGCACCCACGGCGGCGTCGTGATCGGCCCCGGGATCCGCACCGACCATCACGTTGCGGATGAGCGTGACGGTTCGGTCGACTCGATCCAGCGCCGCCAGCGAGCCCACCGCCTGCCACATCGACTCGGGGAGCGACCGGTCGTCGACTGGACGGTCGGGGAGGCGCTCGATGTGGCGCACCGCGTCGTAGGCGAGGTAGCCGACCAGACCGGTGTGCAGCGGGGGGAGACCATCGAGGGCCGGGGTGTCGAGCCCGGCCACCACCTGCTCGAGCACGGCGAGGGGGTCGCCGTCGGCGGGGAGGTCGGCCCCGGCGATCACGGTCGCCCCGTCGCGCGCAACCACCGTGAACAGCGGGTCCCACCCCACGAACGACCAGCGCGCCTCGCGCTCACCGCCCTCCACCGACTCCAGGAGGAAGGCGGGCCCGTCGCCCCCGGCGAGCCGCTCGAAGGCGCTCACCGGGGTGTGGCGGTCGGCCAGCACCACGGTCGCGACCGGGATCACCGAGTGGGCGGCAGCGAGCGCCACGAACTCCTCGCGCGACGGGGTGACCTTCATGGGGTGGAGGGTATGCCGGAACGGGACCGCGTGGGAGGTTTGTCCAAGGGGGCCTCGCGCCGGTCGCAGGTCGCGGCGAGCGAAGCGAGCCCTAGATGTTCCAGAAGAACTCGGGGAGCCAGTCCTGGAACCACTGGTTGAGGTCGACGAGGCGCCCGGTGATCATGAGCCCGCCGAACACGGCGAGCAGCAGGCCCGACCCGACCGTGATGGGGGTGAAGTGGCGCTTGATCCAGCCGAAGGCCCCGTACGCCCGCGACATCCCCAGCCCGGCGAGGACGAAGGGGATCCCGAGCCCGAGGCTGTAGACGAAGAGCAGGAACATGCCCTCGATCACCGTGTCCTGGGTGCCGGCCACGGTGAGGATGGCGGCCAGCGTCGGCCCGATGCAGGGCGTCCAGCCGAATCCGAATGCGACGCCCATGACGGGCGGGGCGAGGGCCCCCAGCCGGGACGGGCGCACCTCGAGCCGCCGCTCCCGCATGAAGGGACCCAGCAGTCGAGGGTTCCAGATGGCCGACGCGGCGATGAACAGCCCCATCGCCACCACCACCCATCCGGCGACCTTGACGATGTCGGGGAGGTTGCGCAGCAGGGTGCGCCCCAGCCCGGTGGCCGTGGCCCCCAGGAGCACGAACACCACGGCGAAACCGGCGACGAACAGCAGCGTGACCCGCAGCATGCGGGCCGTCGACACCTCGCCGTCGGCGACGTCGGCCGCCGAGTAGCCCGACATCATCGAGAGGTACCCCGGCAGCAGCGGGAGCACGCACGGCGAGAGGAACGAGAGCATGCCGAACACGAAGGCGGCGAGCACATTGACGCTGGCGACTTCCATCGGGCTCCGGGGGGCGGCGTTCCCGTCACCGTAAACCGATCCCGCTCCCGCATCGTTCCCCGGTACGCTCGCCGCCGTGCCGAGCATCCACGACTGGGAGGCGCTGCGGGTCAGAGTGGGGACGGTGACCCGCGCCGAGCCCAACACCGCGGCGCGTGAGCCGGCGATCTCGCTGTGGATCGACTTCGGGGACCTGGGCGAGTTGCAGTCCTCGGCGAAGGTCACCGACCACTACTCGCCCGTGGCGCTCGTCGGCCGCCAGGTGGTGGCGGTCACCGGCTTCGAGCCGATCCGGGTGGCCGGGTTCCGCTCCGACGTGCTGGTGCTCGGGGCGCTCACGGAGGGCGGCGTGGTGCTGCTGTCCCCCGACGACCCGGTCCCGCCCGGCGCCGAGATCGCCTGAATGCCGCTCCTCGACCACCTGCGCCCACCGCAGCGCCTGGAGCGGCGTGAGATCGCCCTGCTCGGCGTGTTCGGCATCCTGGCCTTCACGCAGGGTTGGTCGGGGGCCGTCATCACCCACGTCCTCCCGTTCGTCCAGGAGGACTTCGGGCTGGACGACGCCGCCATCTTCGACCTGATGGCGATCGTCCGGGCGGTGGCGCTCCTCGCCCTGGTCCTCTCGTGGTGGGGGGACCGGCACGGCCGCAGACGCCCGCTGCTCGCCTCGTTCCTCCTGCTGGTCGTGGCCAACCTGCTCACCGTCGCCGCACCCGGGGTGGCGGGCTTCACGGCGCTCCAGGCGGTGGCGCGCATCGGCACCATCGGCCTCGGCGCCCTGGCGATCGTCGTGCTGGCGGAGGAGGTCGCACCACGCGTGCGCGGCTACGCCCTCGGCGTCTACACGCTGTTCGGGGCGCTCGGCACCGGCTTCGGGCTGCTCATCCGCCCCCTCGGGGAGAGCGGGGACGACTGGCGTATCGTGTTCGCGCTGAGCGCCGTCCCCCTCCTGGCCTTCCCGTTCGTGGCCAGGGCGATCGGCGAGTCGCGGGCCTATACGAAGCCGGAGGTGCATCCCCGGCTCTCCGCCGTGCTGCGTGCCGGCCTGGCGGGCCGCTTCTGGCCGATGGCGGGCCTGTCGTTCGCCGTGTCGCTGTTCACCTCGCCCGCCGCCAACCTCGCCCTGGTACGCCTCGAGAACGACCTCGGCTGGTCTGCGGCGGCGGCGTCGCTGCTGTTGGCGGGTGCGAGCGCCCCGGGCGTGGCGATCGGGCTGCTCGCCGGCGGCAGGGTGGCGGACACCCTCGGCAGGCGCCCCACCGAGGTGGTGGCGATCCTCGTCGGGGTGGCCGGCGGCGTGGCCTTCTACTTCGTCGAGGGCGGCTGGCCGGCGGGCCTCGGCATCTTCGTGTCGACGCTGGGCGCCTTCGGGTTCGGGCCTGCGTTCGCCGCCCACCGCTCCGAGCTCTTCCCCACCGAGGTCAGGGCCACGGCGGCCTCCTGGATCATCAATGCCGCCATCGTGGGCGGGCTGTTCGGATTCGCCGCAGGGCGGTTCGTGGTGGACGCCTGGGGCATCCCGGTGACGATCGCTGTGCTCGGAGGCGTGCTCGTGGCCGCCACCGGGCTGGTCTGGCTGCTGCCCGAGACGCAGGGCGCCGACCTCACAGGCGACGGAACGGGCCCGACGCCGCCCATCGGCGCCATGCCAGGGTGACGAAGCGGGCTGCCATCAACAGCACGAGCCCCCACCACACCCCGGCCAGGCCCCATCCCAGCGGCAGCACCAGCAGGGTCACACCGATGGCGAGGACCGCCGACATCGCCATGGCGCCCGCCAGGTAGCCGAAGTCCCCCACACCGAAGAAGACGCCGTCCCACACGAACACCACGGCGACGAGGGGCTGGGTGGCCGCCATGATCCAGTAGGCGGGCCGCATCGCATCCACCACCGCCGGCTCGTCGGTGAACACGCCGGGCAGCACGCCCGACAGCGCCGCCAGGGCCCCGCCCACCATCACCCCGACGGCCACACCGATGACGGCGAGCCGGTCGGCGGCCCCCGTCCCTCCTGCCAGGTCGCGCCGGCCGATACGCATCGACACCATGGCCTGGGCGGCCACCGCCAGGGCGTCGAGGGCGAGAGCGAGGAAGAGGAACAGCTGGCTCACCACCTGGTGGGCGGCGACCGCCTCGTCGGAGATGCGCGCTGCCACCGCCGTTCCCACGGTGAAGGCGGCGAGCAGGGACGAGGTGCGGATGATGAGGTCGCGTCCGATCCGCAGCAGCGAGGTGAGGTCGCCCCGCTCCGGCTTCGGGCTCCCGGCGGGCCGGGCGAGGCGGCGCAGCAGGACCACCAGCCAGGCCGCACCGGCCCACTGCGCCGCCACGGTGGCGGTGGCGGCCCCGGCGATGCCCCACCCCGCCGCGAAGATGAGGATCGGGTCGAGCACCAGGTTGATCCCGTTGATCACGGCGGTCACGACGAACGGCGTGCGGGTGTCCTGGTAGCCGCGGAAGGCGCCGTGGGCGGCGCGCACCGTGAGCACGGCCGGGGCGGCGAGGGCCCTGATCCGCACATAGGTGAGCGCCTCGGCCCGCGCCCCCTCGGAGGCGCCGAGCAGCCGCAGCAGTGGGTCGGCGGCGAGCTCCACGATCCCGAGCGACACGATCCCGGCGACCACCGCCATGCGCAGGGCGGCACCGGTGGCCCGGGCCGCTGCCGCCGGCTCGTCGGCCCCGACCGCCAGGCCGACCTGGGTGGTGGTGCCGTATTCGAGGAAGTTGAACACGAAGAAGGCGACACCGAACAGCGCCGTCGCCACGCCGAGGCCGGCCAGGGCGTCGGTGGAGATCCTCCCCACGAACGCGGTGTCCACCAGCGAGAGGAGCGGGTCCGCCACCAGCGACCCGAGGGCGGGAACGGCCAGGACGGCGATCTCGCGGTCGTGGCGGGAGCGGAGGGAGAACGCCCGATTCACGTCGGCGGGGGCGTCTTGTCGGGGTACGGGCAGCGGTCGACCAGCACGCACTCCCAGCAGCGCGGGGTGCGGGCGTCGCACGTGTCGCGCCCGAACTGGATGAAACGCATCGACAGCCCCGGCCACTCCTTCTCCGGATACAGCGACCGCAGGTCCCGCTCCACCTTCACGGGGTCGGTGTGGGTGGTCATCCCGAGCCGCCCCGCCACCCGCTTGACGTGGGTGTCGACGGCGATCGCCGGCAGGCCCCAGGCCTCGGCGAGCACCACGCTCGCCGTCTTGCGGCCCACGCCGCGCAGCGTGGTGAGCTCGTCCAGATCGCGCGGGACCTCGCCGGCGAAGCGCTCCACCAGGTCCTGGCTCAGCTCCAGGATCGACGTGGTCTTCTGGCGATAGAAGCCGGTCGAGAAGACGACCTGCTCGACCTCCTCGGGGTCGGCACCGGCCAGGGCCTCGGCGTCGGGCCAGCGCTCGAACAGCACCGGGGTGACCCGGTTCACGTTCTCGTCGGTGGTCTGGGCGCTCAGGACGGTGGCGACGAGCAGCTGCCACGGGTCGTCGTAGTCGAGCGCCGTGCCGATGTCCGGGTACCGCTTCTCGAGGCGCCCCAGGATGGTCCGGGCGTGGCGCCGGGCGTCGGGGCCGGGTTCGGAGCTGGCTGCTGTCATCCGGCGGGCGATGGTACCGGCGGCGGTAGCCTGCCCCCATGGCGCCACCCGACCTGGCACGAGCGGCCTCGGCGGCGCTCGCCGCTGCCATCGCCCAGCGGGGCCGGGCCGAGGGCCCGCTGCTCAAGGTCGACGAGTTCCTCAACCACGGCGTCGACCCCGAACTGCTCGACCTGGTCGGCGCCGGCATCGCCGCGCTCTTCGAGGAGGAGCCCGACCTGGTGCTCACCGCGGAGGCGAGCGGCATCCCCCCGGCCCTCGGGGCGGCCCGGTCCACCGGGGTGGGGATGGTCTACGCCAAGAAGTACCCGCGCGGCGAGAGCATGCGGCCCGCCTTCGTGCGAGAGGTGACGAGCCCGACCAAGGGCGACACCTACCGCATCGAGGTGTCGCGCCGGGTGCTGCCGCCCGGCGCAGCCGTGCTCGTCGTCGACGACTTCCTGTCGGGAGGCCGTACGGCCGAGGCCCTCGCCGGGATCGTCGCAGAGGCCGACGCCACCCTCGTCGGGCTCGGGTTCGCCATCGAGAAGTCCTTCACCGCGGGACGGCAGCGGCTCGAGGCGCAGGGCCTCAGGGTCGAGTCGCTCGTGAGGGTCACTGCGCTCGAGCCCGACATCGTCCTGGAACCGGGCGTGGTCGGGGCTTTCCCGGCGCGCGGCTAACCTCCGCTCCGCCGCCGGGAGGTCACCCATGACCACAGCACCACAGCGCCGCGCCAACACCACCCTCGCCTTCCACGCATCACGCATCGTGATCGACGTGGGGGTGATCCTCGTCATGGCGGCGATGAGCCTGCCCTTCGTCCAGGCCGACACCGGCAACCGCTCGTCGGTGGCGGCGGACGCCCTTCCCGCCCTCATCCTGGTGCTGCCGATCTTCGCCATCACGCTCATCCCCGACCACACCCGGCCCATCCCCCGCCCGCTGGGATGGGCCTCGCTCGTCCTGGGCCTCGCCGCCTTCCCGTACGCCGTGGTCAAGTTCTTCGACGCCGGCGTCCTCGCCGACACCCTGGGCGGGACCGTCGGGATGGGCGCCCGCCTCCTCGTGTTCGGGACGTTCGTGGTCGTGGCCGGCATCGCCGTGGGCCTGACCCGGCTGGCGATGAACCTCCCCTCGGGCGGCACCCCCGGTGCCCGCACCACCACGCCGCGCCCGACCGCTCCCGTCCGGCAGCAGGCCTCGTCGCAGCCCCAGCAGGCCCGGCAGCGCTCCCAGCCGCAGGGCGGGCAACAGTCTCAGCAGCAGCGCCCGCAGCCGACGCCGGACCAGTTGCGACGCCGCTCGTCGCCCACCGAGCATCCCCGCCCCGATCAGACGCAGGTCATGCCCCGGGTGCAGCCCGGGGACTCCGCCCCCGAGCCGGGGCCGTCCGAGGGCGCCTGAGTGCCCCACCCGGGCCGCCTGCTGGTGGGCCTGGGTGCGATCGTCGCCGGCGTCGCACTGCTCGGCCCACACGTCACGCTCCCGGTCGCCGGGACGGTAGATGGCATCCATGGAGCGTCGTGGCCGGTGCTCGTGCCCCTCGTAGTGGCCGCCGCCGCAGCGCTCCTCCCATCCGCCCGCACCGTGCCGCCGGGACCCGGCGCCGGGGTCGGCCTCCTCCTGGTGTGCTGCGCGGCGACGGTGTTCGCAGCGATCAAGCTGGCCGACGCCTCTACGGCCGTGGAGGCGGCGGGAGCCGGCAGCATCGGGTGGGGGGCGCTCGCCGTGATCGCCGGGTGCGGCGCGGCCGTGGCCGGGTCGGCCTGGGCGGTGATCGCCGGCGTCAGATCGTGAGCGGGAGGCCCATCGCGGCGAGGGCGACCCCGCCGATGGCCTGCCAGAACGCCGCGGGGTTGGCCGGCGGCCTGAGACCCCTGCGGAGCCGCTCCATCGGGTCCTTGCGCTTCATGGTCTGCCCCCGTCGCAGGTCCTCGTCCTCGACGTAGTCGTCGTCGACGCGGCTGCGCCCGGTGGCCACCGCCTCGATGGCGCCGATCCCGATGTTCGAGTAGCCGCCGCCGCGGGCGCCGCCGGAGAGCATCATGACCGTGCCGCCCAGGATGAAGGCGTACCCCACCCCATCGGGCATCTCGACACCGAAGAACACCGAGGCGCCGAGACCCAGGATGGTGAGGACGAGCACCACGATCCCGAACACCTTCAGGTACACCGGGAAGCGCTCCCGCAGCGGCTCGAGATCGTCGTTGTAGCCGCGGGAGTCGTGCTGCCAACGCGCCAAGAAGCCCCCGTTCCCGGGGTTCGGCGCAGGGTCGGGTGCGCTCATCCCCGGACGATACCCCCCGGGAGGGTCAAGAGGGCAGTAAAGAGCGAATGGCAAATGGCGAATGGCAAGAGGCGGCTGATCGCGGGAGCGCACAGGGCTGCTTTTCGCCATTCGCCGCCAGAGGCGAGCGAAGCGAGCCCCTGGCTAATCCTGCAACCGGTCCTTGCCGCCGGTCACGGGGTCGAAGGCGGCCTTGCGGCGGCGGGTGAGCACGGTGCGCTGCATGTGGAGGACGGCCCGCAGGATCATGAGCAGCAGGAAGATCAGGATGAGGAGCACGGCGAGCAGCTCGGGCCCGTCGAAATAGGAGGTGCGGCAGGACCCGAGGCCCTCGGGGCAGATCCCGAGCCCGTCGCCGCCGCCGGCGAGGTCGAGCAGCACGATCATCGGCACGAGCGCGACCAACACGACGAGTGTGATGATCACGCCGACGGCGAGTCTGAGGCCGGTCATCTGATCCTCCAGGGTAGGAGCGGCCCGGGATCCTGTTGCCAGATCACATCGTTGTGACTTACATGCGGTCCGGCATGACCCTCACAGCGGACGCGGGCTCCTTCACCTCATCGGGCCACTGGATCGAGCCCTTCACCGATTCGGAATCCGCCGTCCTCGAGCGCTTCTTCACCAACACCATCGATCCCGTCTTCGGCCTCAAGAACCTCCCCGAGGTCGTGAAGGGCGCCTTGTTCGCCCGCTACAGCCGCTCCCCCAAATCGGTGCGACGCCTGTTCCTCGACGAGTTCTATGAGCAGCCCGAGGTGGGGATCGCCGCCATCGCCGACCGGGTGGAGGGAGACGACGAGCGCCTGAAGATGCAGCGCGCCGAAGACCTCTACCAGCGGGTCTTCACGCAGTACGGCGACGACTCGGTGGCCCAGCTCGGCGGGGTCCACCTCGCCTGCGAGCAGGCATCGAACGTCCTCACCAAGGTCCTCGAGTGGGGCCGGATCGCCGCCTACCTGGAGCAGAGCACCCGTTACATGTTCTACGACAAGCGGCGCGGTGGCCGATACCGGTATGCAGTGCCTCCCGAGGTCGACGCCGCCGGGCTCGGGGCCGAGTACCGCAGCGTGATGGACTCGCTCTTCGAGACCTACAGCACGCTCACCGCCCGGGTCCAGGCCTACTACGAGGCGCTCTACCCGCAACAGGAGGGTGACAGCGACTTCGTGTACCGCTCCACCATCAAGGCCAAGGTGTGCGACGACCTGCGCGGCCTGCTCCCGGCCGCCACGCTCTCCAACGTCGGCGTCTACGCCACCGGTCAGGCCTACGAGATGCTGCTGCTCCGCATGCGGGCCCATCCGCTCGCCGAGGTGCGCGACTACGGCGACCTCATGCTGCGCGAGCTGCGGCTCCTCGTCCCCGCCTTCATGCGGCGGGTCGACGTCCCGGAGCGGGGCGGGGCCTGGTCGCGCTACCTGGCGGACAACGCCGCCCGCATGGAGGGGGTGGCGGCTTCCCTGGGCCTCGCCGCCGAGGAGCGCCCCGAGGTCACGCTCGTCGATTGGGACCCCGACGCCGAGACCAAGATCGCCGCCGCCGCCCTCTACGCCTACACCGACCTCCCCGACGACCAGCTGCTGGCACACGTCCGCTCGCTGCCGGCCGACGAGAGGGCGCGCCTGATCGTCGCCTACGTCGGCGAGCGGGGCAACCGCCGCCACAAGCCGGGACGCGGCATGGAGCGCAGCGGCTACCGCTTCGACGTCCTGTGCGACTACGGCATCTTCCGCGACCTGCAGCGCCACCGCATGCTCACGCTGGAGTGGCAGCGGCTCGGCACCCGCCACGGGTTCGTGACCCCGGGCACGCTGGCCGACGTCGGGGCGGTCGGCGCCTGGGAGGACGCCATGGGCCGGGCGGCGGCGCTGGTGGCGAAGGTCACCGCCGCCGTTGGCCCCGATGTGGCGCAGTACGCCGTGCCGTTCGCCTTCCGCATCAGGTTCTTCATGCAGCTCAACGCCCGCGAGGCCTTTCACCTCATCGAGCTGCGGACCGCCCAGGGCGGCCACCCCGACTACCGCAGGGTCTGCCAGGAGATGCACCGCCTCATCCGCGACAAGGCGGGCCACTCCCTCATCGCCGACGCCATGACCTTCGTCGACTACGGCCAATACGAGTTGGAGCGCCTCGAGACCGAGCGGCGAGCAGCCGCCAAGCGTGCCGCCGCCGGGGTGGCTGAACCCGACTGACGTCGGGGCGAATCGGTGCCCATGGCACCGGCGAATGAGCGAATGGTCGGCTCCGCCGACCGCGAACTCTGTCGCGACCGTCTCTCGTGCCCTCGACCCCGGTTCGGTCGCGCGCATTCGCGGCGCCGCCAGGCGCACTTCGCGGCGGCGCCAGGGCCGCCATGTGCGCCTCTCAGTCGCTCAGGGCGATCCTCAGCACGAGGTGGCCGTCCTCCACGCTCGGCTTCGCATCGGCCACCAGTGAGAAGTCGATGAAGTCCTGCTGGGCGGCCTCCATGAACCGCCGCCGCGCCTCGCCCTCGAGCGGCGGCACCCCGCGCTCCTCGACGGCCGTGGCGCGTTCGGCGAAGCGCGCGACGAAGGCGTCCACGTCGAACTCGGCCATTGCTTCCTCCGCGGGTCGGGTGGGCCTCCAGGCTAGGTACGCTCGGCGGCCGTGCTGGAACGCCGCCTGCTCGTGGTCACCGGCAAGGGCGGTGTCGGCCGCTCGGCCCTGACCGCCGCTCTCGCCCTGCGCGCCGCCCGGACCGGGCGACGCGTGCTCGCCATCGCCATGGCCGGCCCGGCCGGGCTCGCCGCCCACCTCGGCGTGGCGCGGCTCGCCTACGCCCCGCTCGAGGTGAGGCCCGGCCTGTTCGGCGCACACGTCGACCCCGCCGAGTCGCTCGACGAGTACCTGCGACTCCGCCTCCGCGTGCCCCGCATCGGCCCGCTCACGTCGGCCTTTCGCCTGCTCGCCGACACCGTGCCCGGGGTGCGCGACACGGTCGTCATCGGGAAGGTGCTCTACGAGGCGATCCGGGGGGAGTGGGACCTGGTGGTGGCGGATGGGCCTCCCACGGGCCAGATCCACTCCTACCTGGTGGCACCGTCCACGATCGAGTCGCTCGTGCCGTCCGGCCGGGTGAAGGAGCAGGCGGGCTGGATGCGGCGCTCGCTCGCCGACCCTGCCATCGCAGGGCTCGTGGTGGCGGGCCTGGCCGAGGAGGTCCCCGTGGCGGAGATGACCGAGACGCTCGCCCTGCTCGAGGCCGAGCCGGTGGCCGATGTCGCCCGCATCGTGCTCAACCGCATCCTCGAGCCGCTCGAAGCGGACATGGGTGACGAGCCGCCTGGGGCGCGCCGCGAGGCCGCCCTCCACCATGCCGCCATGGCGTCCTCGCAGGCCCGTCAGCGGCGCCGCCTGCCGGCGCACGACACGCTGCCCTATCTGTTCGGCACCCACACCCCGGTCGAGGTGGCACAGCGGCTCGCCACCGAGGTGGCGCCGTGACCTCCGTGACGCTCGTGACGGGCGCCGGCGGGGTCGGGAAGACCACCCTCGCCGCCGCACTGGCCCAGCGCTCCGCCCGCAGCGGCACCGAGACCCTGGTCCTCACCGTCGATCCCGCCCGCCGCCTCGCCGACGCCCTCGGGCTGGAGCACGTCGGGAACGACCCGACGCCCACCCCGGAGGAGGGCCTGTCGGCGGCGATGCTCGATGCCTCGGCGGCGTGGGACGAGATCGCCGTCACCCACGCCCCGCCCGACGTGGCGGCGCGCCTGCTGGCCAACCCGTTCTTCCGCGCCGTCGCCGACCGCTTCCCCTCCGGGCAGGCCTACGCCGCCGCCGAGCAGATGGTGCGCCACACCGAGTCCGGGCAGTTCGAGCACGTGGTCGTGGACACGCCGCCCGCCGACGGCGGCCTGGAGTTCCTCACCAGCGCCCGGCGCATCCGCTCCCTCGTGGGCGGGAAGGTGCTCTCGTGGCTGACGGGCTCGCGCCTGCCCGGGCGCCGCATGCTCTACAAGCTGACCGCCCGGCCGGCGCTCAAGGTGGCCGACACGATCCTGGGCGGCCCGCTGCTCGAGGACGTGGCGGACTTCCTGCTGGACCTGCGCGAGACCTACGACGGGGTCACGGTGCGCTCCCGCACCGTGGAGCACCACCTGCGGCGGGCGGCGACGGTCGTCGTCACCACCGCCGACCCCGCCCCGGTGGCCGAGGCGGTGCGATTCTTCCGGGAGCTGCCCTCGTGGGCCACCTCACCCGACCTCGTGGTGTTCAATCGCACCCTGCCGGCGTCGTGGGCCGAAGCCGCGCACCGCGACGACCCGCTCGGCGTGAACCTGGCTCGCTGGGGGGCCGAGGCGCGCCGGCAGGCCGGAGTGCGTCGCGAGGTGGCCGGGCGCTACGGCGTCGCGATCGCCACCGTGCCCTGGCTGCCCGAGCCGCCCTCGACCCTCGACGACCTGGCGGCGATGCTCGAGGGCGCCGAGGGGCTGGTCAGCTGAGGACGGCGTCGGGCCCGAGGATCTCGCGCAGGCCGGCGTAGAGCGCCGTCCGCACCTCGACCCGGTGGTCGGCGCCGAGCCGGACGACGGTGTCGCGGTCCCCGGTGAGATGCACGAACACCGGGACGTCGCCGGGGTGCTCGGCGAGCACCTCCTTGAGCCGACCCACGAGCGCCTCGGACATCATCCCGGCCGGCACCC
>Ga0214472_10001765_pt1 | contig 23710 bp, 21 predicted proteins | sample RVTome_6_FD_207662 | JGI IMG/M metagenome (GOLD analysis project Ga0214472, IMG submission 207662) | Soil microbial communities from uranium-contaminated site in the Upper Colorado River Basin, Wyoming, United States - RVT140D175 | ecosystem: Environmental > Terrestrial > Soil > Contaminated >...
CGAAGCGATTCACGAGCGCCTCGACGGTCGACGGCGGGATCCCCGGGTCAAGGCGCAGCCGGTCGACGAAAGACCCCGGTGCCGCGTGGATGAGCAGGAAGGAAACGAAGCTCACACCCAAGAGCAAAGGAATGAGAGCGAGCAGCCTCGTGAGAACAACACGGACCATGCCGCCCCTATGCTTGGGTGAAGGCGGCCAACCACTCGACAGACAGAAGACGGAAGGACGTCATACCGCCCGCCGATTCCTCTTGTCATCGGCGCCGAACAGGCTACGCTGCTGTTCGGATGACTCCTCTTCCGGCTTTCGGCGACGAATCTTGCGACGACTCTTCTGGTCGTACATGTTCCGGTCGGCGGCCATTAGAAGTGACTCGAGATCCGATCCGTCGGTGGGATAGGAGGCGAGCCCCAAAGAAATTCCCACGTTCAACATCTTGCCAATCCCCACGTCGATGGCCGTGGACTCGACGACCTCCTGCAAGCGATTCGAGAATTGAGTCGCCCTTTCCATCGTGGTCTTTGGCAAGACGGCGATGAACTCGTCTCCGGCGTATCGAACGAGGACGTCGCTGTCCCGCATCTGGGCCTTCAGAATGCGACCGACCTCTTTGAGGAAGCGGTCCCCGGCGTGGTGACCGAAACGATCGTTCACGCTCTTGAAATCGTCCAGGTCCATCTCGATGACCGTGAGGGGCTCGTTGTAGCGTTTGGCCTCCGAAAGCGTCTGCTCGAAGAAAATGTAGAGGAAGCGGGAGTTGGCGAGACCGGTAAGCCGATCGGTGAAGGCGTCTTCTTGTGTTTCCTCGAATCGAATGGCGTTGTACAGAGCGATGGACGAACGGTTGGCGATGATCTCCATCAATCGGACGTGGTCATGCGAGTAGCGTTCGCTTTCCGACCAGTAGAGTCCGAGCGTTCCCAGGGGGCGTTCTTCGTGCACTAGAGGGGCGAGGATCGAGTTGTGGTAGGCCTTTCGGAACTGCTCGGGAAGGAGCATCACGTCGGGGCCGGGGTGCACGTTGTAGAGCATGCGATTGTTGGCGGCAACCCAGCCAGCCAACCGCGTGCCGAACTCTATCGAGAGCTCCCGGAACGCTTCTTGGTTGTGACCGGCGATATGGGCCGGCGTCAGAGTTCCTTGGCTATCGTCCACCAGGTAGATGACCAGCGTCGTGAAGGGGATGATCTTCTCGATCTTGGCGGCGATGATGGTCAGCGTGTCGGGGCGGGACAACGAGTTTCCGATCGTCTGGAGGATCTCGAAAAGCGTGAACACTTCCCGCTGAGGCTCGGAGATCGAGCCGCTGAAAGCGGGCGCCTGCGGCACTCCCACGATGTCCGGCATGCGCCTCCGATCCCGATGCTCCTTGGGCGGGGTGAGCTCGCGAACTTCCAGCCGTCTCAGGTCCTCGTCGAGCTCATCCACGATCTCCAGAAACTTGTTGAAGACCCGTGGATCGAACCGGTGCTGTTCCTGCTTCATGATGGAGAGGGCCGTCTCCCGGTCCAATGACCGCCGGTAGACGCGACGTGCGGTGAGTGCCTCGTAGCAATCGGCCACCGCCATGATCCGGGCACCCAAGGGGATCTCCTCCTCCTTCAGACCATCGGGGTAGCCGCTCCCGTCCCAGTTCTCATGATGGTGCTTGACGAAGGGGATGACCGGTACGGGGAAATTGATGGAGGCGAGGATCTGGGCACCCACCGCGGGATGGGTACTCATCTTCTGAAACTCCCGCTCGGTGAGCCGGGTCGGCTTGTGCAGGATATAGGTCGGAATCGAGATCTTGCCCACGTCGTGCAGGACCGAGGCGAACCAGAGTCCTTCGTAGGTCTTGTCATCCACGCCCAGGGCTCGCGCCAACGCAAGCGTCAGCAGACGGGTGCGATGGATGTGTGTACTCGTATGGTGCTTATGATCGGTGTGGAGGTCGAGGGCGTCGATCGAGAGGGCAAACGCCTCGGCCGTCTGGAAGTAGAGCTGGCTCAGATCCTCGTATTTCTCGTTATAGAAGTGATGGGCGTAATAAACGACCAGAAGGATCGGAAGCCCCAACAGAAAGGCCCAGGGCCCCGCCACGCGATGGAAGAAGTAGATGATGGCCGCGCCCGAAGCCGATGCTAGAAAATAAAGTGGCACCAGAGGAAGATTGTCCCTCCAGAGCTTCCAGAAGCCGCTACGACCGGTCACGGCCATCATGGCGTGCATGGAAGCCGAGTTGACCAAGAAATATGTCCCCGCGAGCAACAAGACGGGGACGATCATTTGGTAGGCGTCTGCCGGCGGCGGGAAGGCCCAGTAGACGTGGCCGTAGACGAAGGCGAAGATGCCGCCCGAAGCGGCGTTGAAGATGGCCTGACTATTCTTCCAGGTCAGGTTCTCGGCGCGATGCGCCAAGTGCTTCTTCTTGGTAGCAAACCAATAGCTGGCCAGATGAAACAGCCCGTTGGCCAGGATCCCAGAAGCCACGCCATAGATCATGGTGACGGAGAGGATCAGGCAATCCGCCACCGCCATCCAGGTTTGGGTACGGGGAATGCGGACGACCCACTTCGAGCTGACACTGGCGACCGCGGTCAGCGAGAGGAGAGCGACCCAATCCCTCCACGAATAGACCTGTCCGAGCAGGATGAGCTGCCAGATGGCCCAGACGAAGATCGGGAGTGCAATGACGACGACCGCCGCCACGTAGAGTTTGACCTTGGCCGGCCGATCTTGCCAGTCCATTGTCACACCAACCCGGTTCGCAAAGAGAAAAAGCCCCGGTTACGCACGAAAGCTCAGAAAGTCAAGAAACCTCTACGAAAGAGTCCGGGTGAATCGAAAGTCCTTTTTTTCCGGTTCGACCGGGTCTTATGACAGCAAAAATGAGAGCAATGTAACCTTAAAGGAGAGAGGGGATGGTAGCACAGAGGTCTGGTACGGTCAAGCCGCGGATTGGAATGAGGATGGGAGGCTGCCCCAGGCAGCCTCCCATCATAAGTCTTGGGCCTTCAGAAGATTAGGCGCAACGATTTCTGGGGGGCCCGGCTGGTGAGTCGTCTAAACCCAGAGAATTCCGCTTGTCATGTCTCTGCTCCTATGGACGTGTTAGGTCGAGTTCCAAGAATTCTTTCAGGGACTGTCGCTCGGTGACTAGCCGCAATAAACGATGCCGGCGGCCGTCCGCTCTTCGAGCTCTTCCACGGTCAGTTCCACGATTTCGATGGTCTCATTACGGGTTTCCATTGTTTTTCCCTTCCTGAAGATGAATTAGCCTAACAATTGTGAATGCTTCGTTACTTGCAATTAGAAAACTAAACCCAGAGAATACCGCGACACATGGGCCACCTCCATTGAAAGCACCTGGCGGCGTCAGCGACGGGCCAAGCGAGCTCGAAAACCGATGAAGGAACCGCCCGCTCGGGGCGGCACCTCACACCGAACTGACGTTAATGGTTGAGTTCATAAGAGGAGTCGATTGGGTACGCTGGCGGAGAATGCCTAGGAACGGTCATAAATCGGGAAATGAAGGTCTCGCAATGACTAGCTCGAGAAACCCCCTGTCAGGCACTTCCCGCCGGAAATTACCCACATTTTTTCCTCTTGAACCACCTCCTAGGTCCTCTGGAATGGGTCGCTTCGTTCTCTCCGAACCCATCTTTTTTCAGAGACTTCGACTCTAGGCTGGCAACGTAATTGTTCGGCCGAGATCCGTCAGTGACAGAGATCACCTCGGAAAAATATAGGGGTTTCCCCCCGTTCTGTTCGGAGGGGGCGGTCAGGGGCGTACGTAGAGCTCTTCGCTGTTCCAGACGGCGTGCCAAAAGGGTGTGGGTTTCAGGTTGCCAACACGAGCCGTCACTCCGAGAAGGGCATGAGGCACGACGAGATCGATCACCGGAAGTTGCTCGGCCACCAACCATTGAACTTCGTCGAAGAGCGCCTTTCGGGAAGCATGCTCGGTGACCAGCATTTGCTCTTCCATGAGGCGATCGATCCTGGCTTCCCACGGCGTCCCCGGCTGAGACTGGGCAGGATGCCAGACGTGGAAGGGGGAGCGGCTGAGCCAGAAGGGCAGCTCCGCCGACGGATCCGAATCGGTGAACTTGATCCCCAGCAAGCAGGCTTCGTAGTCGAAGCTGCGAGTGAGGCGACCGAGAAGACTCGCAAAATCCAAAGGAACCAGGTTCATCTCGATTCCGAGCCGGGCAAGATCCTCTTGCATGACCGCGGCGGTCTTGATGCGATAGGGGTTATCGGCGTTCGTGAGCAACGTGAATCGGACCCGCTCTCCTCCCGGGCCGACGAGCGCCCCGTCTTCGCCCCACACGAAGCCGGCCGTCGCGAGGAATCTCTTGGCGCTCTCGACGTCCGAGACGGTCGCTTCGATGTCCTCGTTCCGCCATTTCCGATTAGCCGGGGATACCGGCCCCGCCGCCGGTGAGGCAAGATCCAGGTACACGGCCTTGCCAATCGCAGGCCGGTCGATGGCCAACGAGACCGCCCGCCGGAACGAAAGATCGGAGAACCAGGCCCTTTTGGGTCTCGACACCGGGCTTTCCGGGTTGAGGTTGAACCAGAGCCGCTCGGTGGGCGTGCCCGGCCCGAGATTATGGAGCCGCAGGTCGGGACGCCCACTTTCCTCGAGGCTGAGAAAATCTTCCGGTGAAAGAGGACTCAAAATGTCCAGCTCTCCAGCTCGAAACCGAAGCATCAGCGCGCTGGCGTCGGGAATGATTTCGTAGACGATGCCGTCCAGATAGGGAAGCCGGTCCCCATCCTCCTCGGACTTCCAGTAATGCGGGTTGCGCCGGAGTATCACCCGCTGTCCAGGCACGTAGCGCTCCAACACGAAGGGACCAAGCCCGACGATCCCGTCCACCGGCGCTCCGACCCCATACTCGGCGACGAAGGCGCCCACCGCGAGAGATTTCTGGAGTCGATGACGCGGAAGCATGGGAATGCTGTCGAAAATACGCTCGACGACCGCGGTGCGCCGCTTCAGCCGGAAACGCACGGTCCGGGAGTCCAGCGCTTCGGGCAGGAGAGGCTCTCCGTCCACGAGAGCCGTTTCGACGAGCGGGCTCGCGACCTCCGGATCGTGGAGCGCCTGAAACGTAAACACGACATCCTCGGCGGTAAAAGGCTCTCCATCGGAGAAAAAAACTTCCGGGCGCAGTCGAAACGTTAACTCGCGACCTTCATCGGAGAAGGACCACGACTCGGCGAGCGCTGGCTCCACCTCCTCCGTGACGCGATTGACTCGCACCAGCGCGGCGTGGACTTGCTCGGTAATCTCGTGGGTGACCGCGTCCGTGGCGAGCAGGCGGTTCCACGTAAGCGGATCGCTGCGGACGCCCACCCGTAGGACACCCCCGAAAACCGGCCCTTCGTCGCGAGGACTCGCCGTCCGAGACGTCTCCTCTGGCAGCCGACAGTGGAAGCTCACCGCCAGGACGAGAAGCACAAGAATCAGGCGTCCGGTTTTCATCGCGAGCTCGATTCCCTTCTATGGCTGTGTCGGAACGGCTTCGATTCTAACCCCAATCCGCACTGGCAAGGTGCCCAAAGAAAAATGGAAGCTCTACGCGAGCGGAGCGTCCGACTTCGCCAAGGCTTCGTCGGGACCTCGCCGTCAGCCTTTGTTCGCCCAGCGCCATCCCGGGCGAACTCCGGCTAGACCTCGCCGAAGCCTCCGGCGAAGGCGGGAAGCCCGAAGGGCGTAGGCGGGAGCCCGGCGCGCTTGCGCGCCGACGAAGGCGCAGGCCGTGGGGGTGGGGCCCCACGGCATTAAGGCATGAGATGCCTTGCGAGAGACCCGCGGCCTGAGCTAAAGTTAACTGACTTCAGGAGTTGGACTTAAGCGTAGACGCCCTCTCGGAACGACGAAACGTGGACAGCCTGATGCAGACTCTGAACATCCTTCTTCCGACGCTTTACTCCCTGGCTTGGGCGGACTACGCCCTGCTCTTTTTTCGCGATGATACCTTCGCCGAAAAAACCGCGCCGCCGCTCCTCTACCTCACCGGCACGCTACACGGTATCGCTCTCGTGGTGCTCGCCATCCACCTCGAGATCTTCCCGCTGGCGACGGTCTTCGAAGCGTTCTCCGTCGTGGCGTTTTCGGTCCTGGTCGTCTACTTGCTCATCGAGTGGCACATCGGCGTTCGAACGACCGGGTTCTTCATCGTGGGCGTCGTGTTCGCGTTCCAGCTGGTGTCCTCCGCCTTCATTACACGACCCACCGAGGTCAATCCTCTGCTCACCGACCCATCCTTCATCTTGCATGCCTCGACCGCCGTATTGGGTTACGCGGCGATGGCGATTTCCGCGATTTATGGATTGCTCTACCTCATGTTGTTCTACGACATCAAAAAGCACCGCTTCGGGCTCATCTACAAGCAGCTCCCCTCCCTCGAGATCATGGCCAATTTCACCTACCGCGCCGCCTCCTTGGGCTTCGTTTTCCTGAGCGTGGCCATCGTTCTCGGGCTCGCCTTGATGGTCAAGGTCTACGGAGCTCATTGGTGGGATCCGAAGCTCACCATCACGTTTGTGGCCTGGCTCATCTATGGGTCGTGCACCGTGGGCCGGAGACTCTGGGGATGGTCTCCGCGCAGGGTGGCCTTCGCCTCTCTGGCTGGGTTCGCGGTGGTCCTCTTCTCCTTCGTGGTGGTCAACCTTCTCTTCACCTCGTTTCATGGGTTCGTCTGATATGAGCCTCCTCGTCGTCGGCATGAATCACCGAACCGCACCCATCGAGGTGCGCGAGCGGGTGACGTTCAGCGACAAGGAAGTGCGCGAGATCCTCTCCCTGGCTCGCGCCGAGCAGACCCTGGGCGAAGTGCTCTTACTCTCCACCTGCAATCGCACCGAGTTCTATGGGCTGTCGAACGACAACGGCGCCGCCGAGATGTACATTCGAAACATCATCTCCCGACAGAAACAGGTGGACTTGGCGGCTCACCCCGGCTACGCCTATACCCTCTCCGACGTCGAGTCGGCGCGGCATCTCCTGCGGGTGGCGACCGGCCTCGATTCGATGCTCATTGGCGAGCCTCAAATCCTGGGACAGGTCAAGCAAGCACACCAGCTTTCTCTCGAAGCCGGCGCCTGCGGGCTGGTGCTCAACCGGTTGTTGCACACGGCCGTGGCGGCGGGAAAGAGGGTTCGAACCGAGACACAGTTGGGGAGCGGGGCGGTGTCGGTGGCGAGCGCCGCGGCAGAGCTCGCCGGCAAGATCTTCGAAGACTTGTCGACACGCTCGGTGCTGCTGATCGGAGCCGGAGAAATGGGCGAGCTGACGGCGCGGCATATGCTGGAAAAAGGCGCCGCCAACCTAACCATCGCCAACCGCACGTTCGGCAAGGCCATGGAGCTCGCGACGGAGCTCAACGGGCTCGCGCTGCCACTCGATCGCGTCGAAGAGGCTCTCGCTTGTGTCGACATCGTCATCAGCTCCACGGGCTCGACCGAACCCATCATCAGCCAGACCCAGATGAAGAGGATCGTCTCCAGGCGGTCCGGGAGGCCCATCTACATCATCGATATCGCGGTCCCCCGCGACTTCGACCCGACCATCGGACGTCTCGACGGCGTTTTTCTCCAAAACCTCGATGCCATGAACTTGCTCGTGGATAAGAACCTCGAGGAGCGCCGGGCCGAGATACCGCGCGCCGAGGTCATCGTGGAAGAGGAGCTGGAGAAGTTCCTGGTCTGGCGACGTTCGCTCGCCGCCACGCCCGCGATCAAACAGCTCAGAGAGAGGCTCGAAGAGATTCGTCGTCAGGAAGTCGCACGATACGGGGGCCGTTTTTGCGAAGAGGACCGCGAGCAGTTGGACCGCTTGACCGAGAGCCTGATGAAGAAGATTCTCCACCCGGCGATGGACAAGATTCGCAGCTGGAGTGGAAGCGGGCACCTGGGCTCCCTGCGCATCGACACGATCTACGAGCTCCTCGATCTTCCCCGCGGTGATGAAGGAGATCCCGGTCGACCTCACCGCCCCCACGGTGATGGTGAGAAGGAGTAGATGGTGAGGGCCCTGCGCGTCGGGACCCGGGGGAGCGAGCTCGCGCTGGTGCAGACCCGGGGCATCGTGGCTTCCCTCAAACGGAAGCATCCCGAAATAAACATCCAGATCCAGGTCATCCGCACTAAGGGCGACTTGGTCACCGACGTCCCTCTCTCTCAAGTCGGCGATCGGGGCCTTTTCATCAAGGAGCTGGAGAACGCCCTGATGGACGGAAGCGTCGACTTCGCGGTCCATAGCATGAAGGACCTTCCCACTGAGCTCCCAACCGGTCTCGTGGTTGCGTCGGTGACGGAACGGCTGGATTCGCGAGACGTGCTCATCACACGGGAGGCTCGTGCGCTCGCGGCGCTCCCGCGAAACGCCACGCTGGCGACGGGCAGCCTGCGCCGCCGCTCGCAAGCTTTGGCGTGTCGTCCCGACCTCCAAATCGTCGAGCTAAGGGGCAACATTACGACGAGGCTGCGCAAGTTCGGAGAATCGACATGGGACGCGATGATTCTGGCGAGCGCCGGCCTGGCCCGTCTCGGACTCGCCCAGCGTGTCGCGACGCCGATTCCTACCGACCAGATGTTGCCCGCGGTCGGCCAGGGCGCCCTGGGTCTGGAGGCCCGCGCCGACGACGCCGAAGTGTTGGAGTGTCTGAGAAGCCTCAGTGACGAGGGGGCCACGGCGGAAGTGGAGGCGGAGCGCGCTCTGCTCAGACGGCTCCAAGGAGGCTGCCAGGTCCCCATTGGAGCGCGGGGCCGAGCGGTCGAGCACGAGCTGATGCTCGAGGCCTACGTCGGCACGATCGACGGGCGCCGCCACCTCCGGCGGGAGGCAGCAGGAACGAAGGAGCAGGCCCGCCAGCTTGGTGAGCACCTCGCCGAAACCATGCTCGAGGACGGAGCCAGTGAGATTCTCGACGAGACGCGTTCCGCGGCGAAAGGAACCCTTGGAAACCAGGGACGCTGACTCCGCTCCACTCCGCGGCCGATGCGTGCTAGTGACGCGTCCCCGAGAACAGGTCGCCGAGCTGGCGGAAGGCCTGCGTCGGCGGGGCGCTCAGGTCGTCGAAGCACCCGTCATCCGCATCGAGGGCCCGACCGATCTCGCTCCCATGGACGCGGCCATCCTGCGCTTGCCGGATTTCGACTGGATCGTCTTTACCAGCGCGAATGGTGTGCGCTCTTTTCTGGGAAGGATGCGAACGTTGGTCAGCATGTTTCCCCGCGGCTGTCCCAAGGTTGCCGCCATCGGTCCCGCCACCGCGGCTGCCTTACGGGCCGAGGGTATCCGAGTGGACGTCCTTCCCAAGCGTTTCGTCGCGGAGGAAGTCTTCGAAGCACTGAGGCAGGCGGGACCGCTCGAAGGAAGACAGGTGCTTCTTCCGCGGGCGGATATCGCGCGGGAGACCCTGCCCGAGCTCTTGCGTGCGGCGGGAGCCGAAGTCGAGGTCGTAGTGGCGTACCGGACGGTCGCCGCCTCGGAAGAGATCTCCGGCGCTCTCGAGCTCGTCCGCGACGGCCGCGTCGATGTCGTGACGTTCACCAGCGGCTCGACGGTACGGAGTTTTCTGGCGGCGGTTCGGGACAAGGGGGAGTTGCACGGCAAGTTCGCGTCTGCCAGCATTGGGCCGATCACGAGTCGAGCTCTCCGTGACGCGGGATTCGAGCCCGACATCGAGGCCAGCGTCTACACCGTGGACGGCTTGATCGACGCCATCGAGCGCTACTTCTCCGAAGAAAGGGAGTCCGGCCGCGACACGCCCCTTCGGCGGGGCAAGATCCACTGAAAGGCCATCGATCGCTCCGCGAATCGAGCGACGGGAGGCGAGGAAGAACAGGACATGGGATTTCCAACGACCCGGCTGCGCCGTCTGCGGCAAAGCGAACCACTACGTAGCCTCGCTCGGGAGACCCGCCTCGCGGTCGCGGATCTGATTTACCCTCTCTTCGTTTGCCCGGGGAAGGGTGTGCGCCGAGAGATTCCGTCGATGCCCGGGAACTACCAGCTGTCTCCCGATCAGGTCGTCGAGGAATGCCGGGATGTCGCCGGCCTTGGGATCCCGGGTGTGATTCTATTCGGCATCCCCAGTCGCAAGGACGAAAAGGGCTCGGAGGCCTACGACCCGCAAGGCATCATCCAGACCGTCGTCGGCTCCATCAAAGAAGCCTGCCCGGAGCTGCTCGTGGTGACGGATGTGTGCCTCTGCGAGTACACGAGCCACGGACACTGTGGGTTGGTGCGAGGCGAGGAGATCCTCAACGACGCGACGCTCGAGCTCCTGGCGAAACAAGCGGTGTCGCACGCCCGCGCGGGAGCCGACATCATCGCTCCATCCGACATGATGGACGGTCGCGTCGGAGCTATCCGCCGGGCCTTGGACGACTCGGGTTTTCCGAACACCCCCATCCTCTCGTACGCCGTGAAGTACGCCTCGAGCTACTACGGCCCCTTTCGCGAGGCCGCAGAGTCCGCCCCCCAGTTCGGGGATCGGCGGTCTCATCAAATGGATCCCGCCAACACCGACGAAGCCCTGCGCGAAGTGGCGCTCGATCTGGAGGAGGGAGCCGACATGGTGATGGTGAAGCCGGCGCTCCCCTACTTGGATGTCATCTACCGCGTCAAGCAGACTTTCGGCGTGTCGGTGGCGGCGTACCAGGTAAGTGGCGAGTTCTCGGTCATCAAGGCGGCCGGGGCCAAGGGCTGGATCGATGAGTCCCGCATGGCGATGGAGTCTCTCACCTCGATCAAACGCGCCGGAGCCGATGTCATCCTCACCTACTTTGCCAAAGACGTGGCGCGCCTTCTCACCAAACGATGATCCGCTTCGGTCGTTCCGGTCATTGATATTGATGACGAAGAAAAGCGAAGAGCTCTTCCGCAGTGCCCAGGAAAAAATACCGGGAGGCGTGAACTCACCGGTACGCGCGTTCCGCAATCTGGGCATCACACCTCCCTTCATCGAATCGGGCGCGGGGAGCCGCATCCGCGACGTCGACGGCCGCGAGTACATCGATTACGTCTGCTCTTGGGGATCACTCATCTTTGGACACGCGCACCCGAAGGTTCTGGAAGCCGTGAGGCGGACGCTCGCCAGGGGCACCAGTTTCGGCGCACCCACGGAGCTCGAGCTGCGGATCGCCGAGCGGATTTGCGACATGGTGCCGTCGGTGGAAATGGTTCGGATGGTCAACTCCGGCACCGAAGCCGCCATGAGCGCGGTGCGGCTCGCCCGAGGCGTCACCGGACGGGACGCGATCATCAAGTTCGCCGGCTGCTACCACGGACATGCGGACAGCTTTCTGATCAAGGCGGGATCGGGCGCACTCACGCTCGGCGTACCCGACAGCCCCGGAGTCCCCGCCAAGCTCGCGGAGGATACCCTGACCGCGGACTACAACGATCTGGAGTCGGTGGCTCACCTCTTCGAGGCGCATCCGAATCGAGTCGCCGCCCTCATCGTGGAGCCGGTGGCCGGCAACATGGGCGTCGTACCTCCGCTCCCCTCGTTCCTGTCAGGATTGCGAGACCTTTGCACGAAACATGGAGCCTTGCTCGTGTTCGACGAAGTCATCACCGGCTTTCGCCTCGCGAGGGGCGGAGCCCAGGAGCGTTTCGGAGTGCAACCCGATCTCACCGTGTTGGGGAAGATCGTTGGCGGGGGGCTCCCGGCCGCCGCCTATGGGGGTCGTCGCGACATCATGGAGCAGCTCGCGCCCGCGGGTCCCGTCTATCAGGCCGGTACGTTATCGGGGAATCCCCTGGCGATGAGCGCCGGGCTCGCCCAGCTCGATCTCCTCGAGGAAGAGAAACCTTGGACCCGTCTCGAGGAAATCGCGTCGAGACTCGAATCGGGATTTCGGAACATCGTGAGTGAGATCGGGCTCGGATTGACTATCAACCGCGTGGGCTCGATGATGACCGTTTTCTTCACCGGGCACGAAGTCAAGAACTTCCGCGACGCTACGCGCGCCCAGACGAAACGACACGCGGTGTTCTGTCGCGAGATGCTGGGGCACGGCATCTACCTGGCTCCCTCTCAGTTCGAGGCTCTGTTCGTTTCGACCGCCCATACCGTTCGGGATATCGACGAGACCCTCGCGGCGTCGCGGGCCGCCCTCGAGAAAACCTTCTCCTCCTAGCTGGGATGGCCGAGTTTCGCGTCGCCTCCACTCGAGACGTCCCCGAAGGGAACGGTATCGTCGTCGATGTCGGGGGAAAGCGCCTCGCTATTTTTAGGGATAGCGGAGAATTCTTCGCCCTCGATGAAACGTGCCCTCATCGCGGTGGCCCGCTTCACGAGGGCTTCGTTCGAGAAGGTGTCGTGGCCTGCCCCTGGCACATGTGGCAGTTCGAACTGCGAAACGGGTGCTCGCCGGTCAACCCTCTTTCGAAGGTTCGTACCTATCGGACGCGGATCGAGGGAGATGACGTATGGGTGGACCTGGAGGGAACGAGCTAGAACCTACATCTTTGCCGCTTCGCGAATCTTCGCGAACGCCTCGGTGGTCAGCTCGCGACAGCCCAGACGGGTGGGGCCGGTGCCGTCTACGGTGTGAAAATCCGATCCACCGGTAACCAGCAGGCCGAGACGCTCGGCCATTTGCACATAACGTGTCGCGAGATCGGGCGAGTGATCGGTGTGATACGCTTCGATGGCCTGAAGCCCATCCTCGACCATCTTCGGGATGAGCTCGTCCCGTTTCAGCAAGCCCGGATGCGCGAGCGACGCCACGCCGCCCGCCCGCGTGATCAGGTCCGTGGCATCACGCAGCGTAACCTTCTCGTACCCAACGTAGGCCGGGGCGCCATGCCCCAGGTAGCGGTCGAATGCCTCCGAGAACGTGCTCACCACGCCGCGGTCGACCAGGACTTCCGCCACGTGAGGCCGCCCCACCGTACCATGGGTCGACTTGGCAAAGACGTCCTCCGCTTCGACATGGACACCCACCGCATCGAGCTTCGCGAGGATGCGGTGGATGCGCTCGATTCTCCTCTCTCGCGCTTGGGCGAAGAAGTCCACGAGCCAAGGCTCGCGGTGGCGCACGAACAATCCCAAGACGTGGACGGAAGCATCTTCATAGTTGGCGCTCACCTCGATGCCGGCAATGATCTCGGGACCGCGGTCGGAGTGCGCGGCCGCCTCATCACGAGCCGCGTCGATGCCGTCCACCGTGTCGTGATCGGTAACCGCCAGAGCCGTTAGGTTTTCCTCGACGGCCTTCCGAACCAGCTCCGCCGAGCTCAATCGCCCGTCGGATGCAGTCGTATGGGAATGCAGGTCGTAAAGTGCTCTCGTCATTTAGGTTTTGGTAATGGTGCGCGGTTTTAGGATGACCTTTCATGTTACGGTGCGCGCTATACCTTGTCAAACTGGTTCAACTTGTTGGGATCGTAGGGTCCCGGCCTTGACAGCCTCTCTCAGCGTTTGTATACTTCGGACTCAGACTAATTTGATAGGGATTCAGGCCCTGTCCTGAGGAATGACAAGTCTTTTGAACCAATTGAAAGAGGCGTATCGATGTTGACTTTGACTCAGAACGCGGCAGGGAAGGTCAGGGAGTTTCTCGTCCAGCACGGCAAGCCCGATGCCGGCCTGCGTGTCCGTGTGGTCGGGGGCGGTTGTTCCGGTTTTCAGTACCAGCTCGCTCTCGACGAGCGGGCCGACACCGAGGACAAGGTCTACGAACAAAACGGCGTCAAGCTGTTCGTCGATCAGAAGAGCCTTCTCTACCTCGATGGAACCGAGATCGACTACGTGGAAGACATCATGGGCGCTGGGTTCCGCTTCAGCAATCCGAACTCTAAGGGCACCTGCGGTTGCGGGGAGTCTTTTCAGGTCTAGTTCTCTCAATCATCTGAACTCATCGCGGTACCTTCGGAGCTTGCCGGGGGTATTTTTTTTTGCCCGGAAAGGGCAGCATGGACTCAGGTGACGACTCGCTCTACGACCTCTTCGATAAGCTGGTCCGCATTCGAATCGAGGGGCGCTCCTTCGCCGTTCCCGAAAACAATATGCTTCTCCGCTGCGTCCAGTTCATCGTGGACGAAGGCGTGGTTCTCGGCCGATTCTGCTGGAACAACGAGTGCGGCAACTGCGAGGTGACCTTGCAGACCGCGGATCACGCCGAACCTCATAGGGCGCGCGGGTGCCAGACCCCCGTGCAAGCGGGGATGATTCTGTCCGAGTTGACTCCCGACCTGAGGTATTGGCTTCACCGCAAGAGTTCTGGTTCGATCCTTTCAGAAAACTCGATCCTCCGAGGACATGGCGTCGCCGGACGCTTACAGCTAGAGTAGAGGCGTTTCCCACCGGCCTATGAGATAAGATGAGGCGGTGATCGCGACCGTCGTCTTCCCACTCACCGCGCACTTGGCTTCCGGCGTCTTGATCGTGACGTCGCTTCTCCTCCTGCGGAATCGCCTTCCTCGCGCGTTTCTCCGTTTTTGCGTCGCTTCCTCCGCGGTCTTCGCTGCGACGGCGTGGAAACTCGGCCATGGTCCTTCGAGCCTCGCTTACGGTCTGCTTGCGGTGACAACCGCGCTCGCCTACTGGTGGTTGCGTCGAAAGGACAGCGAGCCTTCGCTTCCGCTCACGTTGACAGGAGTCATCGCGGTAGCGGCACTCGGCTTCGAGTGTGGCGGCAACGAGTCGGCTGGCTGGTTGCTCTGCTCGTTCGGCGCGGTCGGCTCGTCCCTTCTGCTGGGCTCGGTGGCAGTCAGCATGGTACTCGGCCACTGGTACCTGGTGGACACGACGCTATCTATCGCGCCGCTCAAGGATGGCGCCCTCTTGTTCGCGGCGGCGGTGGTCTGGCGCTGGCTGAGCGTCCTCGTGGTCCTGGCCCGCGAGGGTTGGGACGTCGTTCGGGTGACGAACCTCGCCGATGTCTTCTATTCTACGCTCGGCTTATTCTTCCTATTTCGAGCGCTTACCGGATTGATCGCTCCCATGTTGCTCGCCGGACCGATCCTCCAAACGGTCAGAATGCGCTCGACCCAGTCTGCCACCGGACTGCTCTACGTAGCCATGGTCCTCGTCCTCTTCGGGGAGTTGATTTCTCAATTCCTGACATCGGCAACCGGCTTTCCGCTGTGACTTCCGTGGACGAACAAGTCTCCGAAGGGATCGAGAGTCGGTTGAGGGTAGGCTTTTTCTGTCCTGAATGCTCTCGCTACAACGAGTACGCCGTTTCACCCGCAGTGAGGATTCACCCTTGTTCCCAGTGTGGACATGCATCGGAAAGCTCTCCGACTCCGTCGGTTCTGGCGGGGGGCCCGGTCGATCAATGTCCGCATTGCGGCAACAAGGAGCTCTACCTCAGAAAGGATTTTCCCCAGCAGTTGGGGTGCGCTGCGGTGGGCATCACCGTCGCGCTCTCCACGGTCGCCTACGCAATATGGGGTTTCTTGCCCTCCTTGGCCGTTCTGGTCGCCGCCAGCGTGCTCGACTTCGCGCTCTATCACCGCCTCGGAGAGATTCCCGTCTGCTACCGGTGCCATTGTGAGCTTCGTGGGTTCGAGAGAAATCCGGAACATCGAGCGTTCGATCTGAGTCGGGCGGAAGAGTACGAGCAGGGATCCTAGGGGCGTCTGGCTAGGCCGATTTGGATACTCCCGCATATTGACGCCAGAAGCGCGTCAAGACTCCCAATTCCAGATGCGAGTGCGACGCACATTCGGGCGTCAATAAACGGGGATCTTACTAAACAGGTAATCAGACGCCGGGATCGATGGTGACCAACGGGTGGTGCGGGGCCTGGAGCATGTCGGCCATGGTCACTTTGCTGAGGAACTCGACGGTTTGCCGCTGTGCCATATTCCAAACGGACTGCATCTCACAGGCATCGACGATCGAACAATCATCGTGTTGCCCGTCGACACAACGGTTGAGCTTCAGGGGTCCTTCGACCGCTTCGATCACATCCAGAAACGTGATTTGGGAGGGGGTCCTGGCCAATGCATAGCCTCCGTGCGCACCTTGCTGCGATTTCACGACACCATGATTGGCGAGGATGGGCAGGATCTGGGCGAGAAAGGCTTGAGGAATGTCTTTTGCCTTGGCGATCTCGCTAACGCGGCCGAACCGATCCGAGTTGAGGCGCGCGAGATAGATAACCGCTCGTAAGGCATAGTCGCTTTTCCGCGACAGTTCCAACATACGTTTCTCGCGCGATAGAGCTACGAGTGCGATTATAGTTCAGGCGCACTGGCCGTTCAAGTCAGCCAAGAAAACGTATCATTGGGGTCAGGAGCGGTACCATTCACTGATCCAAGCGAGCCCAGACGACGTTGACGATCCAACCCCTCACCCATAGCATGCACTCGAGCACATGGACCTCGTGATTTTCGATCTGGACGGAACGCTCGTGGATTCCTGCCAGGATATCGCCACATCGGTCAACGAGCTCTTGTCGGGTATGGGACGAGCACAGCTTCCGCCCCAACGTGTCTACGGTTTCATTGGTAATGGGGTGCGGAAGTTGCTGGAGCGGTCGCTGGGGGAAGGCACGGGTGAGCAGGAAATCGAAGCTGCCCTCGAACGGTTCTTGCCGATTTACCGGAGCCATCTCCTCGACACCACGCGTCCCTATCCCGGTGTCCGAGAGGCCTTGGAAGCGCTGAGCCCGGGGCGGAAGATGGCCGTGCTTACCAACAAGCCCACTCGGGAAAGCATGGCGGTGCTCGAAGGGCTCGGCCTCCGCGGTTACTTCAGCCAGGTTCACGGCGGGGATGCCTTCCCCCACCGAAAGCCGCACCGTATGGGGGTCGATGCGTTGATCGAAAGCACTGGAGCCCGAAGGGAACGAACGCTCATGGTCGGCGACTCTCGGGTGGATTTCGAGACCGCACGAAACTCCAAGATCCGAGTGTCCTTGGTCACCTACGGCATTGGAGCGGCCGAGGTGAGGGCGCTCGCCCCTGACTACGTCATCGATGACTTGAGGGAGCTCGTCCCTATCGTGGCCTCTGACGCATGAAAGCCGCCGGGCTCCGTGGAGCCCTCACATGCCGTGGGCTCATTCGTACCAAGAAAGAGCGGATTGCGTCGCAACCTGCGAAATGCTACGCTCCCCCGTTCATTTCTTCAACTTCAGCGTGGGGATCCGTCGCGCCGGTCCGGCGAACCATGGGGGTTTGTCGAGCTCGAGCTCGGATCCGAATGCGCGACGGTGAGAGGTCCTCGCGGCGTGAACAAGCCAGGTAGCGGCAAGTCTCACGAAGAAGGATCTCTTCCCGCCGCTTCCGTCCTGATCGTCGAGGAGGAGGCCAAGATTCGCGAGTTCGTATCCGCCGCCCTCCGACTCGATGGTTATCGAGTCGCGGAAGCAGCAAGCGGAGAGCAAGCGATTTCGGTCTTAGCCGATGGCCGATTCGACCTTGTCATCAGCGATGTTTCTCTTCCCGACATCGACGGTGCGGAGCTATTGCGGACCGCCAAGCGGATGACACCGGATATCGAGCTCGTGGTCATGGTCTCCGAAAAGACCGCCGGCCGCGGGCTGGGCGCCACCCGGGACGGTGCTTACGACTATCTGATGAAACCCTTTCCATCCGACCGCTTGCTCCTGGTTACCCGTCGCGCGCTCGAGCGAAGGTCGCTGGTGAAAAAGGTTCGCGGCCTCGAGGAAACGATCCGAGGCCGCGCCCCCTTCGAGGGTATCGTCGGGACTTCGAGGACGCTGACCGAGGTCATGAAGATTGTCGAGCAGGTCGCCCGCATGGACAACACCGTATTGGTCTCCGGGGAGCCTGGAACGGGCAAGAAGCTCATCGCTCGAGCACTCCATGCACTCTCGGCCCGGAACGAGAAACCCTTCACGGTCATCAACTGCGGAGCCACCCCGGAGGGCCTCCAAGATGAAATCTTCGGGCTTACCAGAGCCACACCCAACGGTGCCCGCCTCACCCAACGCGGTCTCTTGGAGCAGGCGCATGGGGGTACCGTATTCCTGGACGATGTCGTGGAGCTTACGCCGCCGGCCCAGCGAAGCATGCTGCGGTTTCTGCAAGAGAGCGAGGCGCGGCGCGGAAGCGCGGCGCCCGGCCCCTTTCCGGACGTACGCGTTATCGCCGCAACGGACCGGAACCTGGAAGACTTCGTCGAGGCTGGGAGTTTCAACGAAGACCTCTACTATCGCCTCAATGTCATCTCGCTGCGAGTCCCCCCCCTGCGCGAGCGGACGGAAGACATTCCATTGTTGGCACGGCACTTCCTGCGACAAGCCGGGCAGAGCCACGGTGGTGGGCAGTTCGTCATCTCGCCGCGGGCGATGTCGGTTCTCACCGTGCACCCCTGGAAAGATAACGTGCGGGAGTTGGAGAACGTCATCCAGCGTGCCGTCGCGCTCGATCGCGACGGCGTTCTTGGGCTCGACGACCTGCCGTTCTCAGCCGAGACCGCGGCAGATAAAGTCATCGATCGCGCCAAGAGCGCGTCTCTGAGTCTCGGTGAGTTGGAGCGTGAGTACGTTCTGGAGGTCCTCGCGGAGTGCGGTGGCAGCCGAAAGAAGACGGCCGCAAAGCTCGGGATCACAACGGCAACGTTGTGGAGGAAACTCAGGCGGTTCGAGAAAGGCGATTAGCAGGCTGCTGAAAGGCGGGTCAGCCTGCGCGAGGAGCCTTCAGCAGTCGCACAGTGCGGAGCACGGAACGACTGAGCCGCGGGGGTGGGGCCCCGCGGCAATGATGAAGGACCGAGCCCGGCGCTCCTGTTGGGCCGTCAAACTAGGTGGTTGCTCCGACGGGAATTGGTCAGACGGCGGTGGGGCCCCGCGGCACTAATACACAAAAAACTACTCAACGTCCGGCGTTTCCAAACCCGGGTCGAGCGTCCTGGCCTGTTCGAGTACCTTGGCCGCCCGAGTGTGTAGCCCACCTTCTTGGTAGAGCTTGCCCAGCGCCAGCAAATAATCCGGTTTCCAGGGATCCAGCTTGATGGCGATTTGCAGGTTCTTTTCCGCGTCCTTACGCCACTTAGGATTCTCTTTTTGCGCCATGGCGAGTAGGTGGTAGATCTCCGCATTGTCCGAGACAATCTCGATCGCCTGCTGACAGAACTGGATCGTGTTCCAGAAATCACGCTGAATATAGGCCCGTTTCGCCCGAGCGAAAAGCGCCATGCCCTCGTCGGCGGATCGAACCGGTGGAGCGGCCTCGACCGTCGAGCTCACTTCTTTCTTGGGTGGAGCGCTCCACTCCTTGTTCTGCTGCTCGTACTGCCCTTCTTTCTCCGTTAGCCGGTCGTATCCCTTGGCGTCTTCCTCGTGGGACAAGGTCTCGTGGGCCTCTTTCAACCGGAGAAACACGTGCGAGAGATGTTCCTGGAATTCTCGATCTCGAATGTGATGATAGTTATCCGGATGATAGAGGGTGGCCTTCTTGCGAAACGCCGCCGCCACCGATTCCTGCGTCGCCCCTCGCTCGATTCCCAGCACTTCCCAGTGATCCATGGTCTGATAGCCGTGGTACAGGCTTTCGATCTCGCGCTTGGCGGCAGAATTCCGATCGACAGCCGCGGCGGGAGGCTCGCCCGCCGCCGGCACTTCACTCGGTCGCGCTGGCGGGTCGGAATGTGAGGCGACGGGTGGAGTCGCCGCGGCGCCAACCTCTTCGATGATTCCCGCCTCCAGCAGCCCGAGCAACGTACGCGCCGTCTCCTTTTCGGGGACCGGACTCATCGCGGCAATGCTTTTCGGTGACTCGTGCCCGTCGACCCGGGAGAGGATGAACCCCTCTTCGGCGCTTAGGTTTACGTCCTGAGTCTGCAGCGTCGCGTTTCTGGTGATGCTCAAGGAACTCTTCGCCGCGAGCAGGGCACTGAGCCGCTCCTCGATCCCGGCGGAGCGACGAGCGGCTTCCATGATCGCATCGGCCACGGATAGAGGTCGAGCCACCGCGCCGTCGACCTTCTCCTCGTCCGTGAAAACCATTCGAACCGGCGGATGGATGATCACGGAGCACACGATGTCGAGAAGCTGGATTCGGACGAATCGGTCGATCTCCTCTTTCTCGATGATGCGAAGCTCGGCGAGGATCTCTCCCAACTTCCAGCCGCTCTTGATGAAACGGGCGGCATCCTCGAACTGCTGACGATTGATCCGTCCATGTCGGATCATCACCTCGCCCAAGCGATCCTCTTTCAGTGAGGATCGGGCGGCCACCACGAAGCCCTTGTCGAACAGGACACTGCGCTTGGCGTCCGCGCCCTCGCAGAGCAACGTACCGCTTCGCTGGCCCAAATAGAGCTTTCGTAGGGCTTCGGTTACTTGGGTGTTCACCTGTCACCTCGGCCGTGCCGCCTCTTTAAATTGTACTAGACGGAGCCACGCCCCGGTGACCAAATCACGTTCGCACGAGCGACAACGCATCCATCTTCTTGACCCGTTGGGACCTAACAGATACTCTAGGTTCCCGAGGGCGGACGGGCTCGGGGGCCGCGGTCGATGACAACACCGCAGTGGGTCGGCCGGTTCGCTCGGGTCGACGACCTCGGCTCTCCCGGCCAGGGTCCGGAGGGACGCGGTGACCATGGCCGTCCGAGGGTCTGCGTCAATCACCATTACGGAAAACCGAACCACGATCTGACCGAGTTGGGATGATCCCGCGACTTCGTCCAGGCCTCGAAAATGACCCGGCGCCGGATGGGCGTCCTCGCGTCGAGAAGCTCGGACGCTTCCAATCGGCCTTCTCGCTCGTCTATTGGATGGTGGTTCTCCTCGTCCTGGCCTATGCGTTCTCGCCGCTGGCTCGAGCCGCAGACCGTCCACTACTCGTCGGGATGTCGCTCCTTGCGGCCACACTGAATCTCGTCTTTCTGCACTTCCTCCCCCAGCGGTTCTGGAACTCCCTCGGCGTCATGGTCATGGTCTCGGTAACTTCCGCTTTCGCCTTGGTTCTCCTTCAGCGGACGGGACCCCTCGACTCCCCGTTTTTCGGTATTATCCTGCTCATCGCGCTGGCCGCCTCGCTCGTGCTCAGCCGGATCGCCGCGGTCGGCTTGGTCAGCGTCATCTCTCTCGCGTTCCTGGGGATGGCCGCATACCAGGCCCACCTGAGTACGACGTCGTACCTCCTCGCCGGGATAGAGCTCGCCTCACTCTGGGTCATGACCTACGTGGGAGGCTTCCTGTCCCAGGAGCTCTCGCTTACTGACAACGACCTCGGCCAGTGGGAGCTCGAACAGAGAATCCGCGACGCGTTACGGGGAGCCCGCGAGGTGTTCGCCGGCTCCATCCACGATCTCAAGAACGCGTTGGACGAAGTGCTCGAGCGCGTGACCTTCGCACTGCGCGTACCCGCCGCCGGGGTCTTCCTGATCGATGAGAACAAGAAAGGGTTGATTCTCACAAGCCACAGCGGCCTGCCGAGCGATCTCTCGGAACTGGTCGCGGTGCAAAGGCTTTCCGAGCCGGGCGCGGGCCTGGCCAGCCGAGCCGCCCTGCAACGCAAACCATTCGTTCTGGATGACCTGATCACCGATCCCTTCGTCGAGGAGTTCCGCGAGGCGATCCTTCTTTCCGGTTGGCGCTCGACCGCCTGCCTGCCGATGGTCTCGCGGGGCAAGGTGGTCGGAGTGCTTCAACTGTTTGCGGATCGGATGGGTTTCTTCACCGAGACGCGTCTCGCCACTTTGGTCTCTCTCACGACGGAGCTCGCTCTCTCGATCGAAAACATATCCCTGGCCGAAGAAGGGAGGAGACGAAGGACGGAGCTCGCCGCGCTGCATGGCGCAGCCAAGACGATGAGCACGACGCAGACTCTGAAGGAGGCCGTTCAGAGCGCACTGGACGCCATCGAGCGGCTCGGTTTTCCTCGCGCCAAGGTCTTTCTCTTGGACGACCGGGGCCGCGAGCTCATTCTTCAGCCCTGCGCCTGGGTGCCACCCGAAGAAGCGGGTCTGCGGGTCGCCTTGGGTGAAGGTGTCATCGGACGGGCCGCGCAATCCGGCGAGGTCGCCCGTGCGGACGACGGAGACGGTATCCCTCATTCGCCCCCGCCCCGCTCCCAGATCGCGGTTCCCTTGAAGGTAAAAGGAAACCTTATTGGAATCCTCGACATCGAGCACGAGCGCGCGAACGCCTTCGGAGAAAAAGATGTCGATATCCTGATCTCGTTCGCCAATCAGACGGCGATCGCCATCGACAACGGGAGGCTCTACGAAGCGGAGAAGACAAGAACCGAACACCTCGCCGCCTGGCGCGATTACTCGGCCCGTATCCAGACGGCTCAGTCGGAGCCTGAGGTTCTCGCGGCGCTCCTCCATTATCTGGACCGGCTGGTGGGGCCTAACCAGTCCGTCGTGTACCGGCCGATCCCAGAAGACAAGACGCTGGAGGTGACGCAGCACGTCGGTTTACCGGGTCGCTGCGGCGGCTCGGCGCAGATCGACGCCGCGAGCTGCATTGCCTTTCGCACCGCCAAGACCTTTCGCTACGACGGGGCGAGCGAGCTTCCGTGTCCCGTGAAGTCGACGACGGAGGGAGGCAAGTGCTATCTCTGTCTTCCCATGGTGGTGGGCGGTTCGCCGATCGGAGTGATCCATCTGGACAGCCTTCAGGAACCTTACTGGGGGGACGCACGGACCGAGCTGGCGCGGAGCTTCGTGGAGTACGCCGCGCCCATTCTCCAGAACGTGCGCTATTTTCGACAGCTTCAACAGAGGGCCATTCAGGACGAGCTCACCGGCCTGTACAACCGGCGCTTTCTCGAGGGTCACCTCCAAAAGCAGCTTGCCATGGCCTCCCGGTACGCCCAGCCGCTTGCGGTGCTCATGCTGGACATCGATCTATTCAAAACGATCAACGACCGCTTCGGTCACGACGCCGGGGATCTCGTGCTTCGCAGCTTCTCTTTGAGTCTCTCTCAGACCATCCGGGCTTCCGACGTCGTCGCGCGCTGGGGCGGAGAAGAATTCGTGGTCGTACTGCCGTCGACCATCGGCCGCGCGGCAAAGGCGCTCGCGGAGAAGATCCGGAGATCCATCGAGGAACTGTCCTTCGAGGAGCAAGTCCCGGGACTTTCCGGCATCACCGTGAGCATCGGCACCGCCGCCTACCCGGACGACGGAACGACCGAGGAGGTCTTGTTGAAGAGCGCGGACCTCGCGCTTTACCGAGCGAAACAACGGGGTCGAAATCGGGTGGAGGCATCAGCAATTTAGGGACTGTCTTAGTGCCGTGGGGCCCCACCCCCACGGCTGGCGCCTTTGGCGGCCCATTCGGGCCGGGCTCCCGCCTACGCCCTTCGGGCTTCCCGCCTGCGCCGTGGCAGGTCTCTCGACTGCCCACGGCTTCGGCGAGGCCACGCCGAAGCCATGCGAAGGCGGGCGGCGAGGTCCCGACGAAGCCTTGGCGAAGTCGGACGCTTCGCTCGCGCAGGCCTACCGTCTCTTCCAAGGCCTGCTCAGCGCACCCAGCCCGGCGGCACGCCCTGGCTTCGCGCTTCGGCCTGCAGCGCGGCGAGGTCCGATCGAGCCTGCTCGAGCTGCTGCTCGAGCTGATTCCGCCTCATCAAGTTGTCCGGATCGGAAGCGAAACCGGGTTCGTTGAGCCGCGCCTGAATATCAGCAATGCGCCGGTCAATGGCGGCCTTCCGATCGCGCCAATAAGCCTGGGTCTGGGTCGGGTCCTCTTCTTCGCTCGGCTCGCCCTCCAGGTTCTCCTCACCTTCTTCGGCCGATTCAGTCGTCTCGGCGGGCTCGG
>Ga0214472_10001767_pt1 | contig 23652 bp, 26 predicted proteins | sample RVTome_6_FD_207662 | JGI IMG/M metagenome (GOLD analysis project Ga0214472, IMG submission 207662) | Soil microbial communities from uranium-contaminated site in the Upper Colorado River Basin, Wyoming, United States - RVT140D175 | ecosystem: Environmental > Terrestrial > Soil > Contaminated >...
GGCCCAAGCCGGCGCCATGGCAGCGTCATACGCGGCCCAAGCCGACGCCATGGCAGCGGCATACGCGGCACGAGCCGGCGCCATGGCAGCGGCATACGCGGCCCAAGCCGGCGCCATGGCAGCGTCATACGCGGCCCAAGCCGGCGCCATGGCAGCGTCATACGCGGCCTGGGCCGACGCCCTGGCAGCGTCATACGCGGCCCAAGCCGGCGCCATGGCAGCGTCATACGCGGCAAGAGCTGGCGCCACGGCAGCGTCATACGCGGCGCGAGCCGACGCCGACGCCGACAAGAGATTGCGCGCGGCCCAATCCCAATTAAACTCGTTCGCATGCTCGGCGCAAAGCGCTTCTGTGATTTCAACGCTCTTGCCAAAAAGCTTTGCAAACTTTTCGCGTTGCTCGCGGCACGCGCCTTTGCGTACCAAGGTCGCGAGTGTCAGTGTACGACTTTCCATCAGATTACCCTTTCTCTACTAACGGAACATTCATGAGCGCGGCTCGCGTATCGCACGGCCCAACAATCTCGCCAGAGCGATAGAAAGCGTAATAGCCGCGTCCAAGTATGCGACCTTTGTGCGGCCCGCTATCTATTTGCACCATACCTCTCAAGAATATGGTACTTAGTTCTTCAGATGCTTTTACAGCGCCTTTACCATCATCACGCATTTTACTACCCTTTCTCTGCTAACGGAACATTCAAGCGCTCGCACGTGGCGAGCGCTCTAGGTGTTACGTTTGCACTGCATCCCGTGCGGCTTGCTTCATGGCGCAAACCATACCAGCCATAGACCACTGGTCGCCGCGCGCTTTGAAACGCGGGCGGTATGTGGTTTCCAGCCCTTGCGCCATGCCATCCCATACCGCCAACGGGATAGTGTTTAGGTGTTCGTCGCCATCTGCGAGCGCAGCCTCTACGCGCTGCAAGAAAGCCTCGTCTCGCATGCGGTGCGGCGGAGACAAGCCCGCGTTCACGTCGCGGTAGTATTCCGCGAACGTAGCTTTGCCGTCCATATAGTCTTTTCTCGTGACCATCGGTTTACCCTTTCTCTGCTAGCGACGCGACAGCCAACGGCGCGCGGCGTGAATGATGATAGCGACGATTGCAGGTGCGATCATCGCATACAGAATGCTCGTGAAGTCCATCGGTTTACCCTTTCTCTGCATTACACGGTAGAGACGTGCGCACGCTTGCGCATGCGCACTTGCCCTAGCGTGCGGCGTACATATCCGGGCGCGTTGCCTCTAGCTCAGAGGCATAGTCCATGACGTGCGCAACGTATGCGTCCATGGTCGCGGACATGATATCAACGTCATACCCGCTATTCCGCCAATCGTCGCCGATGAAACCGAAGCAACTGTCGGCATGCTCCCAGGCGTCGCCAGTCCAATATTCGCCGACAACGCCACAAACTCCGTCCTGCGCAATGCGTTCCCATAGGTCCGCGCGTATGCGCTCGCGCTCTTTCTCAGACACATCCGACCATGTATCGATGTAGCTATCATCATAGCTATCATCCGAGACGATACGCAATCGCACGGCGCCGTATCCGCTGCCACGCTCATAAGGCGCGGTACCGTCGTCACAGTTCGCCGTCCATCCGTCCAGCTTATCCCATGCGGCGAGCGTGCGAGCGTTGCGCAGCGCTTGCGCAGCGTGCCAGCCTAAGGCGCGTTGCGCTTGGTAGGTTTTCAGTGTACGGCTTTCCATCGGTTTACCCTTTCTCTGCTAGACGTTGACGCCGCACAAGCGCGCAATGCGCCGGCGCGAGCTAGGCGTTAGGTTTTCCGGCATATGCAAGGAACGGCTTTCATGCGCTCCCGTATGGTATTCCATGCCGTTGGTCACGGTAATCCAACGCGGCGCGGTAACGGGCCATTCGTCGCATTCGACGCATTCGACGCCGGACACGTGACTTGTACGTGTCTCGAATACCGCTGCAATCGCGTCTCTAAGCGTTGCATCCTCTAGGACCATGCCGGCGCTTGCGGCGTCGCCATGCTCGGCGCTTTCTTGCGTCACAACCTGATAAGATACGGCATACATCGAATTATCCTTTCTCTACGGTTGACGGCAGGTTAGAGCGCTCGCGTCGGCAAGCGCTCCGATCTAGCGTCAATATCCGCGCGCGACACGCTTGTTGTAGTCCGTCATGGCTTCCTCACGCGACTGGAAATAGTGACCCCAATACCATGAGCTATCCCAGTTTCCTTCCTCACCCCCCTGCCATGCTGTCACGAATGGCTCATGCTTGCTGTCGCGCTTAACCACGATCACGCGACCTGGACGTGTTGCGTGATCGGCCGGCGTCAGACTGTAAGTCATAATTTGGTATTCCATCGTCTTAGCCTTTTCAGTTGGTTTGTTTCGGTGAACAACACATAAGCTCATGGCTAAGCCAACACGAGTCACAAGATCGTGATCGATTGTACCAACGGATGTTGTGAATAGGGATTTGTGCTTATAGGGTGGACCACATGTAAGGTCCGGAGCAGCACACTCACCCCCTAAAGGGGGGTGTGCTGCATAGGTCCGGCCATTGGCTTCACCCATTGGCGTGTGGAAACATAGAGAGAATAAAATACACTCAGGGCATGTGAAATAAGAACTGAGTGAGTGCTCACTCATTTCGACAATTGTCGAAGGGTTGCGAAAAGAGGGTTTTGGTTGGATCAAAAGCTTTCAGGGCTTCAAGGGCTTTCAGGGCTTTGCGTCGCCTATCTCTTTATGCGCGCCTATCTCTTCAAGGGCTTTATGCGCTTGACGGGCTTTGCGTCGCCTATCTCTTTATGCGCGTCTATCCCTTTGCGTGCTAAGCGTTCTTCGCGTCGCCTATCCCTTTATGCGCTGCAAGGGCTAAGCGTTGCCTATCCCTTCAATGGCTTTATGCGCTGCAAGGGCTAAGCGTTGCCTATCCCTTCAATGGCTTTATGCGCTCAACGGGCTTTGCGCTCGCTTGTGGTCGCAACGGAATTAAGTCGCCCTGTCGCTCACAGCTTCCAGGCTCTAGGCCACTAGCCCATGGTCTTAACGTGCTACACGTGCCCACTGGCGTAGCACCAGGGTACCGCACGCCATGCTAAGCCCTTGATATCACACAACAATCAGCGTTTTCTTTCCATAATACAAGTTATGCGACAAGCTCATGAAATCAATGACTTAGCTATGCCTCACACAAGGCGCGCACCTCGCATGCGCGTAGTACGCGGCGTACAAGCGGCGTTTTACCCTGTATGCCAGCGCGCGAAGGTGGGGGGTGAGGGGCCGGGGGGCCGCCGAACTTCGCGCCGCAAAACCCCGAATGAGGCTCTAACTCCCACACGTCCCCCAAAAATGTAAAATTTTAAAATTTTCAAAAATTTTCAGCATACACGCGCGTAAGCATTCAAAGCATTCAAAAATTTTTAATATACGCGCGCGTGAAGCATTCAAAGGATTTAAAAAATTTAGCGTATGCGCGCGAAGCCGACTTTAAGGAATTAATAGCTATAAGCGCGCTCAGCGCCTAGCCCATGTAGTACAATGGCCATGGTCTACAATAGCGCTGGTTATACCCATGCGAAAATCGCAACACCAACTTTTCCCATTGACGGCTAACGGGTTAGTCGCTATGTGTGGCGCTGAGGGACGCAGAGCGCGCGGCTCCCCTAGGACGGCGCGTTAGCCCCTCTAGCGAAGCTCGGCTGTCAAGCCGACGGCGGGTGGCGTCTCTGCCAAGATGGCGTCCCGCCCGTCAAGCCTGCCTGCCTGCCCCCGGTGGTGCACTTGGCGCCGGGGGCAGGTTCTTCCTGGCAGGCAGGGGGAGTAGAGGATAATCCCGATGGTCGCCAGCAAAGACAGTGTAGCGCGCTTGGCGCGTAGGCTTGAAACGCTTTGCGAGACTATCCATGAAATGCGCAAAGACGCATTAGAGGTTAATCTGCGTAACACAGCGCATTGCTTACGCCGCGCTAGAGTGATGGCGCAGAGGGCGGCAGCAGACGCGCGAGTAGAAGAGAGAAAACGCCATGGTTGAAATTACGCTGTTCGTGCTGAACGTGATCTTGTGTGGTCCGGCTGGCTGTATACCGCTCGAAGGCGAGTTTGCCACGATGCAAGAGTGTCAACAAGCTGTCAACGACACTATCGAAATCGTGATAGCAGCGTCGCGCGAGAGTTTCGTGAGCATTGAGTTCACTGACCCACCGTGTGTGATGATATCGACTTGGGGGATGGAGTCATGACGCAGAAAGCGCCGATGACGTTCGACGACATGAAAAAGCTTGTAGCGAAGCTCCGCGCAGCGGAGGGCGTAAGTGGGTATGTAGCTGAGCGCGCTAGGCAAGAGCGCGAAGCCGAGGCGCTGGCGAAGATTGAAAACAATGCGTTTGTCCGTGGCGCTGTGTTCGGCGGCGCCACAGTAGCGATGGCGATTGTAGTTGCTGTGATGATAGTGCTAGCGTATGTGCTGCTATGAAGAGCACGATAAGCGCATATCCGTCCGTGCGTACTCTGTATGTGCCTGCTCACATTGCGCGTAAATTGCAGTGGCAGTTCCCTAAGCAGAGAGTGGCGCTCATGGAAGCCGAAGGCTGCCTGACGCTGCTGCCGATGGATCACAAGGTGTATACCGCGCAAGTGAAGTACAACGACAGTGGTGGCATGAACCTGCGCAGCGTATGTTGGCCGTTCGTCGGAGACAGCAAGCTCGATTTGGAATATGCGATAAGCGAAGAGGGGAGCCGGCGCGTGCTGAGAGTGCTCTTGCCTCCCCCTGAGGCTTGACACGGCGCCGCGTCGGCTGTCAGTGTCGAGGCGCGGGCGACGTGAAGCGTCCGCCATCGCCGTGATCGGAGGAAAGCGGATGGCACATCCCGGTAAGGCAGTCGAGTCCGCGTGACCCGGAAGAGCGCGATCCGGGGCCATGCGCTGGTGCGGTGTGACCGAGCCGCAAGTAAATCGGTTCTAGGATGACGCAGTGTTGCAGCGAGGAACGGCGGCGTCGTGCTCTTTGGGTACCACCACAGGCCCGCGAAGAGCGCCGGTCAGGAATAGCGGCGCCGCTCTGCATACGGGGAGTAAAGCGATGACTGACGCAGAAGGCGAAGCCAAGATGCTTGAATGCTTGGAGAGGGCGTTGACGGCGGCTGAGCGTATCGCGGCAGCCTTTGAGCGTATTGCCGCCGTGCTGGAAGAGAAGCACGCGCACCCGTATCCAGTCGATCCGGTGTAAGCAAAACGCAGTTCGAACGGAGTTCGACATGGCCTTACCCACCATTGAAAACCCGACAGGCGAGTTGTGCCGCTTCGGTGACGCCGCAGCGACGCATATCACGCCTGCGTCGTGGGGCAGTGAAAAGCTTTGCGCCTTTCATGCTGAGCACCATCCGTCATGGGAAAGTGGTTCTGCCCACCCGACAGTGCCCAAAGAGTACAGAAAGCCGAATTGGCCGTGATACTCACTGCGGATTTTGGCAGAGCAAGGCTCGCGCGTGCGGTGCTGTTGATCGAAGCGCTGTTGGTGCGCGGCATGAAGTTTGACGCCGCAATTGCATGGCTGTACCGGAGCGAAGACAAAGATAATGAGGCTGTAGTTGATGAGATTGAATTGATAAGACTAATGTTTGGTTATCGCGTAAGAGAGGCAGACGGTGTGTCTGTACTACACCAAAGGTATAGAGCTACAGACTGGGCCAAGAGCGCTTGTATGGCGCCAGACATAGGCCCTGCCATAGAGCTTCAAGCCAATAGCATTATGGCTGAGCTTAAGCCGGATTGACGGCGCCTCCCCGCCGGGTGTACCCTCTGCGCCGCCCGATGCACGCGGCTTGCTTGCCTAGAGCCGCTGTGCTCGGCGGGCTGTGCGGGGCGCGAGTGCCCATGCGCTTGGGGGACTACCGCTCGCTGCCCCGCGCGGCTTCGCCGAGAGGCTTTCCCCCAGGCTTTAGGGAGTGCCGCACATGCCCACGAAAGACGATCCCAAGGGTAAGACGCGCAAGAGCGATCTGCCTGCCCCGCCGCCTGTCGGCGAGACGCTGCCCGTCGAGAATGCGGGGCCGCCGCCCGACGATGCCGCCGAGATGCCGCCTGACGATGCCGCCGCCGACCCGTTGGTCAGTGATACGCTGAGCGACGACTATGACGCCGAGACCGTTCGGCGCGGGCGCACAGCCGCGCTGTCCATGGACATGATCGCCATGGGCTTAGAGGACGGCATGCAAGAGGGCGAAGTGGTCGAAGCTGTGGCGACGGATATCCTTAGCGGCGGGCCGTCGTCATACGCGACGCCAGAGCGTCGCGCCATGTATCTTCTGGCACAGCACATGAACGCCGTACACGCGCAGATGCGAAAGCTTGCCAACAGCATGAGTTCTCGTGCCGCCAGCGATCCGGAGATGGGCGTAGCGCACGACAAGCGCTCGATGCACGGCAGGATCGACAAGCAGAGGATCAGCTAGCCAAGCATCTCAGCGAGTAATTCCCTGTCATGATCCGAAAGGCCGTCGTGATCGACAACCTCAGAGTAGGTAACGTCGATTGCGGCGGTCTTTTCCTCTTCGCTAAGCAAACTTTGCGAACGTTCCTGCGAACGTTCCAGCGCTTGCAAGATCGCTTTGTCCGCCGTGACATTAACCTCAGTAATCATTCTGTCGCCGTAATCCTTTTGACGACGACGGGCCAAAAGCCATTTGATGTTCTCAGAGATCACCTTAGCTTGATTGTGGTCCGGGTATTCGTCAACAATGTTCACGAGCTTATCAGCCAATATATCTTGGCTCATCTGTTCGGCATTCAGCGCCAAATCCAGCAACTCGGGATGCTGGTCAATGTGGCCCTTGAACGCTGCGTAGCTGATACCTGCGCGCTTACAGGCAGCGGTTTTGGTAAACCCGGTTTCCATGATGCGGATTACCTGTAAAACGTAAGGCATGAAGTCGAATGGTAAAGCCAATTTTAACCTCCTACAGCCCATCGGTGACGACGGCTCTCGCCGACTATATAGCATCTTTCCGCGCCGATCCATACGGCTTCGTGATGGCGGTTTATCCTTGGGGGGAGCCGCTGTTGCTGGACGGCACGCGCAACTCGCTGGCGAAGCGCACAGGGCCGGAAAAGTGGCAGACCGAGTTCCTACAGGCTCTTGGGGAGCACATACGGAACAATGACACTCTGCTGAGCATGGGCCTTGATCCCGAAGTGTGGATGAGCGCCGTAGGCTCGGGCCACGGCGTCGGCAAGTCCGCCCTGGTTGCGTGGTTGATACAGTTCTTCATGAGCACACGACCGAAACTCCGTGGCGCCGTCACAGCGCAAATCCAGACGCAGCTAGAGACCAAGACATGGCCGGAACTGCGGAAGTGGCATGAACTGCTAATCAATAAACATTGGTTCGAGTGGACAGCTACGTCTTACCGCTTTGCGCTCTGCGCGGACGATGAGAAAAAGAACTACTGTGTAGACGCCGCTACCGTATCAGAGCATAAGACGGAGGGCTTTCAAGGTCTGCATAACGAAGGCCGCACAGTCATTTGCATTTTTGACGAGGCATCCGGTATCCACTCAAAAGTATGGGAAGTGGCCGAAGGGGCGTTGACGGACGGCGAGGGCTTTTTCTTTGCATTCGGTAACATGACGCGACCGGATGGTAAATTTGTTGACTGTTGGGACGAATACGCGCATCTGTTCTATCTTCGCCGCGTGGACAGCCGAGAAGTAAGCCACACAAATAAAACATATTTGCAAGGGCTTATCGACAAGTACGGTATCGAGAGCGATCAAGTAAGAGTTCGTATTCTTGGACTGCCACCAACACAATCGTATGACGGCTTTTTCTCGTTTGATGCTTTGCAGGCTGCGGCGGAGCGGGACATGCAGCTTGATCCAAGTGCCCCCCTGGCAATGGCCGTTGACGTAGCGCGCTCTGAAAAGCGTGATCGCAGCGTCATAGCGTACCGTCAAGGCAGAGACGGTCGCAGCCGCCCGATGAAAGAATTTCAAGGGCTGAATAACGTGCAACTCGCGCGCGTGGTCATGGAAGAGGCGGACAAGTACCAGCCGGATGCCATTGTAATCGAAGGTGTAAGCGGGCAGGGCGTGATCGATATTCTGAAAGAGCGTGGATATAGAACAGTCGAAGTCTACACGGGTACGCCAGCCAATAACTACCTTATGTTCGCTAATAAGCGCGCCGAGCTTTGGCACGATTTCAGGGACTGGGTAGTGGCGCATGGATGCTTGCCGAACGATCCGACGCTTTTGAAAGAGCTTATAGAGATACAATACAAATACCAAGAACGAACCGGGAAGATATTGATGGAAAGTAAGCAGGATATGCAGGCGCGGGGCGTACACTCCCCGGACAAAGGCGATGCCTACATGCTGACGTTTGCTGTCAACCTAGCGCGCCGCGACAGCAACTTGACAAAGCACCTGAAAGAGCGCAGAACGGCCAAAGTCGAGTATGACGTGCTCGGATATTGAGAGGGTAACATGGGCGGTTTACTAGGCGGTCCTAAGCAGCAAGCGGCCCCGGCGCTGGCGGCGATGCCCGATCCGTTGCCGCCGGCCCCGGACAGATCGAGCGACCAAGTGGCGACGGCTGCCGAGCGGCAGCGCAGGGCCTTCGCCGGGGGCCGCAGCACTCGCGCCTTGACGATGCTCAGCAGCGGGGCGGGCTTCGGCACGGGGGGCGGCACGGGCGCGGGGGCGAGGCTCTTCGGCTCCGGGGGCGTGTAAATGTTTCCAGACATTGACGACATTCTGGCGCGATATAACGACGCCAAGCAAGAGCGCAGCAACTATGAAGCCGACTGGCGCATGTGCGCCGCGTACTGCATCCCGCGTCAGTACAGCCGTTGGCAATCCGATGCCGCCGCAAGTACGCCAGACAATTCCGCCCCTCGGCGCTTCGCGTTTGACAGCACAGGCGTGCGCGCACTCCCCAAATACATTGCGATCCTAGAGCGCATAGCGACGCCGCAAGCGCAGCGCTGGCACAAACTGCAAGCGTCAACGCCGGAACTGCGCAAGATCAAACGTGTTCGCGAGTTCTACGAGGCGTTGACCGAACAACTGTTCATCATGCGCGGCGATCCCTTGGCGCGGTTCATCGTGGCGTCAACGCAGACCTACGGCGCGCTCGGCGTGTACGGTACGGCGCCGCTGTACGTTGCGCAGCGCGAAAAGACGGCACTGTCCGGTAGCGGGTTTCTGTATAAGTCCTGTTTCCTGCGGGACGTATACATCGAACAGGACGACAACGGCGGTGTGACGACTGTATTCCGCGAGTTCACTCTTACCGCGCGTCAGTTCCGCCGTAAGTTCCCGCAGCTTGTCGGCAAAGAGCCCAAGTCTGTCAAGATGGAATGGGATACGCAGAAGCCGAGCGATACCAAAAAACATAAGTTCCTGCACGTCGTAACGCCGCGCATGGACTATGACCCGAAGAGCTACACGCTTACGCGCCGCCCGTTCCTCGGATGTTACATCGCGATAGACGACAAAGAGTACGTCGGCGACGAACAAGGCTTCCGCTCCAATCCATACAAAATCCCGCGCGTGAATACCGAGAGCGACATGCCGTATGGCTACAGCCCGGCTATGTTGGCGCTGCCGGCGCTCGGTTCGCTCAATCAAATGAAGAAAACTGTATTGAAGCAAGGCCACAAGGCTGTCGATCCCGTGTTGCTGGCGCATGACGACGGCGTGTTGAGCGGGCTTGACTTACGGCCGGGTGCGGTAAATCCTGGCGGCATTGACTCGCAAGGGCGTGTGCTAGTCAAAGCATTGGATAGCGGTAACTTCCGCGTCGCCGAGGCGCTGGTTGCCAGCGAGCGTGACGATGTAAACGACAGCTTCTTTGTCACGCTGTTCCAAATTCTTGCGCAGAACCCCGAGATGACAGCGACGGAAGTAGTTGAGCGTATATCCGAGAAAGCTTCATTGATTTCACCAACACAAGGCTTCCTGCAATCCGAGATGCTTGGTCCGATAGTGGATCGCGAGCTTGAAATGCTTGACGAGTTGGGCATAGCGCCGACACCGCCGCCGGAAGTCATTGAGGCGGGCGGCGGATACGAAGTGATGTACACTTCGCCGTGGGCCAAGGGCCAGTATGCCGAAGAAATCAGCGGTTTCATGCGTGCATTCGATTTCGCGGCTCGTGCTGCCGAAATCATGCAAGACGCTTCGCCGCTTGATCCGTTCAAGCTAGAGGTAGCTATCCCCGAGATGGCACAGCGGTTCGCGGCGCCTGAGCGCTGGATCGGCGATGACAACTACGCCAAGGGCAAAGCGGATGCGAGGGCAGAACAGCAAGCGGCAATGGCGGCAATGCAGAACGCGGCCGGTCTAGGCTCGGCAGCGAAAGCGGTAACAGAGGCTCAAAGTGGCGCTCAACCAAAGTGATGATTTCGACGATCTAGGCGAGTTTGATGAGGTTGATCCTTTCGATCCGCTGGTCCTAATACGCACCGGCGAGACAGCCCGTCAACTAGATGAAGATCACGACCATCGTGTGCAACAGCACTTGCGCGCCCGTATCGCGTCGTACAGGCGCGTATTCAGCACCGAAGCGTGCGATCAAGCGGATTTGGATACTGTACTACGCGATCTATTCAGGTTTTGTCGTTGCGGCCGGTCGGTTAACGACCCAAGGCTCGGCCTTAACGACAGAGTGGCAGCGATACTGAGTGGTCGGCAGGAAGTAGGATTTCGCATCCTAGATCACTTGAAACTGCCATTCGATGAGCTATACAGCAAGTATACCCAAGGGGAATGACGATGAACAAGCGCATGTTGAGTAGCACTGCCGCCGTATACGCGCCGGATGGCGGACCCGTGGCAGGTGGAGAGACGACCGTTGTTGCCGGCGATGCAGCGGCGCCGTGGGCTGGCGTTGCCGATGGCGAGACATGGAAGATCGGGGATAAGCCGTGGTATGACGTAGCCGTGACCGATCCCGGCGAGCGCGAGTTGATCCAAAAGAAAGGCTATCGCCATCCGGGCGAAGTGGTCAAGGCGTATAACAACGCCAACAAACTTGTGTCTGACGAGCGCGCCGTCATTCTGCCAGACGCCAACGCGACGCCGGAACAACTGTCAGAGTTCTACACTAAGACAGGCAGACCGCCGTCCCAAGACGACTATGACTTGAAAGTCGATCCTAGTGTCCAGATCGACGAAAATATGATGAAGTTCGGAAAGTCGCTATTCTTTGAATTGGGCCTTGATAACAAGCGAGCGCAAGCCGCCGTTGACCGCTGGAACGGTCAACTCGCCGAGATGGCGAAGGGTGCGGAAGAGAAGTGGCAGGCGGATAACGACAAGGCTGTAGCCGCTCTGCAAACGAACTACACCGGGGATTTCACGGCAGACGTGAAAGCGGGCACCGATGTAGTCAATGCGCTTGGCTTGGCTCCCGAAGCATTGGCGGCGATTGAACGCGCCATAGGCGGCGCTCCCATGGTCGAGTTGTTCATGAAGCTCGGGCAGAAGAGCAAAGAGCCGGGCGCGTTCCTTGGCGGCGGACCAGGGCCGGCGGACCCGAAGAACATGACTTCGGACCAAGCTTCGGCGCGGCTGACTGCGATGAGCGAAGATGCTGAAATCCAGAAAGCGTTGAACGACGCAACGCACAAGGATCATGCGCGCTACGTCAACGAACAGCTTGAACTATACAAGCGCGTCTAGGGCCTTGACAGACCGTGGCGTTTAGGGCTAGGCAGGATCGCGAGCCGCTTTTCTCGGCTGCCTATGCCACCAGGGCCGGCTAACCAAGCGCGGACACCCCTACTGACCTTGCCGAAGGCGGCGCTACCGTTGGTCAAATAAAGGGGTTGTCACCATGGCCGAAACTCTCGCGTCCTACTCAGTGCCCGAGCACCACGTCAAGATGTACACCGCCAATCTACAGGCTTCGATCCAGAAGCCCGGCGGCATTCTTCGCCCGCATGTATCGCAGGGCAGCTATCGCGGCGAGCGGGCGCAAGTCGTCAACTTCATCGGTCCTATCGAGTTCATCGAACGGACTACCGTTTACGTCGATACCAAGCTCTCGGAGATGGAGCACACGTCCCGTTGGATTTACGGCGCCGAATTCGACGCGGCGGTGTTGATCGACCGGCTCGATACGTTGAAGATGATCTATGATCCGACCAATCCGTACCTCATGCGGATGCGTGAGGGTGCGGATCGGAAGATCGACGAACTGATCATGTCGAAATTCTTCGCGACCGCCAAGACCGGCAAGGACGGCACGACCGATACGATCTTCAAGGCCGCCAACATCGTCGTTCACAACGATACCGGCATGATCGTCGCCAAGCTGCGGGCGCTGCGCAAGCTCATCAAAAAGCGGCATGTCGATCTGCGGATGGCCAAGCCCCTGATAGCCGTGACTGCCGAACAGATCGACGACTTGCTCGGCGAAGTCGCCGTCGGATCGTCTGACTACAATGCCGTGAAGCCGCTGGTAAACGGCGAAGTGTCCGGGTTTATGGGCTTCACGTTCATTCCGTATGAGGACAACGGAGACGTGGCCGGAGCCTCGATCCCGACGCACGTTGACGGCGCCGACACGATCCGTGAATGCCCGGCGTGGGTGCCGGACGGTATGCATTACGGACAGTGGGACGCGCTGACCGTGATTATCAGCAACCGCCCGGACAAGAACAACATCAAGCAAATCCATGCCACCTTCACTGGCGGCGCCACGCGGCTGGAAGAGGACAAGGTCTACAAGGTCGAGTGCGTGGAGCCTTACATCCCCGCGTAATAGTATCTGAGTACGACGCGGACTGAGGCTTAAGTAAACCAATACACGAGAGGGTACCGAAATGGCCGTCCTGAACACCGTCGCCGCACAGCTTGTAGAGGGGTACCGCCGGTACCCCATCGATGACCATGGCAAGCTGCGCGTGCAGTACTTCTCACTGCCGGAAATCACCGTGGCCGGCGACGCCAACTCGACGTTCGACCTTGCGCGCATGCCGCCGGGTCGGGTGCGTATCTATCCGTATCTGTCTGGCATCGTCAGCAGCGCATGGGGCGCCGCTCGCACGCTCGATATCGGACACGGCGCGTACAACCGTGCAGTCGGTGAGGACGATGAAATCGCCGACGTTGACGCCTTCGCGGACGGCTTGGATATTGCAGCCGCCGGCTTCGATTTCTTCAACGCGGCGGTGCTCAAATTCGACGTGTACGCGCGTCGCGAGTGGATGGTTACAGCCATCGTGCTCGGGGGCACCATGCCCATCGGCGCGACGCTGCAAGGCAATATCGTCTACGCCGTCGAGTAAGCCGGCAGCGAACGGAAGAGGGCAGGCCCATGGCTACCAAGCTGAGTGTCGCCAATCTCGGCCTTGGCAAGCTAGGGTCTGCCACCGTTGCGTCTCTGGCGCCCCCGAAGTCGTCGCTAGAGCGGTTCATCGCTACAGGCTATGACCACTGGCGACAGTCGGAGATAGCTAAGCACAATTGGCATTTCGCGCGCGAGACGAGAGTGCTCACGAAGCTCGCGGCGACAGTGACCGGCGAGCGCCCGTATCAGTATCCATTGCCCAATGATTACGTCGGTGTCATTCGCAAAGACGGTGATGAGTGGCGCATGCAGGGCACGGTATTCCTCAGCGGATACGAAGATGAATTCACAGTAACGCTTTTGGTCGATAAGACTGAAAACCAAATGCCGCCGCTGTTCGTCGAGGTTCTGGCGTGGCGCGTGGCGCTCGAATGCGTCGAGAAGGTCACGCAATCCAATACGAAGAAAGACGACGTGCAGAAAGGCTATGATCGCGCAGTCGCTATAGCCAAGCAGCGCAATGCTTTTGAGACAGTGGCGAACGATATCCAAGATGACGACATGACTTCTTCTTGGGTGTACGGCCGCTACTATCATGGCTAAAGTATCCCCGGCGCTGCGGGCGTTCAATACAGGCGAGCTATCGCCGCTTGTAGACGCTCGTGCCGATCTAGATAGGTACCCCGCTAGTGCGAGGCAATTGCGGAACATAATTGGTTCTGCGCAGGGGCCAGCCATACGCCGCTCAGGATCGAAGTACCTCGTACCGTATTACGATGAGACGAAAAAGACGAGGTTAGTCGAGTTCGTATACTCCAATGACGATTTCGGTGTACTGGAATTCGCACCCGGACGGTTGCGGCTTTTGGACTATGACGGGCTGATTACGCACCCTACGCAAGCGGTCACGGAAGTGTTGGCCGTGTCGCCGATGGAGCTTACTATCCCCGGCCTGGACGCGGAGATAGGGGACCAAATAAAGTTTTCAGGCTTTGATCCGACGTATACTGTCAACGGAAAGACGGCAACCGTAACGGCCAAGGCCGTTGACGACTACACATTCGATATTGATTACGATGACGTTGCGGGAGTGCTTGCCGCCGGCCCGATGGCGTATCGTGTATTTCATGTCGATAACGACTACACCGAAGCGGACCTAGCGCGGTTGCGGTACGTGCAGCAGGGAGACATTGTATACCTGTTTACCGGCGGGGCGGCAATGCAAAAGCTGTCTCGTCTAGGGGATTTCGATTGGACCCTCGGACCCGTTGATCTGGTTGACGGGCCGTTCATGGATGAGGACATTGAGAGCGGCGACAGTTGCAAACCAAACGTAAGCGGTAGTGCTGTGCCGCCGATGACTTCCAACACCCTGCCGTCCGGCACGGCGGCGAGCAATGACGCGGGTGCAAACTCGTGGCATGGTTTCAGCGAAGACTTAACGCAGTATTGGACAACAACTGCCGGAAGTCAAACCGGCTGGTTGGAGTATGCGCCGGCTGTGCCTTTCGCGCTAGCCGGATACACTATATACGCCGCGCGGGAAAACGCAGATACGTCGTATACTGCGCTCGATTACGCTCCCGGCACTTGGGAAATGCAAGGGTGGGACGGCGCCGCTTGGATTACGTTGGATAACCAGATAGGTTACGTTCTCTATGACAACTACCGGAGCGGTTATTTCAAGGTAAATGATGCGGTAGTGTATCAAAAGTATCGCATAAACATAACGCAGTGCAAGCGTAACGGGGCGATAAGGCCGCGCATTGCCCGGCTCGTCTTAGTCCCGCGCACACCCATAGACGTTACGCTCGAATTCAGCGGTATCGTTGGCGTAAACAAGGGCTTGGGCTTTGATGCTACAGAGATAGGACGGTTGATCCGACTACAGGGAAGCGATAACTCGTGGCGCTCCGCGAAGATAAAGAGTGTTACGGACACTGATACCGTAGTCGTGAACTTCCAAGAGGATGTATTGCCGGATGCCAAAGAGATACACCATTTTCGGCTCGGGTACTACAGCGACCGTACAGGCTGGCCTACGTGCGGTGCATTCAGTATCAACCGCCTTTGGCTAGGCGGCGGTGCGCCGAACCTCATATGCGCGTCGGTACAGAATTCGCCGGAGACTTTCTCGCCAACGGACTACCTCGGCGACTTGCTCGATACGAGCGGTCTGTCATTGGTCCTGGGGGCCAAGAAACAAGCTATCGTGCGCTGGATCGCAGAGGACACCAGAGGCGTGCTCGTGGGCACGAGCGCCGGGGAGTGGAGCTTGCTCGGCACGGATCGCGAGAAAGGCTTGACGGCGACAGGCTTCCGCGCCGTGCAAGCGACAAAGCGCGGATCGGCCGACGTTGAACCGGTGCAAGTAGACGACCAAGTGGTCTATATACACCGCGCGCGCCGCTCTGTCCGCGAGTTCGCATACTTGTTTGAGCGCGACGGCTATGCATCGCCATCTATGTCGCAGCTTGCAACGCATATCGGAGCAAAGCGGTTCGCTGAAATGGTGTATACGGCGGAGCCGCACGCGATCATATGGATACGGTGCGATGATGGCGAAGTAGCTGGCCTGACCTATGATCGCGAAGAGGGCACGATTGGCTGGCACCAACACGAATTCACTGGCGAAATCGAGACAATGACGGTAACACCGTCGCCGAGCGGTAAAGATGATATCCTTTGGTTCGGTATCAAGCGCACGATCAACGGTGTAGTACGGCGGTACATCGAGCGTGTCACTGAGTTTTGGGATGACGGCTTTACGCTTGATGATGCGTTTTATGTAAACAGCGGACTTCGGTACAGCGGTGCGCCTACGTCAATCATATACGGACTGTATCACTTGATCGGCGAGGACATTGAAGGGCTGGCGGACGGCAAAGCGTTCACGGCTACTGTCGCCGATGACGGATCAATCGAATTGCCGCAAGAGGCTTCTGAGGTAGTCGCTGGCCTTGGCACAACAGCACTGTTGGAGACGCTAAACCCGGATGCGGGTGCCCGCGATGGTACGGCGCATGGCAAGACCAAGCGGGCGAACGGTGTTGCTATCAACGTGTGGGACACTTTCGGGGGTCAAGTAGGCATTCGAGTTACGCAGAAAGAGGGCGCCCCAATCGAGTTCGATGCAATACCGTTCACGGAAGAGCCTTACGTGCATTTGACCACGGAGAGCTTGATTACGGGCGTGACAGACTTTATACCGTTGCCCGAAAACTACGGGCCGGAAGCGTCGATACTGCTACGCCAAACCGAGCCGTATCCGTTCAACATTCGTGCGGTTTATCCGCAGTTGCACACGCAAGACAGATGAGCGACGTGTACTTCACACGCTGCTATGCACCCCACATACGGTTGGTGCAGGCGCGCATAGAGCAGAAGGACGACCGAGTATTCATGCTACGTCCTGAGATATTAGAGGTATTGGCGTCTAACAGCTTCGCGATATCGGCGCACATCGCGGGGAGGTGTGTAGGCGCAGCTGGCGTGGTAAACCTCTGGCCGGGACGAGATGCCTGTTGGATGCTGCTGTCTGATATAAAAAGCCTGTCGCATCGCAACAAGCTGAGCATAATCCGTAAGATAAAAGCTGTGCTAGACGTGTGGCCGACGCCGCGAGTAGAGGCAAGCGTGCTGTGTGATTTCGAGGCGGGGCACCGCTTCGCTCGTGTGCTCGGCTTTGTCTGTGAGGCTGAATGCATGAAGGGCTATCATCTCGGCAAGGATGCGAGCCTGTATGCGAGGGTCAAGTAAATGTCCGGCGTAGAAATCGGGTTAGCTGCCGGTATCCTCAGCGCTGTATCCGGTGCCGCCGGCACGTTGATGCAGGCGCAAGCCGCCGCGTCGCAGGCAGAAGCGCAGCGCACGTCGGATTTATACAATGCGAGTGTCGCGGATCGCAATAAGGCGATCACGCTGCAAAACAAAAAGACCGTGCTGCTTAACAGCCAACTGGATGTTGAGGACCAGCGGCGCAAGAACAAGCGCCAACTCGCGTCCATTGCGGCAGCATTCGGTAATTCCGGCGTCGAGATGGTCGGTACGCCACTTGATGCTTTGGCGTTTTCCGCTGCCGAGATGGAAGTTGATGCTCAGCGGATCGACTATCAGGGGCAGTCGGACGCTCGTGAGCTAGAGCTACAGGCGCGCGGCCTTGGCGATCAAGCGGCGATGCATCGCGTATCGGCCGAGAGCGCACGCCAGCGGGGCCGCTCGGCGCTCAGAAGCGGCTATCTGTCTGCCGGCATGAGCTTGATCGGAGGCGGCGCGAGCGCCTACGCCGACTACTCCGCAGCGAGCGCCTACGCCGACTACTCCGCAGCGACAGGATAGACGATGCCACAGCTACCATTCACGAGCATAAGCGCATCGTCGGGCAATCCGCGCGGCGGGGGCATCCAGGCGGGCGCCAGTGCGGGCGCCTTCGATGTGTCGGACCCGAATGCCGGCCGGGGCGCCATGGCCCTTGCTGACGCCGCAGCGCGTGTCTCGCGGGCTGCCTATGCGCAGCATGCCGAAGAGCGCGCTCGCGAAGATGACGCCTTGCTCGCCAACAGCATAGCGCTGTTCGACCCGACGCCTGGGCTGTTGCAGGCGCGGGAAGCGTCGGCGGCGGACGGTAGCGACCTGTACGCCAATTCCGGCGAGTATCTGCGAAACGCCATTGACGAACACGCCAACAGCATTGACAACGACAGAGTACGCGCCGAGTTCCGCAACCGTATGCAGATGCGTATGCCGGATTGGTTGTCGAGTGCGGCACAAGTAGCGCAGACGCAGCGCGCAACATTCGCGTCGGACCAATCCAACGCAGCACTAAACTCCCTAGTCAACAGAGTACGCGCCGATCCGACTGCATACCGCGATGCATTGCAGAACGGCATGGACGTAATCGCCACACAACCGGGTTTGTCGAATTCGGATCGCGCGGCGATGCAGATCGCTTGGCGGCAAGACATATCGCGTCGGATGTTTGAAGGCCGCATTGAGCGCGCCAGCAGTGTAAGCGATCTTGACAGCATATACACAGACCTTACGACGGTGAACGAAAGCCAAGACTGGGCATCGCAAATGAGCCCGGCTGACTATGACCGCGTGTTGTCGTCTATAGACAGTATGCGCTCACAAGTAGATAGTACGACGCGCGTTGAAACGCGGGCGCTGCTGACTGATCTGGAAAGACGCAGCACAGACCTTACGCTAATCTCGCATGACGAATTGCAGCAAGCGCAACAGATGGCTATTGCGTCGGGCGATGCTGTACTAATGACGCGATACTCATCCCTGGCCCATCAACAAGACATTATCCGCACCGAGCGAGGATTGCCGCCCATAGAGATACGGGCGCGTGCGGAAGAAACAATGAACGCCGGGCAGGCGTACCCAAACATGCCGCCAGTGGTAAGCGGTGCGATTAACGAGGCAGCGGAAGCGACAGGCATTAGTGCTGCGTATCTCGGCGGATTGATTACGCGAGAGTACGGCGGTTTTCTGAACATCGCTCGCCAAGAGACAAATCCCGACTTCGCGCCTGTAGCTGTTCATCCCGGCGTAAACATTCAGCGTATATCGCCGGAAGTACAAGACGCTGCAACGCTTGCTGCCGAAGAGTTCGGCGCGGCGTTCCAACTTAGTTCCGGCTATAGGTCGGCAGAAGATCAAGCTCGAATACGGGAAGAGCACATTGCTGCCGGCGGCGATCCGCGTCAAGTAGCGGAGAACAGTTATCATACCGAAGCTACGGCGATGGACATATCGACCGTAGGTATGTCGGACGCAGATAAAGCCCGCATGGTCGAAGCTTTGTTGAACGCAGGCTTTACGGGCTTTGGTGTTTATGGCAACCACATACACGCGGATTTCCGCGACACTACGCCTAGCTTTGATGCCGGAAGAAATTGGGGCGGATGGACTACGCTGCCGCCAGAAGTTACAGCGGTTATGGTGGCGCATGGCTACGCGCCCGGCATCTCGTCAGACCAGATACAGCGAAGCGAACGCGCGGTTACGCTCGGCGGCAGCATTGACTACAATCAAGGCACACTGATTACCGATCCGGCGACTGGTCAACCTACGTCGTCGGCACGCGGCGTTGCTCAGTTCACTAATGAGACTTGGCTTGGCATGATGCGGGACGGCGTAACCGCTACGCGCTTCGGCATCGATGTTACGGGCATGTCGGAAGAACAAATGCTAGAGATGCGTGGCGATCCCCGCATCTCGATAATGTTTGCCGCTGCCCTGGCCGAACAGCGCCGCGACCAAGTAGAGGAAACAATCGGCCGGAGCATATCGGAAGCCGAACTGTATATGACGCATGCGCTCGGGGCCGCCGGGGCGATTACGCTATTCAATGCGGACCCGTCCGCGATTGCTGCCGAAGTGATGCCGAGCGCAGCAAGCGCTAATCGTCCAATTTTCTATGACGACGACGGCACGCCGCGAACTGTCCGCGAAGTCTACAACGAATATGCCGTAGGCTTTGGTGCCGATCAAACTGCAATTGAATACGACGATGCAGTAACGCGCACCGCGTTGGCCGATAGGGTTGAAACACAAGTGCAGACCGATCCGATGCAGCTAGCCCAAACGACAGGACGGTTCGATATTCCCGCCTTGTCGGAAGAGGGCGGTATTGCAGCGCGTGGTCAGGCTGCACTAGCGGTGGCGGAGTTCTACAGCATTCCGCTGTCGGATATGAAGCCGTTTACGGTGTCGGAGACGCAGTTCATTGACGCACAGTTGAAGAACGGCACGGCCGAAGATCGACTGTCTATCATGACAGAAATCCAGGCCATGGGACCGGACATGGCGCAAGCGGCGTATGCGCAGCTAGAACAGGATAACCCTGTGTTCGCGCATGCCGCTGGTCTGTCTTACAGCTACGGACTGACGAGCGTTGCGCGAGACATTATGCGTGGTCAGGAACGTATCGAGGAAAACCCGGCGATCCTTACGGCTATGGACAATCAAGCCTCGGATCGGCAACGGCTGTTCTTTGAAACCATGGACGGCGCCGGCATGGGTATTCGGCCGCTTGACCAACAAGCGATCATGGACGCGGCGCTGGCGCTGTACGTCGAGAGGACAGCGTCTCGCTCAACGGGAGGCGGCTTCGATCAAGAGGCTTACAAGGCGGCGGTCAATGAAGCGCTCGGCGGAACAGCAGATAATCCGGCGTTTGGCACGGTGAATGGGCGTACTGTATTATTGCCGCACGGCTTTGACGACGGCGATATCGAAACTATGCTTGACAACATGGTGCCGCGAGACTGGATTGACATGAGCCGCACAGGGTTGCCACCCACGTATGCGGATGGCAGCATGGTTGACGGGGATGTGCTTCGCGACCAAACGCAGTTGCAAGCTATCGGCGGTAATGAGTACACTGTGTTACTGCCGGACGGTCGCAACGTCATGTCTGGCGGCGGTGCTACCGGGCAGCCGGCAGAAGCGTTTGTGCTCATGTTTGATCCGAACAAAGCAGTCGAGATAATCAATCGCGAGCAAAACCCAAACGACGGATCGCTCTATTGGATACCGTCAGGGCCGGATGTAATGTCAGAGGATGCCGAAGAGGCAGCCGAGCGCGGACGGAACGCAGAGGTAACGGCCCTTGAAGAGTACATTGAAAGCCTGCGTCCGCGCCTGGATGATCCGCAGACAAGAGATGCTGCACAAGCAGCGATAGATCAGACACAGCGGCAAATAGACCGCTTGCTTGATGACGAATAAGCCATGTCGTATATAGCAAAAGCTAATCGAGAAGCCTACTCAGTAGACGAGAGTGCGTTTGCCACTGGCCCGCGCGTTGGTTTCCTCGGTGCATTCGAGTTGGCCTTTGACGAGCAAACGCGGGCTATGTCCGTATACGGCATTGAACACTACTTCATGGAAGTTGAAGCGGATCAGATACGACGTATTCGAGAGGCGGGAGGCGAGCCGCCGGATGATCTGGCGTACTTTAACCGTGGCGATCTTCCGCTCGGCCGTTTAGGCACTATGCCGGATTCGGCGTTATTCGGCCAAGCATATGTTGATGCAGCGCGGTTCTTTGTAGACGGCGGTACGCCAGAGCAAGCGGCGCGACTGGCGCGATATGATGAGCGCGTAAACGCATTGCGTGAAGAATTTCCCGATTTGGAACTGCGTACCACTTCCGAAATGTTCGGTCTTGTGAGAGAGCAAGCGCAACAAGCCGAACAGCGCAACCGCGATGCCAGTACATCAACACTAGGTGACATAGGCAGCTTCGTTGGCGCATTGGTCGGTACAGTTAATCCAAACACCGATCCGTTGAACTTCTGGACGCTGCCGATAGGGTGGGGGCGCACGGTAGGAGGCCGTATCGCAGTTGAAGCCGGCATAGGCGGCGTCAGCGAGACTATAAACCAGTTGACGGGAGTGCAGGAAGAACGGCGCTTGCTCGGGCTTGACTATGGCTTTGGGCAAGCGGCAATGCAGATCGGCACGGCAGCCGTAGCCGGCGGTGTGTTCCAAGGCTTCAATGAGGCGATCCGTGCCGGCGTGCGCGGCGCGCGTCGGCGTTGGTTCACAGATAGCCCCGGCGATCCCGCCCCAGGCGTCGAGATAGCGGCTCCCTTGGTCGCGCGGCCTACTACCACAGCGCCCGGACCCGACTTGGCCACTGGCGCCCCGCCTGTGCGGCCTGCCGGCGCCGTTCCTGTCGATCCTCTGACCTTGCTTCGCGAGCCGCGCACCTACGTTGACGTAGTTCGCGAAAGTATTGGCGGCATGAACCGCACGCGCGTAGGTTCTGCCCGTGTAGCGGAAGATTTCGAATACACGATGAATGAGCTTAATCGTTGGGATGGACCACGGCCATTCGAGTTGACGCCGCGAACCGATACAGCGATCAACACTGTAGCGCGTCAACCACGGCAAGCCGACATAACGTTTGCGGAAGGCCGATCCGTTGACGACGTTGCGCGCCAGATAGACCCTGAGACGTTTCGCCTGTACGACAAACTTGCTGAGCGTTTGGCTACACAGCGCCGCTGGCTAGAAGCGGGCCGGTTAAACGAACAGCGTTTGCGCCCGTCAGAGGAAGAGCTAGCGACGCAGGTAAACGGTTTGCGCGCCAAGGTAGCTGACTTAGAAGCACGTATGCCGACAGTTAGTAAACGAACGGCCGGAAAGTATCAAGAGCGCATAGCCGCAATGCAACGTCAGGCTGATGAACTACAAGCGGTGCAAGCGCGTGAAGATACGCCGCAAATGGCGAACATGCGCGCTGAGCTACAAAAGACTGACCAAAGCATGCGCGATCTAGCGCCAGTGGTATCGAGGGCTTATGCACGAGCGCGCCAGCAATGGCAGTTGGATCGTGGCACGCGTCAAGCTGTTGAAGAGATGATCCGCAAAGGTATGCGGACGCTGCCGCCCCTTGTCGAGACGCCACGCCTCGGCGGAACGATAGGCAGGCCATTGGCGCCAGAGGGCGGCAGCGAGACACCCGCCGCCGGCATTATCGATCAAGTGCCGCCGCTTGCCAGTAGGCCGGACATTGTTGCGGAGCGCGGGCCGGATGACGGCACAGCGGAAGTGCTTGCAAAGATATATGCGGATAATGAGCGCGTGCTTAAGGACAGCACGGAAGCTTGGCAAGCAAGTATAGGCCAGATCATAGCACGCGCTGAGCAAGGCGAGCCGGTTCGCATGGACGGCCACGAGATTACGCTAGACCTTGACGAACGTATCGCCCTGCCCATGGATAATGCGGACGGTTTCAGGGAGGTTTCGATCCGTGAAATGCTAGAGGAAGTGCAGCGCGACAAACAGATGATGGACGCAGTAAACTCATGCCCGTTGCCAACAGTTTCCTGACCTGCGTAGTAGATCAGCTTACCGCTAGAGGCTTCGGCCAAAAGCGGATCAAGGGCTTTACTGACAGGCTCAATGGTCTGGCGAAAGCGCATGAGCAATCCGGAATGCCGCCATGGATGGCGCAAACGCAAGCGGCTGCGCAGATGTATAAGGAGATAAACATTGCTGCCGTTGAGCGTGCAAAACGTTCGCTCGCAACACTTGACGTACATCTGCGCAATAAAGCGCGTATCCAGTTGGGCCACACTGTCGATACATCGGCGTGGGTATTCGACGGGAAGAAAGGCAGCAAGGGTGTAGCTATAGCCCGTGCGGCGATATCCTTGGAAGAAAGCGATAAACGTTTTCCAGGCTTGTCGTATTCATCGTACAGGAAAACAAATCTCGGCATGTTCATGGCTATATTCGATGACGCCTTGGCACGCATGGGTAAAGGCGCGTTCGGTCGCCAGAAAGGCAAAGCACATCTCGACAATATACCGCACGAGATATGGGGCCGTAAGACGGGCGATAAGAACG
>Ga0214472_10001768_pt1 | contig 23645 bp, 21 predicted proteins | sample RVTome_6_FD_207662 | JGI IMG/M metagenome (GOLD analysis project Ga0214472, IMG submission 207662) | Soil microbial communities from uranium-contaminated site in the Upper Colorado River Basin, Wyoming, United States - RVT140D175 | ecosystem: Environmental > Terrestrial > Soil > Contaminated >...
GGGCCAGCGATACCCACGAGCTCGCGTTCGAGGGCTGCCGGGTACCGGAGGAGAACCTCCTCGGGGAGCGGGGCCGGGGCCACGCGCAGTTCCTGGAGGTGCTGGACGACGGGCGGATCGCTCTCGCCGCGCTCGCCACGGGCCTGGCCCGGGGGTGCCTGGAGGAGAGCGTGAAGTATGCGACGGAGCGGGAGGCGTTCGGGCGTCCCATCGGCTCGTTCCAGGCGCTCCAGTTCAAGATGGCCGATATGCGGGTGGCGGTGGAGACGGCCCGACTCGCCTATCTCCGGGCCGCGTGGCTGAAGGACCACGGTCGCCCCTACAAGACCGAGGCGGCCATCGCGAAGCTGTACGCCAGCGAGATCGCCGTCACGTGCGCGCGGGAGGCCGTGCAGGTGCACGGGGGCTACGGATACATCGAGGAGTTCCCCGTGGCTCGGTTCTACCGGGACGCGAAGATCCTCGAGATCGGCGAGGGGACGAGCGAGATCCAGCGCCTGCTCATCGCCAGGGACCTGGGCCTTCCGGGCACGGAGTTGTAGGCCGCTCAAGGGCCGGGCCCGGTCCGCCGAGGAAGGTGTTTGAAATGGGCCCCCATCGAGGGCACCCTGTGGGGGCGTCGTTTGACGCTCCGCTCGCCGTCCGATAGGAAAGACCTCTTCATGGGAGCGAACCGGGGACGCTTCAGCTTCTCCCGGCGCCGTACCGTCGGCGTCGCTGTCGCACTGCTGCTGCTCATCGCGCTCGCTCCGGCTGCTGCCGGTGCCGGCCCCAAGGAGGAGCTGGACCAGGCCAGGGCCCGCCTGGCCGAGGTGGAGCGCCAGATCGAGGCCCAGCAGGCAGTGCTGGACCGCATCTCCGCGGAGTCCGCTGTGCTCGCCCAGGAGATGGCCGAACACCAGGCGGAGTACGACGCCACCACCGCCGAGTTGCTCCAGACCCGCCGCCGGCTCGCCGGGGCGGAGGAGCGATTCGAGGCCGTGGAGACCCAGCTCAACGAGCGGGTCCGTGAGACGTTCATGCAGGGCCCGGCGAGCCCGGTCGAGTTCCTGCTCGGGGCGACGTCGCTCTCGGACCTGTCCGCCCGGCTCGAGTACGTCGACGCCATCACCCAGACCGACGCCGATCTGGCCAACAGGGTCCAGAACCTGAAGAACGAGCTCGCGGCGGAGGCCCGGGCACAGCAGCGGCTCCAGGCCAGGCAGGCGGAGGCGCTCCGGCGACTCCAGGGAGAGCAGGCCCAGCTCGAGGCGCAGTTCGAGAAGCAGAGGGAGATCTACGACGACATCCAGGCCAAGAAGGCCGAGGCCCAGAAGCTGGTCGAGAGGCTCGGGCGAGAGTACCGCGACTGGCTGGCGGCCCTGTCCGGTGTGAGCAACGGGGTGTTCAAGTTCTGTCCGGTGGACCAGCCGCGGGCCGTGTACGACGGGTTCGGCGCCCCGCGATACGCCGGCGGTTACCACCCGCACGCGGGCAACGACATCGTGGCCCCGCTCGGAACGCCGATCCGGTCGCCGTTCGCCGGGACCGCCCGATCGTCGTGGAACGCGCTCGGCGGCAGCGCCGTGTACGTGTACGGCTCGCTCGGGTACGTGTACAACGCGCACCTGTCCGCCTACTCGGAGAACTCGAACGGGTCGGTGGAGGCCGGTGAGGTCATCGGCTACGTCGGCAACACCGGGGACGCGCAGGGCGGTGTGTACCACGACCACTTCGAGTGGCACCCCAACGTCATCCCCTCGGACTGGCCGGACAGCGCTTACGGATACGACGTGATCGGCAGCGCCGTGAACCCGTACCCGCTCCTCCAGCAGGTCTGCTGACCTCACGCTGGTGGGCCGGCGGCCCCCTCCACGCGCGCGCTAGGCTTCGGCTGTCATGCCTGGGAGGGGTCGATGAGGGCTGAGGAAGTGAAGAGTGTCGGCGTCGTCGGGTGCGGGGTCATGGGCTCCGGCATCGTGGAGGTGTGCGCCCGGGCCGGCCTGGACGTCGTGTACCTCGAGGCGACGAAGGAGCTGGTGGAGGCGGGCAGGGGTCGGATCGAGGCCTCGACGCTCCGAGCCGTCGAGCGCGGCAAGCTCTCCGGGCAGCAACGTGACGCCGAGCTCGCTCGCGTCTCGGGGACCACGAGCATGGGAGACCTCGCCGACCGGGACCTGGTGATCGAGGCGGCCACCGAGCACTACGAGACCAAGCGTGAGGTCTTCCGGCAGCTCGACGAGGTCACGAAGCCGGAGGCCATCCTCGCAAGCAACACCTCCTCCATCCCCATCGTGGACCTCGGCGCCGCCACGACGCGGCCGGGCAGGGTCGTCGGGATGCACTTCTTCAACCCGGTGCCGGTGATGGGGCTGATCGAGATCGTCAGGGCCATCACCACATCCGACGAGACCGTGGAGTTCGCCCGGACCTTCGGCGCGGTCCTTGGCAAGGCCGTCGTGCTCTCGCGGGACCGGGCCGGGTTCATCGTGAACATGCTCCTGATCCCGTACCTGAACGGGGCGGTGCGGATGCTCGAGGAGGGCTTCGCCACCCGTGAGGACATCGACGCCGCCGTCCATCTCGGCCTGGGGCATCCCCTGGGCCCCCTTAAGCTCCTCGACCTGATCGGCCTCGACACCGCGCTGTACGTGGCCGATGTGCTGTTCGAGGAGTTCAAGGAGCCGCTCTTCGCGCCGCCGCCGCTCCTCAAGCGGATGGTCACGGCGGGCCATCTCGGCCGCAAGAGCGGCAAAGGCTTCTACGACTACGACTCCTGACGCGAGACTTTCACTTCGCCCCCATGACGTGCTCGTAGACCTGGAAGGTGAGGCGGGCCGTCTCGTCCCACGAGAACCGTTCGGCCTGGCGCCTGCCCCGCATCGATAGGCGCTCGGCCACAGGTGGTCGACGTGGATGGCCACGCCGGTCAGCGCGATGCCTCCGCGCACTCCGCGCCCTCCGATCCAACGGTCGCGCCATGCTCCGTGCCGGCATCGAGGTCCAGCCGGTCGCCGGCCGAGAGCTCAACGTCGCCGCCCCCCGTGTGGAACGTGATCGAACCCGCCAGGCAGAACAGCACCTTGTGGTAGTCGTGGGAATGCCGCCCGTACGTGTCGCCCGGGCCGTTCCCCCAGAACCGGGGGGGCGAACAGCCCTCGTCCCGAAACACCTCCAGCGCATCCGTGCGCCCCCGAACGGCGAGCGGTGTCTTGGTCGCCCCCACGGCCGCCCCCGTCTCGCCTCTACGGCCGTCCCGGCTCCCGCCCGACCGGTCCTACCGCGCGTCGCCTCGGCCGCCCAGCGCGGGGATGCCCGGGCGGACGAACCCCGCTCGTGTGGGCGCGAGCCAGGCGACGGCCATGTGCCGGCGGGCTTGGAGGACCCCGTACCCCGTTGCGTCCAACCGGCCCGCCATCACCCACGGGTCCGGCTGGGGGCTCTCCTGGAGCAGATACCGCTCCAACGCTAGCAGGATGGCCCGCTCTTCCTCGCGGGAGAGGCCGTCGGGCAGCTCGAACCGTGTCTCCTCGTTCACAACGGGATGTTCCCGTGCTTACGGGCCGGGACGGCCTCGCGTTTGGTGGCCAGCATCCGAAGCGCCTTGATGAGCCGGGCCCGCGTCTCGGCCGGCTCGATTACGTCGTCGACGAACCCCCGCTCGGCCGCCACATAGGGGTTGGCGAACTTCCGTTGGTACTCGGCGATGAGCTCGGCCCGGCGGGCCCCCGGGTCCTCCGCCTTCTCGATCTCCTTCCGGTTCACGATGTTCACGGCGGCGTCCGGGCCCATCACCGCGATCTCGGCGGTGGGCCATGCGAAGGACACGTCGGCTCGCAGGTGTTTGGAGTTCATCACCAGGTACGCGCCCCCGTACGCCTTTCGCGTGATGACCGTCATGCGCGGCACCGAGGACTCGGCGAACGCGAAGAGCAGCTTGGCGCCGTGGCGGATGATGCCGCCGTACTCCTGAGCCGTCCCCGGCAGGAACCCCGGGACGTCGACGAACGTGAGGATGGGGACGTTGAAGGCGTCGCAGAACCGCACGAACCGGGAGGCTTTCTCGGACGACTCGATGTCGAGGGTTCCGGCCAGCACCTTCGGCTGGTTGGCCACCACGCCGACGGTCCGGCCGTCCAGCCGGGCGAACCCGATGACGATGTTCATGGCCCAGAACGGGAAGACCTCGAAGAACTCGCCGTCGTCCACCACGCGGCGAACGACCTCGTGCATGTCGTAGGGCTCGCGGGCGGAATCGGGGATCAGGTGGGTGAGGCCCTCGTCGCGCCGCTCCGGGTCGTCGACGGCGGCATAGGAGGGCGGATCCTCCAGGTTGTTCGACGGCAGGAACGACAGGAGGTGGCGCACCGTCGCCAGGCACTCCTCCTCGTCCTGCGAGATGAACGACGCCACGCCGGAGCGCGACGCGTGGGTCATGGCCCCCCCCAGCTCCTCGAAGGAGACCTCCTCGCCGGTGACGGCCTTGATGACGTCGGGCCCGGTGATGAACATGTGCGAGGTCTCCCGGACCATGAACGTGAAGTCGGTGACGGCCGGGGAGTACACCGCCCCGCCCGCGCAGGGGCCCAGGATCACGCTGATCTGAGGGATGACGCCCGAGGCCCGGACGTTCCGGTCGAAGATGTAGCCGTAGCCGGCCAGGGAGGCGGCCCCCTCCTGGATCCGAGCGCCGCCCGAGTCGTTGATCGAGACGAACGGCGCGCCGGTGGACACGGCGAGGTCCAGGACCTTGCAGATCTTCTCGGCGTGCACCTCGCCGAGCGAGCCGCCGAACACCGAGAAGTCCTGGGACGCCACGAACAGCTTCCGGCCGTCGATGGTCCCGTAGCCGGTCACCACGCCGTCGCCCGCCGGGCGGTTCCGCTCCATCCCGAAGTCGTGCGACCGGTGGACGGCGAACGGATCGGTCTCCTGGAAGGAGCCCCTGTCCATCAGGAGCTCGAGGCGCTCTCGGGCCGAGAGCTTGCCCCGCTCGTGCTGTTTGCGGACGGCGTCCTTGCGGTTGGGGTCGAGCATCGCGGCCTTGCGCTTGCGGAGCTCCTCGATCCGCTGCTCGACCGTGACGGGGGGGACCCGGGGCGCCTCCTCCTCGGTCTTGGCCATGGTTCCCCGGAGTGTATCGTCAGCCGCACGCGGCGATCCCGGGACTCCTGGCAGGGGACCGTCGCGCCGCGAGGAGGGAGCACCGTGCCTGCATGGCTGGCGGACTCGCTCACGCTCACGCGCGCACTTCTGGCACCTGTCCTGGCGGTCGTGCTCGCCCGGGGCCGTCTCGAGTCGGCGGCCGTACTCCTGTCCATCGCGTGGCTCAGCGACTTCGCGGACGGCCGGGTGGCCCGGGCCGGCCGGGGCCGGACCCTTCTGGGGGGCTTCGACCTCTCTGCGGACACGCTGGTGGGGGCGGGCGTGCTGGTGGGGCTGGCGGCCGATGGGTACATCCCCGCGCCGGTCGCGGCGGCCGTGCTCCTCGTCCTGGGCGGTGGGTTCCTGGTACTTCGGAACGAGGCCCTGTCGATGGCCCTCCAGGCCGTGGGCTACGGGGGGTTCCTGTGGCGGCTGTGGACGGAGGGGAGCGCGTTCGTGTGGTCCCCGGTGCTCACCGCCGCCGCCATCGCGGTACTGGATCGGCGGCGGTTCACCGGGATCGTCCTGCCCATGTTCTTCGGTGGCGTGCGGTCGGCGCTCGCGCTCCGCCGGGGCTCGGGGTTCCGGCTCCCCAGCGACGAACCGTAGGCCTCACGAGGTCGCCCGACGTGCCCGCCGAGGTTTTGGCATGTCAGTGGGTACTCCTACCATCCGCAGCGTGAACGCCACCGTGGAGCTCTCGCCTTCGCAGCGCCGGACCTTCGACAGGCTGATCGGGCCGGGGGAACGCCCGGTCTTCTCCGCAGACGTCGTGTCCCGGCTGCGGGATCGGATCGAGGAAGCGGTCCGAGCGGTCGAGCTCGCCGATCCACTGTGGCTCGGCAAGTCCAGCCTGAACGACCTGGCCCGGTGCCCGGGGCTGTTCGACGCGGTTCGGGCGGGGGAGCGTGGACCCTTCTCGTTCACGCCGCGATTCGCGGCCGGGAAGCTGGCGCACAAGGCCGTCGAGCTCGAGGTCGCCGGGCGCGAGGACCGCGATCCCCACGGCCTGGTCGAGGAGGCGGCGGATCGACTCGTCGAGGACGAGGGCTTCCGGGGGTTCTGGGATGGCCTCGACGGCCTCCGGCAGGACGAGACGCTCATGGACGCCGCCAAGACCCTCGAGCTGTTCCGGTCGACGATGCCGCCGCTTCGGAGGATGCGGCGGGAGCTCGCACCTTCCACCGAGTGGCACGTCCGGGTGGAGCTGCTCGGCGGTGCGGTCGTGCTCAGCGGGACCATGGACCTCGTGCTCGGTTCGGCTTCGCCGGTCGAGCCGGGCCGGGCCACGCGCCTCGCCATCGACCTCAAGACCGGCCGGGCCTGGCCCGAGCACGCCGAGGACATGCGGTTCTACGCCCTCCTGCTCGCGCTCCGGTTCGGGGTGCCGCCCTACCGGGTCGCAACCCTGTACCTGGATTCGGGCGAGTGGCAGGCCGAGGACGTGGACGAGCGGATCCTCGATCGCGCTGCCGAGCGAGTGATCGGAGCCGTCCGCGCCGTGGCGGCCACGGAGGCCGGACGAACGCTCGAATTGACCCCCGGGCAGTACTGCCGGTGGTGTCCCCGGGCGGCGGTGTGCCCGGCGAGCGCCTTCCCCCCGGACGTGGGCGCGACCGGGCCCGAGGAGGTGTCGAGCATCGGCTGAGGACACCGGCTGGAAGCCCCCCGTCCGCCGGGCGCGCCAGGTTTGTCGCCCCCCGGGCCCCTCGCCTATCGTCGGGAGTCCGCGACCCGCGCGGGCGATGGGGTGGAGGGCGTGGCCAAGGATCAGTACGAGATCGGCGAGCTCCCCCCGATCGGGGAGGTCCCGGCTCGGATGCACGCGCAGCTCGTTCGGCCCGAACGGTTCGGCGAGCCGGAGCACTCGATCCAAGACGAGGTGATCGAGGTTCCGGACGTCGGGCCCGGCGAGGCGCTGGTGATGGTCATGGCGGCCGGCGTGAACTTCAACAACGTTTGGGCGGCGCGTGGCGTCCCCATCGACGTCACCAAGACCCAGGCTCGGTGGGGGGAGCCCACCGACTTCCATATCGTGGGGTCCGACGCGGCCGGCATCGTCTTCGCGGTCGGCCCGGCCGTGACGAACGTGAAGGTCGGCGACCGCGTGGTCGTGCATGCCGGCCAGTGGGACCCCCAGGATCCGGCAGTGGTGGCCGGCAAGGACCCGGGCCTCGCGGCCAGCTTCCGGGTGTGGGGGTACGACTCGTGTTGGGGTTCGTTCTCGCAGTTCACCAAGGTCCAGGCCCACCAGTGCCTGCCGAAGGCCGAGCACCTCACGTGGGAGGAGGCGGCCGCGCCCACGCTCACGGGTGCCACGGCCTACCGGATGCTCCACGGCTGGCCGCCGCACACGGTGCAGGAGGACGACGTGGTGCTGGTGTGGGGCGGATCCGGCGGCTTGGGGTCCATGGCCATCCAGCTCGTGGCGCTGGCGGGCGGGAAGGCCGTCGCCGTCGTTTCCTCCGAGGAGAGAGGCGAGTTCTGCAAGAAGCTCGGGGCGGTGGGCTTCGTGAACCGCAAGGACTTCGCGCACTGGGGCGTGCCGCCGAAGTGGGACTCGCCGGACTGGAAGACCTGGTTCGAGGGCGTGAAGGCCTTCGGCAAGGCCGTGTGGGACGCGCTGGGGGAGCGGCGGAGCCCCCGCATCGTCTTCGAGCACCCGGGCGAGGACACCATCCCCACCTCGATCTTCCTGTGCGACCGGGGCGGCATGGTGGTGATCTGCGCCGGCACCAGCGGCTTCGACACGCTCGTGGACGTGCGGTACCTCTGGTACATGCAGAAGCGGTACCAGGGCTCGCACCTGTTCAACGACGAGCAGGCCGCGGCATTCAACGACCTCGTGCGTGAAGGGAAGATCCAGACCACGCTCGGACACACCTACCGGTACGAGGAGAGCGGCCACGTCCACCAGCTGATGGGCGACGGGAAGCTCCCCGAGGGGAACGTCGCCGTCTTGATCAACGCCCCGACGACCGGGCTGAAGGACCTCCCCTAGCCGGGTTCCTGGACCAGCTCGATCAGCACGCCGTACATGCCCTTCGGATGGACGAAGGCGGTCGTCGTCCCTCGAGATCCGAGGCGCGGGGCCTCGTCGATCAGGGCCACCCCCTCCGCCTTCAGCTTCTCCAGGGTGGCGGCGACGTCGTCCACCCGATAGCCCACGTGGTGCAGACCCGGCCCGCGCTTGGCCAGGAACCGGCCGACCGGCGTGTCCGGACCGAGCGCCCCTACGAGCTGGATGTACGAGGCGCCCACCGGGAACAGCACCTCCTCGACCCCTTGGGACTCGACCACCTCTCGGTGCGCCGGCTCCACGCCGAGGGTCCGGCGGTAGTGGTCGACCGCGCCGTCGAGATCGTCGACCGCGATGCCCACGTGGTCGATGTCGGTCAGCACCGCCCCTCACCGCTTCTTCTGGAGCGGCGGCTGGAGGCGCTGGATCAGTTCCATGGCAGTCGTCACGTTGTACGCGCGAAGCGAGAGCGCCCGGGTGACGGCGGCGACGGCCTGGGCGCGGAGGTCCTCCGTCGGCTTCGCGCCCGTCCGTTGCTGCGCCTTGAGGGCGTAGAACTCCACCAGCTCAAGGAACTGCTTGAGGGACGGGGTCAGGCCTCCGCGCTCGTAGGCGTAGATGGTCTGCCTGGCTGCGGGGCAGGCCGGGGCGTCCGCCGCGTCCTGGACGGCGCGGAAGCCGGCCGCACGGCGGAGCCCCCGGAGGAGCGCCCCCACGGTCCGGGCGTCCTCTTGGGCGACGGGCGCCTGCTTCTTCCTGGCCACGCACGCTCCTGGATCCGAAAGCCAGAGCACGATAGTCGTTCGGCTGGAGGACTGGCACCCGCCTCTCCCCTAGGCCCTTCGGATGCCCTCTAGGGCGAACGGCGGATGCGCGCTGTAGGCCCCCACGATAGGATGCTGAGGCGGCCGTGAGCCGGCCGGAGAGGGGGAGCCGTGAAGAAGGAACCGTCGGCCGCAGCGGTGCTCCAGGGCTCCGAGCTCCTTCGCGCGGGGAAGGCCGACGTCTTCCGGGTCCGGGAGCGCACCCGCCGCAAGCGGATCCGGCGGGCGATCGTGATCCTCGGCGGGATCGACGCCTATCTCTGGTACCGCTATTTCACGAACAACCCCATCGACCTGCCGAGCCTGGGCCCCAACGGGTTCCTGTTCCTTCCCGTCTTCCTCATCTTCGTGGCCATCTTCCTGATGATGGCCATGCCGTTGTTCAGCGGCCGGTCGCCGCACGTCATCGTCCGTCCCGAGGAGATCGAGGTCGGCCTGACCGAGATCCGGGGGCTCGACACGCAGGTGGACGAGGTGGTTCGGACCCTCGACGTGTTCTTAGGGTACGCGACGTTCCGCGACGAGCTGGGCGGGAACCCTCGTCGGGGCATCCTGTTCGAGGGTCCGCCCGGCACGGGCAAGACGTACCTGGCCAAGGCCATGGCCAAGCAGGCCGGCGTGCCGTTCCTGTTCATCTCCGCCCCGGCGTTCCAGTCGATGTGGTTCGGCATGACCGGGTCCCGGATCCGGTCCTTCTTCAAGATCCTTCGCAAGCTGGCTCGCAAGGAGGGTGGCGCGATCGGGTTCATCGAGGAGATCGACGCCATTGGGTCCGACCGCGGGTCGCTTTCGGCTTCGCCGGACGCCACGGGCCTCGGCCGGAGCGCGAACCGGATGATCGGGCCCGGCGGGTCGGGCATGGTGAACGAGCTCTTGATCCAGATGCAGTCGTTCGACCAGCCCCCGCTCCGCCAGCGGATGAAGGGCGCCGTGATCGAGTGGATCAACGGATACCTCATGCCGCAGCACCGGCTGTCGACCGGGAAGCCCAGGTACAACAACATCCTGCTGATCGCCGCCACCAACCGGGCCGACAACCTGGATCCCGCGCTGGTCCGCCCGGGGCGGTTCGACCGGCGCCTGTACTTCGACCTGCCAACGAAGCAGGGCCGCCGCGACCTGATCGACTTCTTCCTCGACCGGAAGGCGCATCACCCGCAGCTCGAGGAGGAGTCGGTCCGGGAGCGCATGGCCCACGACACGTTCGGCTACACGCCGGTGATGATCGAGCACCTCTTCGACGAGTCGCTGCTCGTCGCCCTCCGCGGTGGCCGGCGCGAGATGAACGTGGACGACGTGTACGACGCCAAGCTGACCGAGGAGATCGGCATCAAGCAGGCGGTGACCTACACGGATGGCGAACGGCGGGCCGTGGCCACCCACGAGGCCGGCCACGCCGGAGTGGCGTATTTCCTGGGCACCGGCCGGCGCCTCGAGGTGCTGTCGATCATCAAGCGCCGTCAGTCGCTCGGGCTGCTCGCGCATGGAGACGAGGAGGAGCGGTTCACCCGAACCAGGTCGGAGATCGAGTCGCACATTGCCATCGCGCTCGGCGGGCTTGTCTCGGAGGAGCTGTTCCTGGGCGAGTCGGGCACCGGCCCGGCCTCGGACCTGGCCGGCGCCACCGCTCTGGCCGCGCAGATGGTCGGCTCGTTCGGGATGGCCGGGTCGTTGATCTCCTTCGACGCCATCGCCGAAGGTCCCATCGGGAGCAAGAACCTGGTGGGGAAGGTCATCGCCGACCGGGACGGGAAGGAGCGGGTGGAGGACATCCTGGCCACGCAGAAGCAGCGGGTGGGTGCGCTGCTCGCGGAGAACCGGGACGTGGTGGAGGCCCTCCGCGACGCGCTGATCGAGGGAGACGAGCTCGTCGGCGACGAGATCCTCGTGGTCATCGAGAAGTCCCTCGCCAACAGGCCCTAGCCGCGGGTCTACGTCGCGAGGTCGCGGACGGCCGGCAGGACCTCGCTCGCCACGCGTTCGCCCTGCTCGTCCCGGTCGCCGGAGAGCCAGAAGTTCAGGCAGGTGAACCCGTCGGCCACCAAGCCCGCCAACCGTTCGGCCACCTCACCGGGCTCCCCGGCCACCAGGCGGTCGGGGTCGGACCCGGGGTCGCCGCCGACGCGAACCGCCACGTTGTAGGCATAGGTGAGAGCGTCGGGATCGCGTCCGGCACCCTCGGCCGCCTCGCGGACGGCCTTCAGCTTCTCCCTGGCCACGGCGGGCGGCGCGTAGGGCATCGACGGCAGCCACCCGTCGGCCATCCGTGCGACGAGGTCGAGCCCTCTCGGCCCGTAGGTGCCGAGCCAGATGGGGATGGGGCGGGACGGCTTCGGCTCGACCTCAGCGCCGCGCGTCCGGTAGTGGCGGCCTTCGAAGGTGAACCCCGGGCCGAACCACACGCCCCGGATGATCACGATGGCCTCCTCGAGGGCCTCGAGCTTCTGGCCGGGTGAGCGGACCGGAAGGCCGAACGCCTCGAACTCCGCGTCGTTCCCGCCGCCCCCGAGCCCCAGGACCAGCCGCCCGCCGGAGAGCCGGTCCAGGCTCTCCGCCATCTTCGCGATCACGACGGGGTTCCGGTACGGGAGCCCGAGAACGTTGGTTCCGACCGAGATGCGGGATGTCGAAGCCGCCATCCAGGAGAGGAGTGTCCACGTCTCGTACGACGGGCGGTCGCCGTGGAGGTGGTCCCACACGGTGACCAGGTCGAACCCGAGCTCTTCGGCGTGGCGGGCCTCACCCACCGGATCCGACCGATCCGACGCGGAGGGGATGACCGTGACGCCGAACCGGACGTCCATCCCCCGAGTCTAGGTCCGATCCCACGAACGCCATCAGTTCGGACCAGTGCCACGTGGGTCGTAGACTGGCCTGGTGACCCCCTCCGTCATCGTCGCCGGGGCCCGAACGCCGATCGGGAAGTTCCACGGGGCGCTGGCGGAGCTGTCCGCCGTGGACCTGGGGGCCGTGGCGATCCGGGAGGCGCTGGCCCGCTCCGGCGTAGCCCCGGAGCGCGTGGACTACGTGATCATGGGCCATGTGATCCAGGCCGGGACGGGCCAGATCACGGCCCGCCAGGCCGCCATCGCCGCCGGGATCCCGAAGGATGTCCCGGCAATCACCATCAACAAGGTGTGCCTGTCCGGACTCTCCGCCATCGCCCTGGCCGACCAGCTGATCAGGGCCGGCGAGGTCGAGGTGGTGGTGGCCGGCGGGATGGAGTCGATGACCCTGGCCCCGTACCTGCTGCCGAAGGCGCGGGGGGGCTCGCGCCTCGGCCACGCCGAGATGGTCGATTCCATGATCCACGACGGCCTGTGGTCCACGTTCACGAAGATGACGATGGGGGAGTCCTCGGACGAGGTGAACGCCGAGCTCCGCATCGGCCGGGAGGAGCAGGACGTCTGGGCCGCCCGCAGCCACGAGCGCGCGCACGCCGCGTGGGAGGACGGCCGGATGGCGGAGGAGGTCGTGCCGGTCCAGGCCCCGCAGGCGAAAGGCGAGCCGGTCGAGGTCGGAGAAGACGAAGGGATCCGCCCCGACACGACCGCCAAGGACCTGGCCGCGCTGAAGGCGGCCTTCAAGGAGGACGGCACCATCACCGCCGGCAACGCCTCGCAGATCTCGGACGGAGCCGCCGCCGTGGTTGTGACCAGCAGGGCGAAGGCGGATGAGCTCGGCCTCACGCCACTCGCCGAGATCGTGGCCCACGGGATGTCGGCCGAGCGGTTCGCCTACCTGCACACCGTGCCCGCCATCGCCCTCCAGAACGCGCTGAAGAAGGCGGGGTTCGACGTCCACGACCTCGGCCTGATCGAGGTGAACGAGGCCTTCGCGGCGGTGGCCCTGAACGTGACGAAGGTCCTTGGTGTGTCCGACGACATCGTGAACGTGAACGGCGGCGCCGTGGCCCTGGGACACCCCATCGGCATGAGCGGCGCCCGCATCGTGCTGACCCTGGCCCACGAGATGCGCCGGCGCGGTGTGGACCTCGGGGGGGCCACGGTCTGCGGCGGCGGCGGACAGGGCGACGCGCTGGTCATCCGGAGCGCCGGGTAGTCCGGCCGATGGGCGAGGCCCGTTTCGAGCTGCCGGAGGAGCTGGAGGAGTTCCGCGCTCTCGTCCGGAAGATCGCCGAGGAGAAGATCGCCCCCCGGGCCGCGGAGATCGATGAGACCGACGAGTGGCCGGAGGACCTGCACAGGGTCCTGGTCGACGCGGAACTGATGGCCGTGGGCTACCCGGAGGAGCTCGGAGGGTCGGGCGGCGGGCTCCTCGCGTTCGGGGTGTTGATGGAGGAGCTCTCCCGCGTCTCGGCGGGGGTCGCCCTCACCCCGGGCGTGAGCAAGCTCGGCGTGATCCCGCTGACGATGGCCGGCGACCGGGAGAAGGAACGGGCCATGACCGAGGGGATCTGTCGGGGCGAGATCTTGATGTCCTACGCGCTCACCGAACCGGGAGCCGGCTCGGACCCGGCCGCCATGACCACGCGCTACGTCCGCGACGGCGACACGTTCGTCCTCACCGGGACGAAGCGGTTCATCAGCGGGGCGGGCGTGTCGCACGTCTACGTCGTGTTCGCGACGACCGACCCCTCGCTGCGGGCCAAGGGCGTGTCCGCGTTCCTGGTGATGAAGGACGACCCGGGCGTCTCCTTCGGCAGGAAGGAGGAGAAGATGGGGATCCGGGGCTCGCCGACGCGCGAGGTCATCCTGGAGGACTGCCGGATCCCCGCCGACCGGCTGATCGGCGAGGAGGGCGAGGGCTTCACGTACGCCATGAAGACCCTGGACTACTCGCGGCCTGCCATCGGGGCGCAGGCGCTCGGGATCGCGCAGGGGGCGTTCGACTTCGCCTCGAGGTACGCGACGGAGCGGGTCCAGTTCGGGCAGCGCATCGCGGACTTCGAGGCCATCCAGTTCATGCTGGCCGACATGGCCATGAAGATCGAGGCCTCCCGGCTGATGGTGTACCGGGCGATGGCCCTTTGCGACGCGGGCGATTCAAGGATCACGTACTTCTCCGCGGCGGCGAAGTGCTTCGCCTCCGACGTCGCGATGGACGTCACCACCGACGCCGTCCAGATCCTCGGCGGGTACGGCTACATGCGGGAGTACCCGGTCGAGCGGATGATGCGCGACGCGAAGATCACACAGATCTACGAGGGCACGAACCAGATCCAGCGCGTGGTCATCGCGCGCCAGATCCTGAACGCGCTCGGGGCGTAGGTCACGATCCGAACTCGGTAGGTGTGGGGCCGCGCGCCCGCTCGGAAGCGGGCGCGCGGCCCCGGTACTCGGGGGCCGGTGTGAGGCCTGCGGCGCGGGGGGTCCGCCGCCGGCTACCTCCCACGCGACCCCCGGGCCCAAGCAGCCCGGCCAGCCGTCCCGCCGGCCCTAGATGGTGACGGCGCCGTCCGCGGCCGCGTCGTAGGGAGCCAGGGCGGCGAAGCCCGGTCCCCCCGCCGCGAGCCCATCGGTCGCATCGAGGACCTCGGGGAGGAACACGCGGAAGGAGGTCCCGCCGCCCTCGCGCTCCTCGACCCAGGCCCTGCCCCCATGGACCTCGGCCAGCCTCGACAGCACGGTCAGTCCGGTCGGCGCCCGGCCCCGTCTCGCCCCGGCCCGTTCATCCGAGGAGGCCAGGAGGGTCTTCCGCAGCCCTTCGGGTACGTCGGGCCCGGTGTCGTCCACGGCGATGACGGCCCCCTCGGGATCGCTCGAGACCGTGACCCACACCGGATTGCCCGACGACGTCCGCCTGCCCGCGTTGGCCAGCAACGTCTCGATCATCTGCTCGGTCATCGACGGGTCGACCGCCACCACGACCTTCTCGGCCTCGACGTTCACGTTGCGGTTGGCGAGATCCGGGGAATCCTCGACCACCCGCCGCACCAGCGCCTGGAGGTCGGTCCTTCGACGGTTCGGCTTCAGGGATCCGTCGGCCAGACGATCGAGCTCGAGGAGCACGCTGATCATCCGGTCGAGCTTGCGGGCGTTCGTCGCGAGCTGGCGCACCATCTCCGGGCCGTCGCGGGAGTCGGGATCGTGGTGCTTGAGCGCGAGGGTGATCCCGAGGATCGACGTGAGTGGCCGGCGAACCTCGGTGGCCACGGCGTCCTGGAGCGCGCTTCGCTCCTTGTCGGCCACGACCGCCACGGGCTGCCCGCCCTTGGCCTCCGCCAACCTGGCCTTGATCTCCTGCAACTGCTCGTCCAGGGTCCGGGCTCGCTCGCTCTCGGCGTGCAGACGCTCCTCGGCCCGTCGCGCTCGCTCCTCGACCCCGGCGTATTCCCCCCGAGCCTGCTGGAGGTGCTCGAGGAGCTCCGCGCTCTTGGCTGCGGTCTGGGCCGCCTGCTCCTCCACCGCCTGCATGCGCACGTCGGCCTGCTTGGCGTGTGCCTCCGCGACCAGCAAACGCGCGGCGGCCTGGTTCGCGTGGTCTTCCGCGGCCTGGAGGCGCTCGGCGACCTCCGTCGCCTGCTCCTCCGCGGCCTGGGCGCGAAGCCCCGCCTGCCCGGCCTGCTGCTCCGCGGCCCGAGCGCGAAGCTCGGCCTCTCGCACCTCGTCCGCCGCCGCGCGGGCGCGGAGCTCGGCCCGCTCGAGCTGGTCCTCCTCCGCCAGGAGGCGCTCCGATGCCTCCTTCAGCTGCTCGGCGGCCTCGGCGACGGCCATGCCCACGGCGACGATGCGCCGGGCCACCTCGTCCCCGTCGAGCGGGCCGGCCTCGACCTCCATCCTGTCGCTCATCCTCACCTCACCTGTTCGGTCGTTGGGAACTGACTTGCGCGGGCGCGTCCGGCGCGGACCGCCCCACCGCCGCGTCGAGCTCCTTGATCCGGGCCTCGGCGGCCTGGAGCCTGGCCTCCAACTCGCGAAGCTTCTGCCCGGTGGCGTCCTCGGCCTGGACCCGGCCCTCCAGGACCTTGACCTGGTCGACGGTCCGCTCGAACCGCGACTGGAGCCCGTTGATGTTCTGCTCGGTGGCGACCGCTCGCTCCTCGGCTGCCTGCCGGGCCTCCTCGATCTGCCGGAACCCGGGATGCATGTACGTCGGCGAGGAGTCGTCGGCTGGTGTCGGTTCCCGTCGGGAACGCCTGGACCGGAAGGGCCCGCGGCGGCCCTCGTCCGGCTGGGTCTGGCCGTTCGACGACGGGGCCGTCCGCTTGCTGCTCTCGTCTGGCTGTGGCTGGCCGTCCGACGCGGCAGTCCTCTTGCGGCGGAGGCTCGGGACGGGCAGGTGCGTGGGGAGCAGGGTCAAGAGGAAGAGGAGGAGGGTGACGCCCAGCGCGACGGTGAGGACGGTCCTCAGCAATGTCCAGGTGCCGCCGGCCGCCGCGGTCGTCTCCGCCGGCTGGCGCATCTCGGCCATGGCGACCGCTCCCCGGGTCGAAGGCCACATGGGGATGAACGTCTGGAGCGTTTCCGCCCGGATCCGGCTCTCGGGGAAACCTTCGGCCACCCGGTCGAGGAGGCCGCGGAGGTCGGTGGCGCGGGTGCCCACCAGGCTCTCGTCGGCGGCGAACAGCACGCGGGCCTGCGGGGACCAAATGATGACGGCATCGACCGGGCCGCGGGAGGTGATGGCTTCGCGGATGTCGCCGGCCAGACGGTCGTGGCGGGCGCCGGTGACCGGCCCCGCCAGATCCTTCTTGGTGACCATGGATACAAGCTGTTCCCCCGCGAGCATGGCCTCGTCCTCGGCGGCCTCGGTCGCGCTGCTCCGCTCGCTCCCGGCGAGGAACACGCACCCGCCGATACCGAGGGCGAGCAGCAACGACAAGGTCGCCCAAAGCGACCGTCGCTCACGCTTGGCAACGGTTCCCAACACGACGCCTCCGGAGGCTCGTTGGTAGCACGCTGAGTATCGGCACAGAGGTGGGTCGGATGCATCCGCCCTATGACGGATTAGTCCGAACTGGCCAGTCCGTCGGTCCACCCGGCTTGGCGGGTCACCGGGTTACGCCTTTCGACCCGCCCGGCTATGGATGGCCGTTCTCCCGTGTCGAGCCCGGCCCCTGGGCCGTGTCGGAGGAGGTGGGTAAGCTTCGGCCCATGCTTGCCCTCCGAGCGGATCCCTGGACGCCGGAGTACGGCCTTGGGTTCCAGGCCCGGGTGGACGAGACGCCCGCGAGAGCGGACCCGTTCGTCGAGACGGAGGACTGGGCCCGCCCCGTCGTCCCTGCGCCGGCGGAGCCGGGCACCCTGTGGTTCGTGGACGGCGTCCGCCGCGTGGAGCTCCGGTTGATCGCCGACGACGAGGGCGGACGGCGGGCTCCGGGGCTGTTCGGGTCGTTCGCCGTGGGGGCGGTGCGGTGCGACGGGAGGGCGGCGTTCGCCGAGCACGCCGTGGGCCGCTCGGTGGTGGTGGGCGGGGGCCTCCGAGCCGACCGGGTGGAGGTGGAGGTCGGCGGTGACCGCCTGGCCTACGAGCCGGCCACCGAGCCCGGGACCGATCCCGACGTTCCGCTGTTCGGTCTCCAGAAGTCCATGCAGGCCGCTGAGGCGGCGCTCGCCGCGCGCATCGCCGAAGGCGGGGAGGGCCTGGTGCTCGCCGATGGGCGCCTGGGGTTCCTCGATGCCACCCGCAGCCCGGTGGTCGGCGTGGTGAAGCGGTTCGTCCGGGCCTACCTGGATCCGGAGCAGGACGCGTTGCTGCCACGGCTTTCCCCGGGGGAGCGAACACCGCTGTTCGGGCTGGTGTACGAGGGGCAGCCGCTCGAGCGCTACGCTTGGTACACGCGGCTCGTGACCCGCCGGCCGGCCTGGCACGACCACGCCGGGCTCGTTCGGTGCGAGGTCCGCGCCGGCGTCGGCCTGGACGGGGCGATGAAGCTCTCCGATCGTGTGAGCGCCGTGCTTCCCGGGTTCGCCGGGCGGCCGGCCGACCCCCGGTTCCCCCAGAACCTGGCGCCGGTCTCTGCCCTCGAGGGGTGGCTCCAGCACCGCATGGGACACCGGGGACTGATCCGAAGGGCGCTCACGGCGTGGTTGACCGAGCGGGCGGCGTGAGGGCCGGGGGAGGCGGGCGGTGAACGAGCACGACGTAAGCGAGCGGGTGGGGATGGTGCTCGGCACCGAGGACGCCACCCCCCTCACGTTCTGGGTCGGGGTAGCCCCCGAGTCCTACCTCCAACTCGACGACGCGGTCGTCGTGGACACCGAGGTGCCCGGCCGGGGTCCGCTCCGGATCGCCGGCATCGTGCAGGACGTCCGGGCCCGGCACGAGGGCGCGCAGTTCGACACCGACGTGTTCCTGGTGGACCGGGGCGTCCTCCCGGTCGACACCGCCGTGGCCGCACAGGTGGTCGCCACGCGGTTCGAGCCCGAGGTCTACGTGCCGCCGATGCCGGGGCTGCCGGCGTACCGGGCCCGGGGCAAGGACCGGGACGAGGCCCTGTACTTCGACCAGATGGAGCGGCGGGTCCCGGCGGGCCTCACCCGCGACGGCGAGCCGGTGTTCCTCGACCTCGACTTCCTCGACGGCTCGCGCGGCGCGCACGTGAACATCTCGGGCATCTCCGGCGTCGCCACCAAGACGACGTACGCGCTGTTCCTGCTGTACGCGCTATTCCACTCGGACGTGCTCGGCCGCTACGCGGCGAACACGAAGGCGATCGTGTTCAACGTGAAGGGTGAGGACCTGATGTGGCTGGACACGCCGAACGCGAAGCTCCGCGACGCCGACCGCGAGGACTACGGGCGCCTGGGGCTACCGGCCGGCGCGTTCGAGTCCGTGGGGCTGTGGGCTCCGGTCCGGCCCGACGGGGGCGGGCAGGCCGTCCCGCACGTCGAGGGGCGCTCCAAGGGCATCACCGCCTACTACTGGACGGTTCGCGAGTTCGTCCGAGAGAGGTTCCTTCGGTTCATGTTCGCCGAGGCCGAGGACGAGCGGTCGCAGATCGCCGACCTGGTGGCGCGGGTGGAGTCGTACCTGGACCGCGAGTGCGGGGACGACCCGGAGAACGACGCCACGGTGCTGTTCGGCGGCTACCCGGTCGAGGACTTCGCATCGCTCTGCGAGACCATCCGGGAGCAGGTGGAGGACGACCATTCGCCGTGGCGAGGACGCCTGTCGGATGCGACCGTCGCGGCCTTCGTCCGGCGCCTGGATGCGGCCCGGTTCCGCATGGGGCACCTGATCTGGGGCCGGCAGGCGGAGCACCCCGAGCGCCACCGGATCGACTGGGAGGCCAACCAGGTGACGGTGGTGGACATCCACAACCTCCACGACCGCGCGAAGCGCTTCGTCACCGGCGTCGTGATCAAGCGGCTGTTCGAGCACAAGGAGCGGATGGGCCGGCGAGAGCCGCTGGCGTTCATCGTGCTCGACGAGCTGAACCGGTACGCCCCGCGGGAGGGATGGAGCCCCATCAAGGAGGTGCTGCTCGATGTGGCCGAGCGGGGGCGTTCGCTCGGGATGATCCTGGTGGGTGCGGAGCAGACCGCAAGCGAGGTCGAGCGGCGGATCATCGCGAACAGCGCGTTCCGGGTGGTGGGCCGGCTGGACACGGCCGAGGCGCAGCGGAGCGAGTACGGGTTCCTGCCGGCGGTGACGCGCTCCCGGGCCTCCATCCTCAAGCCCGGCTCGATGATCCTCCAGCAGCCCCACATCCCGGTGCCGCTCCAGATCCGCTTCCCCTTCCCCTCGTGGGCCACCCGGGCCGATGAGGCCGCGTCCTCCGGCGGGGATCCCTTCCAGGCGTTCGAGGGGGACTGAGCGGGGGTGCGGTTCCTGCACACCGCAGACTGGCACGTCGGCAAGGCCATCCGGGGACGGTCGCGGTACGAGGAGTTCGCGGCCGCGCTCGACCAGGTCGTGGGCATCGCGGGGGAGGAGGGGGTCGACGCGGTGCTGCTCGCCGGCGACGTGTACGAGCACCGTGCGGCGGCGCCGGAGGCCGACTCGATCGTGTTCGACGCGCTGCTCCGGCTGCACGACGCCGGCATCCGGGTGGTGGCGATCCCGGGCAACCACGACTCCGCGCTGCGGCTGGAGGCCCTCGGCAAGCTGCTCCGGCCGATCGGCGCGGACGTCGCGCCCCGGGTGCTGCCGCCGGACGAGGGCGGGATCGTGGAGATCCCCTCCCGCGACGGCTCCGAGGTGGCGGGGGTGGCCTGCGTGCCGTTCGTCCCGGAGCGCCGGTTCGGGGACGCCGCGGCCCTGTTCCAGGCCTCGGAGAGCTGGTACCTGTCGTACGCCGAGGGGGTCGGCGAGCTGCTCGCCGCCATGGCCCGCGGCTTCCGACCGGACCGGGTGAACGTCGTGCTGGCCCACCTGTTCACCGACGGCGCGCTGCTCGGAGGCGGCGAGCGTGAGATCACCATCGGGATGTCGTACGCGGTCTCGCCATCCAGGCTGCCCGGCGACGCCGCGTACGTTGCGCTGGGCCACGTTCACAAGCCGCAGTCGGTCAAGGGGTCGCCCTCTCCGGCCCGTTACGCCGGCTCGCTGATCCAGCTCGACTTCGGTGAGATCGACCAGAAGAAGTCCGTCGCGGTCGTCGAGGCCTCGCCGGGCAAGCCGGCCCGGGTCCGGGAGGTGCCGCTCACGGCGGGCCGCCCCCTCCTCGACGTCCGGGGCACGTTCGACGAGATCGTGTCCGCGGCCGAAGATCGGGGCGAGGCATACCTGCGGGTGTTCGTGAAGACCGACGGGCCCGTTCCCGGCATCGCCGACCGTGTGCGCGAGACCCTGCCGAACGCCCTCGACGTGCACCTCGACTACGAACGACAGGAGCCGGAGCCGGACGTGGAGCCGGTCTCGTCGCTTCGCCCGCGCGATCAGTTCGTGGCCTACCACCGGGCGCACCATGGAGCGGAGCCCCCACCCAGGGTCCTCGAAGCCTTCGACGAGGTCCTGCTACTCGAGACCGAGGGGGCCTGATGCGCCCGGTCCGCCTGGAGCTGAAGGGCTTCACGGCCTTCCGCGACGTGCAGACCATCGACTTCGACGCCCTGGACCTGTTCGCCATCGCCGGCCCGACCGGGTCGGGGAAGTCCTCGATCCTCGACGCCATCACGTACGCGCTCTACGGGTACGTCGAGCGGGTCGGGAAGCAGGTGGGGCAGCTGGTCAGCCAGGGCCAGCCCCGCATGGCGGTGACCTTCGAGTTCGCCGCGGGGGATGAGCGGTACCGCGTGACTCGAACAACACCGTCCAAGGGCACCACCAAGATCATGCTCGAGCGGTGGGAGGGCGCCGACTGGCGGCAGGCCGGCGAGGGAGCGGATCACGTGCGCGAGGCCGACGCGATGATCCGGGAGGCGGTGGGGCTCGACTATGACACGTTCACCCGCTCGGTCCTGCTGCCGCAGGGCAGGTTCGCCGAGTTCCTGGTGGGGGACGCCAAGGACCGGCGCGCCATCCTCACGGAGCTCCTCGGGCTGGAGCTCTTCACCAGGCTGCGCGAGCGCGCCGGCGACCTGGCGCGCGCGTCCGCCGCCTCGGCTCAGGCCAACGAGCGGTTGCTGGAGACCGAGTACGCGGGGGTCACCGAGGAAGCGGTGGCGGAGGCCGAGGCCGCCGCGGTGGCGGCGGCCTCGGCCGAGCGGGCCCTGTCGGAGGCCGAGGCGAACGCGCGGGAGATCGCCTCGCGGTGGGCTGCCGCCGAGGGAGAGCTCCGGGAGATCAGGCGTTGCGCGGCCGACGCGCGGGCGGCGGCCCGCGCGGCCCGCGGGTCGGCCCTGGCGCTCCAGGACCTCGGCGTGCAGCTGTTGGAGGCGGAGACGGCGGCTCGGGACATGACGAAGGCGTCTGCCCGTGGCGCGAAGGCCGCCCAGCGCGCCGCGAGCGCCCGGGCCAAGGCGGAAGGGCAGTGGGGCCGGGCGCCGGAGCTGGCCGCCCTCCGGACCAAGGCCGAGGGACTCGCGGAGCGGGAGGAGGCGCTCGGGGAGGCCGAGGCGGAGCACGAGACCGCGGCAGCCCGGCGCCCGTCACTGGAGGAGGCCATCCGCACCGCGGAGGCGGAGCTGGCGAAGCGGGCGGCCGCGGCCCACAAGGCCGCGGCCGCCCTGGAAGCCGCCCGGGAGGCCGTAGACCGGGCGACCCACGCGGATCTCGTGGCCGCCGTCCGGGCCGGCACGCACCCGGGCGAGGCCTGCCCGGTGTGCGGCGCTCCCGTCAAGACCCTCCCCAAGACCTCGAAGGGCGCCGGGCTGGACCGGGCCAGGGCGGCCGCGGCGAAGGCGCAGGACGCTGCGGAGTCGGCCGAGCGGATGACACGCGAGGCCGAGCGAGGGCGGGACGCCGCACTCTCGGCTGCCCGGCAGGCGGCGAACGAGATCGAACGGCTGGAGAGAGAGGTTGCCAAGCGGCGGAAGGAGCTCACCGCGACCGGGAGGGACGTGGCGAAGGCCTTCGGCGGGACGTTGCCCCCCGACCCGGTCGCCACGCTCGACGAGCGGATCGAGCGGCTCGAGGTGCTGGAGGACGAGGAGTCGGAGGCCCGAGAGACCGCCCAGGAGGCTGAGCGGGCGGCGAACCTGGCCGAGCGGGCTCGCGACGCGCTGCTCGGCTCGGTCGCTGAGCATCGAGCTCGCCTGGACGCGGTCCCCGCGTCGGGGATTGTGGAGCGAGCCCGAGCGATCGCGGGCGCAGCGTTCACGGCCCCCAGCTTCCCCCCGTTGGCGGGGGTGAAGAAGGACGCGGGGGCGGTCCTCGAGCTGGCGGTGGGACTCGCCGACGGCCTGGAGGAGCTCGCGGAAGGTCTGGACGCGCAAGCCGCCGAGCGGGAGGAGGGGGAGCGGCCCTTCCTGTCGGAGGCCGACGCGGTCGTCGAAGGCCTCGTGGAGTCGCCGGGCACGCTCGCGGGGCTGCTCGACGCGGTGGCCGAGGCGTGCCGGACGGCCGCGGCCGTGCGCGCCACCACGCAGAAGGAGGCCTCCGGGATGCGCGAGCGGCTGGACAACGCGGCCAAGCTGCTCGATGAGGTTGCGGTGGAACGAGGCCGGGCGGCCACGTTCGACGCCCTTTCCAGGGAGCTTCGGGCCGACCGGATCGTCGCCTTCCTTCAGATAGAAGCCCTCCAGATCCTGGCGGCGGGGGGATCGCGGCACCTGTCCACGTTGTCGGGCGGGCGGTACGGGCTGGCGTTCGACGAGGATGAGTTCTTCGTCATCGACACATGGAACGGCGACGAGCGGCGGAGGGCCCGGACGCTGTCCGGCGGCGAGACCTTCCTGGCATCGCTCGGCCTCGCGCTGGCGTTGTCCGAGCAGGTGCGCTCTCTTTCCGTCGCCGACCGGGCCCGGCTGGACAGCCTGTTCCTGGACGAGGGGTTCGGCACCCTCGATCCCGAGTCGCTCGAGGTCGTCGTGGAGGCCATCGAGCAGCTCGGTGGTGACGGGCGGATCGTGGGCGTCATCACCCATGTGCAGGAGCTGGCCATCCGGCTTCCGGCGCGGATCGAGGTCGAGAAGTCGCCCCGGGGGAGCCGGCTGCAAGTCCTGAGGTAGTTGGTCAGGCCGGGGTCACGACCTTGTCGATCACGTCCCACGACTCGCCGTCCCACCGGATCGTCGTGGTGCGGAACCGGCTGGGGCAGCAGTGGGAGTCGCCGGGCTCGTAGACGGCCTCCCGGATCCGAAGCGCGCCGTCCGCGACCTGGATCTCGGTGTCGCACGTCGTTCGACGGAAGATCTCGGTGGCGAAGCCCGCCCCGCTCTCGACCACCC
>Ga0214472_10001769_pt1 | contig 23636 bp, 21 predicted proteins | sample RVTome_6_FD_207662 | JGI IMG/M metagenome (GOLD analysis project Ga0214472, IMG submission 207662) | Soil microbial communities from uranium-contaminated site in the Upper Colorado River Basin, Wyoming, United States - RVT140D175 | ecosystem: Environmental > Terrestrial > Soil > Contaminated >...
TTCCAGATTTACTCAAACATTCAGCGAGGGCGCATTCCGAAGGAATTGCGGTTGTGGACGGAGAAAAAAGGATTACTTATCGAACCCTTTTTTCTATGGTACAAGATCTAACTTCGTTCCTTGTATCAAAGGGAGTTGGTCATGGTGACAGAGTTGCAATTTTACTGCCTAACTCGCTTGAGTTTATAACTAGTTTTTTTAGTGTGCTTGAGATTGGCGCTATTTCAGTTCCCTTAAATACCGCCTATAAGGAAACAGAATTAAAATATTATATCTCCAATTCCTCCCCGCGAATTATACTTACTGAAGAAGCATTAAGACCTATGGCCGAAAAATCTGCTGATCAGACCGGCGCATCCTTAGTAGTCATAAGAGGAGCTATCACAGACTATTCATATTCTAGTAATGGAGTTTCAAGGGAAATCCAATATAACCTAATACCCGATGATGAGGCAATTTATCTTTATTCAACCGGTTCTACCGGTAAACCAAAGTGTGTGGTAAGGACTCATGTGAATCTTATTGCTCTTGCTGAAAATCATACTCAGACCGTTGGTTGGACAGAGGATGATAAGATACTATTTGTCGTTCCACTATCGCATACGTACGCATTAGGAAATTTTATTAGTGGTATAAGGGTGGGCGGTACCCTTTATGTTTTGAGCTCATTCAACAGGAATAGGGTGATAGATTTGATCGAAGGTGAAGCAATAACTGTGTTCCCGGCAGTCCCGTTTATGCTTGATGTATTAGCCAAAACCTATCTTCCAGAGCCTAGACATTTTTCGTCTCTCAAATTGGTTATTTCCTCGGGTTCTCCACTATCAAAAGAGGTTTTCTATCGATTCCATGAAAAATTTGGAATTTATCCAAGGCAACTATATGGTTCGACCGAGACTGGTGTAATAGCCATAAATCTATCTCAAGATGTTGAAGGTAATTTTGATTCAGTCGGGCAACCGGTAAAAAATGTAGAAGTTAAAATTCTTCGGGAAGACGGTTCGGTAGCTGGAGCGGGCGAGGAGGGGGAAATAGCCGTTAAGAGTACGTCAATGACGAGGGGTTATAGGAACCTTCCCCAGGATACAATGAGCGTGTTTAAGAATGGGTATTATCATACCGGTGATTTGGGAACTACGGATAAAGAGGGGTATATCAGAATTGTCGGAAGAAAAAAGATGTTCATAAGTATCAGTGGAAATAAGGTAAATCCAAGGGAGGTTGAACATCAAATTTCAGGACATTCGAAGGTGAAGGAAGTGGTGGTTTTCGGTGTGAGCGATAGTGAGGGTAATGAAGTGGTAAAGGCAGTAATAGTCCCAAGGACCGATTTAACCGCTAAAGAGATTTATGAATTTTGTCAGGGCAAAATCGCTGATTTTAAGATTCCCCGCAAGATTGAATTCAGAGAAAGTATACCCAAGGGGCCTACGGGTAAAGTAATTATTGGTCTGTTAAAGTAGATCTATTCCAAGCGGGCCTGTTTGATGGTAGCTTTTAGGTTTCGATACAATGAAAGACAATATAAATAGTAGAATTAGGAAAGTATTGATTGAAAAAATGTTATCTGAAGTTGATCCTGAAGAAATTAAGGATGACACACCCCTAATAGAGTTGGGTGTTGGCGTTGATTCGGTAGCCACTTTGGAATTGCTTGTGGCATTGGAATCCGAGTTTGAAATAAGCATTGACGAGGAAGATATTGATCAAAACCTTCTTGAAAACATATATAGCATAGCGGAGTACATCGGTAAGCGGTTATAGATTTCATGGTAATTGGGAAAATCTTTTTCTATGCTGGTCACTTAAATATTTAACCCCTTTTCTCTGAGATACTTATCGATCGATTTTTTAAATTCTTTCCTAACACTCTCAGTCGCCTTTCTGATTGGTTCTAGTACAACTTTCTCATAAACGTCTGTGGCTGTAGCTTCCAGCTTTGTGTCACCTGTAGTGCGGGCTAGTCTTAACACTGCTATAGAATTATAAAAAATCGCTTTGGATAGTGCTTTCCTGGCATCGTTAAACTTCAGTTTTTCCAGCTCCTGTTCAGCCTCCAGAAGGGCATAAAACCCGACTCCGCAGAATAGGGTAAGAATTTTTTTTGCTTCCTCCTGGGACATGCCCTCTATTACATAGATAAGTGGGGCCTGTACGATGGCCTCTAGTTCCTTATCCTTGCTTCCGATTATTTGAGCAAGTTGTCCAATTCTTTCATCATCAGCCTGGCGGATAAGGTCATGAAGAGCTGTTTGAACGTACACAAGGGCAAAGCTTTCTCTTATCTCTTCCAGAGAGACGCCTTCCGATTTAAGGGCTTTTATATGTACTAATTTATCTAACGTATTATCGGGATAGTAATATGTGGTTTTTTTGCCGTTGTTTATTCTTGAAATCCGTCTTTTAGGTTTTGGAATAAGTCCAAGCTTCACGCAAGCCCTTATCGTTTTAGCTGGGTTCGGGCCCAAATCGATCTTTTTCTTTTTTGCTTTTTTTATCAATTTTTCGAGGGTCAAATCGGTCATCCAATCATATTACGACTTTTGTTGAGTGGTTGTCAATTGGTTTCTTTTAATCCTGATCGGCCGGATTCTGGGGTTGTCCTGTTTGAATCATAATGGTGTTAAAGATATATTTTGGGATAAATATTATGTTTTTTTGTCAGATTTGATATATTAATATATATGGCAAACAGCACATTGATACTGTATGAACCCGTTGAAAATTTTGGCGATAAAAGCGACTACTGGTTTTCATACATAGATTTTTACGAAAAGTATTGGGGCGGACCGACGTCACCTTTCGGGGTTTGGTTTGGAAATGAGTACGATAGCTTCAGAAAGGCAATTTCCTCAAATCTTGACGTGTTGGAGGAGGAGATAGAAGATTGTTTTTTCATGAAGGATAAAAATGGGAGATATTATATTGCTCCTTTAGGATCGAAGGGTCAGTCTCATATCTTCTTTTCTGAAAATATTATCCCACTTCACTGGTTTGCTATTTTTCGCGACGAGGAGCGAAAGATACTTTATACACATTGGGGATTCAATGCGATAAGTTACGATACTAAACTTGACTCAGGTCTCAGGAGACTGAAAGAGGGAGAAAAAGTTATAGACTCTGTCATAGACAAGAATGAGTCAGATTCTCATGTATTAAATAAATTGGCCGGTATTAGGGCCGGCATGAGGAAGCTTTATTCACTCCTATCCGGGTTTGATCCTTCCGGATCTGTGGTTCTTAATTATGGAGAAATATGTTCTTTTATTCATCCGTATACAATACCTAACGAAAATTCGGCGAAGGATATGTGGGATTTATTAACACTTTTGAGTAGTGGGAAAATTGCGGATGCCGATTCTCGGCTTAATATATTAACTCAAAAATGGGATGATATAAGGCGTAAAGCTTCTGGTGATCCGGGAGGAACCACCATCCAGTAAAATATTGATCTAATGATTCCACGTTGAATTTGAACGTGATACCCAAGATTGTGTCATCTTGATTGCAGACGGGGGTTAGTCCAGTGTTGCTAAGAGGTTAAAAGCAAGAGAGTTTCCTGTTCTGTTCCCCGCGTTGATCCTCATGATATGTTCATGAACGTTGAGCCTAACATATAGTGATTCAGTCATAAAATTAAATAGTTAATTCAGGTTCTTTGGACATAAAATTGAAACCTTACGAATTTTTGAAGGTTTAAAGGAGTTAGAAAGGTTTTAAATTTTCTTGCATCCAATACCTCAATAATGCATCATAAGTCATTAGAGAGTAGATGATTATGGACGAGACAAAAAATGACTATATAACCGTTGATTACAGCACGGCGGATACTGAGACCGTCGCTGGGTTGCTTACTGGTGTGGATTCCGAACATGAGATTGAGGAGATTTCTTATCAGGGAACCAATCAAGTTTCGGAAAGCGAAAACACAGGTAGTAAGAAAGCGATTCAAGATCAGGATCTAAGATTAATAAATTCATATTTTAAGGAAGTTGGTTCAGAACCGCTCCTCACTCCGGGCGAGGAGGTTGAAATCGCCTCAAAAATAAAAAGATGCGAATCAAGGTCAGAAAAGATTCTTAAGGTATTCGAGGGGATTATCGGCAGAAGACTCGGTAATAATGGAGATAGGACTATACGCGAGTTACGTAAAATACTGAATCATAGAAATCGGATATACAAAAATGGCGATTTGGATAAACGTCTGAAAAAGCTCTTCAGCCTTCTAGAAGCGAATAATATCAGGGCGACAGAACTAAGAAACCAATTTATCAAATCAAATTTGAGGCTCGTTGCAAGCATCGCCAAGAAATATGTTGGAAGGGGGATACCCTATTTAGATCTTCTGCAAGAGGGAAATTTGGGACTGATAAAGGCTGTCGAGAAATTTGATTATAAGAGAGGTTACAGGTTCTCGACATATGCCAGTTGGTGGATAACTCAGTCTATATTGAGGGCTTCATTGAGTCAGATTAAACCGGTACGGGTACCTGCATATGTGCTTGAAAAATCGAGTAAGGTCAGAAAAATACGGAATGATCTCGCGAAAGAGATGGGAAGACGGCCGTTGAACAAGGAGGTGGCGGATAAAGCGAGGATGTCGGAGGCGAATATAAGCTGGGTTCTTGGGGATAATGATAGGGTATTGAGCCTTGACACAACCCTTCAAGGGCAAAACATGAGCTTTATTGATGTTTTTGCAGATCCAAAGTCAGTACCTGCGGATTCTCTAATTGCGGCTGCATTGCTTCCAAAAAGCTTGGAGACCGCCCTCTCAATGCTGAATACTAGAGAAAGAGAGGTGGTTAAGATGAGGTTTGGCATCGGATATGAAAATGCCTGTACGCTAGACGAGGTTGGGAAGAGATTCAGCCTCACGAGAGAAAGAATAAGACAGATTGAGAAAAGCGCGCTTGAGAAGATTAAAAATTCATCTTCTGCAACCATACTAAAGAGCATGATTGAAGCCTATCAATAAATTCAAAGATTTTTTCCGCTTTTATTTTCTCCGAAATTTAGGAATTAAGCGAGGCAATTTCTCCCTCATTCTCAACACAAGCTAAGGCGTGGCAATCTCGAGGATTTTTCATTGACAACTATTGGAGTTTCACCTTGATTGTCATTGGTGTAGATGTCATATATTTTCTGGACAGAATCTTTAAAAGTATTTACTTCAATTATATTATTTCTTTTCTTTCTAACTTCTTTGTCTTGATACTGAATAGATCCTGACCTATCGTCAGGACATGGTTCAGCACAGGTACAAAGAAGCAATCCTTCGACCAGGATAAGGCTGCCCAAAAAATTTACCAAAAATCCTCATTAGTCCTCCTTTAAAAAGGAGGAAATTAAACGAAGTCCCTCTTTTTTAAAGAGGGATTTAGGGAGATTTTTACGTCTTCGTTTCTGATTTTCTTAATACTGAAACAAGTTCAGCACAGGCCGCAATTTTTGGAATGCCGTTCAAGTCCTTTTCATTCTGAAAAGGACTAATCAAAATGAATGTATTCATCAAATTGTAAAAATTTTGTCCATGAAACATATAACATCTGAAATTGGCAGTGAAATGAAGCAGTTTTCTATCCTTTCTGTGTTATGGCAACCAATTGGATTGTAGATAAATAATCTCGCGATGAGCGTTAAAGTCTTTTCCTTTCCCTTTGAATAAATTAAAATTTTATTGCAACTTTTGACCATGAAGAGTTTTTGTTGAAATGTCATATTTCCCCAATCAAAGGCAACTCGACATATTTACCTCATTCTTCAAGGCAAGAACAGATGTTTTCGCACAGCGTTGGGAGAAGTGGGATGGTAGTGTAAGTGGATATTCCCCTGTCTACAAAGACAGATTAAAAAAGGAATATATGCCACTCGCTAATTTATATATAGAGCGACACCTTTTAGGCAGAATCGTGGTCGGTATCTATCCACTTTTGGCGGACAATACCTCCTACCTTATTGCTGCTGATTTTGATGGTGTTGATTGGTTAAATTCTGCGAAACGACTCTTTATTACCTTTAAGAGATATGACCTTCCTGTATATGTAGAAAGATCACGCTCTGGGCGTGGAGGACATGCATGGTGTTTTTTTGAAGAGCCATACCCTGCGCATAAAAGTCGTCGTATCTTTTTCTATTTACTCAGGGAGTCAGAAAATATTGATGAGTTAGATAAAGATGATAGTTTCGATCGTTTAATTCCGAATCAAGACTATCATTCAGGCAAAGGGCTTGGTAACTTGATCGCTTTACCTCTTCAAGGAAGATCAATGAAGACTGGTAATAGTGTTTTTCTTGACCCGAATTGTAATTTCGAGCCGGCAAGAGATCAATGGGATTTTCTCAATAAGGTAGAAAAAGTATCGAAGAGAAAGCTCAACGAACTTTTTGCCATCATTGTAGATCGCAAGAATCGGAAAGATGAAAACGCAAGTAAAGGTCTATTGCCTATTACGATTGCCGAATATATTTCCATTCCTAAGTCCTATATTACGAGATCACTCGCCTCTTTTCTTAGGGAAGAGCTGAATTTTTTCAATGCAGAGTATTTTATCAAACAAAATATTGGTTTATCGACATATAATATCCAAAAGTACTTCAAGACAATTGTCGAAGATCAAAATGATATTTTAATTCCCAGAGGATTCCTTTATCCGTTATTAAGGCACCTTAAGGAAAACGGTATTGATCATGTGATTAAAGACAAAAGAAATAAATTGGCAGAAATACAACTTAAGCCAAGTTTTGAATTGTTTGATTTTCAGAAAGAAGCTATTGATCGTTTTGACAATACGGATTCGGGTGTTCTTGTTGCTCCGCCAGGATCCGGCAAAACAATTATGGGACTCGAGCTCATCTCAAGGAAGAAACAGCCAGCCCTTATTGTTACCCATAGAAAGCAGATATGCAATCAGTGGATTGAAAGTATTGAGAGCTTTCTAAGTATTCCCAGAAAAGAAATAGGACAGTTTGTATCTAACAAAAAGGCAGTCAAGTCACCGATAACCGTAGCAATGGTACAGAGTCTTTCACGGTTAACGGAATGGAAAGGACTAAATAAATCTTTTGGATTGCTTCTAATTGATGAATGTCATCATATGCCGGCGAAAATGTTCCGGGATGTGGTAACCAAATTCAATGTAAAGTATCTCCATGGCTTAACCGCAACACCCAAACGAAAATACAATGACGAAAAACTCATTTATGCATATCTGGGAGAAGTCATCCATGAAATTCCGAAGGACTATCAAAAAGAATCTGACAAGGATCAACGAGGACAATTAGAAGTTGTAATAAGAAACACTAATTTCCTCCTTCCCTTTCCAGCCAAAATTAGTGATTTTCATACGATCACAAAGATTCTGACATTCGATTCTAATAGAAATGCAATAATTGTTAATGACATAGTTCAAGAAGTGAAAAAAGGTAATAGATGTCTCGTCTTAACCGAGAGGAAGGAACACGTTGACATCTTAAACTTTTACCTAAAAAGGGATTTCGAAATAGTCAGTTTTACTGGAGGCATGACTCCAAAGAAAAGAAACGAATATGAAAAACGTATTCATGAAGGACACTTTCAAGTGCTTATTGCAACTGGTCAACTTCTAGGTGAGGGGAGTGATATAAATAATCTAGATTGTCTTTTTCTTGTATTTCCTTTTTCATTCGAGGGAAAGCTTATTCAGTATATTGGCAGAATTCAACGGGGAGAAGGTAAGATCAAGAAGGTTTATGACTATAGAGACAGCAATATCGAGGTTTTGGAAAAATTATTTAAGAAGAGAAATAGATACTACAAAAGAATCAGAAGAAATCCTATTTTGTTATAAGTAAAAACATATTGTCTGTCGCTAAATTTCTCGGGATTCAGGATTAACTTGACTGGACAACGTAGATGATCGTTCGGTTTGGCCTGTATAAAAGCTGCTCACACCGATTACCTTTCCGCGTCGAAGGGCCTAGTCGAAGTGTGGATAAGGAATAGCTAAGTATCTGTTCCTAATTTTATTAGCGGAGGATAAAGCCATTACGTCCACTAATTACTTATAATTATGTTTCCTTCTGAATAGTGCATATTATATGCAATAGTTCACGGAACTAGCGAAATATTAAGCTTTAAATATACTTTTTAACATCAATTATTCTAGTCTGGCACCGTGTATCACCTTGCTTATATAGCAAAATAAAAATTATATTGACAAATCTTAACAAGAAGCTTATTGTATAAGTTAATGGATGATTACTTATCTAATTTTCTCAAAGGAGATGGCTTATGGTTACTTCCTGGCTAGAGAAAAGATATGAAGCCTTATGGAGAACATATAAAGATTCTACCTTCCGTTTCGATCAAGCTGCAAATATCTTAAATAAAAATTTTGAGGATAGTGAAGACCAAATAAATGTAATTCTTTCTGAACTACGAAAGAGCGGCTTGATAAAGGTAGATTTTGATCCTACCGATGCCAGGAAACGAATTTACACCCTCATAGATAAACAAAACGAGTTATTTAAGGAATTAAAAGCTAAAAGGCAATTAACAAGGGCCGACCTCGAAACCCTCCTAAAGGGCGCAGCAGACCTTATTCGAACGAGAGTGGATTACAGTTTTATCCTTCTCCTTCTCTTCTATAAAAGGATAAGCGACAAGTGGGAGATGGAATTTGAACACGCTTACAAAGAAGCGCTTGAAGATGGGCTGAGTGAAGAGGAAGCTACAGAAGAAGCGCAAAATTCTATCTATCACGACTTTGATATTTCAAAAGAACTGCTTTGGGATGAAATCAGGAAAGACCCTGCAAGACTTCCCGAAAACTTTTCCAAGGCTATGAAGAATCTTGCTGAGAGAAATCCCGAGCTAAAAGACGTATTCGAAAACGTTGATTTCGTTCAATTTACATCTTCTAGCGAAAATGCAGAAATATTAAGACAACTGGTTGAATTGTTTAGTGCTAAACCCCTTCAGCATGTATCACCTGATATCCTCGGTGATGCATACGAGTGGCTTTTAAGATACTTTGCGCCACAAAAGGCAAAAGAAGGGGAGGTCTATACACCGAGAGAAGTAATAAAACTTATTGTTGAAATTCTTAGTCCAAAACCCGGAGAAAGTGTTTGTGATCCTGCCTGTGGTTCAGGTGGGATGATAATAACTTCCTACGATCACATTAAAAATAAAAACGGCAAAAGTGAAGCCGAGAAACTTTTTCTCTATGGACAGGAAGCTAATCACAGAACTCTTGCCCTGGCAAAAATGAACTTATATATCCACGATATAAGAAATGCTCAGCTTTTGCTTGGAGACACGCTACTTTATCCCAAATTCAAGGCTAGTGGTGAGCTCAGTCGAACTGAAGGGGAAAATATTAAGAAATTTGATGTCGTAATAGCTAATCCCCCCTGGAACCAGGATGGTTATGAAGAGAACATTCTTAAAAAAGGAGAGTTCTGGAAACAAAGGTTTAAGAGTGGATTTACACCGAAGCAATCTGCAGATTGGGCCTGGATTCAGCACATGTTAGCGTCAGCAGATGAAAAAAATGGAAGGGTCGGTGTTGTAATAGACAATGGCTGTCTATTCAGGGGCGGTAAAGAAAAGGTAATAAGAACGAGTATTGTAAATTCAGATTTAATTGAGGCTATCATCTTACTTCCCGAAAAGCTCTTCTATAACACGGGCGCGCCAGGAGCAATAATAATTCTCAACAAGAACAAAACAGATGAGAGAAAAGAAAAAATTCTATTCATAAACGCAAGCAAAGATTTCCAGCAGCACCCCGAAGTCAGAAAACTTAATCAACTAGGAAATAATCATATAGATAAAATTGTAAAAGCATATGAAGAATTCGAAGAAAAAGATGGTTTTTCCAAAATCATTGACAAAGAAAAGATTAAAGAAAACGACTACAACCTGAATGTGACCCTTTATGTCTTTCCAGAAGAAGAAACTGAGGAAATAGATGTAGAGCAAGAGTGGAAGGAAATCCGCAGAATAGAAGATGAACTCGCAGATGTTGGAAGAAGTATCGAGGGGTATCTCGAGGAACTGAAGTGAAAAAAGGTTTGCTAAGTGTCATCCCGAGCGCCCTTTCTGTCATCCTGAGCGTAAGCGAAGGATCTATTGTTTCAAAATCCTTCGTTGTGGCGTTTACCCCGAGCATAGCCGAAGGGCTCCTCAGAATGACGATTCCTGCTGTCACTCTGAGCCGAGCGAAGAGTCTAATAGATGATTCTTTGCTAGAGCGTGTGCTCTATACCGTGAAAGGGGTCAGAATGACATAGCCCTAATTGACGGTGTATTAGAAATGAGACAATACTATGTTTACATAATGACTAACCGCTCGAAGACCCTTTACGCTGGCGTGACCAATGATCTTTTACGCCGCATTTATGAGCATAAAAATAAGATGGTTGAGGGTTTTACAAAGAAATACAACATCACTAAGTTAGTTTATTATGAAGACACAAATGACGTCGAGGAAGCGATTGCAAGGGAGAAACAGATAAAGGGATGGTTGCGAAAGAAAAAGATAGCTTTAATTGAATCTATAAATCCAGAATGGAAGGATTTGAGTGAAGAGTGGTTTGAATAAACACTATTTTGTCACCCTTGCATTTTTGTCACTCTGAACGAAGTGAAGAGTCTATGCTTTTTATCTGTCATCCTGAGCCGAAGCCCTGAACATAGTGAAGGGGCAGCGAAGGATCTATTGTTTCTAGATTCTTCGTCGCGGAGTTCATCCCGAGCATGTTGAAGGGTGCATCTATTGAGCTTAAATTAACAGTATACTATCAATGTTTAAACCAAATTTTAGATATACAGATAAGATCGTTAGAAATCTTACCCATATCGCTGAAGCAAGAGCAATAATTTTGAATTCACCTCTCATACCCAAATGGGAGGTCTCTCTTCGCCGTGAAGCAATTATCCGAAGCGCCCATTCATCTACGGCCATTGAAGGAAACAGGTTATCTCTGGAACAGGTCAGCAATTTAGCTCAAGGACGCGAAGTAATGGCGACCCGCAAGGATAAACAAGAGGTCTTAAACTATTTGTGGGTACTCGAAAATATCGAGAGGGTAACGGTTGGCAAGAAGATTGCCGATGAAGACATTCTAAACATCCACAAATTGGTAACGAAAGAAACATTAAAGAACCCATCAGATTGTGGCTCTTATCGTAATCGCTATGTAATAGTTGGAAATAGATCGACGGGAGAGGTTATTTTTAGACCGCCTAAGAATGAAGATGTTCCGGACTTGGTAAGGGATTTAATTGCGTGGTTAAACTCGCCTGAGATTGATGCCCTTGACCCCTTGATTGAGGCAGGAGTAGCCCATTACGAATTTGTTAGAATCCATCCCTATGTAGACGGCAATGGCAGAACAGCACGGGTACTTGCGACTCTAATACTTTATCAGAAAGGATTTGATGCCAAACAATTCTTTTCTCTCGACGACTACTATGATTCGGACAGACCGTCTTATTACAAGGCGCTACAGAGTGTAGATCAGAAGACACTCGATATAACCAATTGGCTTGAATATTTTGTTGAAGGGGTAAACGTCAGCATAGCGGCTGTAAAGGAAAGAGTTATAAGACTTAGCAGTGAAAGATTGAGAAGAGCAAAGCAAGGACAGATCGCATTAACGGGAAAGCAGATGAGGATTGTGGAATTCATAAATCAAAATGGGAGCATAACGAATCGTAATGTAAGGGAGATGTTTAGGATCTCTTCTCAAGCCGCTCACAAAGAGCTTTCTAAACTGGTTCAATTGGATGTGATTAGACCGGTCGGAAAAGGAAGGAGCCTTGTTTTTGAGCTTAAAGTGAGTTGATGATTAGGTTGATGATTAAGTTGATGATTATGAGAAAGCTAAAGCATGGAAATAACAGAAAATGATGGAGATAACAATGAGCATAAAAAACCAAATTATTGAAGCAATCAAATCAGGGTATAAAGTTGAACTTAATTATAAAGGTGAAGGAAATAGATTAGTACATCCTCATGCGCTATATAGAGATAAAACAAGTGGAACATTAAAAGTAGATTGTTACCAAGAAGCCGGATTCTCTACTAAACCTCATGAGATTCCAAACTGGAGACAATTTGATATTAATCTAATAACATCACTGAGATTACTTAACGAAAGTTTTACAGTAGCTTCAGTTTACAATCCTTCATCTGAAAGATATTCAAATGCAATAGCAATGATCAAATAAAATAAAAAAAGAATATATGCAAAATATAAAAATCTTCTTCGATAACCATCTTAATTTTGAATTAATTAATATTAACCCTCTCATGGGAATACGTGGTCTTTATTTTATCTTTCTAAAAGAGATAGAAATTCCTTATCCTTTTCGAAAGTCAAGATTGATATATATCGGAATGAGTGAAAAGAAAACTAACAGTATAGGTAAGCGACTTTCCGATCATTATGAAGGTTCGTCTGGGAATGAAGGTCTTGTGAACTATAGAAAAACAGAAGGTTTGTACTTTACCTATCTTAATTTTGAAATGCTGAAACAATTATGGAATTACCGTATTGAGGATTTAGAAAGTTATTTCATTCTAGATTTTCTAAAAATTTATGGAGTTTATCCAATTTGCAATAATAAAACTGGGTTTGAGATCAAAGAAATTGATTTGCCTGTAATTCTTGAAATTGACTGGAATTATTTTGAAAAGGAGAAAAGATAATGACTCACTATATTAAAGCTGGAGTCGAAATTATAGAGGAATTTTTTGAAGAAATAGGCAACATTGAGGGAGTACAGAATGATGTTGCTACGACTTTAATGAATTTATACAAAGAGCGCAAATTAACAAACACAAATATATTAAATGGACTTGAAAAAATTCGAGAGGTTAAGAGTAGTGAAGATAAAAAATATTGAAATTAAGGCTCTTAGAGGAATTAGAGAAAACCTGAACCTTTCCCTAGACAAGGCAAAGTCGATTTTGTTATATGGTGATAATGGAAGTGGTAAGAGTTCAATTACCGATTCTCTTGAGTGGTTCTATACAGGTAGAGTTGAACATCTTTCAAGAGAAGAGATAGGTACTGGAGGTATTAATGCTTTAAGAAATATTTTTTTACCTGAAGATGAAGATGCTTACATCAATTTAGAATTTTCTGATTCAAATCTGAATTCACTTAAGAAACTTTCCTTACAACGCTCTAAATTATCGAGTGAATATTCAAACGAAACTTCTAAGTTTAATGATTACCTTGAAGCATCCCAAAAAGAGAACTTGATCCTTAGATATAAAGACTTGCTAAGATTTATCCTATCAACTAAAACTGAAAAACTTAACGAAATATCACAAATAATTGGTTTTTCTGAAGTTACAAGAATAAAAGATGTTTTCAAAAAGACGGTAAATAGTCTTAAAAATGAACTAAAAATTAAAAATTTTGAAAGTCACATTAACAACAAGCAAGCTCAAATATTAAACGAAATAGGGCAAAACATTAATAATGATGATCAGTATTTTAGTGCGATTAAGGAATCAATTAAACCTTTAGAACTTTCCATCGATGTTAAGGACGACCAAAGTATTGACAGTATCCTTGAGTTGATCAAAAAGCCAGGGGATGATGAGTCTCTCCGCTTAACTATTTCATATGATAATGTAATTGAGCCACTTAGCAATTTAAAAAGCTACGTAAAGGATATTGCTTCATCTTATACGAACTACTACGAAAAATATCAGGGGATTTTTAAGGATTTAGAAAAATTTAAGAGGATAAGTTTGGAAAAATTATTATCAGAAGGGCTTAGGCTTCTTAAAAATAGGATTTTTGAAGTTGATAAGTGCCCTCTATGTTTACAGGGGAAAAATCGAGAACAATTAATTAATGAACTGAAAGAAAGAATCGAAGAATTATCAACTTTCAAAAAAGAAAAGGAAAATTTGGAAGAAGTAAGACATACTACGTTGACAATTATCCAAAATGCTTCACCAAAATTTGAGACTACTTTAAAGGAAAAATGCCTTTCAATAGAAGATAATCTGCAAATCAAAAATGAAGTTGAAGAGATTAAGAAGATACTGGAGAATTGTTCAGAGAGTCTAAAAGAAGATCCTCTTATTACTCTTAAGGAAATAAAGAAGCCAGAAGACCATATTAAGATTAATTTAGAAACTGCTCAGCAAATAATTTCTATTTTAAAAGAGAAAAAAGAAAAGATAGTTACTGCTAAAAAGGATGACCTAAAATTTTCTATCAATAGCAAATTAATAACGGTTCGGCAAGCATATAAAGAAATTAAGTCGCTCAAGAAAGAATTTGATCTCCACAAGCAGCAAGTGCAATCAATGGAACTGATTTATAATGAATTCGTTAAAAAACAAAGAGAAGGTCTATTATCATTCTTAAATGCCATATCCAAGGACATTAATGAATTGTATCTCTATATGAATCCATCTGAAGATGTTGACGAAATTGAAATAATTCCCTTAGATAAGGATGATGATTTCGTCGGGATAACAATTCAACATAAATTTCATGGTGAAATAGTTTCTCCGCCAGACAAGTATTTAAGTGAATCTCATCTCAATTGTTTGGGAATATGCTTATTTCTTTCATCCGTGAAAGCTTTCAATAAAGTTAATAAGTTTTTTGTTCTAGATGATGTTATATCAAGCTTTGATAAAACACATCGTTTGAGATTTGCAAATTTATTGGTCGAGAAATTTTCAGATTATCAGATCTTCGTTTTTACTCATGAAAAAGATTGGTTCGATTATTTTGCCAATATAGTTAAAGGCAAAAATTGGTTCATAAATAAAATAGTTTGGGATTCAGAAAAAGGAGTGGATTTAGAAATTCCATTGATAGAACTAAAAGAAAGAATAGATAAGAAGCTTGAAAAATCTGATGAGTCGGATTTGGGTAACATGATGAGGAAGTATCTGGAGCGACACCTCAAAGAGATTTCTTTCAATACCAAAGTTAAAATGGAATTTCTTTATAATGATAAGAATGAAGACAGGATGTCATATGAAATGCTTTCTGAATTAAGAAGTACTGTAAAAAAGAGAAAGTGCCCGATCAAAGATGAAGAAGTTTTGAATAGATTAAGCGCCTCTTCTTTTATCGGAAGTAAGACATCTCACTATAGTTCATACAAGGACAACATATCAGATTTAAAAGTATTTTATGATGATATAAATGAGCTTGCAAGTTTATTTGAATGTGGTGATTGTAACAGATACATATCAGAAGAATATTATGACACTGTTGGAAGAAAAATTCGATGTAGATGTGGAATTAAAAGTTACGAATGGCAAAAGCACTAGTGGGAAATGATTAGAGAAGAAAATTTTGGACAAACAGATGCGAAATCTCTCTCAAATGAATGGGAGATAAAAAGTTTAGATGATGAAAGTCTAGTAGAACTTATTATGGGGCAATCTCCTCCATCATCAACTTACAACAAAGAGAAAAACGGTTTGCCTTTTCTTCAAGGGAAAATGGAATTTGGGGAGATTTATCCATCTCCAACTGTTTATTGCTCCGAGCCAGTAAAAGTAGCAGAAAAAAATGATATTTTAATTTCCGTGAGAGCGCCTGTGGGAGAAGTCAACATATCTCCTTCAAAAGTTTGTATTGGTAGGGGATTAGCTGCGATCAGATGCAAGTCAAATAGACTCAGTCATTCATTCTTATTCTATTATTTTAAACATAATAGTAAAAGATTTGAAGCTATTTCTACTGGATCAACTTTCAAGGCAGTTCGCAAAAATGACCTTGAGAGTTTTGAACTCCCCATCCCACCCCTACCCGAACAGAAGAAGATTGCGGAGATTCTTTCTACGGTAGATAAAGCAATTGAGAAGGTAGATGAAGACATAGAAAAGACTCAGAGGTTGAAGAGAGGCTTGATGCAGGAGCTATTGACTGGTAGATGGAATCCAGTAGACAGTAGACAGGCAAGAAGAGAATTCAAGCAAACAGAGATAGGAAATATACCGAAGGAGTGGGAAGTCGTTAAAATAAAGAATCTTGGCAAGGTAATTACAGGGAAAACACCAGCGACATCAAACAAAGCTTACTGGAATGGGGATGTACCTTTCGTTACTCCCGCAGATATGGGTGAAACAAATTATGTTTACAAAACAGAGAGATATGTTTCAGAAGTAGGCGCGAAACGAATTGGATTCATTTTACCAAAGGACGCGGTCTTGGTCGTATGTATTGGATCAACAATAGGCAAGACAGGGTTAACCTATACAAACTGTATTACTAATCAACAAATAAATACAATCATATGTAGTGAGGGAATAAATTCATATTATGTTTACTACGCAATTACGTTCAAAAACCAATTTCTCAAATCGTTTTCTGGTACAGCCGCCGTACCTATAATTAAAAAATCATTGTTTGAAATATTCAGACTATCCCTCCCCTCCCTCCCCGAACAGAAAAAGATTGCTGAAATACTGAGCACGGTGGATAAGAGGTTGGAGTTGTTGAGGAAGAAAAGGGAAAAGTTAGTAAGGGTGAAGAAAGGGTTGATGAATGATTTGTTGAGTGGAAAAAGAAGAGTAAAGATAAGTAGCCAGTAGGTGGTAGACAGTAGACGGGTTTGTTAGGTAAGTGGGTTTTTTCAGTTATTACCCGGTGTACTGTTTACAGTTTACAGTTTACATACAAATTAGTAGGCAGTAGAAAGTATATGGTAGACAGCAAACAGGATACAGAAGACAGTAGGAAGGAAAAAGCGAAAAGATTTGAAGATTTGGAGGTGTGGAAAAAGTCTCACGAATTGGCTAGGGTAGCCACCAGTCTCGCTGGTGGATTATTAAGATACAACGAGCAAGCCTGCCCTGAGCTTACTCGAAGGGACTCGTTGCCTACCCAGATTTTTGAAAGATCATTAAGAAAAGAAGGTACATAAAATGAAAAGAAAAGAGGAGATTTTAAAGATTCTTAAAGATGAGCTTTCTTATCTCAGCAAAACTTACAATGTAAAGAATCTAGGTCTCTTTGGCTCATATTCAAGGGAAGAACAAACACCGGAAAGCGATATAGATATCCTAGTTGAATTTGAAAAACCGATAGGATTTTTCAACTTCATCGAGCTTGAAGATTATCTCACGGATAAGCTTGGAGCAAAGGTTGAGCTTGTAACTGGTGATGCATTAAAACCAATGATTAGATCTTATGTGATGGAGAATATCGTTTATGTCCAAAAGACGTAAGAACATAGAACTCTTAGAAGAATACAAATGTTGGAGACGGCTTGCTAGATCCTTCGCAGTCCCTTCACTCCGTTCAGGGCTTCGGCTCAGGATGACAGCAATGATGGCAAACTAAGTTTACAAATTACAAAGGTCTAGTATGAGATTTACTGAATCAAAGCTTGTCGAAGACTATGTAATACGAAAACTTGAGGAAAAGGGGTGGAATTTCGTTCCAGCCGATGAACTTCAAAGGGATAGTTACGAAGAACATCTATTTATTCCGAACTTGTCAAAAGCTCTTGAGAGGATTAACGAGAAGGCTGGGATTGGAGAAGAGGAGATTAATCGTGTTAAAAACGAGTTAAAGCTCACAGGGACAGGCCATGAGGGAGCAAAAAGGATTTTGAATTTCTATAAATTTGGAGTCCCTGTCAAATTTGAAAAAGAAAAGGTTGTAAAATACGTCCAGCTTTTTGACTTTGAAGACATAAATAACAACGAGTTCATTGTTACACGTCAGGTCTACTTTTACGGCAAGGATAAAATACGAACAGACATCATTCTTTATGTAAACGGAATCCCCGTTGTAAATATCGAGTGCAAGAATCCCACCAGCCTGTCCGAGAGTTGGGAATCTGCTTACAAGCAAATTAAAGATTATGAAGATATTGTCCCTGAGCTGTATAAATATATACAGATAGGAGTTGCTGCAGAATCTGAAGCTAAATATTTCCCGATTGTACCCTGGCAGGAAGAGGTGAAAATATACGAGTGGAAAGTAGAAGGAAAAGATTCGATTGATTCAACAATTGAAGTGTTATCGAGAGAAAACCTACTTGATATATTAAGGAATTTTCTCTTTTACAGAGTTGAGTTCGGAAATGCTTCTAAAGTTATAACGAGATATATGCAATTGAGAGCGTCTAATAAAATGGTTGATAGGGTTATTAAGAATCTAAAAGGAGTGGAAGAAAAAAATAAAGGACTCATATGGCACTGGCAGGGAAGTGGCAAAACACTTACCATGATATTCGCTGCGAATAAGCTTTACTACTCAAAGGAACTTGAAAACCCCTCTATATTTTTTATTGTTGACAGGATTGATCTCGAGGACCAACTATATGGGGAATTTTATTCTTTGGAAATAGTCCGACCTGAAATTATAGGATCAGTCGAAAGATTGAAGGATGTTCTGAGCTTCGACGACTACAGAGGGAAAAGAGGAATATTTATACTCCTAATTCACAAATTTAGGCCAGATGAGCTTAAAGAGTTAGAAAATGTTATAGAAGAAGTCTCAAATCAAAAAGAAACTATATTGAACAGAAAAAATGTGATCGCATTTATAGATGAAGGGCACAGGACTCAGTATGGCCTTTTCGGCGCACAAAGAAAATCGATTTTTAGGAACGCTTTTTCTTTTGCTCTTACAGGCACCCCAATATCAAAAAGAGGGAAGGATACTTACGAAGAGTTTAGCTATCCTCCTGAAGAACCTTATCTAGACAGATATTTTATTACTGACTCCATCAGAGATAAATTCACATTGAAAATCGTCTATCAGCCACGGCTTGAAAAAGATGTTCATTTAAAAAAGGATATGCTTGAGGTATTTCTAGAGACAGAGCTTGAAGAACTACCTGAAGATATAAGGGGCGATGTTGAAGAAAAAATCAGGAAAAAACTCAATGCGATCAAAGTGATACTGGAGAATCCCGAGAGGATAAGAGTGATTGCAGAAGATATAGCGAATCATTTTAAAGAGAATATCGAGGGAAAGTTCAAAGCCATGGTTGTTGCTGGAAATAGAACCGCTTGTGCTATCTATAAAACGGAGCTTGATAAGCACCTTCCAAAAGATTACTCAGAAGTTGTAATGACTCATGATGAGAGAAGGGAAAAAGATATCAGATCAACTGTATTGAGGGAAGCTAGAGCAAGATATGGTGATATGGAGCCCGAAAGTTTAAGAAGAAAAATAAGAGAATCTTTTATAGAAGAAGAAATTCCGAAAATTCTAATTGTGACGGATATGCTACTTGCTGGATTCGATGCACCAATACTCCAAGTCATGTACCTCGACAAACCTCTCAAAGAACACAAACTTCTGCAAGCCGTGGCGAGGACAAATAGACCATACAAGGATTTAAAAGGAGAAGGAGTGGTGATCGATTACATTGGAGTGTTAAAGGATTTCAAAAAGGCTTTAGAGATTTATAGCGAAGATGATATTAAAGGAGCGTTATTTAGCTACGATAGTTTAAAGGAGGAATTCATCATTCTAATTAAAGAAGTATTCGAAATTCTTAAGGGTATCCCCAAAAATTATGACAGGGATACCTTACTCAAGACTATAGAGCATATCACCTCCGACGAAGAAATAGAGAAGGAATTTACAGATAAATATAGAGGTCTTAGAAAGTTGTTTGAGTTACTTGGGCCAAATGAAATTAAGCTTGAATATTTTGAGGCTTATAAGTGGCTATCTGCCATTTACACGTATTACATGAAAACAGTAATGAAAAAACCTTCTTATGATGGTTATGTGAAAAAATACTATGATAAGACAGTGAGATTCATACATAAGTCCACAGAAATTGAAGAATTAGAAGCTGGACTACCCGTAATTGAATTTGATGAAAATTATCTACAAAAATTAGAAGAAAAGGTTAAAAGTAAAGAAGAAAAGGCCGCTAATATTCTTTTTACATTGAATAGACTTGTTCTTGTAGAAAGGCACAGTAATCCCATCTATGAATCACTCGTTGAGAAGGTGGAGAGACTTCTCAGGTTGTGGAAAGAAAAGACAAAAGACTATGAAAGACTCTACTCGGAAGGCGTGGAACTTTTGAATCACATGAAAGAACTTTCCAATAGGCAAAGGGGATTAAACTTCTCAAATCTAGCGTATTCGATGTTGCTAATTCTCGAAGATAAATTTGGAAGCGGTGATGGATTAGTAAATGACGTAAGAAATCTTTATGAAAAACTCGAGAAGTATACTTTTCCAGGATGGTCAACCCAAACCACTGTTACAAAAGAAGTGGAAAGAGAGGTTAGAAGGTTTGTTAGAGCATATAAAAAAAAGTATAGCCTATCTTTTGATGATATGAACCACATATATGATAAGTTGATGGAAAGCGTGAAAAATTATGGAGCTGCTTGATATACCTTATAAAATTTCATACAGAAATGTGAAATATCCTAGACTGGAGTTTAAGACGGGAGAATTGATTTTAATACTTCCACCTGGATTTAACGATTACAATCTGTTAAAGAAGAAAGAAGAATGGATACTAAATAAAACGAACTTTATAAGAGAATGCCTAAGAAATAGTAATAACAAGAAAATATCAGACATAGAAGAAAAAGAGTTTAGAAAAACTGTTCTTGCATTAGCAAAGAAATGTTCAAAAAAACTGAGTGTTAAACTTAACAAAATCTATTTCAGGAAAATGAAGACAAAGTGGGCAAGTTTAAGCGAAAAAAGAAATCTTACTGTGAATTTATTAGTGAAATATCTTCCAGAACACCTTTTAGGGTATGTAATATTTCATGAAATTGTTCACGTAATTGAAAAGAGGCACAATGACAGATTCTGGAGGATTGTATCTAAAGAGTATAGTGGATTCCACGAACTAGAAATGGAATTGTTTACTTATTGGTTCCTATTATATAAGAAATTGAAATAGTTTATTAGTTTTTTGATGCTAAGAAAATCGTATCTCTTTATACCTAAATTTTAACGATTTCTAAAGTTGAGAAAATTTAAAACACAAAATATCCCTAAGATAATTGCGATCCTAAAAAGAGAGTACCAAAATTGGAAGACGCCTTCTGTTACATATACGGCTAAGAGAAGTCGTGATCCATTCAAGGTTTTAATATCGACTATTCTCAGCCTCAGAACCAAGGATGAAACTACGAGTATCGCGTCTAAAAAATTATTTACGATGGCGGATAATCCAAGCGATATGCTTGCGCTCAGCCCTGAACAAATTGAGAAAACCATATACCCGGTGGGATTCTATAGAAATAAGGCAAAAATAATACGAGAGGTTTGTGAAAATCTGATCGAAAAATACGCTTCCAGGGTTCCTGATGAGATCGATGAGCTTCTCAAGTTAAAGGGTGTCGGACGAAAGACTGCCAATCTGGTGGTGACCCTGGGCTATGGAAAGCCTGGGGTTTGTGTTGATACACATGTACACAGGATCTCAAATAGATGGGGATTCATAGAAACTAAAACCCCTTTTGAAACCGAAATGGTCTTAAGGGAAAAGCTTCCCAAGCGATATTGGGTAGATTATAACAGTCTCCTGGTTGCGTTTGGACAGATTATATGCCGTCCCATCTCTCCAAAGTGCACTGAATGCCCTGTGGAGCAGTTCTGCGAGAAGGTAGGTGTAGTGAAGAGCAGATAGCCCATATTTGTGAGTTGGGATTGAAATTAATTTTAATAAGCTGTCCAACCGCCGTCTATAACAAGGCTTGATCCAGTGACGTATCTAGCTTCATCCGACGCAAGATAGAGGATGCCGTATGCTATGTCGATGGGCTCTCCGCGCTTTCCAATGGGAACGATTTTGGCTGCTATTTCATCCAACTGTTTTTGTGCATCGGGCGGGTTCCCGATGAAATCTTCATTCATCTTGGTTTTTATAAACCCGGGACATATTGTGTTTACCCTGATTCCCTGCTTTACATGGTCTAGCGCCATGCTTCTTGTGAACTGCATGACAGCACCTTTTGATGTGCTGTAGGCGAGTGTATTCTCGCATCCTATAAATCCTGCAACCGAGGAGTTATTTATTATTGAACCACCTCCGTTTTTTATCATATGTGGAATAACATATTTTGACATCAAAAACATACCTGTGATATTTATATCAATTGTCCTGTCCCATGAATCCACCGAGGTCGTCAAAACATTCCCAGCTTCGAGCATACCTGCATTGTTGAATAATATGTCGACTTTTTTAAACCTCTCTATGAATTTATTTACAGTATCTTTGACTTGTTTTTCTAAAGATACGTCGCCAGGAAAAGCCACAATTTCCCCTTTACCTTTAGCTTCTCTTACAACCTGATCTAATTTCTTCTTGGTTCTTCCGGTGATTCCAACCTTTGCCCCTTCCTTACAGAAAAGGAGCGCTGTCGCCTTACCGATTCCTTCACCTCCACCCGTTATCAAAGCGGTTTTGCCCTTGAGTCTCATTTTTTCGCCTCCTTCATTTGATTGCAGGAAAAGAATCAAAAAAGTAGATCAAATATATGCGGATTTGAATCGATATTCAAATATAGGCTCCTCTCTTGAATAATAGTGGACCTCTGTCCCCATTTCCAGACGAGTCCTTCCCTATAGGGTAGGTCACAAGTCCCTTCGCGCAGCCTCAGGGCAGGCCCTTCGACCCTTCGATGAAACTCAGGGCTTAGGGCAAGGCTACCCCCCCTGGTTGTCATTCCCTAAATCCTTAATAGGGAATCCATGCTTTTACCTCTGGATCCCCGACTACTGATTTCGGGGATGACATAACAACTAAAAAATTTAACTAGTGAATTCCCTGCAGCTTGGAGGCTGTCCGATAAATGCAAAAATCGTCATTCTTAAGGGTCAAAAAACCCCTCCCAGGTTGCCAATCGTTGATCCTGGAGCATTCTGAGAGGGCAAATTTTTTCCATCCGTAATTGTCGGACAGCCTCCAAGCTGCAGGGAGTTTCATTATTTTCAAGAGTGAAGATTGGGCCTTATATCCGCATTTTTTAAAGTTGAATTTTTCATATTATCAGATACCATTCGTCTAACTAACTTACAGAGGCGAAACGGAGTTGGAAGCCATACTTTTTTACATTTTTGCCGCTGCATCGGTAGCGGGGGCTTTTCTTGTTATTACGCATGGGAATCCCGTGGTTTGTGCTCTATCACTAGTTCTTACGCTTTTTTCCACCGCCGTGCTTTTTATCTTGCTTCTTGCACAATTTATTGCGGCAATTCAGGTCCTCGTATATGCCGGGGCGATAATAGTGCTTTTTATCTTTACTGTGATGTATCTAAACCTTAATGAGGACTCGCTTAAGTTCGATTATCAAAACAGTCCTATTAAGCTCGGTATTTTATTGGTGATACTTGTTGTGGTCGGCTATTTAACAAGTTTAGGCTTCAACAAGGGCTTAATTTTATACGGTGCCAAAGCAATTTCGAATGACCAGTTTGGAACGGTGGAAGGTGTGGGCCGGGTTTTATTCAGAGATTATATTCTACCCTTCGAGCTCACATCGGTGTTAATCGTAGTTGCCATAATAGGGGTTGTGGTTATAGCTAAGAGGAGGTTGGATTAGGGTGGCAATTGGCGTTGAACACTACCTTGTGCTTAGCTCAATACTCTTTGTTATAGGTACTATTGGTGTTATCACAAGGAAAAATATAATCATAGTGCTGAT
>Ga0214472_10001770_pt1 | contig 23610 bp, 21 predicted proteins | sample RVTome_6_FD_207662 | JGI IMG/M metagenome (GOLD analysis project Ga0214472, IMG submission 207662) | Soil microbial communities from uranium-contaminated site in the Upper Colorado River Basin, Wyoming, United States - RVT140D175 | ecosystem: Environmental > Terrestrial > Soil > Contaminated >...
TCACCCGAGGCCCCCTCACCCGCCCCCTCGGACACAGGCGTTGAACCCACTGCCGTCATCCTCATGGACCGGCTCGACCGCCTTGAAGGCATGACCTCAGGTATTGTCCACGACTTGAATCAAGCGGGTATTTTGACCTACGCCGATCTCGCCGCCCTGCCCCCTGAACGCCTATCTGCCATCGTGGACCCGACGCCCCACCACGACGGACAAGGCAGCAGGACGATCATCGTCAAAGACTGGATCGCGCAAGCGCAGGCCTTGGCCGATCACCTCAGGCACGGCGCAACACCACCGGCGCCATAGGAGATGCTGCGATGACGGACATTATCGCCGTTGTCAGTCACAAGGGTGGAACAGGCAAAACCTCACTGGTACAAAATCTCGCCTACGAGCTCTCTCACCGGCGCGTCCTGGTGGTCGATCTCGATCCTCAATCCAATCTTACGATTGGTTGCGGCCAGGATCCCGGCGATATCGAACGCACGGTGTTGCACGCGATGAACACGCCGTCCGACACGCCTGACTTGGTGGTGCCGCTCACCTATTTTGACCTCTTGCCCGCCAACCTCGACCTGGCTCTCGCCGAACAACATTTCGCCGGTTATTACGACCGCAATGACAAACTTAAAGACGCCCTGCAAACCATCCGGAACCGGTATGATGTAATTCTGATCGATAGCCCGCCGAACCTGGGTTTCTTTGCGTTTAACACGCTCACCGCCGCCACCCGGGCCATCGTCACCTTGCAGTGTCAGCCCTATGCCTATCGAGCCCTAGATGGCACCTTGAAGCTCGTTGAGCTGGTCCGCAAAGGCAATGCGGCGCTACAACTTCAGGCCATCGTCTTAACCATGTACGACCGGCGCCTCACCCTCACGCAATCGGTCGAACACACGGCTCGCAGCCGCTTTGGTGACCTGATTCCCCAAACCGTGATCCCCAGTAACGTCTCCATTGCCGAAGCCACCTTGGATGGCGTCCCAGTAGCGGTATATGAGCCGCGCTCCACCGGAGCGGCAGCCTACCACAAACTCGCAAAGGAACTCTTTCATGGCAACCAAAAAACAGGCTCTTGAATCCCGCTTGGGAAGCTGGACCGATCAGGCCAATTTGACGCGGACCCACCAGCCGGATACCGCCTCCCCTGCGACCGATCCGGCCGCAACGGCTCCGGCAAGCCGCGAGTCGTATGAGGTGGCGCGGAGCTTGATCGATCGCATTACCGATACCGCTCACGCCCACGGCCTGACCCACCATGAAGTGGTCGGCCACCTCCTGACGTGGGCGCTAGACCAGGTGGACGCCGGTCACCATACGCTACCCGTAGGGCATCAGCCCTAACCACACGTTTCATCCGGGCCCGTGGGGACTCAGAGCAGCGGGTTAATGTTCTGGTTGAGCCGGAACAGATTGGTCGGGTCATACTGTTTCTTGAGCTGCAGAAGCCGCTCGTACTTTTCCACGCTGTACGCCTCTTTAATGCGCTCCGCTCCCTCGTCCGCCGTTTGCCCCAGGTAGTTGACGTACACGCGGCCGGCGGAAAACGGTTGCATGGCGTCCCAGGTCTCGCGCACCCAGTGGCGATGCACGTCATTGTCTTTGGCGTCGGGCCAGATGCCAACGATCAGCAAGTTATAGGGCGACTGGCGGTGGCTGAACGCCGTGTCATCTTCGCCAACCTGGCTCACGGCACCGCCAATATGCTCGATGATCATGGCGGACGTGGGCGACGGCACTGCGCCAAAGCGCTCGATCAAGATGTCGATGGCATCATCGCTGAGGCTTTCCACGTAGTTGGATTTCCAATAATTCTGCTGTCCGGCAGGAAAGCCTTCGTCAAACATGTGCTGTTGCACCACATAAGGCCGCACATTGATGTCATCCACCACTGGCGTGCCAAACGATCGCAGGGGCTGCAACACCCGCTCTCCCGCTTCAGGCGAGCCGTTGTAGCCCACCACCAGGGCGATCACCGGGACGCCATCAGGTGAGGTCAACAGGCCGGCGGTGCACACCAGCTCAGGTGGGGCAGTGCGGGTAAATTCGCGGTAGAACTGCAGCACTTCCCTAGCGTTTTCCAGAGTATGGATGACCATGCCGCCCAGGATCTGGGACACCGGATGGAGTTGGAACTCGAAAGACGTCACCACGCCGAAGTTGCCACCGCCACCGCGCACTCCCCAGAAGAGGTCGGGATTCTCATTGGCACTGGCTTTCAAAAGCTGCCCGTCGGCGGTGACGATATCGACCGACAGGAGATTGTCACAACTCAGACCGTACGAGCCCATGAGCCAGCCGATTCCCCCGCCCAGGGTCAAACCGGCAACACCGGTGGAGGGAATGACCCCGCCAGTGGTGGCCAGGCCAAAGGTTTGCGTCTCGTGATCGAATTCACCCCAGGTGACGCCCCCTTCGGCACGGGCGGTGCGCGCGGTGGGATCGACGTGCACGCTTTTCATAGGTGATAAGTCGATCATCAGGCCATCGTCGCACACCGCATTGCCGGCCACATTGTGGCCGCCGCCGCGCACGGCGACGAGGAGATCGTGGGTGCGGGCAAACTGCACCGCCTGGATGACGTCCGCGACGCCGGCACAGCGGACGATGAGGGCCGGGCGCCGATCGATCATAGCATTCCAGAGGCGACGGGCATCGTCGTAGCCGTTGTCGCCTGGGCATAGCAGGGCACCGCGCAATGAGGTCTTGAATGCCTCAATGGTCTCTGATGCCAGTTGATCCGTCATGTGTTATCTCCCTCTATCAAATGGATTAGCCAATCGGCTCGAGCCCGAGCGCCATACGTCCGGTAAAGAGGTGCTGCCGTTTTTCCTGCAAGGGATGATACCGGACGCCCTGGACATCGCGCAACAGGCGTTCGATCCCTGTCTTGCGAAAGAACGATGATCCGCCCACGACCTCCATCGCCTTTTCCACCGTGGCGATAGCGGCGCGCGCCAGAATGGTCTTGCGAATGTAGATCGCATTCGCCGTTGCATCGACGGGCTCAAAGTCGTAGTTGTTGGTAATGGCGATCATGCTTTGTAACGCCATCTGAGCGGTCGTCAGCGCATGGGTCATTTCGCCAATGAGATAGGCCATTTGCGGGTCGTCTTGCTTGCGCTTCGCCCGCTCCACGGCAAGCGCATGGGCCGCCTCGGCAACCCCGACGTAGACGGCCATAATGAGTGGGATTGCCACTGCGGTCACGACGTTGAAAAACGGGTGCCATAGCCCTTGCGGCCGCCGTAATCCCACGGCATTGTCGGGAACAAACACGCCCTCGATCATGACGTCGTGCGAGCCTGTGCCGCGCATACCCAGCGTATGCCAGGTGTCCGTGATGGTCACGCCCTCATCCGCGAAGGGCATGGGGAAGTGCAACACAGTAGGGCCATTCTCGGGGTCATCGTAGACGGCGGAGGTGATCAGCAGATCGCCCTTGGGACAGCCGCTTGAAAAGACTTTGCGGGCCGTGATGCGATAGCCGCCATCCACCTTTTCCGCCGTGCCCGAACCTTCCAACCAGTCGGAGGCGCCGCTGCTGATCAGCACGGTCTGCTCCTGCGCGATGCGTTTCAACAGAGGCTCTACGGAGTCCCCTTGTCGCCAACGCCACACAGTCGCCGCCAGCAAATGCATGTGCATGGATAACGCCAGGGCGGTGGAGCCGCAAGATTGCCCCACGACGCGTAGAAAGTCGCCCATCTCTGCATGCGTGGCCCCATCGCCTCCCAATTCTTGCGGCACTAGGGCGGAAAAGAGGTGGTGTGCTTTGAGGATGTCATAATTCTCCGCGACAAAGGAATCGTCCGCATCATGGGCCGCAGCCCGAGGCGCAAACTCACTGCCGAGGTCATGGGCCAGGGTCAGCCAATCGGTCTTTGTTGTGGTCGTTGTTGTCATTGTATGTCCCTTCTTACTCAAAGATCTGATCGCCCAGAGGGCGCTTCGGGAGCGCGCCGGTTGGGGCATCCACTCTCACATTGAATGAGAATATAGGTGTGCAATCACTTTGAGTCTTGACAACGGGATGACATTATCGTGATGATGTTGTGACAATTTTCGGTAAGCAAGCTGATCAAGTATCCGAAATCTCATAATGCTTGAAGAGGCGAGGTGTGATCTATATCTTTGGCGATTACCAACTCGATACGCTGCGTTACGAACTCCGCCAAGGTAGCGCCATCTGTGCTCTTGAGCGCCAGGGCTTCAATGTGCTCGTCTACCTCGTGCAGCACTGCAATCGCGTGGTCGCCAAGGACGAACTCCTCGAACAGCTCTGGCCCAACCATAGTGTCAGCGAAAGCACCCTCACACAGCGACTCAGGGCAGTGCGGCGCGCTCTGGGCGACAGCGGCCGCGAGCAACTTTTCATCAAGACGGTACATGGGCGCGGCTATCGTTTTATTGCCGCCGTCGAAGAGCGCGCCTCCGGTGAGATCGCCTCATCCGCCCAGGAAACGCCTGTGGTGGATATGGAAGCCGTCGCCCCTCCATGCCCGAGGTGTCAGCACGTCAATCTGCCGGAAGCGCAGTTTTGCAATGCCTGTGGCGCCTCCCTGGTCGCGGCTTGTCCGAGCTGCGGACGCGTCAATTCCCCCGATGCAATATTTTGTAATGCCTGCGGCGCGTCGTTAACGCCCCAAACGCCTGCCCCTATCCAGGCGACAGAGACGTTGCCTGAGCAGATTCCCGAGGCGCCGCCGTCACCGGAGGCCGAGCGGCGTCATCTCACCGTGGTGTTCTGCGACTTAGTCGAGTCGACCCCACTGGCTGAGCGCCTCGATCCGGAAGACTACCGCCAGGTCGTGCAGACCTATCAGGCCGCCTGCACTGAGGTGATCGAGCGCTATGACGGCCATATTGCCCAGCTGCTCGGTGATGCCTTGCTCATCTACTTTGGCTGGCCCACGGCGCACGAAGACGATGCGCAGCGGGCCGTGCACACCGGCCTGGAGATGCTAAAGGCCCTGGCAGACGCCAATCGTCGTCTCCAGCCGCGCTACGACGTCGAGCTGGCCATGCGAGTCGCCGTGCATACGGGCCTCGTAGTGGTTGGAGAGATGGGCGGCGGTCGCCAGGAACAATTGGCACTAGGGGCCACACCCAATGTGGCGGCGCGCTTGCAAGCGCTGGCTCTACCCGGCAGCGTGGTGATCAGTGGGGACACGCACACCCTGGTGCAAGGCTATTTTGATACGAGTGATCTAGGCGCGCAGTCGCTTCGAGGTGTGGCCCGCCCGATGCAGGTCTACCAGGTGTATCAGGTGAGCGGGGCGCAGCATCGCTTTGAAGTCGCCAGACGCCGGGGGCTGACGCCGTTTGTGGGGCGCGAGACGGAAGTGGCGGTACTCGGCGAACGCTGGGAGCAAGCGCGCGAGGGCATGGGACAGGTGGTGGTCATCAGCGGCGAGGCGGGCATTGGCAAGTCGCGTCAGGTGCAGAGCCTGTACGAGCGCGTGGCGCATGAGCCCCATAGGCGCCTGGAGTGCCGGTGTTCGCCGTATCATCAAAACAGCGCCTTCTACCCAATTGTTGAACTGTTGGAGGGCACCTTGGGGTTCGAGCGCGGCGACAGTGCCCAAACCAAATTATCCAAACTCGAAACGACGCTTGCTCCCTTGCATCTCCCGGTCGAAGCCCCTGCGCCGCTGCTCGCCGCTCTGCTCTCCATCCCGCTGGACGGCGCCTACGAGGCGCAAAACCTGACGCCGCAGCAACAACGGCAGCGCACCCTTACGGCCCTCTTAGGCATGATCACCGCGTGGTCCGAGCAACAGCCCGTGCTGTTTGTGGTCGAAGACCTGCACTGGGTCGATCCCTCCACGCGCGAGTTCCTCGATCTCTTGGTCGACCAGGCGCCGACGCTGTCGCTCTTGGCGCTGCTGACGTGTCGTCCGACGTTTCAGCATGCATGGGGGCTCCGCGCGTATCTCACGGCTCTGATGCTCAGTCGCCTGTCGCGCCAACAGGCGGAGCACATGGTCGAACGGGTGACCAAAAGTAAGTCGCTGCCGCCTGACGTCGTCCACCATATCGTCACGCGCACCGATGGCGTGCCATTGTTCGTCGAAGAACTGACGCAAGCCGTGTTGGAGTCGGGCTTGCTACAGGAAGTCGATGGCCGCTATGAGTTGAACGCGCCGCTGTCATCCTTGCCGATTCCCACCACCCTACACGACTCTCTGATGGCGAGGCTCGATCGCTTGGGCACTGCCAAGGGCATGGCACAATGGGGCGCGACCCTGGGGCGGCAGTTTTCATACACGCTTCTCCAGGCAGGCTCCCAGCGTGATGAAGAGGCCTTACAGCGGGATCTAAAGTTGCTGGTGGACGCTGAGCTATTGTATCAGCGTGGCGTGCCGCCGCACGCCACGTATCAGTTTAAGCATGCGCTCATCCAAGAAGCCGCCTATGAGTCGCTGCTGCGCAGCACCCGGCGGTACTACCATCAACGCATTGCCCAAGTGCTCACAATTCAGTTTCCGAATACGGTTAAGACGCAGCCAGAACTGGCTGCGCATCATTACACGGAGGCTGATCTCCATGAAGAGGCGATTGCCTACTGGCAGCAGGCGGGGCGGGTCGCGCAGGGGCGGTCGGCGCACGAGGAAGCGATTGCGCATCTCAGCAAGGGGATAGAAGTACTCATCGCCTTGCCCGAGACCCGTGAGCGGGACCAGCAGGAACTCACGTTATACATTGACCTGGGAAAGTCGCTCACCGCGACCAAAGGTTGGGCGGCCCCAGAAGCGGAATCGACCTACGCGCGGGCCTGGGAGCTCTGTCAGCAGACAGGCGATATGTCATGGATTGTTCCCCTGCTTTGGGGCCAGTCGCATGTGTATGTCGTGCGAGCAGATTTTATGAAACATCGTGAGGTGGGAGCACGGTTCTTCTCGCTCGCTGAGCAGCGGTCCGATGCCACACTTCTGATGGTAGCACACTGGTTGACAGGGATGAATCTGTTAAATATCGGTGACTACGTCACTGGCTGGCAACATCTCGAACAGGCGCATACGCTGTATGATCCCCAGCAAGGTCCTACTCATGTCACGCTCGGCGTCGATTTTGGGGTCTTTGCGCTCTCCTATATGTCCCACGCCTTATGGGGCCTCGGCTATCCAGAGCAGGCCGTGCAACGAAGCGGCGAGGCGCTGGCCCTGGCTCAGGATGTATACCATCCGTTTAGCATTGCCCTGGCCCAGTCCTATGCAGCCATGCTGCATCAGTTGCGTCAGGAGCCACTGCCAACCAGCGAACATGCCGACATGGCATTGGCCCTCTGTACCGAGCATAGCATTGCCTACTACTTGGCGTGGGCAACGATCATTCAAGGCTGGGCTCTAGCCGGGCGGGGTCGGCGAGAGGAGGGGATTGCTCAGATGCAGCAAGGTCTATCTGCCTTCCAGGCCACGGGCGGAAGGTTAAGGTTACCCTATTATCTCGCGCTGCTTGCTGAGATGTATGGACACAGTGAGCAGGTTGAAAAAGGCTTACACGTCCTTGATAAGGCCTTTGCAGCAATGCAGCAAACCGGGGAACATGTCTGGGAAGCTGAACTGCATCGGCTCAAAGGGGATTTACTGCTGGCACACTCCACGATGCATCGCACCATCGCAGAAACCTGTTTGTACCAAGCCCTCGAAGTTGCCCGCCGCCAACAGGCCAAATCCCTGGAGCTGCGCGCCGCCACCAGCCTGGCGCGCTTGTGGCGGTCCCAGGGCAAACGCCAAGCGGCCTACGACCTGTTGGCGCCGATCTACAACTGGTTCACCGAGGGTTTTGACACAGCGGATTTGCAAGACGCGAAATCGTTGCTGACGACGTTGGAGGCGTAAACGCGAACCATCTGACATGGACGATGACAAAGGAGCCTTCAGTGAGTGAAGTGATCTGTGACCTGCCGCCGGAGGTTCTGGCGGCCCTTAGAGAGCTCGGCGAGCCCGCGCCGATGGTGAAAGAATGCGTCGTGATCGAACTGTACCGTCGCGGCTTGTTATCATCCGGCAAGGCGGCGGAGGTCCTCGACATGGATCGGGTGGCGTTTATCCACTACACCGGACGTCTCGGCATTCCCTTTTTCCGTATGACGGGCGATGAATGGGAAGAAGAGGTGCGGCAAGCGCGGGAGTTTGATGCCTTGTGATTGTGGCCAGCAACTCAAGCCCGCTCATCGCCATGATCGACGTTGGGCTCGGGGCTATCTTGGACGCTCTTTTCGGTGACATCTTGATTCCGCCAGCTGTCCGCCAAGAAGTGTTTACAAATCGTTCCCAGCCAGCATGGATTACAGAGTGTTCCTTGGCGAATCCAGACGCCTCCGGATTACTACGAGGCCGTCTTGGCGCCGGTGAGCGGCAAGCAATCGCCTTGACGTTGGAAGCGAAGGCTGATCTCTTGCTCATGGACGAGTTAGCGGGGCGGCGCACGGCAACGAGCTTGGGCATACGGGTGATGGGGACATTGGGCCTACTCCTGCGCGCTAAGGCCCAACACCTGATTCCTGCGGTTGGACCCGTAATCGACCAGCTTGTGGCGACAGGTTTCTATGTGGACGATGAACTCGCCGAACGGGTTCGACGGACAGCAGGCGAATGAGCATCCGCTATAGATTAAAACGCGTGTAACGAGAGAGGACAATAGCGTGCTCTATGTCTTTGGCGATTACCAGCTCGACACGCAGCGTTACGAACTCCGCCGTGGCGGCGTTCCCTGCGCCCTGGAGCGCCAGAGCTTCAATGTGCTGGCTACCTCGTGCAGCGCCGCGATCGCGTCGTCGCCAAAGACGAACTCCTGGATCAACTCTGGCCCCATCAGGTCGTCAGTGAGAATACCCTGACGCAACGGCTCAGGTCGGCGCGGCGCGCCCTGGGCGACAGCGGCCGCGAGCAACTTTTCATCAAGACGGTGCATGGGCGCGGCTATCGCTTTGAGGTGTCGAGACTGTAGGCAAATTTTGGGATTGTCTCAAAACCGGTCCGTCAGCCCGTTGAAAAGTTGACAACTTTTCAGGGAATCCGAGGGGTCTCTATGCGGCGTAAACGACATAGTGACAGACATTTAGAGTTTTGAGAGAGGGGCGAGCAGGTTGTCAAAGTGGTCAACTGCCGATTGAGCTCCCTGAGACGATCCCCTCGACACCATGATGTTCCCGTGGTATATTTTATATAAAGATTCTACCAACTGTTTGGTAGAATCACGCAGACCCTAAAACGCCAAGGCCAGTGCATAGGTGGGATCAGCTAGCACGAGCGAGCTCATTGTTTTGCATCTCCTACGCCCGAACGACATCGACACACGATGCCAAGACGAGCCAGAAGTACAAAGCTCACATGGGTCGTCAACAGCGCTAACTCCTCTCGCTATACGTCACTGACCTCCATAAAGGAGCACCTCATGCCACAGGTCCTTGAAGCGCCACCCATCCAAGACGAAACACGAAACGCCATCGCCATCCACGATGGCGATTCAGTGGCAGAACCCACCTGCTCACCTGTCACCCTCATACGCTCTGTCATGTCCGTCTTCACGCAGCCGAGGCCCCAATCTATTCCGGCATGCGCCGATACGACAGCCCAGTATGAATCGGCACTCGATCACATCTGCCGCACCGACCCCTATCTCTATACCCAAGCTATCACCGGCTAGTGAGAAGCGAGGGCAATGGCCCCCAAGTTGCACCGCAGCTCGGGGGCCACGACTTGCAATCTTTCGCGGTGCCTAGCCCGCCCACACCCAAACCAAAAGCGCCTCGACAAGCCCGGTATCTGCCCACCCAGTTCTCTGGCAGTCAATCCCGCTAGCTGTTCGATCCATGCGCTTTCAAGGAGCGCAACGTCAAGCCCAGTCCCACCGCAGGCAAGCCGAACATGATTAAGGTGGACAGCAACGTCATGTGCTGAAAGTGAAAACGCAGATTCATGATGATGCCCACCACCACGGCCACCACCGCGCCGACGGTGAACAACCAGCCAATCGGCGACGCGCCATTGAGAAAGAGGAAGACAATACCAATGAGAAACACCAGGATCAACGGCCCCAGCAGATTGTAGCTCTGGTAATGCCAAAAGCTCGTATACACGGTGGTGTGGGTGAAGATCATATACAAGCCTACCACGATCAGACACAGGCCCATGATAAACTCCCCAAATCCGCCCGAAGTTCCACCCACATTCACATGACGTTGGGGCATCCTCCTCACTCCCTGCTCAGGGTTGCTATCGAATCCGTGTAAAACCGCAGACGTTTTCACCTCAGGCTTGACACCGGGCGAGGTTGCATGTAGCCTGCCGCCACAGTTGGCCCGTCAACACCTATCATCTTGGGACCGCTTGCGGCCCAAAGCGTACACGATGAGAACATCAGGAGGCAAGCGTGTATCTACCAGAGATTCAGTCCGGCATGATGCAGTACAATAGCACTGACGGCACGGCCATTAACGCCCATTTCAGTCGGCCGGCCGCCGCCGGGACCTACCCTGGCGTGGTCGTGATTATGGAAGCCTTTGGCTTGAACGCTCACATTAAAGATGTCGCCAATCGCTTTGCCCAGAACGGCTTTCTGGCGATCGCACCGGATATGTACACCCGCGAGGGGGCACCTGACGAAAACAACATGGATTCGGTGATTAAAACCATGTTCTCCGTCCCCGACTCCCAGGCCATGGCCGATTTGGACAGTGCCGCCCTGTATCTCAAAGGGCAGTCCGACTCGAATGGCAAAGCCGGAGCCATCGGCTTTTGTTCTGGTGGCCGCTACACGCTCATGCTTGGCTGCAACAGCAGTAATGTGGACGCCTGTGTGGATTCGGCGGGTGGGTTTATTATCCAGGACGAACACACCGAGCAGCGCCCAGTCTCGCCCATCGACATGGTGCAAAATCTCGGCTGCCCGCTCATGGCCCTCTTTGGCGAGGAAGATCCGAATCCGTCACCGGCGCATGCCGAACGGCTGCAAGCAGAGTTAGATAAGCACGGCAAGACCTACGAATTCGTCATCTACCGCGATGCCGGGCATGCGTTCTTTGCCGATTATCGCCCCAGCTACCGCGCCGCGGCGGCCCAGGATATGTGGCACCGCGTCCTGGGGTTCTATGGCCAACATCTATCGTAACGCCGGAGAGCTGTACCGGGCCACCCGTCAGCCCGCTGGTGGGGATGACGGGTTTGCCCAGAGGCAAGTCAACCCATGCCTCGGCCGTCTCCGCCCGCCCGCACAAAGGACGACGATCATGCGTTGGTTCAAACGATTATTTTTGTTTGCCTTCTGCTCCCGTCAAGCGGCAAATAGTGCCCTTTGGTTGTATGTGCGTTGCAGCCGCTGCGGTGAGGCGATACAGGTGCGCGTCGATCGGCGCTATGATCTGGCCAGTGAATGGCGCGACCCCGGCGAGCCGGGACCAGCCTATACGATGCATAAAGAGATTGTTGGGAATGCTTGTTTTCAACGCATCAGCGTAGATGTAGGGTTTGATGCCGGTTTGAAGATCGCTGAGCAACGCATTCGCGGTGGGGAATTCTTGACGGAAGAAGCTTATCAGAAGCTGAGTGCCAATGAGGTCTAGTGGCTTATCAAGTCGCCAGAGGATTGCCGGGTGCGCCTACTCTTCCTCGCTGTCAGAGGCACAGCGAGGAAGAGCGACCTTATGGAAATTTCAAAGGCTTCCTAATATATCGCCTCATAGCGTGAAAACCAATCCAATTTTGAATTACCACAATTTCTAGGCCGACAGCGCCTCTCCTCAATCGTTACGGATTTGAGGAGAGGCTCGTATAGGGATATTTTAATTGTTTTGTTATCAAATACATGACAACTCCTATTATGACGAGTCGCTCATTTAAGCTTAGCCTCTCATCGGCCACTGCCCTGAGAGGCTGATTACGGAAACTTAAGTGGCCTTGTCACCATAGGCTATCTCCTTGCTTGATCATAACAAGTAGCGCATTGCACTCGCCTTTCAAGCGTTAACTACTTAAGAGTTTAATGCCTGCTAGCCTGGTGGTCAAGCAATCAAACAGTCACCCAAATACAGGTTCCAGAAGGCTTATATAGTGAATATTTACAAATACTTAAAGAGACAAACAGCATATCGTTACTCAAAAAATATTTAAAAATTTCTCATTTTTTTTTGCAGATCGCGTCAGGCGGGAAGCTAGAGCGCTCCCGGCGGGGACGCTCTAGAGAGGCTCGGGCAGTCAGCTCCACCTAGGGCCGTCCCGGCGCCGATTCAAATACGTAGTCGCGCGGGATCACCACGAGGCCCGAGTCGGTAGTCGTAAAGCGTTTTTGGTCCTGCTTCGCATCGTAGCCGATCTGTTCGCCCTCGGGGACCTGCACGTTCTTGTCGATGATCGCCCGGCGAATGCGGACATTGCGGTGGATGTGGCAATTGTCCATGATCACCGATTCCTCGACCTCGCTGTAGCTGTGGACGAACACATTGCGGCCAAGAATCGAATCGATCACCGTCCCCCCACTCACGATACACCCCTCTGAGACGAGCGACTGCAGGGCGAGGCCACGTCGGCCCTCTTCATTAAAGGTAAATTTAGCTGCCGGAAAAATCGATGACCCCGCATAAATCGGCCAGCGCGGATTGTAGAGATTCAACTCAGGCTTCGTTTTGCGAAGGTCCATATTGGCATCGTAATAGGCATCCAGGGTCCCGACATCGCGCCAATAGGGATGCTGATCCGCTTTTTCTCCGGGAATGCGATTGTAGCGAAAATCGTAGGCGTAAGCCGGGATATCGTGGATCAAATTCGGAATGATATCGCCACCAAAATCGTGGCGTGTCGCCTGGCTGATGGCATCGAGGTCCAGACGCTCGATTAAGATTTCCGTGTTAAAGAGATAATTGCCCATGGACCCCAGACAATATCCCGCATCACCCGGCATGGGCTGCCCATAGGCGGGTTTTTCCTGAAAGGAGAGAATACGCCCCTGGGGATCGACTTCCAGGATCCCAAAGGCCGACGCGTCCTGCACCGGTACCGGATAGGCGGCGACCGTGACCTCAGCCGCTTTTTCAAGATGGAATTCGACCATCTGGCGAATGTCCATGCGATAGATATGATCGGCGCCAAAGACGGCCACGAGATCCGGTTTGAACTGCTTGATCAAGTGCAGGTTTTGGTAGACGGCATCCGCACTGCCCTGGAACCACGTGTCGCCGATCCGCATCTGAGCGGGGACCAGCGAAATGAAGAATTGGTCCGGCAACATGCTGCCAAACCGCCAGCGAGATTGCATATGTTCGATCAGCGACTGGCTCTTGTATTGGACCAAGACGTAAAGGGTATAGATTTCCGAATTGATAAAATTAGACAGGGCGAAATCGATAATCCGGTACTTTCCCCCAAACGGAACTGCCGGTTTGGCCCGGTCTCGGGTCAACGGATAGAGCCGTCTTCCCTCTCCGCCTGCCAACACAATACCCAGCACTTTAGTTGCCATCACAGGCTCTCCCTCAGAAGCTTCAGGAGTGACGATTAGGGATCAATCGAGTGGCACGATTGTTGACGGCACGGCATGTATTGTCAAGTGATGTAAGAAAAAAAACGCTCGGCGGTGGTGCTTCGCCAGGTAGGTGCCTGGTGCTCGCGGTATGGATTGTAGTGGGTTAAGGCGTTATGCTACTGAGGATTATTGACTTCCACACCCTGCCGGGAGCCCCACGAGAGCAACATCTCCCCGCTGCTCTCCTGATGGTGTGAGGTGTTGAGAACGGCATCATCAGGTCTACAATTTTCGCGTCCGCAAAATCCGGGGCCATGTTGGACATGCGGTATCCGTTTACTCCTGAAGAGCTATCTGTTCAGAAGCGTCCAGAGACCAATCACCATGAAACCGACACCTGCCATCACGTGCAGATGTCTCGTACTGACGTATTGGGACAGCACCGTGCCGGCCAAAACGCCCAGCGCGGACGTCAGGACCAGGGCGAGCGCGGCACCAAAGAAGACCGTCAGCTTGGGGGTCTCTTGCCCCGCCGCAAAGAGTAACGTGGCCAGTTGGGTCTTATCGCCTAGCTCAGCGATAAAGACCGTCGCAAAGACGGTCAGAAACAGTTTGATATCCATATATTTTCCGGTGGGGAAAACCCTCTCGACCCGCCTCATCATGTGACCCGTCAATAGAGATCGTCCGGTTTTTAAGTAGAGGCGCCGGTCAACGAGTCAACGAGTGTCGGGCCGCAAACCGGCACAATCTCCAGCGCGCTGAGGGACCCCTGGTCACCCCCGCCTGTCATCGAGACTGGCAAAGCGAGGGCGTGATCACACCGAGACATCCGGCTTGACAATGAGTACCGGCAGGGTCGCACGGGCCGCCACGGCGTTGACAATCGACCCGAGGGCGAGCCGATCCCAACCCGAGACGCTTCGGGTCCCAAGAATAATGGCACGGCACTGTTTCCGGGCCGCCGTCTCAAGAATGACCTCTGGCACCGCTCCGGAAGCTAAAACCCCCTCGTAGGGGATACCGGCAGCAGCCGACCATGCTTCGGCTTGTGCGAGGAGCTGTTTGCCTTCCGTCGCCCCCTCGCCGCCGCCTTGCGCCTGCTGTGGTTCAACATGCAACACGCACACTTCGAGCCCCATGACTTGGGCTAAGCCAATCGCATGCTCCACGGCGTACTTTGACCAGATCGAATGTCCAGTGGCCACGAGCACACGGCGTCCCAGAAGGGCCTCGCGAGCTAATGGGCGCTTGACCACCAGCACCGACTGCGGCGCGTTCGCCGCGACCGCGTGGGCGATGTGGCCGAGTGTTTGGCGCTCGAATCCGACCCCGCGTCGTGTCCCCAGGACAATGAGGTCGCACCCATATGTGTTGGCCGTCTGCAAAATGGCGGCGGGTATGTCGCCCCAAACCGTGTGGGCGACAAACGTCACACCGGCTTGGCGAGCCAGTTCCGCGGCTTCATCCAGGAGTTCCTGAGCCGCTTTCTCTAGGGCCGCCTGCACTTGTCCATTGGCCAGATCTGCTGTCACCTCGCCATCGCCTGCGGGCATGACAAGTCCGGTGAGCATATGCAAATCGACACCGAGGCGGCCGGCGAGATCAATGGCGTATGTCAATGCGGTTGCGGACCAGGGACTGCCTCCGGCCGTCGCGAGAATACGTGTGTACATATCCGTCATCCCCTATCCCATGCCATCGGCTTGATAATGCACCAACGATTTGAGACGGTGCGAAGAGCTACTGTAGAAAGACTTGGCAGGCCTGTCAAGAAATCAAACAGTCACCCAAATTTCCTCAAGTGGTAAGTGATTGAATGGTGTGTTTTATCACTGAATAGACAAAATAGACACCACCTAATATAGGCTGAATAGCCGATTTAGACAAGACGGGAAAACGAATAATGGGCGCCCCAAAGCGGTGGTAGACGACCATACACCAGCCCCCTGTTCGTGAGTCGACATTCAGGGTTTTTGCCCAACCCTCGGTGTCGGGTGCCATCTTAGGCATGGCGCCGGCGATCGGCCAACGTCAGCCACCGAGCGACCGCTGATACAAGTCGAGATATTGCTTCGCCGATTGCGCCCAGGAAAAATCCTGGGCCATGGCCTGGCGCATGAGCGATTGCCAAGCCATGCGATGGGCATACGTCGAGAGGGCCACTTGCACGGCATGCAAGAGTGCCTCAGCCGTCGGTTCTTGAAACACAAAGCCCGTTCCCTCACCCGTCTCCGCCCCATAGGGAATGACGGTGTCTCGCAATCCCCCAGTAGCCCGGACGATCGGGATGGTGCCGTAACGCATGCTATAGATCTGATTGAGGCCGCAGGGTTCATAGCGAGATGGCATCAAAAAGCAATCGCTGCCCGCCTCAATTTGATGCGCCAGTGCGTCATTGAATTCGAGGCGCACCCCCATGCGCCCGTGGTGGGCAGTGGCTTGCGAGGCCAACAGGTCATGATACTGCGGATCACCTGCCCCTAGAATCACCAAACGCACATCCATAGCGAGAAGACGGTCGAGCGCCGCCGCTAAAATATCCACCCCCTTTTGGTCCACGAGGCGCGAAATCATACCGATGAGGGGCGTTTCCACCTCCTCAGGCAGATCGTAAGCCCGCAACAAGGCCGCTTTACACGCGGCTTTGCCCTGTAGCGCCGAGGCCGTGTAAGACGCTGCGATCGCCGTGTCAGTCTCCGGATTCCACACCGCGTAGTCCGCGCCATTGAGAATGCCGTGCAACGCCGAACGCCGCGAGCCCAAGACACCTTCCAAACCCACACCGAATTCCGGTGTACAGATTTCTTCGGCATAGGAGGGGCTCACCGTGGTGAGAGCGTCGGCGTAGAGCAGTCCCGCTTTCATCAAGTTGAGAGCGCCGTAGAACTCGATCCCATCCGGACGAAAGAGGGTCTGGGGAAGGCCGGTGACCGGCATCATCCAAGCGGGGAAAATACCCTGGTAAGCGAGATTGTGAATCGTGTAAATGAGGGAGATGGCGTCCCATCGCGGATCCAAGCCGGGCAAAAAACGCTTATAGGCAGCCAGCAGAGCGGTTTGCCAATCATGGCAGTGGAGAACCTCGGGCCACCAATCGAGACTGGTGATCAGTGCCAACACTGCCCGGCAGAAAAACGCATAGCGCTCGGCATTATCCGGGTAATCACCGGCCCCATTGCCGTACAATCCCGGACGGGCAAAAAAGTCCTCTTGTTCGATGAAATACACGGGTATGCTGCCCGCCATCTCCACCGGGCTTGGCGAACCGGGCAGTCCCCCCTGCCACACCCGCATGGTTCGGGTGCCCACCCCGTGCGGCACTTGAACCGCCGCTAACACCGGGGTCAGCGGCATGGCCCGCTCGCGCACCGCCTGATAGAGCGGCATCACCATGCGCACCTCACAACCGAGCGCAGCTAGAGCCTTGGGCAACGCGCTGGCCACGTCACCCAAACCACCGGTGCGCGCGAACGGTGTCACTTCAGGGGTGACAAATAAAATTTTCAACTGCTGCTCCATCCACTCATCCCTTATCTTTAGTGGACAGTCGTGACTATCTACGATCCACGCCTTGACAGCGCATCGAACAGATCAGGCTTGATGAACCGGAGACGTGCATCATAGTGCTTGGTTGCTCTGCCACCCTCTCCGCCGCTGGCGCGATCTTCGTGCACGGCACACTCAACGGCCTCAATCGCCTGAATCGCGGCGCCTCATGGGTACTGGCAAGAGAATGGCGTGTATGCTCGTAGCAGGTCTTACAGATGACTTGCCATTATGTATATAATATGTCAAATTATCAATCGAGCGTTTGGTTGAGGGAACTTGCATTTTTCAAGACCGCTTACAGCGCCTCATGACTCATCGATACCACCGCCGGCTTCCATCCCCTGCATCACGCACTGAAGCTCCTTAACTCAAAGCCCTTGTAAGACTTAACGTCTGAGCCATCAGGTTGCTTGTCTCCCCGGTTTTGTCGAAACTTGGGTGACCGTTTGATTGCTTGACTCAGGTTTACAGAGTCGTTTATCTTGCACTTCCACATGGTAGCCAGGGCTCTTCTGTTCGTCTGAAGGAGCACGATGTGATGCGGATATTGATTGCGGAAGATGCACTCGTTTCCCGGCGTCTCTTACAACAGTGCTTGCAGCAGTGGGGGTATGACGTTGCAGTGGCCACCAATGGCGCCGAAGCCTGGCAGCTGTTTAGCGCCCAGGACGTTCACTTTCCCATCGTCATCAGCGACTGGATGATGCCGGAGATGGATGGGCTCGACTTGATCCGCCGTATCCGGGCGAGTTCGGGCTCAACCTATGTCTACACGATTTTGCTGACGGCAAAATCCGAGCGCGAGGATGTGGTGGCGGGGATGGAGGCAGGGGCCGACGATTTTCTTGGCAAGCCGTTTGACCGCGAGGAATTGCGAGTGCGCTTGCGGGCCGGGAAGCGGATCGTCCGACTCGAACAGACCCTCGCCGTGCAAAACCAGGAACTGCGCCAGCGGGTGGAGGAAGTCGAAACCTTTGTCTACACCGCCAGTCACGATCTCCAGACCCCGCTGCGAACGTTTGGGAGCTATGCCCAGTTGCTCCTGGCGGACTATGGCAAGGTTCTGGATGAGGCGGGCCGTGAACTCTGTGAAGCGATCCTGGAAGATGCACTGCATATGAAAACCTTGCTCGATAGCCTGCTGGAATACACTCGTCTTGGCCGCCAACCGGTTCAGGCCATCGACGTGGACGTCAAGGTCGTACTCGCCCAGGTCCTGCACGATCTGAGGCTGGGGATCGCCGAGACCGGGGCCACGGTGCATCTACCCGACGCACTGCCCACGGTCGTCTACTCCGAGGGGGGGTTGACGCAGATTTTCACTCACTTGGTGAAAAATGCCCTGCAATATCATGCGGCAAGTCCCCCGATGGTCAGCGTGCGCTGCGACGAGGCGGCACAGGGCTATCGCTTTTCTGTGCAGGATAACGGTATTGGCATTGCCCCCGAGCACGTGGATCGCATCTTCAACATTTTCGAACGGCTGCACACCCGCGACATCTACCCCGGTACCGGGGCGGGTCTCACCCTGGTGAAAAAAATTGTGGAATGCCACGGGGGCAAAATCGGGGTGGTGTCGACACTCGGCGCAGGCTCGACATTCTGGTTTACGGTTCCAAAGGCTGGGGGCTGCCATGCAACTATTGAGCAAGTTGACATGTGTTGAGGAGAGCTTGACACAGGGAGGTGGACCTGCCGGTTGGCCATTGCTTCTCGCAGTCGCCTCAGTGGCCGTGATGGTCTGCGGCATCGAAGCCCAGCCTGCCATTGCCGGCCGCGACAACCCCATGGCGCCGCCGGATGTCTATATCCGGACGCTCCTCGTGCGGGATGAACTCGAGTTGATTCGCTTAGAAATGGGTAAGCCGCAAGATACGCGGCAGGAACCCCGAGTGGCTGAGGCCGAATCACGCGAGGTCTTCTTTGGCGCCCTCACCCTCTTTCACAAGGTCAACCGGCTGAGTTTCGACTTGACCCGGGGGCGCGCCGCGCCTCCTGACAGGCCGATCGGCACGCTCCGCCCGGCCCATGTGATGGCGGTCGTCGATGCGGTTTTGACGCAGCTCCAGCGCGTTAAAGCAACGCTTGGGATCCTCGAATCGAGCCGGTCAAAACCCCGCGATCCGACGGCGACACCGTCGGATGTCTTTCGCTCGATCGTCCAGGCAAACCGGCAAGTGAATCTGCTGCTGGATCGGCCCATTGCCCCGAGCGACGTGTTTCAGCAAGTCACTTTGGCGGTGGGCTACGCGGCGCAATTGCGCGCCGGCTTTCCGGGGACGCGCATGCCAGAAGCCCCGCCCTTTGAACGCCGCAAACGTCCCGCGGACGTCTACCACCGGCTCATCGAGTGTTTCGCCCGGATTCGCGCCATCATGGCGCACTCGGGATTCCGTACGCTGACCTTGGACCAGCACCCCGACGCCATCACCCCGAATGATGTCTACGACATCGCCTCGTTGATCGTCTCCGAACTCAGCTTTCTCCACGCCCAAGTCGACGATGCCCTGCCCCCTCTTGATCCCTATGATCCGGGGCGAAAATTGCCGGCAGAGGTGTACCAGCGCGCCGGGCTGCTCGAGCTGCTGTTGATCGACTTACAGGCCTTGGTCAAAACGTCTTCCTCTTGGCTGCAAACTCAAAATGAGGGGGAGTAAGAGATGGCACCGGCACATTTCGCCAAGGGGGGGCTACGTCGCAAACTTCTTCGCTCACATCTCAGCTTGGTGGCGCTCGGCGTGGCCCTCCTGTGTGTCACCCTGGCATCAACGCTGTGGTTGCGCACCCATGTTCGCCGCATGGAGGCCCAACGATGGCCCACGGTGCACGCCGCCACCACCGCTCTGATCGGGGTGCAACGCTCGCTGGCCGGTCTGCGCGGCTGGGTGGCCCTCGGCGATGAACGCTTCCGGGAGGTGCGCGTGCGGGCGTGGAGTGAACAGATTCACCCCGCCATTGCGACCCTCGAAACCCTGAGTCGCCACTGGGACAATCCCGAAGACCGGATGCGGGTGGGCACCTCCGCCCGCCTGCTCAGACAGTTGGAGATCTCGCAGTGGTGGGTGGAAGACGTCGCCCAAGCGCCCGGCAATGAGCCGGCCCGCGTCATGCTTAACCAGAGCGTCCAACCCATAGCACAGGCCATGATATCGGCGATCACCGCCATGATCGATGCCGAGAAAGGGCTTAACGGGAGTCCCCATCGCAAGCTTCTACTGGGGCAGATGGGCGACTTCCGGGGGTTCTTCGCCGCTTCCGAGGTGCAATTGACCCACTTCCTTGCCAATGCGGATAGCGAGCTTGAAAACAGGTTTCATCGTCAATTGCTTCGCGCCCGGGTGCAGCTCCGGGGCGTGAGTGCCTGGTCCCATGTCCTGACCCCTGAGCAGCTCGATCTGCTGGCGTGGATGTATGAGGAATTTCTCGCCTATCACGCCATGGCTCGACAAGTCATCGCCATGCGCAAGCGCCCTTCTTGGCATGTGGCCCAGCGCTTGATGACCACCCAAACCGTGCCCCTGTCGCACCAGGTTAACAACCTGTTGACCGCGCTCTCCACCGAGCAGAATGCACAGATGGCGGCCGAGGCCGCACTCGTTTCTAACACCACGAATGTGTTGCTGTGGCTCGCACTCTCGCTCATCGTCGTGATGGGGGTCGTCGCCAGCTATGTGTCCAGGCGCAGCGCCGAGCGCATTACCCAGCCGATTGCGGAGCTGTCACACGCCACCCAAGAACTGGCCGCCGGCCGCCTGACCGAGGATATTCCGGTCACTTCCGAGGATGAAGTGGGGCAGCTCACGCAGTCCTTCAACACCATGCGAGAGGCGCTGCGCCGCAGCGAGGCCGCTTTGCGGCAAGCGAAAGAGGCGGCGGAAGCGGCCAATCGCGCCAAAAGCGAGTTCCTGGCCAATATGAGCCACGAGATCCGCACGCCTATGAATGGCATCATCGGGATGACAGAATTGACCCTCGACACGGAGCTCACCGCCGAGCAACGGGAATATCTCGGCATGGCCAAAACCTCGGCCAATCACCTGCTGGTGGTGATCAACGACATTCTCGATTTTTCCAAAATCGAGGCCGGCAAGCTCGATCTGGAGCATATCCAGTTTCATTTGCGCAAGAGCCTCGATGACACCGCTGCGACCCTGGCGCTGCGCGCCCATCGACAGGGCCTGGAACTGGCCTGCCACGTGCTCTCCGACGTGCCGGACCACCTGGTGGGTGATCCCGGACGCCTGTGGCAAATCCTCGTCAATTTGATTGGCAATGCCATTAAATTTACGCAGCACGGGGAGGTCGTGGTCAGCGTCGAACGGGTGTGGCAAACTGCGGACGAGGTGCACTTGCACTTTGCTGTCAGTGACACCGGGATCGGTATTCCACCCGACAAGCAGCACGCCCTTTTTGATGCCTTTTCCCAAGTCGATAGCTCCACCACACGCCGGTACGGGGGCACTGGCTTGGGCCTGGCGATCTCCTCGCAACTGGTGGCCATGCTGGGCGGCCGCATCTGGGTGGAAAGTGACATCGGGGTGGGTAGCACCTTCCATTTCGAGGCCCGCTTTGGCGTGGCCCAGGCTGAGGGCGAACCACCGTCTGTCATGGCGCTCAGCGCCCTGCAGGACCTCCCCGTCCTGGTGGTGGATGACAACGCCACCAATCGGCGGATTCTTAAGGACGTGCTGACCCATTGGCACATGCACCCCACAGTCGTCGCAAGCGGCCAAGCCGCCCTGCAAGCCCTGGAGCAGGCACAGCAACATGGCACGCCATTCGCCTTAGTGTTGTTGGATGCCATGATGCCCGAGATGGATGGATTCACGCTGGCCGAACAGATTATGCAGCACCCGGAACTGGCGCAAGCCACGCTCATGATGCTGTCTTCCGCCGACCAACACCGCGATGCAGTACGCTGCCGGGAGTTGGGCCTGGCCGCCTACATGACCAAACCGATCAAGCAGGCCGAACTCCTCAACACCATTCTGACCTCCCTAGGTGTGAGGTCGCCCCGGCAGACGCCGGCTGCCGCGACCACGTCTGATACGGCAGCAGATGCCAGCCAACGGCGTTTGCACATCCTCGTGGCTGAAGATAGCGTGGTGAATCAAACCCTGGCCGTCCGCCTGCTGGAGAGACGCGGCCATAGCGCGGTGGTCGCGAACAGCGGCGCGGAGGCCCTGGATGCCCTGCAAGCCCAACACTTTGATGCGGTGTTGATGGACGTGCAAATGCCGGAGATGGATGGGCTCGAAGCCGCCGCCAGCATTCGCGCCCGGGAGCAAACCACCGGTGATCATATCCCCATTATCGCCATGACCGCCCATGTGATGCAGGGTGACCGAGAGCGTTGTCTCGAAGCGGGTATGGACGATTACCTAGCCAAACCGATCCAAGCCGCGACCCTGTTCGCCACCCTTATACGTCTGCTGCCCGATGGCATCGCCGCTCATGCTAAGGCATCATTGGCAGTGGAAACACCCACTGCCGCCCTATTTGACAAAGCGTCGACGCTGCGCCGGGTCGATAGTGACCGAGAACTTTTACGAGAGGTGGTCGCCTTGTTTCGCGAGGTTTGCGCCGAGATGTTGGTAGAGATCGATAGCGCCATTGAGCATCAAGACGCCGTGCGGCTGCAGCGGCTGGCTCACACTCTTAAAGGAGAAGCGAGCAACTTTGGCGCTGCAGCAACCGTAGAGGCGGCCTTGCGGCTCGAAATGATGGGCCGTGCCGAGGATCTCACCGCTGCCGATGCGGCCTACGCGGATTTGGAAAACGCACTAGAACAATTGCTACCTGCCCTGCTCGCCTTTGGCCAGGAGGGGGAACTGGAAGAGGAGCCTCCATGAAAATACTCATCGCGGAAGATGCTCTCGTCTCCCGGCGCCTGCTCGAGCGCCATTTGCAGATCTGGGGACATGAGGTCGCAGCCGCGACAAATGGGGCTGAAGCCTGGCAGCTCTTTAAGATCTCATCCGCCTCTAAAGTCGTGGGGCCATTGGCCGCCCTCCGCCAGTAGCTTCTTTGCGCCCCAGGGAGCCGCCCAGCACCACCGGCTTGCCGGTCACTACCAGCTGGCACACGGTAGCCGACCTGTTGACTATACGTAGCCATCATCCAGGACGTAGCGGATAGCACGCCGCACTTCCGCCAACGTACATCTGCCGTCTACCGATATCTGCCAGAATATTCCATAAACGGCAAAAGAGAAATAAGTTGTCAAGTTGTATGCGACAGTTTAGGTGACTGTTTGATTGCTTGACAGGAGGTGCCGAAGCATTTACATTTTCCTCCGGTTTCTGTTTTGAGGCGAGCTGACGGCCAGCCCTGCGGACGTTGCAGCAAAGGAGGACACCACATCGTCATAGACCCCCACCTTACGGAGGGGGCTTGGAAGAAAATACCTTCCGAGCGCAAGTCTTGACTACCGCGTTGAGCATTCACCTGGTACGTACTTCCGGTTGCTTCCCTAGACCGGACTATCTACAAGCTTGTGGCTTGCAGGCGCCTGAAGAAGGGACATCCTGGTGGGTGTGCGGGAAGGGACACAAACTTAGGGGTTATACCCATGCGAATACCAGTACAAGCTCC
>Ga0214472_10001771_pt1 | contig 23597 bp, 21 predicted proteins | sample RVTome_6_FD_207662 | JGI IMG/M metagenome (GOLD analysis project Ga0214472, IMG submission 207662) | Soil microbial communities from uranium-contaminated site in the Upper Colorado River Basin, Wyoming, United States - RVT140D175 | ecosystem: Environmental > Terrestrial > Soil > Contaminated >...
TCGTTGCGACCATCTCATGGTACCCGTACCACTTCGATGATCGCGCCTAACCAAAAGCCAAGGAGAACCGGTCAAATGAGTCATTTATTATGACCGTTGGTATTAGTGCCCGCAAATTTGCGAGCCATGCACCGGCAGCTCATCGAATCCATGAAGGCGCCGGACAGTCCCTATGCAGCAATGGTCCGCCACTTCGAGCAGGAGCGCGGGCCGATCCTGTAATCGGTATCACCCGGGCTGGAGAGCATTTTATTGTCTTCCCCGATGAGCAATACCGGATCGTCATCCTCGATTTTTTGCATGGACGCAGCAACCTCTCCGGCATCTGGCCGCGCTCGCTTTGCTTGCCGGCGACAAGGATTCCTGGGGAATTGCCTTTCTGAGCCTCTGAGGAGAAATCCGGATCAATTAATCGTCCGCCGCGGCTTGTGCTGGCCGCCGGTAATATCTGCGCTATAGTCCGGTGGAAGACAGTCGACCCCACTTATGTCCCGCCCTCGATCCCGCCTGCCAGAAGAGCCAGACATCATGAAAAAGCATCCGCTCGAACCGCTCAGCCGCGAAGAAATCCGGACCGCCGTCGATCTGATCCGGGCTGAGGCCGGTCTTGACGAAAAGGCCTGGTTCGAGACGATCACCCTTGAGGAGCCGGGCAAGGCGGCATTGGCGGATTACGCGGCGCACGGGACCGTTCCCGCGCGCTGCGCCCAGATCTGCTGCTACGAACCCGCCAGCAACCGGACCTTTCGCGGTGTCGCCGATCTTGAGTCCAAAACCCTATTGGAATGGAAGCCCATCGACGGCGTGCAGGCGCGGATCGGGCCGGACGAATTCGCCGCCGGCGACAAGCTGGTCAAGGCCGATCCCCGTTTTCTCGAAGCCTGCGCCCGGCGCGGCATCACCGACATGTCGAAAGTCCTGGTCGAAACCTGGGCCGCCGGCAATTTCGGCCTGGCCGAGGAAGAGGGCGCGCGCATCGCCTATTGCCATTGCTGGGTGGCGAACGCGGCCGGCGACAACCGCTATGCGCGGCCCATCGGCAATCTGCATCCGGTCGTCGATCTGCGGCGCGGCGCGGTCATCCGCATCGACGATTTCGGCATCGTGCCTTTGCCCGACGACACCTCGCCGATCCGCCTGAAAGAAGGCCTGCGCACGGACCTGAAGCCCCTCGAAATCACCCAGCCGGAGGGACCGAGTTTCGAAGTCGACGGCTACGGCGTCGCCTGGCAGAAATGGCGGATCCGGGTCGGCTACAATCTGCGCGAGGGCCTGGTGCTGCACCAGATCGGATACGAGGATAAAGGCCGGCTGCGGCCGATCATGCACCGCGCCTCCATGGCGGAAATGGTCGTGCCCTATGGCGATCCGACGCCCGGAAATTTTCGCCGCAACGCCTTCGACACCGGCGAATACGGCATCGGGCCGGCGCTGGATTCCCTGAAACTGGGCTGCGACTGCCTCGGCCATATCCATTATTTCGACGTCTGTTCCCATGATTGGCACGGCAATCCGAAGGTCATCAGGAACGCCATCTGCATGCATGAGGAGGATTTTGGCCTCCTGTGGAAGCATACGGACAATGTCACCGGCACCATGCGCGCCGTTCGCTCCAGGCGTCTGGTGATCTCGGCGCTGTGCACCATCGGCAATTACGTCTATGGCTTTTTCTGGTATTTCTATCTGGACGGCACGATCGGCGTCGAGGTGAAGGCGACCGGGATTCCGTTCCCCTCGGCGATCGCGCCCGGCGAAGCCCCGGAATATGGCGCGCTGGTCGCCCCCGGGATCGCCAGTCACGTGCATCAGCACGTGTTTTCCTTCCGCTTCGACATGAGCATCGACGGGGCGGAGAATTCCGTTGCCGAAGTCGAATTCGAGGCCGCGCCCATGGGGCCGGACAATCCCCACGGCAACGCCATCCGCATCCTCGAGCGGCTTTTGCCGAGCGAAAAGCAGGCGCAGCGGGTCATCGACCTGGCGCGGGCGCGCTATTGGAAAGTGATCAACCCGAACCGCCTGAACGCGCTGGGCCGCCCGACCGCCTACAAGCTCACCCCCGGCGCCAACGCTCTGCCGCTGCTCGACCCGCAAGCGCCGGTGGCAAAGCGCGCGGGCTTCATGTTCAAGCATTTCTGGGCCAGCCGCTTCGCAAAAGACGAACTCTATCCCGCCGGCTGGTACCCGAACCAGAGCGCCGGCGGCGACGGCCTGCCGTCCTGGACCGAGGCCGACCGGTCCCTGGACGCCACCGATATCGTCGTCTGGTACACCCTGAATTTCCACCACCTGCCGCGCCCGGAAGACTGGCCGGTGCAGCCGGTGGTCTATGCGGGCTTTCACTGGATGCCGGACGGGTTTTTCGACGAGAACCCGGCGCTGGACGTGCCGCCGAATGATTTGAGGTGAGGCAGACAGACGGGTGGTTCGGCAAGCGTTCCGCGTTTTCCCCGGCGTCTTAACCGGCAAACCAATGCGTATAATCGCAACCGCAGATGAATTTTACCTCGACGCCACAGGTCTTGATCGTCTGAATGTGGATCAGCCAATCGCTGTCGGTCGCGTTGACCACCGGCGCGTTCTCCCGTTTTGCCAGGGCGGCGAACTTTCGGTCACTTGGATCGAAGTTCACGGCAATGAGTGCTTGCGGAAGGTCTGCATACTCATCGCCTTCGTCTTTTGGGAGTTCGACGCGTTCGATCAGCCGAGGCGCGCTGTGCAGCACGGCTTGATAAAAGCGGTCGCCGACGCCCGGCTGGCCGGCGGGATTGAGATGCCTGCGATATTCGGCCTGGATTTCACCGTCCTGATCGACCAGAACCTTGCCTGACCGAAGCAGGCTTTGCAGGAACTCGACCGCGGCGATTCGGCAGTCCAGGGAAGGCGGCCGATCGTTCGGGGCCGGGCGGCCGTTGGCGACAATTGGGACGTTGGTGTCCACGACATAGCGGCTCATTCGGCCGCTTTCATCCGCTGCAGCCGCGCCAGTTCCGCTTCTGCCGTTTCCGCAAACGAATCGCCCATGAACTTGTCCGGCCAGTTCCCGATGTTGCCGAAAAGATCGACGTCGAGTTTCTTCAGCGTCGAGGCGCCTTTCGGGGCGTCGCAGAAATATAGTTTTACGTCCTCGGCGGAAAGGGCCTGTTCGGCGATGCGTCGCTGAAGGCGCAACAACAGGTGTTCCGAATGGCTTTCCAGGATCACCTGCACGCGCCGATGCGTCGCCGCCTGGATGATGACATCGGCGAGACCGGCCTGCGCCAGCGGATGCAGATGGATTTCCGGCTGTTCCAGGATGACGGTGGAGCCTTCTGGCACGTATTGCAGCAGGGTGATGACCGGAAGCACCTGGGAAACGCCGAAGCCGACATCGGTCAGGAGAACTTCGCTGGCGCCGGCGCGGGTTTTGACGCGGGCCTGCCAACGGTTCGATCCCGGCGCGATCTCCGCGACGCGGAATTCCTCAATGAGACCCATTTCACGCAGCCAATAGGCGATCATCTCCTGAAAGGATTTATAGTGCGCCTTTGCCTTGAGGTTCCGCAATTCCTTCGCTTCGGTTGCGGCAAGGATCGCGTCGATGGTCTTCTCGCCGCGGCTGCCGACGTCGTTCGGAGTGGATCGGGCCCAGAGATAGTCGCGCTGCGGAAATTCCCGCAACGGCCCCAAATAGAAGATTTTGTCAATTTCGGCTTCGTAGGCTGCCTCGAGGTCAGCCAGGAATCCGGCATTCTGGAAATAGGTGCGTGCCTGATCGGGAAAGGCATAGGATTTGATCGGACCCGGCAATTGCCAGCTTCGCCCGGCGGTGCGGATGAAGCGGAAATCGCTCGGCTCTCCATTGCCGGCAGTCGCTTGAAGTTCAAATTCCAGTGACTCGGGCTTTTTTGGCACCAGGCTGAACCGCATGTCGTCGAGCGTGTAGGCAAGCCGCTGCGCCTTTGGCGCGTATTGTTGGACGCCAATCTCGGCTTCGATTTTCAGGTGGCTTCCACGCGCCACGGCGGACGAGCGTTTTTCACTCGGATCCTCCAGCACCAGGAGCGCGGCCAGTTCGAAATCAAGATGGAATTGAATGGATTGCTGCCCGTCGTGGCGATGGATGGCGTCGGTGATGGTGCCGAGCCGCACGAGATCACCGTTGAGTTCGAGTGAAACCTTCCTGTCCGTCGCGTCCTTGGTCTGCTTCAGAAGCAGGAGGAACTGGATGAGGCTGGTCTTGCCCGAGGAATTGGTTCCGAACACGCTGGTGATGCGGCCGCACGCGAGATCAGCCTCGGCCCAGGACTTGAAATTGGAGAATCCGAAAGCGCTTAACATATGATCCCCTGGCGCGCGGCGGCGCGTATTGCGCGAAAAGACGGAACGTGAACCGTGATGCGCGGTGCTGCCATAATATCGGCGCCGGGCCGATCGCGCGGTTGCATCGCAAACTACCGCAAGTCCGGACCCAATCCAACAGGCTGGCGCGCAAGGCCCGGATTTCGGCGGCGTGACCGCAATCATTCCGCCGTGGCCGGGCATAATTCACCTTTCGGTCCCTACACATCCGCTTCGCGCCCGGCTTGGCCCATGCCATTTTTCTCCATACCATCCCACCACCCCGTCATTGTCCGGCTTGTCCGGGCAATCCATGCGCGTGCCGTGAGGTGCGAATTCTTGGCCGTAGAAAGGCCTGGCGCCAAGGTCGTCTGGATTGCCCGGATAAGTCGTCCAATGACGGGATGGCGGGCATGAAACGATGGTGGAAACGGGCATAAGACGGTCCCGCGCGAGCCGGCTACGCACGGTCGATGATGGAAACAAAGCACACTGAACCGCCGTTGCGGCCGTAACCGACCATCTTTGGATACAACCGACACCGTCATCCGGTTTCGCGCATGACAGCGCGCCGGACTCTCGCTAAACTCGATTTTTATTTTATTCCGCCAAGGGAGTATGGGGCGATGGCGGTTCTTTTCTTAAGTCATTCCAGCCGCGACGATGCGCACGCCAACGTTTTGGAAGCCTGGCTCGGGACACATGATTTCACCGATGTTTTCGTCGATCACAGCGCCATCGCCGGCGGCGAAAAATGGCGCGAGGCGCTGAAGGTCTCGGCCGGCGCCTGCCGCGTGGTGGTTTGTCTGGTGACTCCGAACTGGCTCGGGTCTGCCCAATGTTTCGGCGAGTTCATGGCCGCGTGGTATATGGGCAAGCGTATCCTGCCGCTGTTTCTCCTACCCGGCGATGGCGAAATCGATAGCGATGCGCGGCTCCGGCTCGCGCGGGTGCAGGGCGAGGATCAGGGTCTCGACATGGGCTCCTGTCTCGGCGCCGAGGGCAGATTGGATCTGAACGCCGACGAGAAGGTCGCTGCGCGGTTGCTGAGCGGACTCAAGGCGGCGGGCGTCTATACGCGCGTCGGTCCGGACCCGGAAGCGTTCCCGATAAATAAGGACTCACGCCCGACGCCGTTTCCCGGTCTGGCCTCGTTCGGCGACGACGATGCGGACGCGGCGATCTTCTACGGCCGCAGCGGGGAAATCGCGCGGGTCCTCGAAGATCTTCGATCGATGCGCGCCCGCGGCGATCAACGGGCGCTGGTTATCCTGGGCGCTTCGGGCGCCGGCAAGTCGTCGCTTCTGAAAGCCGGCATCATTCCCCGGCTGCGGCGCGAGGTGCCGGCCTGGCTGCCGCTGCGCGCCTTTCGTCCGGGCGCCGACCCTTTGTTGAATTTCAGCGAAGCGCTGGCGCGGACGCTTCGGGATTTCGCAGTGGTGGAGGCCCACGGCGTCATGTGCCGGGACTTGTTCGAGACCTGGCGGGACGCCGAACGCGACGCCAAAGGAAATCTTACGGAAACGGGCCTGACTGCGCTGGAAACGAAACTCGGATCCTATGGCCGGCGCTTGCGGGAAGCTTCTGCCCGCCCGGACGCAACCATCCTGATCGGCGTCGATCAGGCCGAAGAACTGGCGCGGGCGGACGGCGAGAGCGGCGAGGCGCTTGCGGCCTATCTGCGTGTGGCGCTGGCGGCGCAGCAAAGTCCCTGGCGGCTGGCGTTCACCATCCGCACGGATTCATTCCCGGAACTCCAGGGCCATCGCCTCTTTCAAAACCTCGAAACGCATGGCTACGATCTTCGCTCCGTGGCGATTTTTCGGTTCGTGGCAATCGTCGAGGAGCCGGCGAAGCGTTATGGCGTTACGATCGACGGGGAACTGGTGGAAGCGCTGATGGACGACGCGCCGAAGGCCGACGCCTTGCCGCTGCTGGCGTTCGCCCTGCAACGGCTGTGGGACCGGTTTGCCGCATCGGGCGAAGTGACCAAAAGGCATTACGACGGCATGGGCCGGCTGGCCGGCCTTATCGAGGATGCGGCCGAAAGAGCGCTGCGCGGCCTGCAGCCAGACCAGCCCGTGCCGGCTGTGCCGCCGCTGAAGCGACTGGACGACCTTGGCGCGGCGACATTCGTGCCGGCGCTGGCGCAAATTAACGACGAAGGCGCAACGATCCGACGGGTTTCCGCCTGGTCGAGTTTCGACGAGGAACAACAACATCTGCTGGAAAGGTTCGATCACTGGCGCTTGATCGTGCGCAAGGGCGAGAAGGGGGAGGATGTCGACGGACGCACCGTCGAGGTGGCGCATGAAGCCCTGTTCCGCGAATGGCCGCGGCTCAAGGCCTGGCTCGAACCGGAACGCGCCCGGCTGGAAGCCTTGCGTCTGCTGCAAGCGGATTCCGCCATCTGGGGCCGCAACAATAACGGCGCCGCATTCCTGAATCACAGGGATCAAAGACTTGATGAGGCAAACGCCCTTGCCGCCAGCCCGGTTTACGGTCCGCGCCTCAACGATGTGGATCTGGCCTATCTGGCGGCGTGCGAAACAGCGGAACGGGAGGCGGAGCGCCGGAGCTTTCAGATGCGGGCGCTGGTCGGCGTTCTTGCCGCTTTTCTGGTGGCCGGCGGAATTGGATGGGTCAATCGGATCTGGATCGAAAGCGAAGTGTTTCGTCTCAATTATGGTTTGCGGCATTCCGAACATATCCTGGATGGAGATGCCATCTCCGCACTTGAAAGCGGAGACGATTTCAAGGACTGCGTCGAGGATTCGCCGGACTGCCCGGCAATGGTCATCGTCCCGGCCGGTTCCTTCAAGATGGGGTCAATTGACGGTAAAGGCGATCCGGATGAGCATCCGCAGCGCGACGTCGTGATCGACAAGCCCTTCGCCGTTTCCCGATTCGAGGTAACATTTGCCGAATGGAACGCCTGCGTCGCCTACAAGGGATGCGCAGCGGCCGCCAACAGCGGGTGGGAAGGCGAAAACCGCCCGGTGATCAATGTCGATTTGGAAGACGCCAAGGGCTATTCGATCTGGCTGTCACGGATGACGGGCAAGACCTATCGGCTCTTGTCGGAGGCCGAATGGGAGTACGCGGCGCGGGCGGGGACAATTTCGGATTATTCCTGGGGCGATGAAATCGGCCCTGGCAACGCCAATTGTGACGGTTGCGGCAGCGAATGGGATGGCAAACAGACCGCTCCGGTTGGTTCGTTCAAGCCCAATGCCTTTGGCCTTTACGACATGCACGGCAACGTTTGGGAGTGGGTCGCGGACCCCTGGAAGGGCGATTACAGTGGCGCGCCGACAGACGGTTCGGTTTGGACAAGCGGTGGGAATACAGGTTTCCGTGTTCTTCGCGGCGGGTCTTGGTACAATACTCCGGAGAACCTCCGATCGGCGGATCGGGTCGGGTACCATCCGGACAATCGGTTCGATAATCTCGGGTTCCGAGTTGGGAGGACGCTTACCCCTTGAATCTTTACTCCTTTACCCCTTGCGGGTCCAGGGGCGCAGCCCCTGGTTGCGACGGAATCGAGGTTTCATGACAGATCACGCCAAGCGGACCGGGGTTGCGGTCGAAGCTCATTATCAATTCCTGACCTGGCTGGTTCCGACGGTCGACAAATTTCCGCTGAAAGGAGTCGTCACGGGCAGTAATCCGCTCGCCCGCTCGCCTGATCCCCTGTGCGGTGGAGTAAACGATCGTCCAGAAGCGGGATGATAAGGCCCTTGCGGACCGACGGGAGGACGAGGCGATTTTGCGGGTCGCAACACCAGGGAACGCCGTATCAGCATCGAAAATCCGACCAGCGAGCAATCCGGCATCGCTGGGTCTTTCCAAGGGCGAGCCTGTCCCCTGGAAAGTAAAGCCCGCCATGAGACGAAGCAAAGCCGACAATCGATCGTCTCGCCTTTCCGGTTTTATCATTTGCATTTCACAGCGCGCTCATGGATTGCACGAACAAGCTGTCCAATGACGGGCGGTGTGGCATGAACAGGGGGTGGAAACGGGCATAGGGCCGCGACCAGGGAAAACCGACTATGCCCGGTCGATAATATGCGCATACGACCCGGAAACGCCGTTGCGGCTGAGGCCGATCGGGCCGAGATCCCGGGCCTCCGCGTCTTCGGCCAGGAACAGCCGCTCGGCGGCACCTTCGCGCACCAATGTTGAATAATGGAATTCATGGGCGTTCAGGGGCGTGGTCCAGGGCGCGGCTTGCGTCGGCGTCAATCTGCGGTAGCCGAGATGGCGTTGGCGGGCCTGGAAACTGGTTTCCAGCGGCAGCAGGCCGAGCATGGGGTGGGTCTTGCCTTCGGCGTCGGTCAGGGCCTCGCCGAGGACCATGTAGCCGCCGCATTCGCCGTAGATCAGCGCCGCGCGGTTCGCAGCCTCTTGCATCCCGGTGCGGAAATTCGACGCCTGCGCCAGGGTTTCGCCCCACAATTCGGGATAGCCGCCGGGCAGGTAGATCGAATCACAGGATCTCCGGGGTGCTTCGTCGGCGAGCGGCGAGAAGAAGGAGAGTTCGCAGCCCTGGTCGCGCCAGTCCCGCAGAAGGTGAGGATAACAAAATGCAAAGGCAGTGTCCCGGGCGATCGCCGTGCGTTGGCCGAGTGGCGGAAGCGGGCGGCAGGATTGATCGGAAACGGCCAAAACACCGGATTGCGAGATCAGGGCGGCGATATCGGTTTCGGTTTCGATCTTGGCCGCGGCGGCTTGAATGAAGTCCTCGAGATCGCCGATTTCGCCGGCCTGGACGAGGCCCAGATGGCGCGAGGGCAGGGCGAGGGTCTTGTCGTTGCTGAGCGCGCCGAGAACGGGAATGCCGATCGGCTCAAGCGCTTGCCGCAGAATCCGTTCGTGGCGGGGGCTGCCGACCCTGTTGAGGATGATCGCTGCGAGCGCCGTGTCGTCGCGCAGCGAGGCGAAGCCGTGCGCCAGGGCGGCGATGGATTGGGCCTGTTTCGAGGCGTCGACGACGAGAACCACCGGCAGGCCGAGAATGGCGGCGAGATCGGCGGTCGAGCCCTTGCCGGCGGCGGAGCCGTCGAACAGGCCCATGGCGCCTTCAACCACCAGCATCGCGCCGGGCGGGGTGTGGTTTTGAGCGCGCGCTTTTATGGCGCCCGCACTCATCGCCCAGGCGTCCAGATTGAGGCAGGGGGTTCCGGTCGCGGCTTCGTGAAATTTGGGGTCGATATAGTCGGGGCCGGATTTCGCCGAGGCGATCGGGTGGCCCGCATCGCGCAAGGCCCGCAGCAATCCCAGGGTGAACACGGTCTTGCCCGATCCGGACTGCGGCGCGGCGATGACCAGACCGCTTCGCGGTCCGGGCATCAGGCGGATTCCGCCTGGGGCGATTCGGCGCGGGCGACGAGCGTCTTGCCGTTAAGCGCGCCGAGCCAGTCAAGGCTTTTGCGCAAGGCAACGACATGGCCGACGCAGACGATTGCCGGCGGTTCGACGCCGGCCTCGGCGCAATCGGCGACGGCCTTGGCCAGCGTGGTTTCCAGAACGGTCTGGTGTCTGGTCGAAGCGTGCGAGACCACTGCCACCGGCTCGTGCGGCGCCCGGCCTGCTTCAAGCAGTTTGTGAGAAATTGCCGCCAGATGTTTGATCGCCATATACATTACGATGACCGGAGAGCCGTCCGACACGGCTTGCCAATTGATCGATTGCGGCGCCAGACCTGTCTGGTCGTGGCCGGTCAGAAAGGTCACCGTCTGGTTGATGTCGCGATGGGTAATCGGAATTCCCGCATAGGCCAGACCGCCGATGCCGGCGGAAATGCCCGGAACGATGCGGAACGGAATGCCCGCCTCGACCAGTGCGCCGGCTTCCTCCGCGCCGCGGCCGAAGACGAAGGGATCGCCACCTTTCAGGCGCAGGACGCGTTTGCCGGCGCGGGCCAGATCGACCAGTTTGAGGGAAATGTCACGCTGCTTCGGCGACGGCTTGCCGCCGCGCTTGCCGGCATAATCCGTTGCCGCGCCGTCGCGGACCCATTTCAGGATGTCCTGGTTGACCAGAGCGTCGTAGACGACCACGTCGGCCTGACGCAGCGCCGACAGGGCGTGCAGGGTCAACAGGCCGGGATCGCCGGGGCCCGCGCCGACAAGCCACACCCAGCCCGGTTCGAAAACAGGCCAGCCTTCGGGATTGTGCGGTAAGGTTCCGTCTGGATTCATTGCTGGGGTCATGGCCCGAGTGTAACGGTGCGGTTTGACCGTGGAAACCATTTTCCCACGGGAGACGGCGCTGGAGCGGAATTCAGTTATGATCCAGCACAGAAAATGGCATAGCGTGATTTTATCGAAAGACAATGGGCGTGAACGACGCTGAATCCTCCAAAGGCGACGGTACCGCGCTCAGGCGCGGCTGGACGACGGGCGCCTGTGCCACGGCGGCGGCGAAAGCGGCCTATCAGGCTCTGTTGACCGGGGTTTTTCCCGATCCGGTCGAAATCACTCTGCCGAAGGGACAGACCGTCGGCTTCGCGCTTGCCTTTGAGGATGCGGGGAATGAGCATGCGCGGGCGGGAATAATCAAGGATGCGGGCGACGATCCGGACGTGACCCACGGGGCGATGATCGTCGCAACAGTGCGCAAGGCCGCGCCGGGCTCCGGCGTCGCGTTTGCCGCGGGTGAGGGGGTCGGCATGGTCACCCTGCCGGGGCTGCCGATCGAACCGGGCGAGCCGGCGATCAACCCGGTGCCGCGCCGGATGATTCGCGAGGCGATCGCCGGGACGGCGGCGGCGTTCGGCGGCAGCGGCGACGTGCTGGTCACGGTTTCCGTGCCGGGCGGCGCGGCTCTGGCGGAAAAGACCTGGAATCCGCGCCTCGGCATTGTCGGCGGTCTTTCGATCCTGGGCACGACCGGTATCGTGCGGCCGTTTTCCTGTTCGGCCTGGATCGCCTCGATCCATCGCGGCATCGATGTCGCCGTCGCCGGCAATCTGCCGCATGTGATCGGCTCGACGGGCTCGACCTCGGAAAAGGCGGCGCAGGCGCTGTTTTCAGTACCGGATTTCGCCCTGCTCGATATGGGCGATTTCGCCGGCGGGCTGTTGAAATATCTTCGCAATCACCCCCTGCCGCGGCTGACGATCGCCGGCGGTTTCGGCAAGCTGACGAAACTGGCGCAAGGCGCATTGGATCTGCATTCCGGGCGCAGCCAGGTCGATTTCGACCAGCTTTCGGCCTATGCGGCGGAATTGGGCGCTTCAGCGGATCTGTGCGAGACGGTGCGATCGGCCAATACCGCGAACCATGTTCTGGGGCTTTGCGCCGGCGCCGGGATCGATATCGCGGCTCTGGTGGCGGCAAAGGCGCGCCATCAGGCGATCGCGGTTCTGCGCGGCGCCGAGATCGACGTAGACGTGCTGGTGGTCGATCGGAGCGGGGAAATTGTGGCACAGACGAAATGATCGGGGATGAATTGCGCAGTTTTGATCCTTTGCGCGTGGGCTCGGTCCGCGCGGGCGTGCGATGAAAAAATTCCGCATCCTGCTTTTGGGCGGCACAGCGCAAGCGCGCGAATTGAGCGGGGTACTGGCCGACGACCCAGGTCTCGATCTCACCGTGTCGCTGAAGGGAATAACCGAAAAACCGCAACCCCATGGGGGGCGGTTGATCAGCGGCGGCTTCGGCGGCGCGGCGGGGCTTTACGACTATTTCGTGGAAAACCGGATCCAGGCCTGCATCAATGCCACGCATCCCTTCGCGGCGGTGATGTCGGAAAATGCCCACAATGCGGCGGGCAGGGTCGGGATTGCCTATTTGCGCGTCAAGCGGCCGCCATGGACGCGCCGGGACGGGGATCGCTGGATTGAGGTCGAGACCATGGATGCGGCAATTGCCGCAATCGCGCCGGGTGCGACCGCGTTTCTGGCGCTGGGGTCACAGGGCTCGGGCGCTTTCGCGGTGCGCGGCGATGCGCGGTTTCTGATCCGCACCGCCGACCCGGTCGCGCCCGAGCGGCGATGGGCGAATGCCGATTACGTCATCGGACTGCCGAATCATGATGTTGAAGCGGAAGCCGCGTTGATGCAAGCGCGCGGAGTTTCGGTCCTGGTGGCGCGCAACAGCGGCGGCGGGCCCGGATATGCGAAAATCGCCGCGGCGCGGCTTCTGGATTTGCCGGTGGTGATGATCGGACCGCCGCTTCAGTGCGCCGGCGAACGGGTGGAGAATTGCGCGGAAGCGCTTAAGTGGTTAAATTCAAAAAGAAACATGTCGTGTTCACCGCCGATTTCGCGTTGAATGCGCCCGCACCCCGTAACCGGGCCGCTTTTGAGATCGCGATAACATCCGGGGATCAAATCTGCGGGACTTGTCATACGGAATGCACTAAGCTAAGCCTCATTGAGCCCTTGGTTGCGTGCATGCCGCAGGCCCGGGGCGTCATAGGACAGTTTGATCCGCTGGATGGATCCGGGAGTGTCGCATCACCGGCAATCCTGGACCGCAACCCCGGGGGAACCGGGTTGCAGTGGGACGGATTCGACCGTCATACTCGACAACAGCGAAGACGATGAGGGTGTTATGGAAGACGTGTTGAAAGATTACCTTCCCATTGTAATCTTTGTCGGCATTTCGCTGGTTATCGGTTTGGCGCTTTTGATCTCGCCCTTCATCGTCGCCTACAAGAACCCGGACAGCGAAAAACTGTCGGCCTACGAATGCGGCTTCGAGGCGTTCGACGATGCCCGGATGACCTTCGATATCCGCTTCTACCTGGTCGCCATTCTGTTCATCATCTTCGATCTGGAGGTGGCGTTTCTGTTTCCCTGGGCGGCGGCGTTCGGCGATCTCGGCTGGTTCGGATTCTGGTCCATGTCGGCTTTCCTCGGTGTCTTGACCATCGGCTTCATATACGAATGGAAAAAGGGAGCTTTGGAATGGGATTGACCGAAGGCCAGACGCCTGCGCGCCAGTCGTCCGTTTTGACGGCGCCCCAGCCGAAAGGCATAATTGATCCCGCCACGGGCAAGCCGGTCGGCGCGAACGATCCGTTTTTTCTCGAGGTCAACAACGAACTGGCCGACCGCGGCTTCATCGTGACGTCGGCCGACAATCTGATTCAATGGGCGCGCACCGGATCCCTGATGTGGATGACCTTCGGCCTGGCCTGCTGCGCCGTCGAGATGATGCAGATGTCGATGCCGCGCTACGACGCGGAGCGCTTCGGGTTCGCGCCGCGCGGCAGCCCGCGGCAATCCGACGTGATGATCGTCGCCGGCACCCTGACCAACAAGATGGCGCCAGCGCTGCGCAAGGTCTACGACCAGATGCCGGAGCCGCGCTATGTGATCTCCATGGGGTCATGCGCCAATGGCGGCGGCTATTACCATTATTCCTATTCCGTCGTGCGCGGCTGCGATCGGATCGTGCCGGTCGATATCTATGTGCCCGGATGCCCGCCGACCGCGGAGGCGCTGCTCTACGGCGTGTTGCTGCTGCAAAAGAAAATCCGCCGGGTCGGAACAATCGAGCGCTAGAGGTCACCGAATGGACGAGACTTTATCGGATATGGCCGATCACATCGCGGCCTCGCTGGACGACGCGGTGATTTCCTGGACGATCGCCCATGGCGAATTGACGATCTTTGCCGTGTCGAACCGCATCGTCGAGGTGATCGGGTTCCTGCGATCCGATGCGACCTGCCAGTTCGTCAACCTGACGGATATTTGCGGTGTCGACTGGCCGGCGCGCGAGAACCGCTTCGACGTGGTCTACCATCTGCTCAGCCCGAAGAACAACGCGCGCATCCGCGTCAAGCTGCAGGCCAATGAACGCACGCTGGTGCCTTCGATCTGCGACGTGTTTCCCAGTTCGGACTGGTTCGAACGGGAAATCTACGATCTCTACGGCGTGCTGTTTTCCGGCCATCCGGATCTGCGCCGGCTTCTGACCGATTACGGATTTGACGGTCATCCGCTGCGCAAGGATTTTCCGCTGACCGGGTTTGTCGAGGTCCGGTATGACGACGAACAGCGGCGGGTCGTCTACGAACCGGTTCGGTTGAGCCAGGAATTCAGGAATTTCGATTTCGTCTCACCATGGGAAGGGGTGGAATACGACCTTCCCGGTGACGAGAAATCCAGCCTCAACTGAGGGCGCGGAGAAACCCATGGCCGAAGCGCAAGTTCGCACTTTCAATATCAATTTCGGGCCGCAACACCCGGCGGCGCACGGCGTTCTTCGCCTGGTGCTGGAATTGGACGGCGAGGTCGTGACCCGGGTCGATCCCCATATCGGTCTGTTGCACCGGGGCACCGAAAAGCTCATCGAGCACAAATCCTATTTGCAGGCGATCCCCTATTTCGACCGGCTGGACTATGTCGCGCCGATGAACCAGGAACACGCCTTCTCCCTGGCGATCGAGCGTCTGACGGCGACGGAAGTGCCGCGGCGCGGCCAGTTGATCCGGGTGCTGTATAGCGAAATCGGCCGAATTCTGTCGCATCTGTTGAACGTCACCACCCAGGCCATGGATGTCGGCGCGTTGACACCGCCGCTATGGGGGTTCGAGGAACGCGAAAAGCTGATGGTGTTTTATGAGCGCGCCTCGGGCGCGCGCATGCATTCGGCCTATTTCCGACCGGGCGGTGTACATCAGGACCTGCCGGAAGCCCTGCTCGACGATATCTGGGACTTCTGCGATCCGTTCTTGCAGGTGTGCGACGATATTGAAGGGCTGTTGACGGACAACCGGATCTTCAAGCAGCGCAATGTGGACATTGCGGTGGTTTCCCTGGAGGATGCCTGGAAATGGGGCTTTTCCGGCGTCATGGTCCGCGGCTCCGGCGCGCCGTGGGATTTGCGAAAATCCCAACCCTACGAATGCTATCGGGAAATGGAATTCGATATTCCGATCGGCAAGAACGGCGATTGCTACGACCGTTATCTCATCCGCATGGAAGAAATGCGCCAGTCGGTCCGGATCATGAAACAATGTCTGGAAAAGCTGAAGACGCCGAGCGGCGGCGGGCCGGTTTCTTCCGTCGATGGCAAGATAGTACCGCCGAAACGCAGCGAGATGAAGCGTTCCATGGAGGCGCTTATCCATCACTTCAAACTCTACACCGAAGGCTTTCGTGTGCCGGCGGGCGAAGTCTATGCGGCGGTCGAGGCGCCGAAAGGGGAATTCGGCGTCTATCTGGTGGCCGACGGCAGCAACAAGCCCTATCGCTGTAAAATCAAGGCGCCGGGCTTCGCGCATTTGCAGGCGATGGATTTTCTGTGCCGGGGCCATATGCTGGCCGACGTTTCGGCCGTGCTCGGTTCGCTCGACATCGTGTTCGGGGAGGTTGATCGCTAACCCGATGGCAACCGGCGAAGCTCAGGTCATTTTCGATGTCGCAACTGGGGCGATCAAGGGCGCCGGACCGGTACAATATGCCGGTCTGCGGGCGATGGCGCTTGCCGCCAAGGCTTTTCGCCCCGTCGAGGATGTGGGCTTTTCCTATGCGGCACGGCTGGTGCGCTCGCTGTTTCCCGCGAGCAAGGAAGTGATCGTGCGCTTCGACGGCGAACGCGCCTTTCAATTTCCCTATGGCGACGCCTATTGGAGCCTGCTTCTCAACCGCAATCACGTCTACGAGGAAGAGGTCGACGCGTTTCTGCTGGCGATCAAGGATATCGATTACGCCTTTATCGATTGCGGCGCCAATTACGGCTATTGGTCGATTCAGGTGACGAGTGACAGCTACGGCGGCCATGTGTCGGTCGCCATCGAAGCGGACGAAGAAACCTATTCCGTTTTGCAAAGCAACCAGGTGTTGAATTCCGGGCGCTTCGAGATCATGCACCGGGCGGTGGCGCGCCATGACGATGAACGGGTGGCGATCTACGGCAAGAAACACGAAGCCCGCTCAATCGTTGCCGACGGCGATTCCGCGGCGCGGGCGCCGGTCGTCACGATCAGCCTGGATACGCTGGCGGAAAACCCGTCCTTGAAGGACGCCAGGACCCTGGTGCTCAAGCTGGATATCGAAGGCGTCGAGGTTTCTGCGCTGGAAGGGGCAAAGAAACTGCTGGAACGTGACATTATCGTCGTCTACGAAGACCACGGTTCGGATCCGCGTCATCAGGTTACCGACTATCTGATGAATGCGGCGGGCATGCGGGCTTACGGATTTGAACGGGGCAGATTCTTCAATTTGACGTCGCCGCGTGATCTGGATGCAATGAAAACGAATTCTCGCAGGGGCTATGATTTCTTTGCGACAAAATCAGACTTTTGGCAGCGAAAGATGTCCGAACTGGTCGGTTGACCGGTCAGGCGCGAATGCCGGACAAGCAATGGGGTAGACGATGGCGGTTCGCAGACTTGCCGCAGAACAACCGGAAAGCTTCGCCTTCAGCGAGGAGAACCTCGCCTGGGCGCGCGCTCAGATCGAGAAATATCCCGAAGGCCGTCAGGCCTCCGCCGTGATTCCGATCATGTGGCGCGTCCAGGAGCAGGAGGGATGGGTGTGCGAGCCGGCGATCCGCAGCATCGCCGAAATGCTCGATATGGCCTATATCCGGGTGCTCGAAGTCGCCACATTCTATACAATGTTTCAATTGTCGCCGGTTGGCTCGACCGCCCATATCCAGGTTTGCGGCACCACGCCCTGCATGTTGCGCGGCGCCGATGAAATCATCGCCATCTGCAAGCGGCGGATTGCCGCGGCGCCGCATGCCCTGTCCGCCGACGGCCGCTTCTCCTGGGAAGAGGTCGAATGCCTGGGAGCCTGCGTCAACGCGCCGATGGTGCAAATGGTCAAGGACACCTATGAGGATCTCGACACGGAAAGCTTCGAGGCCCTTTTGGACACCTGGGAACGCGGCGAGACGCCCAAGCCCGGCCCGCAGAACGGCCGGATCTTTGCCGCTCCGGCCGGCGGCCTGACCTCGCTCACCGATCCGGGACTGTATGACGGGACGATCGCGCGGCAGATGCGGATCCCGATCGAAACGCCGGAGCCCGCGGAGAACCCGCCAACAGCCGAGCCGGCGGCGACCGCGCCGGCCAAGCCCGCGGCGGCGGATGACCGGGCGAGTGTGGCCGAAAAGGCGGCAGCCGTCGAAAAAGCGGCGCCCGAGGCAAAGACCGCGGCGCCTGTGAAGAAGCCGGCGGCGGCGAAAAAAGCGCCGACGGCATCGAAGCCCGCCGCTGAAAAAACGGAAAGCGCCGTCGGCCTGGACGATGCGGAACGCCCCGTGGCGCTGGCCGCGCCGGAAGGCGGAAAAGCCGACGATCTCAAACGGATCAAGGGCATCGGACCGAAGATCGAAGACATCCTGCATTCGATCGGGGTCTTCCACTTTCACCAGATCGCCCTGTGGAACGACGACAACAAGATCTGGGTCGACGGCTATTTGCGGTTCAAGGGCCGGATCGACCGGGAAGACTGGATCAATCAGGCCAAGACGTTGTCAAGCGGCGCGGAAACCGAATTTTCAAAACGGGTGGAAGCCGGCGATGTCCCTTCGAGCAGGAGCTAGCGGGATGTCCAATGCGTCCTTTACTGAAAATCGCCTACGGGCAACCGGTGGGGTAGACCATGCTTGCCGATAAAGACCGGATTTTCACCAATATCTACGGCCTGCACGATTGGGGCCTGGAAGGCGCGCGCAAGCGCGGCCATTGGGACGGCACCAAGCAGATCCTGAGCCTGGGCCGGGACGAGATTCTGGAGCAGATGAAGGTTTCGGGCCTGCGCGGGCGCGGCGGCGCCGGCTTCCCGACCGGTTTGAAATGGTCCTTCATGCCGAAGGAACAAGGCGAAAGACCGCATTATCTCGTGGTCAACGCGGATGAATCCGAGCCGGGCACCTGCAAGGATCGGGAAATTCTGCGCCATGATCCCCATACATTGGTGGAAGGCTGTCTGATTGCCGGTTTCGTTATGGCCGCCCATACGGCCTATATCTATGTGCGCGGCGAATTCATCCGCGAACGCGAACGTCTGCAGGCGGCCATCGATCAGGCCTATGAGGCAAAGCTTCTCGGCCGCAACAATGTCCATGGCTGGGATTTCGACATCTATGTGCATCATGGCGCGGGCGCCTATATCTGCGGCGAGGAAACCGCGCTGCTTGAAAGCCTTGAAGGCAAGAAGGGCCAGCCGCGGCTGAAACCGCCGTTTCCGGCCAATGTGGGCCTGTATGGCTGCCCGACGACGGTCAACAATGTGGAATCCATCGCCGTGGCGCCGACGATCTTGCGGCGCGGCGGGGCCTGGTTCGGCGGCCTCGGCAAGCCGAACAATACGGGGACCAAACTGTTCTGCATTTCCGGCCATGTGGAACAGCCGACGACGGTCGAAGAGGAAATGGGCATTCCGTTCCGCGAACTGATCGAGAAGCATTGCGGCGGCGTTCGTGGCGGCTGGGACAATCTGCTCGCCGTCATTCCCGGCGGATCTTCCGTCCCCTGTCTGCCGGGGGATGTGTGCCAGGATCTGTCGATGGATTTCGACACGCTGCGCAGTCTGAAATCGGGCCTGGGCACGGCCGCCGTCATAGTCATGGACAAATCGACTGATATCATCCGCGCCGTCGCGCGGCTGTCCTACTTCTACAAACACGAAAGCTGCGGGCAATGCACGCCGTGCCGGGAAGGCACCGGTTGGATGTGGCGGGTGATGGAGCGCATGGTGCGCGGCGAGGCGCAAAAGCGCGAAATCGACATGCTGCTGGAAGTGACGACCCAGGTCGAAGGGCATACGATCTGCGCGCTGGGCGATGCGGCTGCCTGGCCGATCCAGGGGCTCATCCGGCATTTCCGCCATGTCATCGAAGACAGAATCGACGAGTATAGCGCCAATTCAAAACCGCTCGAGCGGCCGCTCGAAGCCGCGGAGTAGAATGATGAGCGACCCGATCGATCTTCACGACATACACGACCGGCTCGACGTGAAGCGGGCGTCCCTGTCCGGGTCGTCGTTCGACGACGTGAACCTGTCCAATTCGAATTTCAAGAACACCAACATGTCGGTCATCTGCGTCAACGGCGCCAATTTGAGCAATGCGCGGGTCATCGACGCCAATTTGTCGAACAGTCGGTTCGAACACGTCAATTTGAGCAATGTCAGCATCGACAAGGCCAATCTGGACGGAATGACGATCAACGGCGTTTCGGTCGCCGCGCTTTTCGCCGCCTACAAGGCGCAGACATCCCATGAAACCTGAGAACTGGCCATGAAACCTGAGAGCTGGATCTGACATGCCGGATCGCAAAATCCTCGTAGACGGGATCGAAGTCGAAGTCCCTTCGGACTTCACGCTGTTGCAGGCCTGCGAGGCCGCCGGCGCGGAGATTCCCCGGTTCTGTTTTCACGAACGGCTTTCGATCGCCGGCAATTGCCGGATGTGTCTGATCGAAGTGAAGGGCGGACCGCCGAAGCCGGTTGCGTCCTGCGCCATGAATGTGCGGGATCTGCGCCCCGGGCCGAACGGCGAAGTGCCGGAATTGTTCACCAGATCCAAAATGGTGAAGAAGGCGCGCGAAGGCGTCATGGAATTCCTGCTGATCAACCACCCGCTCGATTGTCCGATCTGCGACCAGGGCGGGGAATGCGACCTGCAGGACCAGGCCATGGCCTATGGCGTGGAATCCTCGCGCTTTCATGAAAACAAGCGCGCGGTCGAGAACAAATATATCGGGCCGCTGGTCAAGACCATCATGACCCGGTGCATTCATTGCACCCGCTGCGTGCGCTTCACGACGGAAGTTGCCGGCGTGTCCGATCTCGGCGCCACCGGCCGCGGCGAAGACATGGAGATCACCACCTATCTCGAAAAGGCCATGGGGTCGGAATTGCAGGGCAATGTCATCGATCTCTGTCCGGTCGGCGCGTTGACCTCGAAACCCTATGCGTTCCAGGCGCGGCCCTGGGAATTGACGAAAACCGAAGCCATCGACGTGATGGACGCGGTCGGATCGAATATCCGGGTCGATGCGCGCGGCCGCGAGGTGCTGCGCATCATGCCGCGCCTGAACGAGGCGGTGAACGAGGAATGGATTTCCGACAAGACGCGCTTCATCTGGGATGGATTGCGCACCCAGCGGCTCGACCGCCCCTATGCCAAGGTCGAGGGAAAGCTGGTTCCGGTCTCTTGGCCGCAGGCCTTCCAGGCGATTGCCGAGCGGGTAAAGGCGAGCGAACCGGCAAAGATCGGCGCGATCGCCGGCGATCTCCTGTCGTGCGAAGACATGTTCGCTCTGAAAAGCCTGATGCAGGCGCTGGGTTCGCCCAATGTGGATTGCCGCCAGGACGGCACGGCGCTCGATCCGGTCCATGGCCGCGCCTCCTATGTCTTCAACGCCTCCATCGAAGGCATCGAAAGCGCCGATGCGCTGTTGATCGTCGGCGCCAATCCGCGCAAGGAGGCGGCCGTGCTCAATTCCCGGATCCGCAAGCGCTGGCGGATGGGCGATTTTCCGGTGGCGGTCATCGGTGAGTGCGTGGACCTGACCTATGATTATGCCTATCTCGGCGCCGGGGCGGATTCTCTGCAGGCGGTGATTGCCGGCACGGACGGGTTCGCCGAGGTGCTCAAATCGGCGCAACGGCCCTTGATCATCCTTGGTCAGGGCGCTTTGACGGCGCCGGACGGCGCCGCGCTGCTGGCGGCTACCGCGAAACTGGCAGATCAGTGCGGCGCTGTGTCGCCAGAGTGGAACGGCTTCAGCGTTCTGCACACGGCGGCAAGCCGGGTCGGCGGGCTCGATATGGGCCTGGTGCCGGGCGAGGGCGGGCTTTCGGTCGCCGGGATGATCGCGGCGGCCGGCGCCGGATCGCTCGACGTGCTTTTCCTGCATGGCGCCGACGAAATCGACATGACCGGGCTCGGCAGCGCCTTTACCGTCTATATCGGGAGCCATGGCGATGCGGGGGCGCATCGCGCCGACGTCATTCTCCCGGCGGCCGCCTATACGGAAAAGGGCGGCATCTATGTCAATACCGAAGGACGGCCGCAGATCGCGGCGCGCGGCGCCTTTCCGCCGGGCGATGCCCGGGAGGATTGGGCGATCCTGAGGGCGCTTTCGGAAAGGCTCGGCAAGACGCTGGCCTTCGATTCCTTCGCGGCCTTGCGCACCGCCATGATCGCGGCCTGTCCCAATCTGGGTTTTCCAGACGAAGTGGCGGAAAACGACACCTCGGGATTGTCGAGCCTTGCCGCAACGGCGAAGACGCTCAAGGCCGGTCCGGCCCTGGTTTCGCCGATCGGCGATTTTTATCTGACCAATCCGATCGCACGGGCCTCCGCGGTCATGGCGGAATGCTCGGCCCTGCAGGCCGGCCGAACCGCGGAAGCGGCGGAATAGGGGGCGAACATGGCTGAATTCTGGACAAATTATGGCTGGCCGCTGACGGTGATGGTGGGGCAGAGCCTGCTGATGCTGGTTTGCCTGCTGCTGATCGTCGCTTATATCCTTCTGGCCGACCGCAAGATCTGGGCGGCGGTGCAATTGCGCCGCGGGCCGAACGTGGTCGGGCCTTTCGGCCTGTTTCAATCCTTCGCGGATCTGTTGAAATTCGTCCTGAAGGAGCCCGTGATTCCCGCCGGTTCGGACAAGGTGGTGTTCCTGCTGGCGCCGCTGGTGACGGTGACCCTGGCGCTCGCCGCCTGGGCCGTGGTGCCGGTCGCCGAGAACTGGGTGATCGCCGACATCAATGTGGGCATTCTGTATATCTTCGCGATCTCATCGCTGGGCGTCTACGGCGTCATCATGGGCGGCTGGGCCTCCAATTCGAAATACCCGTTTCTCGGCGCGCTGCGCTCCGCAGCGCAGATGGTCTCCTATGAAGTGTCGATCGGATTCGTCATCATCACAGTGCTCTTGTGCGTCGGGTCACTGAATATCAGCGATATCGTGCTGGCGCAGCGAACCGGCCTGGCGTCGGCGATCGGCCTGCCGTGGCTGGCCTTCCTGAACTGGTATTGGCTGCCGCTGTTCCCGATGTTCGTGATCTTCTTCATCTCGGCGCTGGCGGAAACCAACCGGCCGCCTTTCGACCTGCCGGAAGCGGAATCCGAACTCGTCGCCGGCTTCATGGTCGAATACGGCTCCACTCCGTATATGATGTTCATGCTGGGCGAATATGCATCGATTACGCTGATGTGCGCCATGACCAGCATCCTGTTTCTCGGCGGCTGGCTGCCGCCGTTCGACTTCGTCCCGTTCACCTGGATTCCCGGCATCGTCTGGTTCATCCTGAAAACGGGATTCGTCTTCTTCATGTTCGCCATGGTGAAGGCGATGGTGCCGCGATACCGCTACGACCAGCTCATGCGGCTGGGGTGGAAGGTGTTTCTGCCGATTTCGCTGTTCATGGTGTTCGCGGTGGCCGCCATTCTGCAATTGACCGGGTGGGCCTAGAGCACGATCCGATCAAGCCTGCCCCGCAGGCGATGCCGGGCGTCAAGTGTACGACATCCGCGCCGCGCGGCTTCGCCGCGGCGCCGAATGAGAGAATGAGAGATTGGAAAGCACATGGCTGGATTGGATCAAGCGGCTCGGTCCCTCTTTCTGCAGGAATTCGTTTCCGCGTTTTTCCTGTCGATGCGGTACTTCTTCAAGCCGAAGGCGACGCTGAACTATCCGTTCGAAAAAGGCCCGGTCAGCCCGCGGTTCCGTGGCGAGCATGCGCTTCGTCGCTATCCCAACGGGGAAGAACGCTGCATAGCCTGCAAGTTGTGCGAAGCGATCTGTCCGGCCCAGGCCATAACCATCGAAGCCGGTCCGCGCCGCAATGACGGCACGCGGCGCACGACCCGTTATGACATCGACATGGTGAAATGCATCTATTGCGGTCTGTGCCAGGAAGCCTGTCCGGTGGACGCCATCGTCGAAGGGCCGAATTTCGAATTCGCCACGGAAACCCGCGAGGAATTGTTATACGACAAGGACAAATTGCTGGAAAACGGCGCCCGTTGGGAACAGGAACTGGCGCGCAACATAGAGCTCGATTCTGCGTACCGTTAAGCAATATGGACGCATCCGACAATGTCCGTTAAGACACGAACGCCCGCGCGAATCCACAAAGGGCAGGGGCCTACCTGATGATCTTGCAAGGCATCTTCTTCTATCTTTTCTCAGCCGTGACGATCGCCTCAGCGGTGATGGTGGTCGCCTCGCGCAATCCGGTTCATTCGGTGCTGTTCCTGATCCTGGCCTTTTTCAATTCCGCCGGCCTGTTCGTGCTTCTGGGCGCGGAATTCCTGGCGATGATTCTGGTGGTCGTCTATGTCGGCGCGGTC
>Ga0214472_10001772_pt1 | contig 23587 bp, 17 predicted proteins | sample RVTome_6_FD_207662 | JGI IMG/M metagenome (GOLD analysis project Ga0214472, IMG submission 207662) | Soil microbial communities from uranium-contaminated site in the Upper Colorado River Basin, Wyoming, United States - RVT140D175 | ecosystem: Environmental > Terrestrial > Soil > Contaminated >...
CCCTGGCCACCCTGGCCACCGCTCGAGCCCGGATTGCCGCTGCCGCCGGGCTGGCCGCTGCCGCCCGGATTGCCGCTGCCGCCGGGCTGGCCGCCCTGGCCCGACTGCCCGCTCTGGCCCGACTGCCCGCCCTGGCCGGGCTGGCCGTTCTGGCCGGCGTCCGCGAGGTCGCGCCGGCTGTCCTGGAGCTGGTTGGCCGCGCTCGTCAGGTCGCGGTTCGTGGCGACCGCGTCGCGCGTATCGCCCAGCGCCTCGGACAGCCGGTCGAGCGCCTCCCTGGCGCCGGCCGTGTCGCCCTGGGCGAGGCTCTGCGCCGCGTCCTTGAGGGCCTGGCCGGCCGCGCCGCCGGCCTGGCTCGCCGACGACTGCATCTCGGTCAGCTCGCGAGCGAGCTCCCGCGTCTCCGCGTCGCTCATCTCGTCGAGCTGATTGCCGAGGTCGTCGAGGTCCTCGGCGGCCTGCTCCGGATCGCCGTCGGGGTTCGCCCGCTCGTTGCCGGTGGCCGCCCGGGACAGGCCTCGGCTGAGGGACGCGAGGGCCGCCGCTCGTTGCTCGTTGGCGGGGTTGAGCTGGGTTCGCAGCGAGGCCTCGACGGCCCCGAGCTTGGCGAGGTTGGTATTGAGGTCGCCCGGGTTCTCACGCAGCTGGCGGGCGAGGTCGCGGAGCTCCCTGGCGAGCTGCGACCGGGGGTCCAATTCGTCGGTGCCCTTGCCCTCGAGATCCTCGGCCAGCTTCTCCAGCTTCTCGGCCTGGGCGTTCGCCTCCTCACGGACGGCCCGCGCGTCCGCAATGACCGCGTCCTGTGGGTTCGGGAGGAGGATCACCGGTCCGAGGACGAGCATCGCCATGACGGCGACCGCGGCGGGTCGCCGGGACAGGCGTGGCCGGAAGAGATCCGACCGGACGATCCGGAGCGAGCCGAGCGCGTCGGCCCGCTGCTTGCGGACGAAGCGCCGCTCCTCCGCCTCCTCGCCCGCGGCCGGAGCGTTCGCCTCGAGCGCGGCAAGCTCCTCGTCGGTGGCCGGGCCGGCCGCAGCGGGAACGGCGACGGCGAGCGCGAGGGCGCTGGCAACCCGGTCCCCGAGGCCGGCCTCACGGTCGACGGCGATGGCCGCCTCGCCGAGGCTCGGCCGGGCCCGGATCGCCGCCACGGCCAGCGCCGCGAGCCCGAGCACCGGCAGGGAGACGCCGATGGCCTGGGCCGCCTCGATCGGCGTGGACCGGGCGGCCAGGAAGAGCACCAGCTCCGCGATCATCACGCCGACGAGGACGATCCAGGCGCGCCGGACGATCCGGCGCATCCAGAGCCGCCGTCGATGGGGTCGAAGACCCGTCCGGATCCGCTCCAGCACCGGGTCGAGCGGACCGCTGAGGGCAGCCCTCGGGTCGACCGGCAGGTGGAGCGCGGCTCGCTCGGCCGCAGCCGCCGGATCCGCCCGTCGGCGTCGGAGCTGGGGCAGCCGGGGCGCGATGGACGGTCGAGTCATTCGGTGGACCTCTCTGGCCTGCGGCGACGCGGGATGCCCGGCAGGCGAGGGCGCCAGCGACGAGTCGGGGTGACGAGCTGGACGGCGGCGGCGGTGAACCCCACCGCGAGGAGCATGAGGGTGAGGGCGCTGCGCGGCCAGTAGCGGTCGCGCTCGCCGGCGAACGGATCGTTCACCGCCACGACATCGCCGAAGCGGCCGACCGGCCCGGCCGGCACGGCGTCGGGCGCGATGAACCCGCCAGCAGGCACCTGCACGGCCTCGCCCTCGGTGATGATGACTCGACCGTCGCCGCCGCCCCCGAAGTTCGCCAGCGAGGTGCCGGTGATCTCGTCGATGATCTGGCACCAGCTGCCCGTGCCGCCCTCCGTCCCGCAGGCGACGTCGACCTGGCCGACGAACGGGTTCAGGTAGAACAGGGCCTCGGGCGGACGCCGGGCGAAGAAGCTGTCCGTGGTGGCCCGCATGAAGACCCAGATGAACGACAGCCCGACGGTCGCGATGAGGACGGCCACGAACGTCATGCCGGTCGCCGCGCCGCTGCGGCGGAGGAGCGACGAGAAAAACGTTCCGAGCGCGCCGAAGGCGATCGCCGTGACGAACAGCATCGTGTAGCCGCGGATGACGTCGTCAGGGGCCACGCCGCCATAGACGAAGACGAGGGCGGTGACCGGGATCGAGGCCAGGATGAGCACGAAGACCCAGGTCAGGGCGCTCAGGAGCTTGCCGACGACGATCGCGACCGACGAGATCGGCGTGACCGCCAGGAGGTCGAGCGTCTGCTTCTCGCGCTCGCTGCTGATCGTCCCGGCCGTCGAGGCCGGGGCGAGGACGAGGATCATCAGGGTCTGCAGGATCATCAGGGCCATGAAGATCCCGCGGCCGATGCCCGCCGACTGGTAGGTCGGGTCGAACTGGAACTGGTTCTGGGCCGATTCCACGAGGATCCGCCCGACCATCCAGGCAAAGCCGGCCACGATCAGCGTGTACACGGTCACGCTGACGAAGGCCCGCTTGCCGCGCATCCGGCCGCGCAGCTCCTTGACCCCGATCGCGGTGATCCCGGGCATCGCCAGGCGCGAGACGCGCCGCCGGAACGTGGCCCCCGTCATGCGGCTGCCTCCGGGGCCCGGACCGGCTCGTCCTGGCCGGTGACCTGGAGGAAGAGCTCCTCGAGGTCGCTCGCGGCTCGCGAGAAGGTCGCGATCGGGATGTCGGCGGCGATCGCGGCCCGGAGGAGGGCCGCCGCCCCCGCTTCGTCGCCGCGGAACCCCAGCTCGACCGTCCCGTCCGGGAGGATCGCCGAGGCGGCGACGTCCGGCTGTCCGGCGAACCAGTCGCGGGCCGCCTCGAGGGCCTCGCCCTCTGCCAGGACACGGGCCCGCAGGACGGCGCCGACGCGCAGCCGCTGCTCGATGTCGGCGATCCGTCCGGAGGCCAGGACGCGGCCCCGATCCACGATCGCGACGCTCGTGCAGAGCTCCTCGAGCTCGGGAAGGATGTGGCTGCTGATGACGATCGTCTTGCCCAGCGTCCGCAGCTCGCGGAGGAGCTCGCGGAGCTCGACACGGGCGCGCGGGTCGAGGCCCGAGGCCGGCTCGTCGAGGAGGAGGACCCTGGGATCGTGGACGAGGGCATGGGCCAGGCAGAGGCGCTGCTGCATGCCCCGGGAGAGGCCCTGGACGTACGAGCTCCGCTTGTCGGCGAGCTCGACGAGCTCGAGGAGGTCGCCGATGATCCGCTTCCGGGTGGCCGCCGGCAGGCCGTAGCAGCGGGCGAAGAAGTCGAGGTACTCCCAGACCCGCATGTCGTCGTAGACCCCGAACACGTCCGGCATGAACCCGATGACGCGGCGCACCTCGTTGGGGTTCCGGCGGACCGACCAGCCGGCGATCTCGGCGTCACCGGCCGTCGGCTCGAGGAGGGTCGCCAGGATCCGGAGCGTCGTCGTCTTGCCGGCCCCGTTGGGACCGACGAGGCCGAAGATCTCGCCCTCGCCGATGTCGAGGTCCACGCCGGCCACGGCGAGCGTGCGGTCGTAGCGCTTGACCAGGCCCTCCGACCGAATGATCGCCGTCATGAGACCACCCCGCTGATGGCGATATTGAACTGGAAGCCGACGCCGCTGTCCTGCTGCTCGTTGACGAACCGGACGAGCACCTGGCCGGTCGCCGGGTCGACGTACCGGGCGGGGTCGGCGATGCGATACGCCAGGCCCTGGCCCATGTGCGGGAATCGGACCCAGGCGCCCGCGCCGGTCCGGTCGAAGAGCTCCACCTCGGGGTTCCCGTCCAGCCGCGGCAGCTCGCAGCCGGGCGGCTCCAGGCCGGTCAGGTCCGTGCAGGCCACCGGGATCGACTCGAGGGGCGCCAGGTCGGCCGCCGCGCCGCTCGGGAACGACCCGCCCCCGAAGTTCAGCGAGACCTGGAGCTCGGAGGCGGCGATCGTGCCGTCGAAGGGGACCGGCTGGTAGGCGATCGTGGCCGAGCCGGCGCCCATGCTGACCGAGAAGGGGTCCTTGCTGAAGAACGCGGCGTCGGCCGAGACGACCGTCGACTGGACGAGGTCGGGCCCGAAGGCCGTCGACCCGCTGATCGCGACATCGACCGGGTAGTAGTAGAGGACGTTGGAGTTCCGACGCGCGGTCTGGCCCTCGATCCGGACGTCGAGGACGCCGTCGCGGCCCCAGGCGAGGATGACCGGCCGGGACGAGTTGAGCGGGGTCATGCTGCCCCACATCGGGTCATAGGTCAGCTGGTCGACGACCGCGTGGCGGACGCGCAGCCGGAGGCCCTCGTCGCTCAGCTGGCTCGAATCGCCGAAGAAGACCTGGCCGAAGATCCGGTCGGACAGCGACTGGAAGAACGCATTGCCGGATGGCCGCAGGGTGACGTCCCTGTCGCTGTTGGCGGGGATGTCGCCGACGACCACGACCGATCCGCCGAGGACGACGGCGACCCGCTCGAGGGCCGCATCCGACCGGTTCCGGATCGTCCCGGTGAGGACGCCGTCCTCGAGCGCGAGCCGGGCCTCGATGAGCGGCACGGTCGTCGCGGAATCGGCCCGGATCGTCCGCAGCGAGCTGAACCCGACCGAGAGGTCGCGGACCAGCGCCGGGTCGCCCTGGACGACGTCGAGGACGCCCGCGTCGCCGCCGACGATGAAGTCGCCGCTGATCGGGGCCGCGAGGAGCGCCCCGCCCGGGACCTGGACCTGGTAGGTGGAGCGGGACGGCGAATAGATGCCGAGATAGACCTGAGCCGTGCCCTCGGTCGCGCCGGGTGCCCCGCGGACGATCGCGACCTCGTTGAGGATCAGGTCGCTGCCGCGGAGGGCCGTCCCGAACCCGTACGAGGCCGCGGCGAAGACCGCGATGAGGACGGGCATCGTGATCCACGCCAGCTCGCGTCGGTCGAGGCGGCGCAGGATGATGTAGTTGAGCGGGCCGATGAGGAGGATGTAGCCACCCAGGATCGCGATGAGCCCGCCGATCGGCGGCAGCGCGAGCGAGGAGAGCTGGTTCACCGCGCTCACGATCTGGCTGTCGTCCGAGGTGATGACCGGGCCGCCCGACGTCCGGCTGGGCAGGAACCGTCGCCACATCGATTCGACGTCGTTGCCGGCGGCGAGCCAGGACGTGGTCGGGTCGAAGCCGACGATCGTGACGCTCCCGCTCCCGTAGCCGAGCTGGCCGGCGACGACCCGATCGCCCGACATCGCCAGCGCCTGGCCGGCGCCGCGCTCGCCGGCGTAGGCCGGCAGGTCCGTCGCGTCGGCCGGCAGGGGACCGACGAGGGCGGCGATGGACGCCGGCGCCACGTCGATGGTCGCGGTCGGCCGGTAGGGGATCAGGTCGTCGGGGAAGCCGGACAGCGTTCCGATCCCAGCCGTCCCACCGGCAATGATCAGGCGCCCGCCGCCTGCGATCCAGCCGCGGAGGGCCGCCAGCTGGGCGTCGTTGAGGCCATTGCTGTCGACGTCCTGCCAGATCAGGCGGTCGAGCGTCGCCCAGGCCTCGACGCGCTCGGGGAGGTCGGCGACGCCGAGCGAGACGATCGCCGCTGCGACGCCGCTGGGGCTGGGATCCAGGTCGAGCTCGCCGATGATGCCCTGCGGCCGCTCGGCGAGGACGCCGACGATGAGCTGGTCGGCCTGGTGGACGAGGTAGGCGACGTCGGACGTGCCGACCGTCGTGCCGCCCGACACGAGCTCCACCTTCACCTTCTGCCCGAAGGCCGGCGGCTGGGCATGGAGGACGTAGGTCTTGCGCGAATCGGTTGGCAGGTCGACCGCAACCGAGAAGCGCGTCCGGCCCTGCGAGCCGCCGGCGATGCGGAGATCGCCCCGGACGGCCGGGCCGTCGTTCGTGAGCTGGACCTCGATGGCCATCCACGAGCCGACCCGCGTGTGGCCCTGGAGGAGGACCCGCGCCTCGAGGCCGACCGTGTCGGCAGCCGAGGCCGTGATCGCGAGCGGCCCGAGGAGGATGGCCGCGGCGAAGAGGCCGGCCAGGGCGCGGCTCAGGAGTGGAGCGGCGGGACGCGGCAGAGCGATGGGGAGCGGCACGACGACTCCAGCGACCAGGCGACGACGATGGCCTTCGCCAAACCAGGCGACGGCGATAGCCTGCGCCATACGGGCTCGGACCTGCGGGCGCAGCATCGACGCGGGGCCCGGCCGAAAAGTTGCGCCGCCCGCTGGATTGGTCCGGTCGCGGTCCGACGGCCGCTATCGTACGATCCCGTTGCCAGCGCTCGAAAAGGAGCCGGTTGCCCGGCGGCGAGCGCCCGGCGCCGGCCTTGCCCCAGGCCCCTTCGTCGAGGTCCACGTGCCCGTCGTCCGTCCGTTCCGCGCGCTTCGCTACTCGCCGGACGCGATCGCCGATCTCGCCGCGGTGATGGCGCCGCCGTATGACGTGATCGGTCCCGACGAGCATCGACGGCTCCTCGCCCGGGATCCGCACAACGTGGTTCGCCTTGACCACCCGAGCCTGGAGGCGGGCGACGCCGATCTCGACGACCGCTATCGCCGGGCCGCCCGCCGTCTCGGGGCGTGGCGCGGCAACGGCGTCCTGCGGCGCGATCCGCGGCCGACGATCTCCGTCCTCGAGGACACGTACCACCTGCCGGGCCGGGACGAGGAGCACGTCCGCCGCGGGTTCTTCGCCCGGGTCCGCCTCGAGCCGTTCGGGGCCGGCATCCGCGCCCACGAGCGGACGATGACCGGGCCGAAGGAGGATCGCTACAAGCTCCTCCGCGCGACCGGCGTCAACACGAGTCCCGTCGTCGCCATGTACGAGGATCGCTCCGGCCGGGCCGCGGGCCTGCTCGATGACGTCGCGGCCACGACCCCGGCCGTCGACGTCGCCGACGCAGCCGGCGTGCGGCATCGGCTCTGGGCGGTCGTCGCGGGCGACGCCGGCGAGGCCGGCGGTTCGACCGCCGACAGGCTGTGCGAGATCGCCTCGGCGGCCACGCTCACCATCGCCGACGGCCACCACCGCTATGAGACCGCGCTCCGCTACGCGGGTGAACGGCGATCCGGCATGCCGGACGGCGTCGAGCTCGACACGGACGATGTCCTCATGCTCCTCCTGGAGCCGCTGGCCGGCCCGCTCGACGTGCTGCCGACCCACCGGGTCGTGCGTGGCCTGGAGCCCGAGGCGATCGCCGCCCTCGAGGCCGGGCTGGCGAGGTATTTCGACGTCGAGCCGGGCGTCCCCGTCGAGAGGCTGCTCGGCGCGTTCGGGCCGCTCGGGGGCGCCGCCGGAGGGGCCGGCCGGTTCGGGCTCTGGACCCGCAACGGCGGAGCGATCCTGCGGGCCCGTCGTGACGCCCTCGCCGCCCATCTCCCGCCCGGCGGTGCCGCCCTCCGCCGCCTCGACGTATCGCTCCTGGGAGCCGCCCTCGAGGCCCTCGCCGGGATCGACGCGGCGGCGACCGCCGAGGGTGACCGGATCACCTACACGATGGACGCGGCCGAGGCGATCGCCCTGGTCCACGATCGAACGGACGGCGCCGACGCCGCCTTCCTGCTCGAGCCCACGCCGGCCGCCGAGATCGTGGCCGTGGCGGCCGACGGCGACGTCATGCCCCAGAAGAGCACCTACATCTACCCAAAGGCCCTGACCGGCCTCGTCATCAATCCCCTGGAAGGCTGAGCCGATGCCCGACACGACGCCCGACGACATCCTTGCCCGCGCCCAGGCCCCGTCGGGCAACGGCCGGCCCGTCCGGAAGGACGAGATCGAGCTCCACGACCGCGGCATCTACGTCGAATCGTGGCTGCCCGAGCGCCGGAGCCGGCGAAAGCCGCTCCTGTTCGTCCATGGCGAGCTCGGAGGTTCGTGGGTCTGGGAGCGCTTCCTGGGCTACTTCGCCGGCCGTGGCTGGGAGGGCCACGCGCTCAACCTGCGGAACCACCACTGGAGCCAGACCGCGGATCCCGCCGAGCTCTCGTTCGAGCTCTACGTCGACGACGTCGGCGCCGTCATGGACCGCCTGGGATCGGGGGTCGTCGTCGTGGGCCACGGCATGGGCGGCCTGCTGGCGATGAAGGCCGCGGAGCGCCATCCGGTCGCCGGCCTCGTCCTCGTCTCGTCGGAGGTCCCGGGCGAGCTTCGCCAGCCCGCCCACCAGCACGTGCTGCGGGAGATCCCGGAGCTCTACGGCCGCTCGCTGATCGGCTGGGAGACCCTGCCCGAGAAGCTCCAGCGCGACCATCGCGACCTGACGATCGCCGACATCCTGCGGGTCCAGCACCAGATGGGCCAGAAGCCGCACGAATCCGGTCGGGCGCGCCGGGCGATCCTCCGCGGGATCCGCGTCGACCGGCGGGTCTTCGCCGAGGTGCCCCGCCTCGTCATCGGCGCCGGCCTTGACCAGCAGGTCCCGGTGGAGTCGTCGGAGCGCCTCGCCGAGTGGCTCGACGCGCCGTACGAGCCGTTCGGGGCCCATTCCCACTACGGCCTCGTCCTCGGCGAGCAGAGCTTCCAGCAGGTCGCCGACGCGATCCGGGCCTTCCTCGAGGCCAACCGCCTGTAACGCGGGGCGTTTGTCAGCCCGGCGCCTCGATTGGTATCATCCGCCGGCTCGCGAGTCGGCTCGCGAGTCGGCTCGCGGAGCCCTGCCGCATTCGTCTAGAGGCCCAGGACACCGCCCTCTCAAGGCGGAGATCATCGGTTCGAATCCGATATGCGGTACCAAATTCCTCATCTTCGGCCCGATCCACGCTCGGATCGGGTTGCTTCGTGCCCTGAACGACGGCCGAGGAACCCTCAACCGGCGGATGCGTCGAAGCTCACCGCCTTGAACAAGACCGGCGGTCGCCTCCCGCTCGATGCGCTCGTCCACGCGGAGCGCTGGTAGGGCGCCAGGACAGGGGAGAGAGGCGACGCATTAGCGTCGCCTCCCCTATGCCCGGGATTACGCTCAGAGCACGCAGTCAGCTGGTGGCGTGACCCCTGCGGTGATCGTCAGCGGCCCGGTCTCCGTCGCTTCGAAGAAGGTCGCGATCAGGACTGTCTCCTGTGACGACGACGGGTTGTAGGCGGTGTGGACGTACCCGCGACCGGGATCGATGAATCCCGTGCCGGCCGGGTACGGCCGATGCACGCAGTCGCTGGCGGTGACGTAGACCAATTCGCCCGATGCCACGTTCACGACGACCGGACCCGGGTGGGTGTGCCACGGGAACTGGGCGCCGGGCTGGATCGTGATCTTGGCCACGACCGTGCGACCCGGATCGTCCATGTTCCGCGTCAGCGTTGAACGTCCGTCGAGCTTTACCTTGATCTGCGCATCGACATCATCGGTGAAGACCGCGCGTCCAGTGAGCAGCTCCACTGCGATGGGCGGCTCCTGGGCGAGCGAGGTGCCCATCGCGACCCCGCCGAAGACGAGGCCGAGGGTCACGGCGCCGATGGCCGCGAGCTTGCGGTGGGTGCTGGTGCGCTCCTGCCTGGTCACTGTTTCCTCCTTGTACACTTGAGACTCCTCATACATCTGCTTCCTGGATTCGAACCGTCGTGTTCTCCGGGGCTGCCGCGCATATCGTCGGCGGCCGCCCGCGCCGCGAACCGTGTGGTCACGGCGCTTGTTCTCCTCTGCGGTAGGGTGGTTGGGGTCCGTGGCTCTGAGTCGCTTACCCGGACGGCAAGCGAGCAAAGCCCGTGCGCACGGGACTGGCGCCGATGATGGCCAGGTAGATCGGGCAGCGAGCCAACCAGGCCTCGTACACCGGCTGAAGCCGATCATCGGACTCGGGTGAGTCCACCGTCACCTCGAGCTCGATTTCGGCCAAGTCCGGCGCCACGCCATCGATGCCGAGCAGCCCACGAGCATCCGAGCGGCAGCGCACCACCGCGGTCACGCCGTCAATCCGGACCCCGAGCTGCGGGCCGAGGGTGTCTCGCAGAAAGGCCGCTGCGCAGCCCGCCAGCGCGCCGAGCAGGTAGACGGTGGGGCTGGGGGCCATATTCCCACCACCGAGCGACGGCGGCAGGTCTGCCTCGTACCGGAATGAGCCGGCCGTGAGCTCGGCCACTCCGTCCGTCAGGCGCGCGATCACCGTTGGCTCCGATCTGGCTGCCGCCGGGTCGTTCCTGAACCGCTCCACGCTGCCGTCGATGATCGCTGGATTCATCCGTTCCTCCTCCTGCGGGTCCGGCAGCCACGCTATGGCGCGACGGCGGTCGGTCGCACCCGGGGAACCCCCGGAACGGTGGGTGGCGCCGTGCACCGGCCCCGGGGAGTGAATGGCTCAGCGCACCGGCCGCGGCCCGCCGCCATCCTAGGACGGGGACTCGTCGGCAGCGAGCGCAGCGAGCTGCCCACGCGAACGGACCTGCAGCTTACCGTACACCCGCGTCAGGTTCCACTCCACGGTCTTGACGCTCAGGAATAGGTTCTCCGCGATCTCGCGATTGGTGCGGCCGCTGACCGCCAGCTCGGCGATCCGTGCTTCGGTCGGGGTGAGCTCGCGTCCGCTCCCCGGGCGGTCGCCAACGCGACGCAACTCCGCGTCGGCCTGGGCGGCCCAGAGGCGCGCGCCCAGCGCTTCGAACGTCTCGCGCGCGCGCACGATCGCCTCCCGGGCCTGGGCGCGGCGGCGCCGGCGGCGGAGCAGTCGGCCGCTGACGAGCTGCGCGCGTGCCCGGAGGAACGGGAGCTCTGCGAGGGGTTCCGGCTCGAGCCACGGATTCAGGACGTGCGCCGCGCGCTGCAGGTCGCCCTCCGCCATGGCGAGGATCGCCACGGCCCGTGCCATGCCAGCCCGGAACATCGTGGCCTGCCAGCGTCGTTGGCGGACGGCGAAGGCAGCTGCCAACTGCTTTGCCTCGCTCACTCGGCCGGCCATGGCCAGCGCCTCGATCGACTCCGGCACGGTGAATGTGGCACCCGGTACGACGACGCCGATCCGGCGCTCGACCTCCAGGCTCCGCTCCAGATGGGAGACAGCGGCGGCGGCATCGCCCTGGGACAGCGACCAGAACCCGAGCACATAGTCGGCAAAGGCCACGAATCGATCCAATCGTGCCAGCGCGGCGGCCCGACGGGCGCTCTCAGCGAGGGCTGGCGCGGCCGGATCTCCACGGTGCGCGGCCACGAGCGCGCCCAGGATCAGGATGGAGTGGTCTGCTTCACCCCTCGTCTCGGACACCCGGACCAGGGTCGACAACCGCGTCTCAGCCTCAGACCAGCGCCCCGTCCAGAAGTCGGCGACCGCCAGGTACCAGAGTGCTCCCTGGTTGATGTCCGGTTTGGCCGCAGGCGAGGAGGGGTCGATTGCCTCGAGCACTTCGCGAGCCCGACCGAACCTGCCCGCCCACACGAGTACGTGGCCCATATTGAGGGCGGCTGCCCTGGTCTCGAGCCATGGGCGGGCCGGCATCGGCGTCTCGAGGCGCAGGACGCGATCGATCAGGTCGTCGTCCACTCGGCCAGTGGCGTTGAAGGCAAGCAGCCCGGCGATGCTCAAGGCTTGGGCGAGGAGCCTGCCGTCGTTCACCCGCTCGGCATATCGCACGGCGAGCCGGGCGTGTCGCCGCGCGACCGGAAGCCGCTCCGAGAGCCGCAGCCCGTCGGCGAGCTCGAGGTGAATCTCGGCGCGCGTGCCATCGTTGACGCTGTCGCGCAGGGCAGCACCGAGCCGGGTGACAGCCCCCATCCCACTCGTGAACATCTCGACGCGCGCCAGCTCAAGGATCGCCCTTGCCCGTCGGCCGGGCGGGGCCTCCGCGATGGCCGCGGAGAGCAGGCGCTGAGCGTTCGGGTTGTCGCCGGCCTGGTGGTGCAGCCCGGCGGCGAGCAGCACGCGCTCGAACCAGGGGTTCTTGGCCGCTGGCTCGGTCAGCTCGACCGCTCGTTCGGCCAGGAGTGCCGCCTCCATGGGGGCACCCCGATACGCGGCCCGGCGCGCCCCCGCTTCGACCAACGCGGCGGCCGCCTCATCCGGACCTTCAGCCGAGTGGGCAACGTGGCTGGCCCGCGCGACCTCATCGGTCACCACGCCGGCAAGCCGCGCGTTCAGTGCCCGGCGCTCGCTCGGGGTCAGCAGCGATGCCGCCGCCGAGCGCACGAGCGGGTGCGTGAAGTCCCAATGGTCGTCGGTCTCGCGCACCACGCCAGCGTCGCGGGCGGCGCGGATCACCTCGCGAGGGATGCCCATCTCGGCGATGAGCGCATCGGTTGGGCGGGACATGGCGGCGACCTCGGCCATCGCTCGGCGTTGGTGTGGCGACAACCGAGCGAGCCGGCTGCCAATGAGGCGGCGGAGGCGTTCGGGAAGGCGCTGGGCATCGAGGGTCGAGAGGAGCCCGGGGTCATCCTCGGCAACACGGCCGAGCTCCAGGCCGACGAGGGGATTGCCGGCCGACAGCTCGAGAATGCGGTGCAGCACCGGGACCGATGGCCGGTGACCGAGGCGACCGGCGAGGACTTCGGCCAGCCTGTCGGGATCGAGGGGTCCCATCAGCACATCCCGCAGCCGTTCAGCCGACAGAATGGCCCGCAGATCCAGCGGGGTCCGCAGGCGTGGCCGCTGGGTGCCGACGATGGCGAGCGGGGATGCCTGCAGCCGCCGCAGCGCGAAGCTCAAGGCGTGACCCGAGGCGGCATCGGTCCAGTGCAGGTCATCGAAGACCAGTGCAGTCGGCCCATGCCCAGCCACCTCCTCAAGGGCCCCGAGTACCGCCAGCGCGACCGCCCGGGGCTCCAGCGGACCGGCGGCGTCGCCCCGAAGGAGGACGACGTCCAGAACCTGGCGCTGGATCTCGGGGAGAGCGGAGGTCGCGTCGTCCCCCAAACCGCCCAGGAGGTCCACCAGGGCCGCGTACGGCAACTCGCGTTCGACCTCGCCGCCGGCCGCGCTGAGGACGCGGAAGCCGGCCTCTCGCGCCTGCTCGGCGGCCTGCCGCAAGAGCTCAGTCTTGCCGATACCCGGGTCGCCGGTGATGAGGATCGCCGCCAGCCCGCGCCGGGCATCGTCCAGCGTTGCGGCGACGGCGTCCCGTTCCCGGCGACGACCGACCAGCTGCGCCGGTGCGAAATTGGCTCTCGCAACGCCCGTCGGCTTCCCTCCCACTGACTGGCACCTCTGACGGACATCGTAGGCGTCCGGTCCACTCCGGAACGGCCCTGCCGCCGAAGGCAGCACCCTTATGGAACCTGTCTCCTGCGTCTCTTGGTAGCACTGGGTAGACGCGGCTGAGACGCATGAAACGATTCACCGGGAATCCGGTATGCGGTACCAGTTGGCTGCCGACGCATAATCTCGCCATGGGCAGGCTCGTTCTGTTCGTCGCGGCAGCCATCCTCTTCACCGGTTGCGCGTCGGTAACATCGCCTGAACCTGGCGCCTTCCCACGCCCGTCCCTTCCAGCTCCTAACGGTGGATATGTTGGCGGAACAGTTCCAGCCGTCCTCGAGGCAGACGGTCGATTCACCACCCTGCTGGCAATCCTCGAGCAGACCGAAACGACCAGCGGGCCGCCCGGCTCCGAAACAACAGAGCGGGTAGTCGACTTGATGCAGCTGCCCGATTTGAACCACACCATCTTCGCGCCGACCGACGACGCTTTCGGAGAGCTGTCCGATGCCAGCTTCGCGCAGCTGGTCGAGGACGCTGACGCGCGCCTGACGATGGTGCGGGCCATCATCACGCAGCGCCTGTGGCGCTCGCACGAGTTCGTACAGGGCCAGATCCAAACCGTCCGGGGCCCGATGGAGGTCCTGGTTGACGACGGCACGGTTCGGATCGGCGGCGTCCTCCTCGTCGAGATGGACATCGCAGCCGACAACGGGATCATCCACGTCACCACCGACGGCATCATCAGTTTCAACGGCAGCTGAGGTGGCCCGGGCGCTCGGGAACCCGAATCGCCGGGCCATCGTTTCCCCAACGCCGGCTCGCGATGCCACCGGCCAGGAGCATCCAGAGCGCGATCAGGACGAGCGCGAGGACTGCCACCGCTTCACTCTGCTAGGGTCGACCACGTAAAGACGATCGCTCGAAGGGACCGTCGTTGGCCTGTCGCGTGACGAGCCCGACGCATGGCACGCGGTAGGCGCTCGTGGCCTCAGGCTTCGAACACACCCTGCGATCGCGGGGGAGCCCTTATCGGCCCGTATGGGTCCTGTCTCATACGTCCCTTCTTGGTACTCCGTGAACGCGGCTGAGACGCATGAGACCGTTCGCTGGGCATCCGACATGCGGTACCAGTCCCGCCATCATCGGCCCGATCTGAGTTCGGATCGGGCCTTTCGTTTCCTTCGCGTTCGCCGAGGGGCCCTTATTGGAGCCCTTGTCGCCGGACATGCGGGGCGCCGCGTCGGCTTTCCGGCCGAGGATCGCGTCGAGCCGCGCCATCGCCTGCCCGTGCGGCCTTCGGTCGACCTGGAACTGGCAAATGGCGAAACGCCGTCCGCCCGATCCGCGGCGATCAGATGCCCACGAGGAGCAAGATCACGGGACCCGCCAGCCTGCCGCACGAGTCGACAGCATCGGCCAGCATGACGAAGAACGCCGATGCCTCGACCGACTGGTACACCCTCGCATCGCGCAGGAGCAGCTGATCGCCGGATTCACAGATGTCGGATGTCTCGACCGTCAGCTCCAATCCGTCATCAACGAAGCGGTAGCTGCCGGTCTCGGCGGGTGACCACGCCAGCTCCCCCGCGTCATCCCACCAGTACGAAGCTTCGTGATCCATCTCCAGCATGATCGACGTCCCCATCACGTGCCAGTCACCGCGCGTCATTCCGCTGCCGACTGGTCGCGTCGAGGGCGCCGCTGCCGGTAGCTCGGGCTCCGTCCGGTTCTCCGGTGAGATCCGTGTGACGTCCCACACCAGGCCGGCGGCTTCCGGATAGCAGTCGTGGGAGAGGTACTCCCAGCTCATTCGCCCGTCCGAAGCCTCGGTGACGCGAATCTCGGCGTGGGTCCCAGTCGAGCAATCGATCGAATCCACCGACCATGTCAGGCGCAGCTCATCCCCCACCAGGTCGAACACACCCTCGACATCCGGGTCACTCCCCAGCGCACCGTGGGTGTCAATCCAGAACCTGCCGTCATCCGAGAAGCTGAGCAGCCCTCCCCGTTCGAACGTCCACACGCCGAAGAGATCAGCGGAGCCGATCTCCACCGCACTCGTGGGCGATGGGCTCGCCGATGCCGCGCCCGGCGATTCTGCCGTGGCTGGCTGGCTTGCTGACGGGTCCGGGGCGGCATCGCCAGATTGCGTGCGCGGACTCCCGCCATTCCCGCAGGCGGAGACCACAACGGCCAGGGCGATCAGGCCGAGCGCCAGGATGGCCCGGACGGGGACCCGCGAACGGTCCGACGGGTCAGTCGATCCGCGCCCTCCGAAGGAGGAAGCGGGGCCGGCGTTGGCCGTGGATGGCGCGGCTGTGCGAACCGGGCTCATGTCGTCGATGGACGCCTCAGTCACCACCAGCTAGGCGCCGCGGCCTGCAACTCCGGCCTTCTGCCGGAGGTCGACCCCGAGCACGATCAACGCCAGGAGCGGAATGAGCCCGACCAGCGGGGTGAGGGCGAGCACGGCCTGCAGCATCCCGAAGATGATCCCGACCGGGAAGAGGACGACCAACAGACCAGCCGCCCAGCGATTGGCGCCCGCCAGCCACAGGAGGATGCCGAGGACGCTGACCAGCAAGAAGCTCAGCGGCGCGCCGACGTTGCCGACCACCGCCAGTGGTGAGCCGGCCTCGACCACCCCGAAGGTGAAGAGCAGGCTGACCAGGGTCAGCGGCGTCAAGATCGCGAGCGTCCACGCCGCGACAGCAGCCCATCGGACCCTGCTGGCCCGTGTCTCCTCGCCCGTCGCTGCCACCTCTGACACCTGCATCGGGTGGCCCTCCCTTTGCTATCGCTCCCATGCTGCGCCGGGTGATCAACCCTTGGCCACTCTGGGGGTGCTCCTGATCGGTGTGGTCAAGGCCCTCGCGACGCAGTCCACGCTCGAACTGAACCCAGCGGGGGCGTCATCGAGCGATCGTCGAGCCTCACCAAATGCTCGTACCGCCGCCATCGCGATTCTCGTTCTCGGCAGGCGATCTAAGGCACCGTTGTCGAAGGGGCCCCAGGAACCGACGTATCCGGCCAGGACCCGAAGCGCAGCCTCCGCGTTGTCACTGCCTGCGCAGCATCCGCGACGGCCTGGCGCGATGCGCCGTCTTGACACTGAGCATGGCCGCGTCGGCACGTTCAGTCAGCCCATCTGCGGTGTCACCTGGCTCGAGCTCCGCGAGCCCGACGCTGATCCTGACCCCGGCGTCCGCTTCGATCGCGAGGCCGATGAGGTCGAACCGATGCTCCGCTTCGGCAAGGTCGGTGCCGCCCAGTCCGCACACGAACTCGTCGCCACCGTAGCGGATGATCGGGTCGAACGAGCGCAGCCTTGCCCGCATCGATCGGACCACGGATTGCAGCACGCGATCACCGGCGGCGTGGCCGTCGCGATCGTTCACCGTCTTGAGCCCGTCGACGTCGACGAAGGCCACGACGAACGGCCCGCCCGATCGTCGCACCCGGTCGATCTCATGGGTGATGGCCAGGCGACCCATCTCGCGCCGGTAGGCACCGGTGAGCTCGTCGAGGTGGGCGGCCTGCAGCTCCGCCTCGAGCCGGTCCCGCTCGCGGGCCGCCTTGGCCCGGTCGGAGGCAGCCCGAGCGCGGTCTTGCGCCGCCCGGACGCGATCCGCCGCGGCCTGGGCGCGCAGCTCCTCGAGCTCGTGCAGCAGCTGTGCCTCGCGTTCGCTCGACGGCAGTCCCAGGTCGGTCGCGTGTGCGTCCCTCCCCCGGCCTCCCTCGTCGCGGATCTCCGCCATCCGATCCCGGTCGGCCGCCGCCTCGTCCCGGTCGCGCGCGGTCGCCTGGCGGCGGATCCGGTTGCCGAGGCGCTCGAACGACGCACCTGCTCGAATCTCCCGAGAGCTTTCGAACGACTGCTCGTCAGCGGGGGACAGGCCGCGATGCGCCGCATGATCCTTGTCGGCGGTCGCCTGGTCCTGGTCCGATGCCAGCTGATCCAGATCCGCGCTGGTCTGATCTCGATCCGATGCCGTCTGGTCGATGTCCGAGGACACCTGGTCGGCGTCGGACGCCGACTGATCGGCATCGGCCACCATCTGGTCGGCGCTCGACGCCTTCCGAGCGTCCGAAATGGCGTTCCTGACCCGGGCGCTCGAGCCCTCGCGTGGCCCCGACCCGAGCGTCGGTTGACCGCCGTTCTGATTCGCCATGTCCGGGCACCTCCGCGCGTCGCCGATGACCGTCGCGCCGGTTGCACCAAGGAACACCGACACGCCGGTCGTTCCCCATTCTGCCCCTCGGACCTCCCGGCTCATGACGTTCCGTCATCGCTCGGACGCGGTGGATGACAGACCCGCATGACCACGAGCCTGGCCTTCGGCACACTTGCCACCGGGTTCATGCCATCCAGGACGGTGCGCGCCGGCAAGCGCGGCTGAGGCGGCGCTTCAAGCGAGGCCGCGGGCTGCCCAGGCGCGCGCCGTGACGACGAACGGGGCAGCCGGGAGCCGGGCGCGACAGCGCTCGCGCAGCTCGCCCCGTTGGTCGGGGTCGAGGCCGGTGACGTACACGCCCGCGGGTCCGACTCCCTGGGTGTACGGCTCCCACCAGTCCTCGAAGCTGGAGTGCTCGAGATCGGCGGCCAGGACGGTCGCCTCGATCTCGCGCAGCCCGGCCGCCTCGAACAGCTCCGCCAGGTGACCCTCGCGAACACCCGCCAGGCGGGATTCGTCGTGGACCCCCGGTTCGAGCTCGCGGGCCGCGTCCCAGAACAGGCCCAGCGGGCCCTTGCCGCCGGCGTGGTCCCAGACGCAGGCGGCGACCACGCCGTCGCGCCGGGTCACGCGCGCCATCTCGGCGAGGCCGGCGACCGGGTCCGACATGAAGTGGACGACGAGCTGCGCGAGCGAGACGTCGAAGGCGCCGTCGGAGAAGGGGAGTCGCTCGGCGGCAGCCCGCCGGACATCGACGTCGGGGAATCGCGACGACGCCGCCGCGACGAACGGCTCGGACGGGTCGACGGCCGCGACGGCCCCGGGCCCGAGGCGCGAGACCAGCTCTCCGGTCAGGGAGCCGGGGCCGCAGCCGACATCGAGCGCCCGGTGGCCGGCGGTGACGCCGGCGAGGTCCGCCAGCTGTGGGGCAAGGAGCCGCGAGTACCGGCCCATGAACCGGCCGTAGGCATCCGCGGGGACGTCGAAGCCCATGGACGCAGTCTACGGAGCGCCGGCGGCCGGCGGGGGCCGCCTCGAGGGACCCGCGTCGGCGCGGCGTCACGGGCGGTGTGGCAGGCCCTAGACTCGGCGGCCATGGACGCACCAGCGACGCGCCGGCTCGTCATCCTCACCGAGGGCCAGTGGCACGTCCACAACGCCAAGACGGCGATGGGCGTCATCCGCTACGGCACGGACCGCGTCGTCGCCCTCCTCGACTCCGCGATCGCGGGCCGGAACGTGGGCGAGTGGATGCCCGGCCACGACATCCCCGTCGTGGCAACGCTGGGGGAGGCGCTCCGCCTGCCGACGCCGCCGGAGACGCTGCTCATCGGCATCGCGCCGACCGGGGGCAAGCTGCCCGACAGCTGGCGGGCCACGATCCTCGAGGCGATCCGGGCCGGGCTGAACGTCCACTCAGGGCTCCACACCTTCCTCGGCGACGACCCGGAGTTCGCGGCCGCCGCGCACATGTCCGGCGTCGAGATCGTCGACTACCGGCGTCCGCCGCAGCGGAACGAGACGGCCGTCGGGCGGCGCCACAAGCCCGGCTCACGGGTCATCCTCACGATCGGGAGCGACTGCGCGATCGGCAAGATGTCGGTCGCCCTCGAGCTCCGGAAGTCGGCCCTGGCGGCCGGTGATGCCGCCGTCTTCGTGCCGACCGGCCAGACCGGGATGATGATCGACGGCTGGGGCGTCGCGGTCGACCGGGTCGTCAGCGACTTCGTCCAGGGCACGGTCGAGTGGGTGCTCGAGGAGGGCGAATCGCGTGGCGACTGGCTCATCGTCGAGGGCCAGGGCTCGCTCGATCATCCCGCCTACTCGTCGGTCACGCTCGGGCTGATCCACGGCTCGACGCCCCACGCGATGGTCATGGTCCACAAGCCCGGGCTCGCCGAACACGACTTCGACCACCTGGCCGAGGCGTCGTTCCCGATCGCCCGTCTGCCGGAGTTCATTGCCCTCCACGAGACCATGGCCGGGCTCGTCGCCCCCTCGAAGGTCGTGGGGATCGCCCTCAACACCTCGCTGTATCCCGAGGACGCCGAAGCACGCCGGATCATCGACTGGACCGAGAGCGAGACCGGCCTGCCGGCCGCCGACCCGGTCCGCTTCGGTGCGGACGGGCTGTGGCGCGAGATCCACCGGCAGGTCGAGGCCCTGCCCTGGGTCCGGGAGAACGACGCCCGGGGAGCCCCGTGACGCTCCGCCTCCGGCACGAGGTCCTCCGGCTGGCCCTCCGGGATCCGTTCCGGATCGCCCGGACCGAGCACGGCGGCGGCCACCAGGTCACGACGGTGATCGTCGAGCTCGAGGACGACCGATTCCCCGGCCTGGTCGGCTACGGCGAGGGCTACCCCGATTCGTTCTACGGCGAGACCCCGGCGACGATGGCGGCCGTCTGGCCTCGCCTCCTCGAGGCGGTCGGGGAGCCGGAACCGACGTCGGCCGGCCTCGCCGCCGCCGGCGAGGCGATGGCCGCGGCCATCCGCTGGAACGGGGCGGCGAAGTGCGCGCTGGACTCGGCCCTCCTCGATCTCGCCGGCAAGGCGACGGACACGCCGGCCTGGCGGCTCCTCGGCCTCACCACCTCGATCCCGCCGACGGACTTCACCCTCGGGCTCGACGAGCCGGCGATCGTCGCCGAGCGGGCACGCCGCGCCGGGGGGTTCCCGGCCCTCAAGATCAAGGTCGGCGGTCCGGCCGACCTGGCGACCCTGCGGGCGGTCCGCGACGCCTACGACAAGCCGATCCGGGTCGATGCCAACACCGGCTGGACGCCGGACGTCGCCGTCGAGCTGCTGCCCGAGCTCGTCGCCCTGGGGGTCGAGCTGATCGAGCAGCCCTTCCCGGCCGGCCGCCTCGACTGGCTGGCCGATCTCCAGCAGCGCTCGTCGCTGCCGATCGTGGCCGACGAGTCGTGCGTCACGGACGAGGACCTCGACGCGCTCGTCGGCGTCGTGGCCGGGGTCAACGTGAAGGTCGCGAAGTGCGGCGGGCCCGGCCCGGCGGCCCGGATGCTGGCCCGGGCACGAGGACTTGGCTTCCGGACGTTCCTGGGCTGCATGGAGGAGACCTCGGTCGTCATCGCCGCCTCGGCGGCGGTCGCCTCGCTCGCCGACTGGGTGGATCTCGACGGCAACCTGCTCCTCGCCGCCGACCCCTTCGACGGGCTCGACCTCGGCCCGGACCATGCCTGGGTCCTTGGCGATGCACCGGGGCTCGGGGTCCGTCGCCGAACCGGGTGAAGGCCGGCACGGCCGGCGCCTACCGGACCGGCCCAGGCGGGCGTCAAGGGCTGCGCCGCCCCGTCCGTCGAGCCGCCTCAGCACTCCGGGGACGGGCTGTGGATAAGTTCGTGGACGAAAAGGTGGAGAAGACCCCTTCCGGGTTGAACCGGTCCAGACGTACCATGACGCGGTCGGTTGCGAGTCTCCCGGGAGGGGCCCGCCGACGACCCGGAATCATCGCCGCCGTCCACGGCACGATCTCGCCGTGGCCGCGTCGGCCGTGCCTTGCCCCGAAGGCCATGAGGAGGAGAGGGATCGATGGTCGCGCGCCCCGCGCCGGCTCCTGAGCCCTCGGCGGACGCCGTCGAGTTCGTGAAGTTCTGCTATCAGCGCCGGAAGGTTGGCTGGCCGGAGCTGTATGACGAGATGTGCGGCGTCGCCGGCCGCGGGCTCTTCCGGGGGTGGGGGCCGGACGATCTCGCCCCGCACGGCATCGGCTTCACCCTCGGACAGATGCCGGCGCTTGCCGCCCTGGTGACGGAAATCGTGACGGAGGACAGGGCTCGGGCCAAGGCGCGCCTGGCGGTCGCGGCGGCGCCGGCGGGCTGAGGCCGCCGTGCTGCGGCCGCCGTGTTGCGGCCGCCGCTATCTCAACGCGGAGTCCAACGAATCCGCGCGAGTGAGCGTGGTCGGCGCACCAAGCGCGCGGAGGGCCGCCATCTGAGCATGCCCACTGGGCGCGTTCGTCGGGAATCCTCAACCGACGATCGATGCTCCCCGTCGAGGGTCAGGCGCGGATCTGGCGCCTCGCCATCTCGCCCTCGATCTGGCGCTCGGCTTCGACGTACCGGTCGATCTGCTCGCGGAGCTGGTTCGCCTCGGGGGCGTAGAGGTGGACCTGCTGCTGGAGGATGTAGCTGAGGCGCCGGCTCGTCATCCGCACGTGGTCGAGGTTCTTCATCAGGACCAGCGGATCCATCGCCGCGAGGTCGGACGGGTGGTACATCTGCTGCATGGGCCAATCGTAGCAAGGCCCATCGGTCGCGGCCGAGCGACGGGCGCCGTCAGTCACGCTCGGCGTGCCATGAGATCGGCGCGAGCACCCACCCCGAGGCGGTTCTCAGACCGTCACACCGGGGGATCGTTGGATCGAGATCGGGCGGCCTCCGGGGCCGTCTCCGGGACGACGCCACGCAGCGCCCACGTTCAGATGGCCGCCGCGAGCGCGTGGAGAGCCGGCGAGCGCTCGCGAATCCGGTTCTTGCGTTCGCCGGGCGACCGTCTGAGACGGAGCTTGGATGCGACGGACTGCCGAGGCCCGGCGGCCTCCCTCCGTCAGAGCGCCCGGAGGCGGGGCGGCCAGGTCCAGGCGACGGGGAGCGCGGCCCCGGAGACGGCCCGTCGCCGTCCGGCCTCGGAGGCGCCGAGGACGAGGATCCGGTCGAGCTGCGTCGCCCGGCCCGCCTCGTCGCCCCACAGCTTCGTCATCTTGCGGTGGGCGTGGACCTCGTCGAGGGCGACGCCGGCAAGGCGATAGCCCTCGGGCGCCGCGGCATCCGCCCAGACGCCCTCGGCAAGCCCGATGCCGTTGCGGATCGTCCGGCCTCGATCGGTCGCCACGTCGCCGATCACGAGGACGACGATGGCGTCGTCGGTGAGCGCCGGCCGCAGGCCGTGGAGGACCTCGCGAAGGAAGACCAGGTACGGCGCACGGTGGTGGGCATCGTCCAGCGCGGCGTCGATCGCCCGCGGATCCTCGCCCAGGAACCAGGCCCGGAGCCAGTTGTAGTAGCCGTACTTGACGACCCGCAGGTAGGGCGGCGAGGTCAGGACGAGCCGGGCTCGATCGGGCAGGCCGCGGACGCGAAGGGCAGCCCGCGCCCGGATGCCGGCATCGCGGGCGTCGCCGAAGAGCGAGATCCCCGGGCCCGAGGGGAGGGCGGCGCGGAAGAGCCGGTCGAGCTTCGCCCCGAGGCAGTCGAAGACGTCCCGCTCGCCGGCCTCGAAGCCCGTTCGGGCGGCGAAGTCGCGAACGTAGCGGGGGGCCATGCTGAACGTGTTCGGCATGAGGTCGGACAGGTACGAGGCACTCTTGCCGTGGAGGATCCCGGTGATCGCGGCGGCCAGGAAACGGTCCACGCGGTCGTCGAGGTCGAGGGCGTCGCGAACGTAGAGGAGCTGGGCGAACGTCCGGGGGTGGAAGGCGATGGCCACCTCGGCCGGGACCGGCTCCGGGCCGCCTTCGGGGTCGGCCTGCATCGCGGCGGCCCGCGCCTCCCAGGCCGGCGCGACCGCCGGCCAGGCAAGTCGGAGGCGGGCGAGGCGGGTCCGGGCCTCGGGAGCGCTCGCCGGCTCCACCTTCGAGGCGGTCAGGAGGTGGGCGAATGGATTGAGGTCGTTGCCGACGCCGATCCGGCCCTCGGCCGCCGCCTGGAGCGGAGTCGTGCCCCGCCCGGCGAAGGGGTCGAGGACGACGTCACCGGGCCGGCTGTAGCGCGAGATGAAGGCGTGGGCGAGCGACGCCGGGAAGCTCGCGAGGTACGAGCACATCGGGTGGAACGGGTGGCCCCACAGGCGCTGCTGGGCCTTCCACTCCGGCTCGATCGCGAGCCGGGGCAGCTCGGTCTCGAGCTCGAGGGCGAGCTGGGTCGCCGTCGACATGGTGGTGGGCGCGGGCACCGGAGCGTCGATCGGCCTCGAGGTGGCACGTTGCGACACGGCGTCTTGCGACACGGACGGGGTGGGCTCCTCGTCGATCCCGCGGACTGCCATCCCGGGGCGATCCGAGCGGGGCCGGGAGGATAGTCGTTGCCGGGTCGCCGACGCAAGGGGCCAATCGACCCATGCCCTTGGCCCGGCACCGGCCGGCCCGGAATCCGGTCGCGGTACGATGGCGTCCCGTCCCCGTAGCTCAGCGGACAGAGCGGCGAGCTTCTAACTCGCGGGTCGCAGGTTCGAATCCTGCCGGGGACGCTCCCCCCTGTTTGATCTGGCTGGGAATAGTCGCGTCCGGAATGCCGTGCGTCAGACGGGATCGTCGCCGGCAACGCGGCGCGGCAACTCGATGATCTTGGCCAGGTCGGCCGCGTCGCGGGCCTCGCGC
>Ga0214472_10001773_pt1 | contig 23568 bp, 23 predicted proteins | sample RVTome_6_FD_207662 | JGI IMG/M metagenome (GOLD analysis project Ga0214472, IMG submission 207662) | Soil microbial communities from uranium-contaminated site in the Upper Colorado River Basin, Wyoming, United States - RVT140D175 | ecosystem: Environmental > Terrestrial > Soil > Contaminated >...
TCAGAGAAGGAGATACTCTCTCCCAAATCGGACAGATGTTTAACGTTTCGGTCAATACAATTCGGTGGGCGAACGAGATAAGCGGCTCCGGTATTAGTCCGGGACAAACACTCGTTATCCTGCCTGTTTCCGGAGTGCGACATACGGTTGAGAAGGGCGACACTCTGGAGGGTATAGTCAAGCTCTACAAAGGTAATCTTGAGGAAATAAAGAAATTCAATGGCATAAACGAGAGCACCACGCTCGCTGTAGGAGATGTGGTTGTGGTTCCTGATGGTGTAGTCTCTTCATCATCAACATCTTCCACGTCAGGAACTAGGAGTACGGTGGTTGCTCCCACAAAGTCCTACGACGGTTACTATTTGAAACCGGTGAATGGAAAAAGAACCCAAGGGATTCACGGTTATAACGGAGTTGACCTAGCGGCTCCGGCTGGGACCCCCATTCTCGCTTCCGCTTCGGGTAAAGTCATTATTAGCAGGAATTCCGGTTGGAATGGCGGATACGGAAGATATATCGTTATTCAGCACGATAATGGAACCCAGACTCTTTACGCTCACAACAGCGAAAATATAGTTTACGGAGGGGCTGACGTTGTGCAGGGGCAAGTTATCGCCTATATGGGCGCCTCCGGTAAAGCAACTGGAGCCCACGTTCACTTTGAAATCAGGGGAGCGAAGAATCCATTTTAAAAATTCGCAAGATTCTAGAATGATCCACTCTTATTAAAAAATGGTCCGGAGTTGGTTCTTTTCACGAAGAGTTCGTGGACGGAATCAAATCTAGATAATGTGCCAGATAACCGTCCCCCACCTGTATACAGGTGGGGGACAAGTTTTCAACAAACGGCAACTACACGTACTGCCTCTTTGGTCTGTATTGAATTGCTTCCAGAATATGTCCCGGCTGTATGACTTTTTCTCCTGCCAAGTCTGCAATTGTTCGCGCCACTTTTATAACTTTGTGATAAACACGAGGTGAAAGTCCTAGGTTTCGGGCGGAATTATTTAAAACATCTTTTGCTTCCGAAGTTATTTCAATCGCGTTTACCAAATCGCGAGCTGACATCTCCGCATTCAGACTACGATTGACTTTTTTTAGACGCGCGGCTTGAGTTTTGCGTGCCTGAAGTATTCTTTTTCTCACCTCTTTTGTTTTTTCCCCGGCTGATTTTGTGTCGGAAAGTTTCTGATGCTCAATTCTGGGAACCTCAAGCCAGATGTCTATGCGTTCAACAATGGGACCGGATATTTTTCTCTGATAACGCATTAGGTTTGCGGGGGAACAGACGCATTCCTTTCCCCTGAATCCGTAATTGCCGCAAGGACAGGGGTTCATAGCGGCAATCATAATAAAATTTGCCGGAAATTTGGCACTACCCTTGGCACGGGAGACGGAAATGATCCTGTCCTCAAGAGGCTGGCGAAGGGCTTCAATGACTCGCCTCTCAAATTCGGCTAGCTCGTCAAGAAAGAGAACCCCGCGATGGGCCAAGGTTGCCTCTCCGGGTTTGGGGGTTGCTCCTCCACCAACGATGGCCACATAGGAAGACGTGTGGTGTGGAGAGCGGAAGGGTGGACGCGTGACCAAAGGTTCGCTCAAGGTTCCGGCGACAGAATGAATTGAGGTTGTTTCCAAGACATCTTCAAACGAAAGCGGCGGCAGTACCCCAACAAACGCTTTGGCTAGCATGGTTTTGCCCGTGCCTGGCGGTCCGTACATGGCGACGTTGTGTCCTCCTGCCGCCGCGATTTCAAGTCCGCGCTTGGCTGATTCTTGACCGCGAATGTCTGAAAAATCTATCTCCGGCTCAACCAGGCTGGAAAAATCGGAAACGTTTGTTTTGGGTTGGGGAGATAATTTTTTGTGATTCTCCCCCTTTTCATTCAGGTGGTTTACAACTTCAAGCAAATCTTCCGCCGGATAAATGGTTATTCCGTCAATGAGTGCCGCTTCAACTGCGTTTTCTTTGGGAATGAAAACCTCCTTAAATCCGCGACTTCTAGCCTCACGAATTAAAGGCAAAACACCGTTTATTTTGCGGAGTTTCGCATCCAGAGAAAGTTCGCCTAAAAAAATCATTCCGTTCGTTTTGGCAAGGAATTCTTCGGAAGCCAACAAGTAAGCGATTGCCATTCCGAGATCAAACGACGGCCCCTCCTTTTTTATATCAGCCGGAGCCAACGAAATGACAACCTTCTGGTTTTTGTTTTTTGGTGATTTGAAACCGGAATTTTTTATCGCCGCGGAAATTCTGTCGCGAGCTTCTTCCACAGCTTTGTCAGGCAATCCGACTATTGAAAAAGAATGAAGACCTTTTGAAAGGTCAACTTCTATGTCAACGATGTGGGCTTTAAGAAGTGAGGTCTGGGCGCTGTGAGTTTTGGCGAAAGCCATGAAAGTTAATATACGAATTAACGAATTATGCTAATCTCCCGCCTGTGGCGGGCAGGCGAATCGATACGAATAATTCTAAATTGTTTCTCCCGCGCATAAAGCCCGAGTTCGTTTTGAACAGAAAACAAAACCCCGGTAAGCAAGTAAGACAATTCAGGATGAATAACTCTCTCGCCCACCGTCCGCTTCCTAGTATTCGTAGCCATTTGCATATTCGCTACATTCGTATATTCGTATGCTTAGCTTTTTAAGTGTGTTTTGCAGGTCGCGGCGGCGGGATTTGCCAGAAGCCGATCTTCTTCAATGTCATGAGAGGCACCGCCAACGTCACATTTGCCGTAAGTGCCCGCATCAATCCGTCCCAGAGCTTTTTTTACTTCGTTATAACGAGTTTCCAATTGTTTGAGTACGGCTGTGTTGTCTTCAAACTCTTCAATGCCGTCGGCCATCTCATTCTTATCAGCGCTGGAAATGTCCATGGGGGCCGGAGTGGCTTCCCAGTCTTCTGGGTTGGAGGGGTTTCTTCTGCCTATACTCCCAAGGTCTTTCTCCAGCGATAGGAGCTCTTTCTCAAGTTTATCTTTTTGGATTTTTAAATCTATCATCACTCAAATATAGCAAGCTCCGAAAAACCGTCAATTGAGAAAAGATTTATCGAGTAAAGCTTGAAGAAACCGCTCTTGAAATAAATTCCGTGAAAACTTCTTCGCTTCCGGCTATTAAAATAATTTGTTTACTCAGAAAAGAGTAGAGCAAAACCGTGTCGCCTCTTTCGTTTCGCAAGACGCGCGCATCCTTGTTTTTTATTGTTATGTCTTCATATTCGCTTCTGACTTTATCGCTAAAATCACTTAATGGGGTTGCGTCAATCTCATTGGTTGGGGTTTCTTGGCTCTCCAGACTCGGAGGAATGGAGGGTGAGTAAAGAAGTGCCCCGAGGTCGTTATAAAGGGTTGCCTCCCACTTAAGCATTCCGTCAAAAGCGTTTTCAAATGACGAGACGGTTAAAAGAAGAAACGGCAAATTAGAACTCCCTCTGTAGATTCCCAGCATAAAAGTTTCATCCAATGCGCGCAGAAGCTGTCCGGGGCCGGAAATTCTCAGAGTCGAAAGAAAATTCTCTACGCCGACTGAGCCCAGTCCGTCTTCCCCGGTTAAATTTATAAAAAGAATGTTTCCTCTCGCGCCGTTCCAGCTTTCTCTTTCATTTTTCACGATTCCCAAAACACTCTCTCGTTCGGCCCCGGCGAAATTAAAGTCCTTCTTCTCGTTAAAGGCAATGATTGACCTCGTGACTGACGGAGTTTCTTCAAAGACAGCTCCCGACTTGTCCTGAATCGTTAAGAAAAATAGCAATAAACCTCCTCCGATCAGTAAAAAAATGATACTGGATAAAATAGTAAGAAAATTCTTTCTTTTTTCCGGCGGGCTAACAACCTCTTCTTTTCTTTCTTTGACAGCTTTCTGTTTAACCTCTTTTTTCTTTTTTTCAGCTAGGGTGACGGACAGAACGGAAGCATTCTGGCTTTTGATAATTTCAGCTACATCTCCCTGATAAGTTCGCAGGTTTTTAATAACCGAAAAAACTGGCTTTTTTTCAGCTGAACTTTTGCTGAGAACGGGCCCTGCTTCTACAGGAACCTCAACCGTTCTCTTTGCTCGCAAGCGCTCCGTTATTTTCTCAATTTCTTCATCAGCGAGAGGTATCTTCTTTTTTTCTTCATCCATGAGAGTTTTGTGCGTTTATTTTAACACACGCTCTCGGAGGCGGTTACTGACGGCGTTGCATCAGGTATTTTTTGGAGTTGTCATCCAAATCCAAAAAATCATCCGCGCTTTCTATGAGTCGGCCCGAAGAGGATTTTCCAAACGCGGCAACTTCCACCTGGCAACCGGCTGTGTTTTTTAAATATTCAACCAGAGGAACAAAGTCTCCGTCTCCGGATACGATTACAACAACATCCAGCTTATCGGCCATTTTGACTACGTCTATAGCCAGGCCGACGTCCCAGTCGGCCTTTTTGGCTCCGCCGAAGAATATCTGCAAATTTTTCGTTCGAGTTTCTATACCGGCTTTTTTGAGAGCTCCAAAAAAAGCTTTTTCTTCACCGCTCTCCGTTGTTATAACGTAAGCTAGCGCTCGAACAAGCTTTCGTCCCGCCAGACAGTCTTTTACCACCTGGGCAAAATTAACGTATGACTTATACAAATGCCTGGCACTATGGTAGAGATTTTGAGTATCTATAAAAATTCCCACTCTCTGCTCCTTATGTTTAATTGCGGACATGAAAAGTTATATACCAACATGCGAACGTGCGAATATTGACGAATCTATACGAATAAATCTATTCGTATTCATTCGTAGATTAGTATGATTCGCATATTTGTATGTTTAGCTTGCTCTCTTCTTCAAATTGAGCTTCTTCATCAAAGCATTGAAACGTTTGACGCTTTTTTTCTGCAGATAATTCATCTGGGCCTGTCTCTCGGAAACCATTCCCAGGAGACCCCTTCTTGAATGATGGTCCTTCTGGTTCTTTTTGAGGTGCCTTGTCAATTCCTCAATTCTCTTAGTCAAAACGGAAATCTGCACTTCGGGTGAGCCTGTGTCTTTCTCATGAGTTTTTACCCCCTCTATTATTCTCTTCTTTTTGGAAGTCGAAAGCATTTTCTTAAGGAGGAATAATAGCACAAATGAGACTTCCTCGCAACTCAAGAGACATGTCGCAAAATATTTTGTAAGATTGACTCATGATAACTCTGGAGAAATTAAAAACCCAATTTCTTGAATACTTGGAAATTGAAAAAGGGAGAAGCCTCAAGACTATCGAAAACTACGACAGATATCTGACAAGCTTCCTTGGTTTTCTGAAAAAAGAATCACCTAAAGACATTACCGACGACGCGGTTCGTGAGTATCGCTTGTATCTAAACAGGAAAGAAACACTTAAAAAGAAAACGCAGAATTATTATCTCATAGCACTGAGAGTGTTCCTCAAGTATCTAATGAAAAGAGATATTAAATCCCTGTCACCGGAAAGGATTGAGTTGGCAAAAATTCCTGAACGCTCGCTGGATCTCATAACAACCCAAGAACTGGGGCGTTTGCTCAAATCTCCCAACGGGAACGACCTCAAATCATTGCGAGATAGAGCCATTTTGGAACTCCTTTTCTCTACAGGCCTACGAGTCTCGGAATTGGCCGCCTTGAATAGAGACATTGATTTAAGTTGGGATGAGATCTCTGTCAGGGGAAAGGGAGAAAAAGTTAGAGTTGTATTCCTCTCCGCCGCCGCCAAGGAAATGCTTAAAAAATATTTAGACAGACGCCAGGACATGGAAGAGGCGCTCTTTGTCAGTATCGGAAAAGGAAAAAAAGAAAAAAGTAAGATGGAAGAGGTTTTGCGTCTCTCTCCGCGCTCGGTTCAAAGAATAATCAAGTATTACGGAGTAAAAGCCGGAATTTCAAAAAAAGTAACACCGCACATAATACGCCATTCATTTGCCACCGACCTTCTCCAGAACGGCGCTGACTTGCGTTCCGTCCAGGCGCTTCTTGGTCACGCTAATATTTCTACCACCCAAATTTACACCCACGTTACCGATAGGCATCTGAGGGAGGTTCATAAAAAGTACCACTCAAGGAAATAGCGTTTAATTTTCAATACCAATCATCAATCGGTGACTGGAAGCCAAAACCTGGAAACTGTAAGCTGTAACTATGCGTATCATAAGTTGGAATGTAAATGGAATAAGAGCCCTCAATAAAAAGGGGCATTTTGACTGGTTGATAAACGACAGCCCTGATATTTTTTGTCTCCAAGAAACCAAAGCGCATCCCGACCAATTACCGCCGGAATTGCGAGAAGCTCCTGGATACGAGGCCTATTTTGACTGGGCAAAGACTAAAAAGGGTTATAGCGGAACGGCAGTTTATACGAAAATAAGGCCGGAGAAAGTTGAGACAGAGATGCACGATAAAAAGTTTAATGACGAAGGTCGCCTTGTAACCATATTTTTAAAAGAGTTTGCTCTTTGTAATGTTTATTTCCCCAATGGAGGAGGAGGTCCCGACAGATTGGCTTATAAACTCAAATTTTATGATATTTTTCTTGAATATATTGAAAAAATAAGGAAAAGTGGATTACCGATAATTTTTTGCGGGGATGTTAATACGGCTCACAAGGAAATTGACCTTGCCAGACCTAAAGAAAATGAAAAAAACACAGGGTTTCTCCCTGAAGAGAGAGCCTGGATAGACAAGGTAATTTCCCTGGGTTATGTTGATGTTTTTAGACATTTCTATCCTGACAAATCGGAAAATTACACATATTGGGATATGAAGACTTTTTCCAGAGATAGAAATGTCGGGTGGAGGATAGACTATTTCTTCACCTCACCCGAATTGGAGAAGAATCTTAAATCCACGGCCATTCTAAGCGACATATTTGGCTCAGACCATTGTCCTATAGAGCTCACTCTGTCCTTTTAAGTTCTCCACATAAAGGACATTTTTGTCCTTGACAATCTGATATAATCCTAACAGACGCCCGAGCGGAAGTTTAAGGACAAAAGTTCGAGCATTGGTTCCTAATGGTTGAGCGCAACCGGAAGACGGTTTGGAGAGAGATTTTTGAACTTATGCATACCAGTAACATTTCTCCTTCGGCATGCTAAACAAAAGCTTTTCTCTGAGCAGATCTTTCACCGAGCCGCTCCGGCATTCACATACCGGGCGGTTTTCGTTTTGTCCTTTAGATGTCCTTTATTGAACCCAGTATTTTTTTCTTATACTTTTCCTCTTTTCTTCTTTCTCCCTTTCCTGCTTCTCTTTTCCCTCTTGACCGAGCCTTTTCAATTCTTTCTCCGGCAACCCTGCCAACTCAAGGACCCTTTTTTCCAGGACGTCTTCAGAGTTTAGGTCGGGTTTTTCAAGCACTTCTTCAAACAGGGCGTGTAAAATATGGCCTATCTTAGGCCCAGAGGACAATTTGGTTAATTCCATTATTCTACCCCCATCAATTTTAAGCATAGCCACAGATACAGGATCGCTCATCACTTCTTCAATCATTGCTTTGTATTTCCTCAATCTATAAGGATTTTCCTTGGGACGGCCGGTACCTATCCTGTCGCAAATTCTTAAATTCATGAGATCCCAGACGTTTTCTTTACCTACATTGGCCACCAATCGTCGAACTGCTGAGTGGGTAATCTGCTCGGTGTCTGAAAAAAACATATGCCAACGAACAAGTCTAGAGACTTTTTCAACCATTTCTCTTGAAAATTTCAAATTTCTCAACGTTTCACGAGTAACCTTTTCACCGACAACTTCGTGATTATAAAAAGTCCAGTCACCCGTTTCTTTAGATTTCTGTCTGACTTCTGGTTTGGAAATATCGTGAAATAGAGCCGCCAATCTGACGTGAAGGGGGTAATTTTTATCTGCTGAATGTTGGAGGGATTTCAATAAATGTGTCCAAACATCAAAGGCATGAGCCTTATTTTGTTCCACGCCAACTGCTTTTTGCAAAATAGGCAAAACATATTCAATTAGGCTTAATTTTTGCATAGCCAAGAATCCCTTCATGGGATTTCCCGACTCAATAATTCTAATAAATTCATCCCGTATTCTTTCCTTGGCTATTTTTTGAAGATGAATGGCGTTTTCTGCCAAAGCTTTTTCTGTTTCAGGTTCTATTTCAAAGCCCAATTCCGAATAGAGCCTGACCGCCCTGAGGATTCTCAAGCCGTCTTCGGAGAAACGATCACCCGCTTCGCCCACAGTTTTTATGACTCCGTTTTGAATATCTTTTCTGCCATTAAATGGGTCAACCACAACGTTTTTTTCAATATCCAAAGCCACGGCATTTATTGTAAAGTCACGTCTTTTCAGGTCGTCCTCAATAGTGGCATTGAATGAAACTGAGTCTGGTCTACGTTTGTCCGTATAAATTCCCTCTTTTCTGTAAGGAGTAATTTCGACAATTTTTAGAGTCTCATCTTCTGTTTCTTCATTCACGACTCCAACCGTACCGTATTCATTTTCATAGAATGTCTTGGAAAAAATGGGAATGATTTCCTCAGGTTTTGCATTTGTTGTTACGTCCCAATCTCTTGGTTTTTTCCCCAAATACAGATCTCGTACACAACCTCCTATTAGATAGGCCTCAAAGTCAGCTCCCTTTAGTGTCTTTGTTATGTTTGAAATTTCCCTTGGGATGGAGAAAGTTTCCATTTGATTATTTTACACCCGACTCGCTTCTTTTACTAACTTTAGCCGTTTAATTTGAATAATTGTTTTGTTAGAGTATGATGTTAGGTCTGCGCTCGTGGTGAAACGGATATCACATCGCTCTTCGGAAGCGAGATTGCGGGTTCGAATCCTGCCGAGCGCGCCGCTCTGCTCCAGATTTTCAAGCGGAGTATGGTTTTGGCAAGCTACTTTAGACAGAGCTCTAAAATGCGGGATTAGTTTAGTGGTAAAATAACAGTTTTCCAAACTGTGGTCGCGAGTTCGATTCTCGCATCCCGCATAAGTTCTTATTGTGTATCTACACGTCTTTGCGAGAATCGAATGCGGGAAGGGCTCGGGAAACGGGAGTTTCCCGGAGAGGAAGGCAGCCCGCGTATGCGGAGCGTCGGAAAACCGCAGGTTTCCGAGGGGTGAGATATCTCGCATCCCGCACAATAAAGGACATTATTTTATCCACATCACCGTGTCCAATTTGTATGCAATCTGATCCTAATTAAGTGGCTTAAAATAAAAGAATACGCCATTATAGGTGTGGATAACCCTGTGGGTATGTGTATAAAGGACATGTCCTTTATGCATACAAAGAAAATGAAATGCCTTATAATACAGCAACCACAAAGGGTTTTTTTAGAATTTATCTTATTTCTAAAATATAAATACGTTTCACGTGAAACATTTGTATTAGTTACACATGAAACTAATAAAATGACTAAAACAAAAAGAAGAAGTCTGGGAGATTTGGGTGAAAATTTGGCTTGTAAGTTTCTCATGAAACACGGCTATAAAATTGTTGAAAGAAACTATCTTAAAAAGTGGGGGGAGATAGACATTATTGCAAGTAAGAAAAATAGGCTTCATTTTGTGGAGGTAAAGACTGTTTCAAGGAATCTGAATGTTTCTCGTGAAACTAACGACACTTATAATCCGGAGGAAAATATTCATCCCTGGAAACTCCAGCGCCTCTCAAGGACAATTCAAAGTTATCTCCTTGAAAATGATTGGGAGGGAGACTGGCAGTTGGACGCCATTACGGTCTTGGTAGATTCGGAACATAAAAAAGCAAGGGTCAGCATTATTGAAAACGTTATTCTTTAACTCCCCTGATTGTGTTAGTATTTCACGACAAATTTGGGAACGGAGCGTAGTATAGTGGTAGTATACATGCTTTGCCACCGCCTCCGTCCCGCGCTTGCGGGACTGCGTCGGGGTCCCGCCAGAGGCGGGAGGAGCTAAGATATGGATAATTTTTTTATTTACATACTGCAGAGCGAAACCGAAAACCGTTATTACATTGGCTCGTGTAGAGACATCGGTAAAAGGCTGTTAAGACACAATAAAGGTTTAGTGCGTTCCACGAAATTTGGGTGTCCTTAGAAAGTTGTTTATACTGAAGCATACAGCACCCGACAAGAGGTATATAGAAGAGAAAGGCAAATCAAAAGTTATAAAGAGGGAGAGGCGTTTAAGAAATTGATAGCAAACAGCCGGAGCGTAGTATAGTGGTAGTATACATGCTTTGGGAGCATGAGGCCCGAGTTCGATTCTCGGCGCTCCGAAGTTTGAATGGTGCGGGGTGTGGTACAGGGTACGCACGCGGTTTGCGCGGTGAATTTTCAGAACGGAGTATCGTATAGTGGCAGTATACACGATTCGGGTTCGTGAGGCTCCAGTTCGATTCTGGGTACTCCGAATAATGGAAATTACCAAGGGCAAGAACCGGTAGGTGGGAGTTCGATTCTCCTCACTCCGACAAGATGTGGAACAGTAAAAATTTTTCAATTCTGACTGCCGCAATTTTTATCGGAGCTCTCTATCTTCTTTTTCTAAGTGCTCCGCAAGAGTCAGCTGATGCAGAGTATATCCATTCATCCGAGAGAGGTGGAAGGTGGCTTTTAAGTTACACAGCTCCCTTTAAAGACCCCGGGATTTTGTGGATTATTAAGGTGATTAACGACAGATTCTGCCAACTTCCTGATCTTCAAGATTATGTTCTGGAAAAATTTGACAGAGAATTTCAGAATCATCCGATTGAGAGGGGTTACAAAGTCCTTTTTGTAAAAGATTCAGGCTATGCTCGTCCAAGTGATGAAGTTCTTGAGCCTCTAACGGCCACGTATGATCATATAATTATGCCTGCTCTCTATTGTGACAGTGAGCCTGTTCCGCAATATGCCCTGAGGACGATGTCCGACGTTGGCCTTGCGTCAGGGTATGATCTCGCGCATAAATTTTTGGCAATGCTATTTATGAAATGGAATGGTTGCACGACCGGAGAGGAATCGGCTTTTCTCTTGGCACGGAATAAAATTAGCGAATCTTTGGATTCAAGGCGTGTTTTCAGTGACTTGTATGCCGAAGAAGTGGCGTTTCTTGAATTGGCAGAAGTTTCTTTAAAGGAACCATGGATTGATGTGATTGTTGGAAATCAGGAAGAATCCGGTGCCTGGTCCGACGTATTATTCAGAGGGGAAAATCTGCACACAACCGCTCTGTCGGTCTTTGCGATTTCCAGTTATACTCAGTCTTGTCCATTTGGTGAAGTTCCATAAGATTTTATTTATGGTTTATAAGCGGGCTGTAGTATAACGGCAGTATTTGCCCATGGGGTGGGTAAGGCCCGGGTTCAATTCCCGGCAGCCCGAACGAAGTGAGGGTTAGCAAAACAGCTTCTTGTTTTGCGGCCGGGATTGAAGACCTTGAGTATATGAGCGAAGCGAATACGAAAGGTGTACAGAGTCTGTAAGACTCAATTTCTGCCAACTCGTGCTACAATTTCCAGCACGAACAAGCCAATACCGGTAACCGACTACTTGTTGAGAAACTCGGAGAGCTAGCTACACCCGCCATGTCCGTTTTTGGACCTCTGGCGGGTTTTCCTAACACTCAACATACCCTCTGAGTTGACAGGTCTTCAACCTCATGTTAAGGTTGAAAGTAGATCCTGTAAATCACACTCAAAGGAAAGGTAGGTGGCAGATGGACTCGGGAAAGGGAATTGTGGCCACGCTCGTGGTGGCGGAACTGGTGTTTCTCTTGGTTGTGCTCTCAAATGGGATCCGAATTGGGATGGACCCTCGAGAGCAGCCCTTACCAACCGAGATCGCCCGTGTGGAAGTGATGGCAGATTCAGTTCTTTCTCTGGAGCCGGGTGGCATCATCGAGCTCGCGGGCGGAGAGCGCGGAGTGGTTATGGGGAAGGGTGAGGTCAGCGAAAAAGCTGGCTATGCTGTAGTGAGTTGGGGACCAGGCATGTCGGATGCGTACTTCCGTCCAACCGGAAGGCCGCGGATCCGAACCGTTTACCCCGTTACCCACCCTGAATGGAACCGGCTGATCCGTGAGTGGTTCGCCGGAAACAGCAGCAGATGAACTGCTCGTCTCAATGTATCAAACATAAGGAGCGAATGCCATGACCGCAGACGAAACAGTTTCCCTTCAAGAGACACTGGGCTACCAGCTTCTCGCCAAAGGGGAAGCTCTCCCCCTCGAAATCGACGCCGGGAACTACTACACCGTTGGTGGGCAATACCCTCTTCGGCTTAGCCACGGGAAGTCGATCCTCGAAGCCCAGGGAGTGATGTTCCTGGGCAACCTTGAGGGAGAACCGTTCCTCCAGCAAGTCGAACTGCCGACGGGCTGGACGCTCCGGGTCGCCATCACTGACCCAACGCCTTGGCTCTGGGAGCTCACGGACGACAAGGGCCGTGTACGTGCTTCCGTCTCGTACCATGAGAATTGGGAGGGACGCCACGCCAACGTAGGGCTCCTCACGAGATTCCTCGTCAGCAATCTCGGCTACGACGAAGAGCAGAAGGCGAATGCCGCCATCGCGGTGGTGCTCGACTGCGGCAAAGTGGTACAGACCTTCAAGGTACCATTTCCACCGCGACACCTCGCTAGCCCCTCTCCCGCCCATGAGCGGGCGTGGGGAGAGGCGAGAGACGCCGCCCGCAGGTGGCTCAACGAGCACTACCCGGGGTGGAACAACCCTGGTAAGCACTGGGATTAACTTCGCGCAAGAAGCAGTAAGGACTGGTAGACCAACTACCCCCGCTACGTCTTCGACCTCTGGCGGGTTTTTTTTTCGAAATTTCAAAGAACAAACTTTGCGAAAACAAATATTTTTAGCACCCTTTAATTGTATTTGTTTTCGCAGCTGTCGGCGCGAATTTTTCCAAAGCGAGAGAGTGGCAGAATTCCTCCCCACCAACCACCTTCTTTCGCCGTACTCGATCGAGTTTTGGAAAGTTTTGCGATTTTGCGGCCGGGATTGAAGACCTTTCTTGGTAGCTCGAAAGTTACAATTTGCGTTGACCTAATTTTGTTGAAGCAATTGAATTCTTTTGTTACGATATGCTTCATCGCGGCCATAATTTAATGGTAGAATACGGTCTTGCCAAGACTGATGTGGGAGTTCGATTCTCCCTGGCCGCACCGCTCAAAACCGCAATGGTTCGACATGGCTCACCACAAGATGAACCCGGAGAAAAACAACTTGTACTGAGCCCACCGAAGTATCGGCTCGCTTGCCCGCCGAAGCTTCAGCGAAGGAGGGAGCAATATTTTAATTTTGGGGGAAGAAAATTTTTTAATCCTTTGAATCATATGAATCCTACTTGGAAAAACTTGGCGCCAGACCTCATCAGACAACGTCTTATCGTCGAAGGTACGACGGAGAAAATTGTAGAACCTGAACAAATCAAGTTGTATCTTCGTGAACTTGCGAAAATTACCGACATGGAGGTTTTGTCGGAACCAGAGGCTCACTCTGCCCACAACATGGGCTACGGTGGTTGGATTCACTGGAAATCGTCCGGCGCAGCTTTTTATTCTTATCCGACCAACCCGCCGCTTTTCACTGTGGATTGCTACACCTGCAAGCCGTTTTCTGCCGAAGGTGCTGCTGAATTCACTCGCAAGTATTTCAACGCGATTGCATTGGTGTGGAAAGAAGTTAAAGTATAGTTTTCGATTCATAGAGGTTTTTTTAATGTCGCCAAACCTGCCTGCCGGCAGGCAGGGAAAAACTTGACCCATTCGGCTTGGCTCAGGGTCAAGTCTTCGACTTCGCCCCGCCCTGGCGGGGCGAAATGCGTTCGGACTAATCCAAGAATACTGCACAGACAAGGCCGATGCGGAGGCCTATAATTTCCGCAAAACAAAAAACAGGGATTTTTCCTGCTTTTTGTTTATGATTTTATTTACAGGGACGAGGTGCGACATGTGTATTGGAACTTGATTCCGCGCTATGACCAGAAAGGATTTGATGTGTTTTTGCATAAACCAATTAAAGTTACCGATTTTTCTTTGGCTTCGAATATCAAGCGTCATTTAGTTTTTAAATAAAAATATTTTTACATTGCCCAGGCTTCTCTCGGTTGATCTTGACACATAGCTCTCAATATGTTAGGATAGCAACAAATCAAGTCATAGTGGCTTGACGCAGTTAAACAGTTCCTTGGAAGGAGACCAGTATGAGCGAGATAAAGAGATTCAAAGTCAACCTGGATCCGCGGGTTCCCGAGGATCTTTCGGAGGAGAACTGGCAGAAGGCAGAGGAAGAAATGATTCGCCAGTTCGACCAGTGGAGGGAGGACGCTGAACCGAACATCCTCGCGGCTAGCTTCGGGAGAAAAACCGGTATGTCCCTCGATCCAACCGAGTGTCCGCACTACGTCCACATGGACGTTTTCGTCGGCTAAGGTACGGATTCTCCCGGAGAATTCTAGCCTCAACCAGGGCCCTTCGTGGAGAAATTCCGCGGGGGGCTCTCTTTTTTATATTTGCAATTTTTTTGGTATAGCTCCATAAAGAATCAAAAAATTTATTGCCAAACCTGCCTGCCGGCAGGCAGGGAAAAACTTGACCCATTCGGCTTGGCTCAGGGTCAATGCTGAGCATGTCGAAACATTGAAACCCGCCCGTACCGAATGGTACGTTCGGGCGGGTTGTCAGCGGTTTGGACTAATTCAAGAATACTGCACTTTAGTCCACCATCTTCTGTTTTGTGTAAACGTAACCAAAAACCCCGCATATGCGGGGTTTTTGGTTGACCGAAACTTGCGGTCCACAATTAAAAGCTTTTCTATTTCACAGCGTCTTTCAGCGCCTTGGCAGCTCTAAACTTGGGAACTCTCATTGACGGAACCTGAATGGCCTCGCCGGTTCGCGGATTGCGAGCCTGTCTGGCAGCCCTGGTCTTGGTTGAGAAAATACCCAAACCTGCCACAGAAACTTCGCCGCCTCCCTTTAGAGTTGAAACGATTGAATCAATGACGGTCTCAACAGCCATTTCAGCCTGAGCCTTTGTTCCGCCGAGCTTGGCGTGAACCGCCTCAATGATTTGTGCTTTATTCATAAAGTGTTACTTTAAACGACTTTGTTAATAAAACCTCGACTTAATTCCATTGAATTCTAGCGAAACCCCGCCCAAAATATCCTGAACGGGAATCGTTTCAACTAGTTCATAAGGTACCTCGCCATTATATAATAAGGCCTCTTTTGCGCAAGCCTTATTTTTAGCCACAAAATAGAAACACAGGAATTGGCTATCTGGCAAATTCTATAACCCGAGTTTCTCTTATAACAGTCACCTTTATCTCTCCCGGGTATTTGAGCTCCTTTTCAATCCGATTGGCTATATCCCTGGCCATTTTTTTAGCATCAATATCCGAGATTTCTGTCGGGGTTACGAATACTCGTATTTCTCTACCGGCCTGAATTGCAAAAACTTTTTCAACTCCTCCAAAATCCTGTGCCAAAGCCTCCAATTCCTTAAGTCGCTTGAGATAATTTTCAACCGTATCTCGCCTTGCACCGGGTCTGCCTCCGGAAATAATGTCGGCCACCTGGACGATAATGGATTCAATCGTTTCAAAAGGATATTCACCGTGATGAGCCTGCATTGCTTTTACGATTTCCTCGCTGGCGCCGAATTTCTGAAGTATCCTCCGGCCGATTTCAACATGCGTCCCGACCACTTCGTGGTCAACAGCCTTTCCTATGTCGTGAAGCAGGGCCGCCGTTTTGGAAATTGCAACATCAGCCCCCAATTCCTCAGCTAGCATTCTGGCAATGTGTGACATTTCAATCGAGTGCTGAAGAACGTTTTGCCCGTAACTTGTTCTGAAATGGAGTCTACCTAAAATTGCCACTATCCTCGGGTCAAGGTTGTAAACGCCGCATTCGTAAACCGCCTGCTCGCCTTTTTCCTTTATTATTTTATTTATTTCTTGTCTAGCTTTTTCAACTGCTTCTTCTATTTTGGCAGGTTGTATCCGGCCATCGACGATAAGGTTTTCAAGCGCGACCCGGGCCACTTGTCGACGGACGGGATCAAAGGATGAGAGAGTAATTGAACCGGGGGTATCGTCAACAATAACTTCCACCCCCGTTGACCTCTCAAAAGCTTTAATGTTGCGACCTTCTTTTCCAATAATTTTTCCCTTAACTTCGTCAGACGGTATGGGAACCGTAGTTGTCATAATTTCGGAAGGCACCGCGCTGGCAAGTCTCTGAATAGTTGTGGCCAAAATACTTTTCGCTTTCTCCTCAATTTTTTCATTGCCGGCCATTTCCAACTTCTGCATACGCGCCAAAAGGTCCTCTTCGGATTGTCTTTCAACTAAACCCAGAAGTTCGGCTCGGGCTTCTTCCTTTGAAAGGCTGGCCACTTGTTCCAGAGAGGCCTGACGTTCGTTCGCCAACTCATCCGCCTTTTCTTTTATTGTTTTTATTTCGGAGACCTTTTGCTTTACGTTTTCGACTTCTTTATCAATATCAAGCTGGCGTTTGTCCAGAAAATCCTCTTTCTTTATCAAACGCTCTTCCGTTCTTTTTATTTTATCTTCTCGCTCTTTGGATTCTTCGCGAACCTCCCGAACAACTTCATCAGCTTTGGTTTCGGCTTCGGTTACTATTCGGGTCGCTTCTTCTTTGGCTTCAAGCATCATCTGCTTGATGTCAAGCTCCATAGAGCCCTTTTTACCCAAGGATATAATCCAGCGAAGAAAATAACCAAATGCGATGCCCGCCGACGCCGCGAGAGTTACCAAAAGCAGCGCTATTTTTAACGACATGGACGCGAATAACTTCGTCCCTCTTTTCCGAGAATCTTATGTGGCTACGGTAATCCCACTAACATTTTAAGAAGTTTACGGTCATACAGGCGTTGCTGATTTTCAGAAAGATTGTTGAAGTTATAAAATTAAAGATTAACAACCCCACTTTATAGGATTGTTTCTGGTTTGTCTAGTCTGTGAAATTTCTGAGCTTTATTTCTTGGGCTTGAATACCTTATCAGCGATGCCGTACTTGATTGCCTCTTCGGCATCCATAAAGAAGTCTCGGTCAACATCCTTTTCAATCTTTGATACGGGTTGTCCTGTGTTTTTGGCCAGCATCTCATTCATCTTTTCTCGTATCCTTATAATTTGACGAGCCCTGATGTCAATATCTGTTGCCTGACCCTGAACACCCCCGAGAGGTTGGTGAATCATGACTTCGGCATTGGGCAAAACAAAGCGCTTCCCCTTCGCTCCGGAGGAAAGGATCCACGCCGCGGCAGAAGATGCCATGCCGACGCAAATGGTAGAAACATCCGATTTTATATGGTTCATCGTGTCAATCATTGCCAGCCCGGCGCTTGCGACCCCGCCGGGAGAGTTTATATAAAGATGAATATCTTTTTTTGAGTCTTCGGATTCAAGAAATAGAAGCTGGGCGATGATTAGGTTCGCGACATAATCGTCAATTTCCCCACCCAAAAAAACTATCCGCTCTTTCAAAAGTCGTGAGAAAATGTCGTAAGCTCTCTCACCAAACTGGGATTTTTCTATTACTGTAGGAATCAGCATGTTTTAAATTTAAATCAATCTTTATATATGAAATTAAACTTTATACTACCACTTCTCGCCCCGTCATATGCCTAACTTATGACTGGGGTTACTGTAGGAATTAACATTTTGCTAACTTCTAGCTAAAAGCTTGAAGCTTTAAGCTTATTATACTAACCCAAATAAGGGAAGTAGACACTTGACTTTTTTAATGGTTGTGTGTATAATTAAGAGAGATAGGTAGGGTTTTCCTGCCACCGGCTTGGCGGTTCCCAAGCACGATCTTTGGTAAAGGATGACAACATCATGGCGATGATTGCATCGAATCGAGTGGAAACGTTGGTTCGAATGGTCGTGGACGCGGCGCGCAAAGCGGCCGAGGAAGCGATCAGAGAACTGGAGGGCCGTAAGGTTCTTCACAACGGCAACTTCCAGCGCGTGCTCGCGCAGGGAGACAAGGTTGTTATCGCGGTCAAGGCGACTGTTGTAACGACTTTCGCTGACCTCGTGGAGAACATTGCCGGCCGTCTGCGACTCATCTCGGAAGGGTCCAAGGTCACCATCGCGGCGACCAGTGGCGTGGAGACCATCGCCAATGCGCGGGACGTCTTTGTTGGGATCGATACCGACTTCAGGAACTAGGGTCTCAATGTGCCGGACGAGTCGAGGCCGGAAACGGAAGTCGCCATCTACGAGATGATCAAGGACGGCACCTACGCCAAGCTCTTCGGCGGGTTCGGTGAGAACCTCGACCGGCTCTGCCTCACGCAGGCGCAGATCAAGGTGTTCTGCCGAGACCACCACGAGTGGCTTCGTCAAGAGGGGTGGGCAACGTTCTTCCTGTTCAAGGTGAATGGGGAGCTCTTCGTTGCCTACGTCATCGTGAGCGCCGATGGCCTCTACGTGTTACGGTGTTACGCCGACCGCTTCTCGGACGACAGCGTCTGGAGTGCCGGGAACAGGCCTCGCATCGTGGTTCCGCAACTGGCTCTCGAATCCTAGGGTTCTTGAGTTCAGTCTCTTTTCCCCCTTGTCCCTCGGGTCCCGCAAAACATCGCGGGGCCTTTCGTTTTTATGAAAAATATTTTTGTGTAAAATTGCAAAATATGTATTGAGATATTAAGCTACTAATTACTGTTTACTTGCTACTATTTACTAACTATTAATAAATGCGACTCCATCGTTTCTTCGTTAACCATAATTTAGACGACAAAAAAGAAGTTGTTGTAAAAGACAGCGAACTTTACAATCAGCTTAAGAATGTTTTCCGTTTCACTGTCGGAGGGCAAGTTATTCTTCTGGATGGAAGCGGTTACGAATATCATTCGGTAATCTCCTCCTTTGGATTTGGCGAAACTTCTTTTTCAATCATTTCAAAGCGCCAGAGCAAAAGTGTTCCAGACAGAGAATTACATCTCATTTGCTCCCTTATTAAAAAAAATAAATTTGAATGGATTTTGGAAAAGGGAACGGAGCTCGGAGTTTCTCGCTTTATTCCTGTTCTTACCCAAAGAAGCGAAAAGAAAAGTCTCAACATGGAGAGAATGCAGAAAATTCTCAAAGAAGCAACCGAGCAGTCGGAAAGAGCGACCATTCCCATTCTTGAGAACGTGTCGGATTTGGAGAATGTTCTTTCGAGAGAAATTCCTCTTTTAGCTTTTGACCCAAAGGGAGAATCCTTTGTGGCGAAACACGCGGCCAACTATTCTCCATTGGGAATTCTTATCGGCCCCGAAGGGGGTTGGACGGAAAGAGAACTCTTTCTCTTCAAGAAAAATAAAATCCCCATCTACTCTTTGGGCAAGGCGGTTTTGAAAGCAGAAACAGCCGCACTTGCCGTAGCATCGCTTATTTTGATTTAGTCAAACCTTCCAGAAATTCAAAAACTTTTTCATTGGTAAGAGTCATGGCAACGTAGCTTCTGGCTTTTACAGGATCGGCGTCCGAGTGAATCGTTAAGATTTTAGAAGTCTCTTTTTGAATTTCCTCCGATGGGGCTAAGATTTTTTCTTTCGCCGCTATTTGAGACAGAAGAACTTGCATTTTTACTTTCTTTTCGGCTGAACCTTTCAACTCTTTTCTTATGCCGTCCTCGGATTTCCCTATACTTTTCAGGTAGTCCTCATAAGATGTTCCCGCTTTCCCGATTTCGTTTTTAAATTGGGCCAGAGTCATATCAATTTCGTTTTCAACCATTATATCGGGCACTTCGGCATCTGTTTCCCCCAAAATCTTCTCAAGGATCGCCACGCGATGAGCTTCTCTGGCTTTTCTTTCTTTCTCTCTTGTCAGATTCTTTTTGATTTGAGATTTGAGATCTTGCAGATCTTTGAATTTGCCGAAGGATTGAGCGAAGGCATCATCTACTTCGAGGAGTTTCATCTCGGGTTTCTCATGGTCGTGAGGCGTATTATTTTTGTGAAGATTGGCATGCGCTTTTTGGCGTCGCAACTCCTCAATAACTCCAGTCACCTCACTCTCCGAGACGTCAATCACCCCCCGCACTTCACTTGTCGCTCGAGCTGTTTTCTCGTAGTCGGGAAGTTGCCAATCATTTAAAACTGATACGGTCAGTGTGAAATCAAGCGGATTACCCGAGGCCAGCTTTTTAATTACCACGGACGGCTCGCCAACGGTTCTGAGTTTTTCTTTTTCAACGATTTCAACATAGGCTTCTCTTATACTGCGTTTGGCGGCTTCTTCAAGGATTTTCATTTCGCCTATGCGACTACGGGCCATTGCTTCAGGAGCCTTACCCTTTCTGAATCCGGGCAGTTCAAGAGAAACGCTCATTTCCTTGAGAACCAAGGTTTCAATTGCAGTAAGTGTTCCGGTTTCTATTTGGCAATCTATTTCAACTCGGGATTTGGGCAGATTTTTAATTTCCGCTTTTAAATAATGTTTGGGCATAAAATCTAAGTTTATAGAAGTGCTACAAATGCGCAAGACGAAGAACCCCCCGCGTGTTCGCACACGGGGGGTTCTTCCAAATCATGCGCTTGTCTTATTTACTGTTGAGCCTCTAATTCCACCTGTTCCATTTCAGAACCGAGTGAATCAAAGTTTGCCGAGTTCAGGTCGGCTTCAATCGATGAAACATCGTCTGACGTACTCTGTTCGGGTATATCTGAAGATTCTTCGGTCGTGCCAGTTGCTTCTTGGTTTGTTTCTGCGGGATTTCCGTTTTCCGCCCGTTCAATACGCTGACCCCAAAAGTAGAGTCCGCCCAGAAGAATTACCAAGATTATGATAATAATTCCGACAGCGGGACCTATAGGCTTATTGGTATTAATGGGTTTCTCCGTGTTGATTTGTTGATTTTCTTGGTTAGGGTCCATGTTTGTTGTGTCTTATGGAGTTTCGGTTTCTCCTCCTCTATTAATTCCCGGTTTCAAACTTCTAACAGCCTTTATCAAAGCGGCGTGGGCGTCTTTTATTGATTCTCGGGCGGTTTGAACAAGCTCTCTAACCCTCTGAAATGCCTCTCTCAAGCTCTCGGCGCTTAGCGCTTCCTCGGCCGCTTCCGAAAGACTTGAGACGGCACTCTTGGCTTCGGCGATTTCCGTTTTAGCTTCATTCAAATATCCCTCCGCTTCGCTTGTATTAACGCCGTCCTCTTTTAATTTGGCAATCCTGCTTTCTATTCGTTCAGATATTTTCTCAAGCCAATCAATGGCGGCGTTGAAACGTCTGAGCATCGCTCCAATGTGTGCGCGTATTCTATTTTCAGCTTCTACCCTTCTGGTTTCCTGTCTCTCCTCCCTGTCTTGCAGTGTTGCCTCACGACGAATCTCTCTCTGGCTCGCGTCTGTCGCTGGCTCCTGAGCTAGTGCCGGAGCGGCGATACTTAAAATAAGTAAATTTGTAATGAGTGTGGCTGCGAATATTGTGCCGGATGCCTTTTTTTGTTTCATGTTTTTATTTTACCTGTAATCGGAGTAAATGACGAGTAAGCGCCTTCCTTCTTACAGTGTAACACAAAGCTCCCTTTGGTAGAGAGCTTTGTGTGGAAGCTGATAAATTTGTTCTTTTATTTTAAAAAGCTGACAATTAAAAGGGCGACAATGTTTACAACTTTAATCATTGGGTTAATTGCCGGACCAGCCGTGTCTTTGTAGGGATCTCCGACAGTGTCTCCCGTAACCGCCGCCCTATGAGCATCTCCGCCTTTGCCGCCATGATGTCCGTCTTCAATGTATTTCTTCGCATTATCCCAAGCCGCCCCGCCAGAAGTCATTGATATGGCAACGAAGAGGCCCGTAACGATAACTCCAACGAGAAGCCCCCCGAGAGCTTGCAGTCCCAAAATCCACCAAACAAGAATGGGAACAAGAACGGGAAGAAGAGCCGGAAAAAACATGAGTTTCTGCGCCGCCCCTGTTACTATGGCTACGGCTCTGCCGTAATCCGGTTTGGCAGTCCTCTCCATTATTCCGGGAATTTCTTTGAATTGTCTGCGTACTTCTTCAACCACTGCGTGGCCGGCCTTACCGACAGCGCTCATGGCAAGGGAAGCGAACAGATAGGGTAAAAGACCGCCGAGAAGAAGCCCGGCCAAAACTCTCGGGTCGCTAAGGTCAAAGGCGAGTCGGGAAAATCCGATAGCTTCCAGTTCTTGGGTATAAGAAGCGAAAAGAACCACGGCGGCAAGGCCGGCTGAGGCTATGGCATACCCTTTGGTAACCGCTTTTGTGGTGTTGCCGACCGCGTCAAGCGGGTCGGTAACTTTTCTTACCGATTCGGGCAATCCCGCCATTTCGGCTATACCCCCGGCATTGTCGGTTATGGGTCCAAAAGCGTCAATTGCCACGACGACTCCGGTTAAGGAAAGCATCGACATTACTGCCACAGCGACGCCGTAAAGTCCGGCAAAGTAGAAGGAAGCCAGAATACCAGTTGTTATAAGGACAACCGGAAGAGCGGTGGATTGCATTGAAATTGCCAAGCCGGTAATGATGTTGGTGCCGTGTCCGGTTGTTGAAGATTTGGCAATTGATTTTACGGGAGAGTATTTTTTACTGGTGTAATAATCGGTAATGAGAAACATGCCCACCGTGACAGCCATGCCTACAAGGGCGCAGTAAAATAGATTCATAACCTCAAACACTCCGTTACCGGCAAAAAGCTTTTTTGTTAGGGGTAAGAAAGCGGCAAGAGAAAGGACGACTGCCACAGCCAGGCCTCGGTAAAGAACTTTCATGATTGTGTTTTCTGTTCCGCCGCGAACAAACTGAATTGAAATGGCGGAAGCAATTAAGGCGACTGCTCCCAAAGCCAGAGGATAGAGAATTGCCCCCATGAATCCCGGCAGAATCAAGGAACCCAAAAGCATGACAGCTACGGCCGAAACCACGTAGGTTTCAAACAAATCAGCCGCCATTCCGGCCGTGTCTCCGACATTGTCTCCCACGTTGTCGGCAATGACCGCCGGATTTCTGTAATCGTCTTCGGGGATTCCGGCTTCTATTTTTCCCACCAAGTCAGCCCCAACGTCGGCTCCTTTGGTAAATATTCCTCCGCCCAAACGGGCAAAAACCGAAATTAGAGATGAACCAAATGCCAAACCAATCAAGGCCGAGAGAGAACCTGTGATCCAATAAAAAATTGCTACAGAAAGAAGAGCCAAAGCCGCCACGGTGAGACCCGTAACTGAACCGGCTTTGAAGGCCACCCCTAGAGCTTTCGGAATTCCATGGCGAGCCGCCTCAGCGGTGCGAACATTCGCTCTTACGGCTACAGCCATGCCGACATAACCGGAGAATGCCGAGACAACCGCGCCTATAATGAAGCCGAGAGCAACAAGCCAAGAGAGAAGAATTCCGAGGAGAATAAAAACAAGGATGGCGACGGCGGCAACAACGCGGTATTGCTTAATGAGGTATGCATTCGCTCCCTCTTTGATAGCCAGAGCGATCTCTGTCATTTTCGAGTTACCATCCGGCAAAGAAAGAATCTGGAATGCCAGCGCGGCTGAATAGATTAAAGTCGCGAGACCGGAAACTATCGTCCAAAGAAAAATTGTTGACTCCATACTATAAATTGTGAATAGCTTTTATTAACAAAACCATCTTGCCACACTTATCC